>Ga0209154_1002281_pt1 | contig 10765 bp, 9 predicted proteins | sample GraSoiAngelo_121_FD_185878 | JGI IMG/M metagenome (GOLD analysis project Ga0209154, IMG submission 185878) | Grasslands soil microbial communities from the Angelo Coastal Reserve, California, USA - 14_0919_12_20cm (SPAdes) (version 2) | ecosystem: Environmental > Terrestrial > Soil > Grasslands ... | reverse complement strand
CAGGTCGTTCAGATCGGCTGGTTGACTGCGCGGGGCCTTGTCGCTCGAGGCGGCTGGCCCGGCGTCGGCCGTGGGCAACCCCAACTCTTCCAGGATATCGGCCGCCGAGAGCGCCGGCTTGGCGCCCTGCTGGATGAGACGGTTGCAGCCGAGCGAGGTCGCACTGGTGATTGGGCCCGGCACGGCGAGCACGGTGCGGCCCTGATCGAGCGCGCAGTCGCTGGTGATCAATGCGCCCGAGCCTGGGGCGGCTTCGACCACCACGGTCACGCCTGCCAGTCCCGAGATCAGGCGATTGCGTCGCGGAAAAGCGCCCGCGTGCGGCCGCTCGCCGGGCGGCAGCTCCGAGATGAGGCAACCCGATGCGATCATCCGCTCGTACAGCGTCCGGTTCGCGGCTGGGTAAATCACGCCGAAGCCGTTGCCCAGCACTCCCACCGATGCGCCGCCGGCGTCGAGTGCGGCCGCGTGGGCGATGGCATCGATGCCACGCGCCATGCCACTGGTGACTACGACCCCCGCGCGCGCCACGCCGGCCGCGAGCGCGCGCGCCGCATCGGCGCCGTAGGACGTATGGTCCCGGCTGCCCACGATGCCGACCGCCGGACGCCGGAGCCACGCTACGTCGCCCCAGACATACAGCAGTGCCGGCGGCTCGGGGATTTCGGACAGGAGCGGCGGGAACCGAGGATCGTCGGGAACGAGCACCGCCGCGCCCAGCCGGTCGAGTTGCTCCAAGATCTCGCGCCCTTCGGCCAGCGACACGGCACGGATCGCGCCCGCCGCGGCGCGGCTGAAACCCGGCAACGCCGCGATGGCGCCGGCGGGAGCGTGCAGGGCGGCGCCGGCGCTCTCGAAGGCGGCGACCAGCGTGCGCAGTCGCGCCGGGCCGATCCCCGGCACCTGCGCCAGGGCCAGATAGGCCGCTACCTCGTCGCGACCGGCGCCGGAAGAGCCTGCCACAAAGTCTCCAACAATGCCGGTATCCCTTGCCCGGTGACGGCCGAAACTGCGACGACCGGTGCGCCGGCCTGTGTACGAATCGTCGGGATGGGGGATGCGGGATGCGACAGATCAAGCTTGGTCAACACCACCAGGTGCGGCTTCGCGGCCAGCTCAGGCGAGTACGACGCTGCTTCACGCAGCAGCAGCTCATAGCTCGCCTGTGGGTCGGGGCTGTCCACCGGCACTAGCACGGCCACCAGGCGAGTGCGCTCCACGTGCTGCAGGAACTTGAGGCCCAGCCCCTTCCCGAGGTGGGCGCCCGCGATGATCCCCGGAATGTCGGCCACGACGAAGGAGCGCGAGTCCGACAGGCCGACCACGCCGAGCTGCGGCTCGAGGGTCGTGAACGGATAGTCGGCGATCTTGGGGCGGGCGGCGGAGACCACGGAGAGCAGCGTGCTCTTCCCCGCGTTGGGCTCGCCCAGGAGGCCCACGTCGGCGATCAGCTTGAGCACGAGCTCGAGCTCGCGCTCCTCGCCGTACTCGCCGGGCTCCCACTCGCGCGGGCTCTGGTGCGTGGGCGTCGCGAAGCGCGCGTTGCCGCGCCCGCCGCGCCCCCCCCGCGCGACGAGCAGCGTGTCGCCCGCGGTCACCACCTCGCCGAGCCGCGCGCCGCTCGCGGCATCGCTGATCTCGGTGCCTGCCGGGACGGGGAGGTAGAGGTCGACCCCCGACTTCCCGGTCATGTTCTTGCCCTTGCCGTGCTGGCCGCGCTCCGCACGCCAGTGCGTGCGATAGCGGTAGTCGAGCAGCGTCGCGAGGTTCGTGTCGGCGCGCACGTACACGCTGCCGCCGGAGCCGCCGTCGCCGCCGTCGGGGCCGCCTTTGGGGACGAACTTCTCGCGGCGAAATGACGATGCACCCGCCCCCCCCGCCCCCGCCACCACGTGAACTACGGCTCGGTCGATGAACATCAACGCGGAACGCGGAACGCGGAACGCGGAACAGCCCGGCCGCCTTCCCGCGCCGTGCGAATTGACGCGATCGTGATGGCCACGAGCTGGCCTGCCTCGTCGCGCAGCTCGGCGACCCTGGTCGAGTTCACCAGCCCGGCTTCTAACATCAGCTCCAGCCAGAAAGCACTCTCGTCTGCCTCTTCCTCGACAATCCCCATCTTGGCCAGGAACTCCTTCCGCGAACGCGCCCGCCGGGCAGAGCGGTAGTTCGCGGCAACCGATGTGGCTGCTCGGAGCAACTGGCGTCCGATCACGTCGCTCGCGCGGCTGTGCGCGAGGTCGTCAACCAAACGTAGAATCGAGAGCGCAAAGGCCTTGGTGCGTTCTTTCAGGTCACGCACCATCACGGACTTGCCCTTCTGTTCCGCGTTCCGCGTTCCGACTTCCGCGTTCACAGTTTTCTCCGCCGTACATCCGCCCATTGCTCCTGCGCTCGGCTGAGGTACTCCGGCTCCAAATCCGGCCCCACCAGCTCCAGCACCGCCTCCACCTGCTCGACCGACGCGCCGGTGTTGAGCGCCCCTCGCAGGTGTGAGTGCAGCTGCTGCGCCGTGCCGAGCACCGCGATGGCCGCCACGGTCGCGAGCTCGCGGCGCTTCAGGTCGAGCCCCGGCCGGCCGATCACCTTGCCGTAGGCGTCCACCAGCACCAGGTCCTCGAGCGCCGGGTGCAGTGCCCGCAGGTTGAGGAGCAGCTTGTGGTAGGCGCGCCCGTACACCTCACGGCACACGGCAGCGCCCCGATCCGCCCACGCCTGCCAGTCCTCGTGCGCCAGCGCCTCCGCCGCGGGCCCGCCCGTGGCCGTCGGTCCGGCGATCTCGCGCCATACGCCGAACGCCATCAGCGCCAGCGGGTAGCCGACCACGAGCATGCTCTGGAGCAGCAGTTCCTCGATCCACAGGGACGACACACCCGCCCCCTGGGCCGCGGCGAGCCGCTCCTGCAGCTCGGACACGTCGCCTGCGGCGACGGCCGCGGCCAGCCGCACCAGCGCCGCGGTGGCGGGGTCGAGCGGTCCCTGGCTCATATTACGCCTCCCCCATGCGGGGTCCTCCATCTTTTTGTTGCTCGAGCCCCCCATTTACGCGCAGCTCGCCGACGGGCTCGCCCCGGGTGTTGAGCAAGGACCGGGCGGTGAGCGACGCCGGTCGCGGCCGCAGCCCCAGCTGCTCCAGCACGGCCGCCAGCGCGAGCGCCGACGCCAGGGCATGCCCGTCGGCCACCTTGATGGCCACGCCCAAGCCGTCGCGCGGCAGCAGCGCACAGTAAACGCCCTCGGCCCCGACTTTGACGACCACCCGACCGGGGTGCGCGCGCATCAGCTCGGTGCAGGGGCGGCCTTCACCCGCGATCAGGTCGGGGTGGCGCATCATCGATTGCACGATTGCGGATTGCGGATTGCGGATTGAACCCCCGCCCTTCGAATCCGCAATCCGCAATCCGAAATCCGCAATCGCGAGCCGCGCATACGCCAGCGCCATGGCTCTCAGCGCGATCCCGAAGCACACCACGCCGCATCCGTCGGTCGCCGTGCGAATGGCGGCCACGGGGACGTCGGTCCAGCGGGACACTTCCCGCAGGCAGCGCTGCTGCACCGGGTGATCGGGGCGCGTGTAGAACTCGGTGGGCCACCCGTGGTGGCGGGCGAGCGCCAGCATGCCCGCGTGTTTCCCGGAACAGTTGGAGTAGACCGCGGTAAGCCGTACGCCGCGAGTCGCATAGTCTCGAGCGACCTGCTCGGAGAGCGGCGGGTGCGGCCCGCACAACAGATCGCGCTCGCCGCATCCGATCTTGCCGAGCAGCTCGCGCACGCGCGCCACCTGACCCGGCTCGCTCGAGTGGGACGCGCACACCAGCGCCAGCTCCTCGCTGGTGAACGCGAACCGGTCGGCCACCCCGTCTTCGACCAGGGGCAACGCCTGGATCGGCTTCGCCGCCGAGCGCCAGAAGGTGACGAGATCGGGGTCGCCGGCACGCGCGACCAGCCGCCCGCGCGCGTCCAGCACCGCCGCGTGGACGTCGTGAACGGCCTCCACTACCCCTCCACGAAGTTGCTCAACGCGCATCGCGACCTCCCCGCCCCTCACCCCGCCCGGGAGACGGGAAAGGGGAAACGGGAAACGTGGACCGCTCCCCGATGCCACCGTTTCCCGTTTCCCGTGTCCCGTTTCCCGCTCCCAGCGAGAGCGCGATTCCGAGCAACACCAGCGCCCCTCCCACCACCGCCGTCGCCCGCGGCGGCTCGTGAATCGCGGGGATGAGCCAGGCCAAGAGCGTCGCTCCCACCGGCTCGCCCAGCGCCGCCACGTTCACGGTCGTCGCGCGGAAGTAGCGCAGCGCGTAGTTCATTCCGGTGTGCCCGATCAGCATCGGCCCGGCCGCCAGCGCGCCGAACACCGCCCAGTCCCGGCCGGCAAATCCGACGAGGGGGACGGCGGCCGGAACGGCCAACAGCGCGAGCGCGGCGGCCGCGAGGGCGTAGACGCCCGTGGCATAGCGCCATACCCCGACGGTTTGGCGCACGCGCCGGCCGATCACGTAGTAGCCCGCCCCTGTGACGGCGCCGAGCAGCGCGAGGCCGTCGCCGCCCAGGGCGCCGAGCGAGAACCGCGCGTCCCCGACACCGATGAGGCTCGCCCCGACCACCGCGAGCCCGATACCCCACGCCTCGGTGCGCGTCGGGTGCTCGCGCAGCCACAGCGCCGCGATCGCCCACGCGAACACCGACTTGAGCGACACGAGGACGACCGAGCTGGCGACGGCGGTGTAGCGCAGCGAGGCGATCCAGGACCAGAAATGCAGCGCCAGCAGCAGGCCGGCGAGCGTCATCAGCATGGGCGTCCCACGTCGTAGGGGCGCAGCATGCTGCGCCCCCACACTCCCTGCCGTCCCTTCCTGCGCAGCCAACACACCCGTCGCAGCCAACACACCCGTCACCGGCAGCACCAGCGCCAGCCTCCAGAACGCGATCGCCAACGCGGGCGCCGCCGCGAAGCGCACGATCGGGCCGGCGTACGTCGTGGCGAGAACCGCCACGAGGAGCACCAGGAGGGGAGACATGGGCGCGAAACCTCACCCCCCTACCCCCTCTCCGCAATGCGGAGAAGGGGAGCGAACGGGCGAGCTCGGTTGCCCTCCTTCCCGCACGACCCCAAATTGCGCGCTCGATGCGCCCTTCCTTGCGGCTGGCGGTGGTCGGCACGACGTCCCTCTTGTTGATCCCCGCCCTCACGGGCGGGGCCATGCTCCAGGGCCAGCAGGCGTCCCCCTACGTGCCGCTCGACGACTGGACGATGCCGTACGTCGAGCACCTGATCGCGACGCGTGTCATCGCGGATCCTTCCCCGCTCACGCGACCGCTACGGCGCGCCGACGTGCTGCGGGCGCTCACGGCGGTGGACACGCTGCGCCTGAGCCCCGCCACCACCGCCACGCTGCGGCGGCTGCGGGCCGCGTTCGCGAGCGATCCGGCCGGTCCTCACTTCCGGGTGGCGGGCGGCGTGGGCGCCGCCGCGGCGAATTACGCCCGCCGCGACCCGCTCGCCGCGATCGATTCGACGGGGCCGCGGCAGTCCGGTGCCGGCCATGGCACGGCCGGCGGCGACCTGACGCTGGAGCTCGGGACCGACCACGTCATCGCGACCACGCATCTGCAGCTCGACACGCGACTCAAGTACGATCCCGACTGGTTCGGCAAGAAGGACCGCACCATCGCCGGCCGGACGGCGGAGGCGTACCTCGACGCGCAATGGAAATTCGCCGAGGTGTTTTTCGGACGGCTGGACCGGAACTGGGGCCCGCCCGGCATTGCGGGGTTGCTCCTCTCCGCGAACCCGTACGGACTCGATCACTTTGCGGTGACGCTCGGCAGCGCCAAGCTGCAGTTTCAGGCGCTCGCCACCCAGCTCGACGATCGCGACTCGAGCAACGCGGTCGTGCACCGCTTCATGATGCAGCACCGCCTGCGGCTCGTGCCGGGACGCTGGGCCGTCGCGCTGTGGGAGGGCACCGTCCTCGCGGGCCGGGACCGGTCGTTCGAACCGTGGTATCTGAACGCGCTCAACAGCGGCATCCTGGAGCAGTGGAACAACGGGGGAAACGTGAATTCGTTCGTCGGGCTCGACTTCGAGCGCCGCGCCCGCGTGAGCGCCTTCGGCCAGCTGATGCTCGACGACATCCAGGTCGACCGCTCCGGCGCCACCGACCAGAAGCCGGTGAGCTACGCCCTCACCGTGGGAGCGCGCGGCGTCATCGGCGCCGCGGCCACCGGCTGGCGCCTGTACTACACGCGCGTCACGAACCTCACCTACCGCAACGAAGACAGCTTGCAGGTGCCGCTGTACCACTCGCTCGTGACCGGGCGGAACTTCGACGACTACGACCAGCTCACGGGGACGCTGGCGCTGCTTCCCCGGACGGGGCTGCTGCTCACGCCCGAGATCACCTACCTGCGCCAGGGCGAAGGCGATCCCCGCCTGCCGCATCCCGACGTGTCGGCGTATCCCACCACGCCGGTCATCTTTGCGGGTGTGGTGGAGCGCACGCTGCGCCTCGCCCTGGCGGGAAGCTACGCTCCCTCCGCGCGCGTCGGGCTGAGCTTCGATGTCGGCGTCCACCGCATCAGCAATTTCCAGCATGCCAGTGGCGACACGCGCACGCGGGTGCTCGGCCGCCTGAGCCTGAGCTACCGGCTGCAGCGCGTGGGCGCGGTCCAGTGACCACGCCGGACGCGCGCCTCCCACGCGATCATCTGGAGCGGCTGTTTACTCAAATGAAGGCGCGCCGCATCGTGGTGGTGGGCGACGCGATGCTCGATATCTATCTCGCGGGGGAGGCGGAGCGGATCTCCCCCGAGGCACCGGTGCCCGTGGTCAGCGTGCACACGCGGCGCCATGCGCTCGGCGGCGCCGCCAACGTGGCGGCCAACGTCGCCGCGGTCGGCGCCGAGTGTCTGCTCGTGGCGGTGATCGGCGACGACGATCGCGGCGACTCGTTCCGGGCCGAGCTGGCGCAGCACCGGCTCGCCGACCGGCACATCGTGGTGGCCGCCGCGCGGCCCACCACCTCCAAGACGCGCGTCACCGCGCGCGGCCAGCAGGTGGTGCGCATCGACGAGGAGATCGAGGATCCGATCCCCACGCGCACCGAGAATCAGCTGCTCGGCCAGCTCGACGCGGTTATGGCGGACGCCGACGCGGTTCTCATCGAGGACTACAACAAAGGGACCTTGACGCCGGCCGTGATCGAGCGCTCGATGACCCTGGCCCGCAAACGCGGCATTCCCGTGGTCGTGGACCCCAAGTTCAAGCACTTCTTCGCCTACCGCGGGGCGACCCTGTTCAAGCCCAACCGGCGCGAGCTCGAGCAGGCGATGGGCGCGACGCTCGACCTCGCCCACCCCGACGCGCTGCCCACCGCGCTCGACAAGTTGGGCGTGGACAATCTGCTCCTCACCCTCGGCGCCGAAGGCATGGTGCTCGTCACCAAAGACAAGCAGATCGGCCGCATCCCGACCATGGCGCGCGAGGTGTTCGACGTGTCGGGCGCCGGCGACACCGTCACGGCGTGGGTCGGGACGGCGCTGGCCGCCGGGGCATCGGTGCGCGAGGCCGCGCAGATCGCGAATTACGCCGCCGGCGTCGAGGTAGGAAAGTCCGGCGTGGCCACGGTGTCACCCACCGAGGTCCTGGCGATGCACGAAGCGCACTACGACCAGCTGGGAAAGCTGCGACGCGGCGGACTGCTCTAGCGACCCGACAGTCCGACGCCGATCACGACGGCGTCGACCGTCTCCAGCCGTGACCCGCCACCGAGCACCGCGTGGTCGATGCGGTACCCCAGCCGCAGCTCGAGCGGCGCCCGCGCCAGATGCACCACCATCCCGGCCTCACCCCCCTGGGCGTGGTCGAACGGCTCGGGCACGTTCACGCTGGCGGAGAGGGCGCGCCACAGCTCCACGTATCCCCGTCCCGCCGAGCCGACGAACGCGCTCGACGCACGCGCGCGCAGTTCCCAGAACACCCAGCGCAGCGGCGTCCCCCCCGTGAGCGTGTAGGAGCGGGCGTGCGGGCCCACCGCGAGCCGGAGCCAGGACGCGGGCCGGACGCCGAGCAATGCCACGCCTTCCACCAGGTCCTGACCCGCCCCGTTCGCTCCTTCGGGGCCGATCTTCCCCTGCACGTAGCCGAGCGCGAGCTCGAGCCGCCCCAGCGCCACGCTGCCCTGTCCGCCCAGCACCGTGCCGGTCAACTGGTCCGTGCCGCGCACCCGCGTACTCACGATCGACAACCCGGCGGCCGGCACGAGTCCCTGCGCGCTGGATGGCGTGGCGCCGGCGACGAGGACCGCGCAGGCGAATCCCAGCGACGCGAGTTTCATCGCGCGCTCGGTTTGATGGCGGTGGCCTCGCCGGCGTGCACGGCGAGGTGGACGTCGTCACGCCGCTGCACGTTCTCGGCCTTTACGGCCGCAACGCTCTGCTGCCAGCGCGCGCGCACCGCCTGATTCGTCGCGATGTTCGCCGTAAGGGGGCGGCCGGGGCGGTGCAGCACGTATCCCAGCGCACCCGCGAACCCGACCGCTCCCGCCACGACCAGGCGCGACCCGTTGGGGTGATCGCTCCCCACGACCGAGGGCAGCGCGGTAACGGTGCCAGCGAGCAGCACGCCGCCGAGCAGCGCGCGCAGCGCCGGCCGACTGCCGGCGCGCTCCGGCAGAAACTGTGAATCGGCCGGGGGCTTGGGCCAGGGCAGCGTATCGATATGCACGGCGCGCAGGTCGAGAGGCAGCTGGACGATGCCCGCGAGCTCGCCGGTGGGAGCGCGCGACGCGACCCGGAGCAGGATACGACTGACCGGCGGCATCTGCCCCGCCGCGTCGAGGCCATCCCATTGCACCCGCAGGCTGTCGCCCATGGGGCCGGCGTACAGCGCCCGGAACGGCGCGCCGTCCTGATAGCGCAGGGTGACTTCGACGGTCTGGAACGCGCTCGCCACGACCCAGAAGGTGAAGGCGCCGCTCCCGCTCGAGATCTCGGTGTCGGCCGGCGCCACCAGCACCACGGCGCGCGCCTCCACCCGCACGTTGTCGAACACACTGGTGACTTCGGGAGGGAACACCAAGCGGTCCGGTCGATAGCGGGGATCGAGCTGCACCAGGCGGCGGAACACCGCGACCGCCGAGTCGCGCCGGCCCCGGAACAGGTCGGCCGCGCCGAGATAGAGGAAGCCCTGGGCCCGCTCGCTCAAGGTCGCGGTGGAGCCGCTGGCGCGGGCGAGGTCGCGCCGCAGGAGCGCCGCGGCCTGGTCGAAGTCGAGGTTCTGGTAGGCGCGGATGCCCTCGGCGAACGGGCTGGCGATGGCCTGCGCGGCTCCTTGCGCCGCGGCGGCGCTCCAGCCACCTACGAGCAAGCCGATCCACGCGATATGCTGTCTCATGGCAGCAGCGATAGAACCGTGAAGCCAGAACTTTCCGCGCCCGTCAGCCCGGTCGCGCTCGCTAGAAGGGTATACCCGATTCCCAGGGGATCGACGCTCAAGTCGCCGAACGTAGCCACTCCTGAGACCGCCGCAACCGTCTTGGTGCCGCTGAGAGTCCCGTTCCCCAAGAGGCTGGCGTCGTGGCCGAGGGCCATGAGAACGTCTCCGGTGAAGCCGGACGCGACGTTGTCGAACGGGTCCCATGCGGTCACGACGACGGGCGGCGCGATCGCGCTCCCGAGTGCCACGCTCTGTGGCTGTGTGGTGAACGTCAGGTGGTTCGCATCAGCGGGATTGACGGTCACGGCCGCGGACTGAGCGACCTTTACGGCGTTGTTCACCGTGGCGCTGATTGTCTTCAGCTCGGCCGTCGTGGAACTCAAGGTCCCCGTGATCTGACCATTGACGTCCGTCGTCCCTACCGGCTGGGTCAGCTGGTTGTTCGTCCCCGTGGCCGCCAGGGTCGCCGTGGCGCCCTGGACCGCGTTATTCAACACGTCCCGCACGGTCACGGTGATCGTCGAAGCACTCGCGCCGTTACTCGCGGTAATCGGGCTGGGACTCGCACTGACCGATGATCGACTCGAACTCGGCGGAGGCGGAGTCCCGGTCGCCGTGAAGAACACCGGGTTGCCGGTGATGCCGCCCGGCGACGCCGTCGCGGTGAGCGTGTTCGGTCCGGCGATCGGGCTGAGCGTCCAAGAGGTCACCGTCGCGATCCCATCCGCCCCGGTCGCGATCGGCGTGGCGGGGTCTACCGTCCCGCTGTTCACACCGGCCGCGAACGTCACTGGCACCTCCGCCACCGGGTTTCCGTTCGCGTCCTTGACGATCACTGACGGCGGCGAGGCGACCGCGGTCCCGGCCAGCGCGGTCTGACTCGTGGGACTGTTCGCCGCGATCGTCGCTGCCGCCCCCGCGGTCCCCGTCGCCGTAAAGGTCACGGGACTCCCGGAGAGCGATCCTGACGTGGCTGTCACGGTATTCGTGCCCGCGGTCGGGCTGAGGGTCCACGATGTCAGCGCCGCGATTCCGTCACTTCCCGTGCTGACCGGTGTCGTCGGCGTCACCGTCCCACTCCCCGCCGCCGGGGCGAACGTCACCGCCACTTCCGCCACCGGATTCCCGTTCGCGTCCTTCACGATCACCGACGGCGGCGACGTGACCGCGGTCCCCGCGGTGGCCGACTGGCTCGTCGGACTATTCGCCGCGATCGTCGCCGCCGCCCCGGCTGTGCCCGTCGCCGTGAACGTGACCGGGCTGCCTGACAAAGTCCCGGAACTGGCCGTCAACGTGTTCGAGCCCGCCGTCGCGCTCAGGGTCCAA
>Ga0209154_1002277_pt1 | contig 10772 bp, 7 predicted proteins | sample GraSoiAngelo_121_FD_185878 | JGI IMG/M metagenome (GOLD analysis project Ga0209154, IMG submission 185878) | Grasslands soil microbial communities from the Angelo Coastal Reserve, California, USA - 14_0919_12_20cm (SPAdes) (version 2) | ecosystem: Environmental > Terrestrial > Soil > Grasslands ... | reverse complement strand
CCAGTATGTCGGCTATCCCATCCCGTACACGCTGGCGCTGAAGTGGATGTTCGCAGGCGGTGTGCAACTGATCGTGCTGGGGCTCGTGGTGGCGTATTTCTGCCGGAAGCCTGCGAGTTAGAGCCGTTCCAACTTGATTCGCCTACAGTCCGCGTTCATTCCCCATGGAAGTGATGCGGCTTCTCATTCTTGGGGATAGCTCCGAATAGTTGGAACGGCACTAGCCGCGCTCGCGCCAGTACGTCCGGATCATGTACCGGTCGAGCGCGCGGTCGGAGAGCAGCCGCTTGACCCAGGTGGCCACGCGGGCCAGCCGCGTGACGGTGTAGCGCGGCCGCGGCGGATTGTCGCGGATGGCCCGAAGGATGACGCGCGCCCAATCCTCGGGAGTGTAGGGCGACGCGCTGAGGGATCTATTCCTCGCCTTCTTAAAATTTCTGTAAAGCGTTTTGTAGGGGCCGTTCTCCGCCGCCGGGGCATAGGGTGAGGACAGCTCCATGGAAACGCCCTGAAAGCCCGTAGGGATGTAACCCGGCTCGATCAACACGACAGCAATCCCAAACGCGGAAACCTCCACGCGCAACGCGTCGCTGATCGCTTCGAGAGCAAACTTGCTCGCCGAGTACGGGCCGTACAGCGGCTGGGCCACCTTGCCCGCGGCTGAACTCATGTTGATGATCCGGCCCCTGCGGCGCTCGCGCATCTCAGGCAGCACGCGCTGGGTGACGCGCACCACGCCGAAGAGGTTCGTCTCAAATTGTCGCTGCAGGTGCTCGATCTCCACAATCTCCATGGGCGCAAGGTAGCCGATGCCGGCGTTATTAATCAGGATTTCGATAGGCCCCGCCTTGGAGCGCACCTGGGCTACCGCGCGGTCCACGGAACCGTCGTCGCAGACGTCCATCTCGACGGTTTCCAGCGGCATCCCGCGCTCGCGCGCGTAGGCTTCCAATTGCGCGCGGCGCTCCGGGTTTCGCCCTGCGGCAAACACGCGATAGCCTTGTTCGGCCAGCAGCAGCGCCGCGGCCCGCCCCAAGCCATCCGTGCCGCCAGTGATCAGAACCGTTGAGAATTGCTTGCGTTCCTGTGGCGCGGCCATTCTCCCTCCGGAGAGCCTACAACCTATCTCACAACACGTGCATTTTCCAGTGCTTGCATCCCGCGGGAGGCCACACACGGTTCTGGGGGCGCCCGCTACCCGGGACCGTGCCGCTCGCCCGGCAAAAAAGCTCGTGCCTCAGACTTCGATTCTTTGTTTTCGAGCTTGGATTTATGGGGGGAAGCCAACCCGGCGCACCAGGTCTTGGAAGCGTAGGTCGGAGCGCAGGGGGTCGAGCCGCGGATCGACTGCCAGCCAGATCATACAGACCGAGCGTTTCTCAAAGCGATCCGAGCGGTTCTGACACGAAAGGGGCGGTCGTGTAGCCCCTTCTAGCTATGGAATGGAAGAGATGCACCAACCCATAACAAGCTGTGCTGGCATAACGCTGCGCATCAGCGGGCCGCGCCGAACACTGAGGGATATATAAGATAAGAGATTCGCTTCGCGGCCTCCGCTGCATGCGCTTGTTAGACCCCGTTGTGGTCATGGCTCCATAGCCAGATTATTCCGGCGGGTAATTCATGCGGCGGAGCAGCTCTTTCCAACGCGGGTCGGAATGCAGGTTGTCTAACGGAGGTTGTGCCTTGATATAGGTAGCGTAGCTGTTACGCTCTTCGACCAAGCGGAAAAGCACTTTGAAGGCTTCATCCTTGTCACCGAGCGCGGTGTAAGCGTGTGCTAGTTCAACATTTGAGAAACTGGCCGGGTCGGTCGTGGCCTTCAACTCTTCAAGCATCCGCCGCGCTTCCTTCTGCTTCCCTATTCGCGCGTAGACGCCCGCGACGTCAGCGGAGATCCCCACAGCGTTTCCGCCATGCGACTGAGCCTTCTTGAGACTGGCGATCGCCTCATCGTATCTGCCCATTTCTACGTAGAGATCTCCGAGTATCCAATATGGCATAACATTCCCGGGATTGGGATCCAGTTCAATCGCCCGTTGCACATGCAGTACCGCTTCTTCGTACTTCCGGGCGCGCCACAGCGCACGGGCATAGCGTGATTGAATCACCGACGAGAGCGGGTCCAGTTCTTCGGCGCGTTGCATTTCTCTGATCGCCTCAGCGTGGCGTTCCAGCGCCGACAGCAGCTCGCCATAAGTGCGATGCGCCTCCGCGCTATTCGGATCAAGTTCTAACGCACGTGTGATTTCCTGCTCCGTGCCTGCCCAGTCCCAATCAAAGATTTTGACCAAACCCAGCGCGACATGCGCCTCAGCGAGTTGCGGATCCAGCGCCACTGCCTTCAATGCGTTGTCATGCGCAAGTGGCGCCACTTCTTTTTGGTTTTTCGTTCCCCAGGTGCCTCGTTGCAGCCACGCATTGGACAGCCCGGCATAAGCGGCGGCGTAATCGGGAGCCAGTTGAATGGCCCGCTCGAAGTGTCCGATCGCTTGGCGCAAATCTTCTTCGTTGGTACGGAGATGGTGACGGCCAAGTAGGTATGCCTCGTGAGCCTGCGGATTGATGTTGCGCGCCGCGGCCAGCCGCGCCCGTTCCTCCGGGGTGACCTGAATGCGGATTTCATCCGCGACCGCGCGCGCCACGTCGCTTTGCAACTTCAGCACATCGCTCAGATCTCGCTCGTAATCGCGCGCCCACAAAGGCGAGTCGGTCGCCGCCGGAATTAACTTCGCGGTGACACGCACGCGCCCGCCTGACCGTTGCACCGTGCCTTCGATCACCGCATCTACATTCAACTCCTGCGCAATTTCCGGGAGTGACTTGCGGCTCCCCTTGTAACGCATCACCGAAGTCCGCGAGATCACCCTGCTGAGCGCGCGAATCTGCGCCAGGTTGCTGATCAACGCTTCGGTCATCCCGTCCGCGAAGTATTCCTGCGCCGGATCGCCCGAGAGGTTTGCCAGAGGCAGCACGGCCAGCGATTTAATGTGAGGCGGTGCCGCCCCGCGTCCGAGCAGGCGATCGCGCCAACCGCCCACGTTCAAGTCGGCAAGAACGACAACAAACGCAGCCAGGGTTCCCACCGCAACCAGCACGCTATGGTCTCGTCGGCGGGACACAAGCATCGGGCCCGCTGTTTCAGGGGAGGTGGGGACTTCTGAGGTGGCGGTGCGCGCTGCCGTTTGAGCCTGCATTCCGCGCCCTATGTCTGGAGCCGGCGCTGGCCCTGACACGGAGTCCACCGTACCCACGAAACGATAGCCACGACGGGGAAGCGTCTCTACGAAACGCGGGTTATCGGCTGAGTCCCCCAGGGCCTCACGCAGTTTATTAATGGCGGAATGGAGGCCATGCTCGAAGTCCACAAAGGTGTCAGCCGACCACAACTGAGTACGCAACTCCTCGCGAGTCACCACCTGGCCTGGCCGCCTCAGCAACAGAGCGAGCACCTGAAAGGGTTGTTCCTGCAGCTTGAGGCGGATGCCGTGCTTGCGTACTTCTCCCGCCTCCAAATCCACTTCAAATGCGCCGAAGGAGAAGTGCTGGCCTGACATGGAGTTTCGTTCAAAACCCCGCCGAAAGCTTTGATGCTACCACCAACGAACCGTGCGTCAATCCTCGGAGAAGTGGGGGACCCTGATGAGATGCACCACAAGTCTATTCCAGCCTTTGGATTAGCTGGTGAGGATTACTTGTGGCGGAAAGGAGTCCTAGAGCATTGACGTATCCGACTGGCTAGGCGAAGTTCAGCGCCATCACAAGGCCAGAAAAACTTAGGTTGAAGCCAACACAACCTGCAAGAAAAGGAGAACAACATGAAAACGATTAGCCACTATCTTGGGCATCCTGGTGCGCTGGTAATGCTCGTTGCCGTCGTGCTCGCCCTGTGGGTGGACTATCAAGGGGGCATCGTGCCCAAAGTGCGTGCTGACGAGGATGGAGTCTGTACCCTGCAGACCTTGCGTGGCAGCTTTGGGTTCACCGGCCAGGGATTCGTCACAGGGTCATCCGCACTGCCTGCACCGATTGGCGCGTTTGTGCTCTTTGCCAACATAGGTGTAGTGACATTTGACGGGCAGGGGAACTTGTTTGCCAGCGACACGTTTAGCTTCGGGGGCAAAATTGGGCAGGAAACATTCTCGGGCCCATATACCGTGAACCCCAACTGCACCGGCTCGATGACCTTGACCTTCAGCCCCGGTGGTGGCACTGGTCATTTCGACTTTGTGCTCGATGACCATGCCAAGGAGGTCCGAGTGATAGCCAAAGACGCCGGACAGGCTATAACCTTCGTCGCGAGGAAACAGTAACGACAGCACGAAGTATGTCGGCGCACTAGAGAACTGGGTCGTTTGCGGGGACGTGAGCCGTCTGTCTGCGCGTGCCTGAGAACTGTGGGCTGCGCGGCGTGCCACATTCCGCGGCTGCCACTGACGAACCAAGGATGGATTTTCACCGAGCCCAATCCATACAATCCGTCGGGCAACCTGCGGCTCGGAGACGCGCCAACGCTGCGCGTGGATCTGACCAGCCACGAGCTGCCTCCGCCGCGCCTCAAGCCGGATGCCCACGGCGTGGTGTGGGTTCCGGCGTTCAGCGATCTGAAGCTGCACGACATCACCGCCGGCCCCAACGACCCCAACGCCGAGGCTCTCGATCAGAACCAGCCCGCGACCTCGAGCAAGTTCTTCGCCGGGAATACGAGGCTCCTGACACGCAAACTCTGGGGCGTGGCCAACTCCGGACCGTTCATGCACCACGGGAAATTCACCACCATGCGTGAAGCCGTGCTGGCCCACGCAGGGGAGGCATTCAGCTCGCGCCAGGCCTTTGAGGTGCTTCCAGCGTACGAAAAAGACTGCGTCATCGAATTCCTCAAGACGCTGCAAGTGCTGCCGCCCGGAACGAGGAGTCTCGTCGTGAACCAGGACTTCGAGAAGAAAGAGGGGTCGCACGACCCGGACTAGCCCCGGCAACCGATCGGGGGGGAACCAGCGGATCATGGGGTCAACTGGGCTGTGCCAAACTATTTTTTTTCGCACACACACCGCAGTTCAGCTACTGGCCGAGACCAAGACTACTGCCCCAAGATGAAACGGTATCTGGTTCGGGCGAACCAAGCACCCCGCGCGGGACCGACTACACCACCGACCGCGGACACCGAGCCGAGGTTCCACACGATTTGATAGTGGCGTGGTGTTCCGGCCGCACGAGCAGATAACCTTCCTCGCCAGAAGCCTCAAACGGTGCCCGCAGGCAAAGCTAATGCGCCCGAGCAGGTGCGAGACCGTTGGGGGGCGCGATTCACAGGGGTTGCCTGATTTGCACAGGGGTGGAAAAAAAGCGAAGACGAGGCTTGACGGAATTTTTTAACTTGCTATACTTGCAGATTGTCCAGCACCTGTGGGGCATGCTGGGGGCCATTGAGCTTACGGCAAGTAAGCCCGCAGTGAGGTCAGTCACGAATACAGGATAGATCGCAGTCGAGCATCGCGCAAAGCCGTCCTGATGTTGTGAGGACGGTTTGGCCCGGCGCTCGACGCCGGGTTTTTTGTTTTCCGGCCGAGGGGAATCCCCTCGGCGTCCCGATCACATTGGGACACTCCGCCGGGCGCGGAGAAAAAGTTCTTTGACAACTGAATAAGGCTGGCATTACGCGTCGCGCTCTTGCGAAAGACCGCGACGACGTAATCTGCAAATTCTGCTCGAGCAGAGCAATTTGTGGAAAGGCGAGCTTATCCATCCGTTTTTTTGTGCGTGTTCCGACTCGTTCGGGATGCGCCACCGAGACGACGCGTTGGGTAAGTTTTATGGTCAAGCTACTAAGGGCGTACGGTGGATGCCTTGGCGCCAGAAGGCGATGAAGGACGTGGCAAGCTGCGATAAGCCTCGGGGAGCCGCAAGCAGGCTTTGATCCGGGGATTTCCGAATGGGGAAACCCATCCCGATGAACTCGGGATACGGCCCGCTGAATCCATAGGCGGGTGCGAGCGAACCCAGGGAAGTGAACCATCTCAGTACCTGGAGGAAAATAAATCAACCGAGATTCCGAGAGTAGCGGCGAGCGAAATCGGAACAGCCCAAACCCCGATTCTTTGAATCGGGGGGTTGTAGGACCGCGTGAGTAGAGTTACCAATCCGGAAGCTAGGTGAATCTGCTGGAAAGCAGGGCCATAGAGTGTGAGAGCCACGTAACCAAAAGCTTACCGGACTCGAAGCGGGATCCTGAGTACCACGGGACACGGGAAATCCCGTGGGAAACTGGGGAGACCACTCTCCAAGGCTAAATACTCTCTGGCGACCGATAGTGAACTAGTACCGCGAGGGAAAGGTGAAAAGCACCCCTGCGAGGGGAGTGAAATAGAACCTGAAACCGTATGCTTACAAGCAGTCGGAGGGCTATCCCGACTTCGGTCGGGACGCCTGACGGCGTGCCTCTTGCTTAATGAGCCGGCTAGTTATTCTCACAGGCGAGGTTAAGCGTTAGCGAGCCGTAGCGAAAGCGAGTCCGAATAGGGCGTATAGTCTGTGGGAATAGACGCGAAGCGGGATGATCTACCCTTGGCCAGGTTGAAGGCCGCTTAACCGCGGCTGGAGGACCGAACCGGTGTTGGTTGAAAACAGCTCGGATGAGCTGAGGGTAGGGGTGAAAGGCTAATCAAATTCCGTGATAGCTCGTTCTCCCCGAAATGCCTTTAGGGGCAGCCTCGTGTGATCTGCCGCGGTGGTAGAGCACTGGATGGACTAGGGACCAACCAAGGTTACCGAATCCAACCAAACTGCGAATGCCGCGGACAGCAGCACGGGAGTGAGACTACGAGGGATAAGCTTCGTGGTCGAGAGGGAAAGAACCCAGACCGACAGCTAAGGTCCCGGACTGCAGGCTAAGTGGGAAAGGACGTGTGATCGCTCGGACAGCCAGGAGGTTGGCTTAGAAGCAGCCATCCTTTAAAGAAAGCGTAACAGCTCACTGGTCAAGCGATCATGCACCGACAATCCAACGGGGCTTAAGCCTGCGACCGAAGCTTCGGAATGTGCGACGGCGAAAGCCGCTGCACTTTGGTAGGGGAGCATTGTGTGGAGTCTTAAGGCGGACCGAGAGGACTGCTGAACGCCACGCAAGAGACCCTGCCGGCATAAGTAGCGATAAACACGATGAGAACTCGTGTCGCCGAAAGTCTAAGGTTTCCTGAGGAAGGTTAATCCGCTCAGGGTTAGGCGGGACCTAAGGTGAGGCCGAGAGGCGTAGCCGATGGACAGCAGGTCAACATTCCTGCCCCACCTAGCGGGCGTTATCACGATGGGGTGACGCAGAAGGATACAGGAGTCGGGCGATGGAAATCCCGATGGGTCTGTGTAAGCCGGATCCCGCAGGAAAATCCACGGGGTCATTCAACGGTGAGACAGGTCCCGAGGCCGCACGGCCACAAAGTCCTGGATTTCACGCTGCCAGGAAAAACCTCTAAGGAGTCCGCTGGGTGCCCGTACCACAAACCGACACAGGTAGACGAGGACAATCTCCACAGGCGCTCGAGAGAACACTCGCTCAGGAACTAGGCACATTAGCCCCGTAACTTCGGGAGAAGGGGTGCCCCGGTAGGGTTGATAGCCCGAGGGGGCCGCAGTGAAACGCGCTCTGCGACTGTTTAACAAAAACACAGCTCTCTGCAAAGTCGAATACGACGTATAGGGGGTGACGCCTGCCCGGTGCCGGAAGGTTAAAGCAAGGGCTTAGCCTCAAGCAATTGGGACGAAGGCCCGAACTGAAGCCCCGGTGAACGGCGGCCGTAACTATAACGGTCCTAAGGTAGCGAAATTCCTTGTCGGGTAAGTTCCGACCTGCACGAATGGCGTAACGACAGAGCGACTGTCTTGGCGAGTGACTCGGCGAATTTGTGGTTCCGGTGAAGACGCCGGATGCCCGCACCTAGACGGAAAGACCCCGTGCACCTTTACTGCACTCTGGCCATGATTAACGGGACGGTCTGCGTAGCATAGGTGGGAGCCTGGGAACCCCTGGTTTCGGCTGGGGGGGAGGCGCCAGTGAAATACCACCCTGATCGTTCTGTCGCTCTAACCTACGGCCCGCGACGGGTCGGGGGACACGGCCAGACGGGTAGTTTGACTGGGGCGGTCGCCTCCTAAACGGTAACGGAGGCGCCCAAAGCTCGGCTCAAGCGGATTGGAAACCCGCTGCGGAGTGCAAGAGCATAAGCCGGGTTAACTGCGAGACACACAGGTCGAGCAGGAGCGAAAGCTGGGTCTAGTGATCCGGTGGTCCCGCGTGGAAGGGCCATCGCTCAACGGATAAAAGGTACGCCGGGGATAACAGGCTGATCTAAGCCAAGAGTTCACATCGACGCTTAGGTTTGGCACCTCGATGTCGGCTCATCGCATCCTGGGGCTGTAGAAGGTCCCAAGGGTTAGGCTGTTCGCCTATTAAAGCGGTACGTGAGCTGGGTTCAGAACGTCGCGAGACAGTTCGGTCCCTATCTGGTGTGGGCGCAGGAGACTTGAGAGGAGCTGTCCCTAGTACGAGAGGACCGGGATGGACGGACCTCTTGTGATCGAGCTGTCCCGCCAGGGGCATCGCTCGGTAGCGAAGTCCGGAAGAGATAATTGCTGAATGCATCTAAGCAAGAAGCTCGCCTCAAGATAAGGTCTCCCAATGCCGCTTCGGCGGCATAAGAAGGCCGGTCGAAGACTACGACCTTGATAGGCGGGAGGTGGAAGCGCAGTAATGCGTGCAGCTGACCCGTACTAATCGGCCGTTCGGCTTGACCATAAAACTTTCCCAAACCGTCGTCCGTCACGGCATGGCTCGTTCAGAGCATGGCTTTAGCCATGTCAGACCATGCCTGACAGGATAAAAATCTCGGGGGTTTCAACCCCTGAGGTCGAGCAGGATTTGCAGTTCGTCAGCCTTATTCAGTTGCAGAGCCCGCCTCTTCAGAGGCGGGATATTTTCAAAAGGCTCAAGGCTTGGGTCTGGCCGCTTTCCAGCCTCGAGCCTCCAGCTTCCAGAATTTCCTGGTGGCTATACCGCGGGGGTCACACCCGTTCCCATCCCGAACACGGTAGTTAAGCCCCGCTGGGCCGATGATACTGCACGGGTAACTGTGTGGGAACGTAGGTCGCCGCCAGGATTAAAGACGCCAAGGGCCGAATTCGCATGTTGCGAGTTCGGCCCTTTTGTTTTTCCTAACCACAGCCTCCGGCTTCACCCCAATCGCCTCGTATAGCGCGGCCTGCTGGTACACGACTCCATCCTTAATGATTTTTAATCACGCGGCGAATGTCACTAATGTGAATCCTGGGAAAATGTGTCGCGGCGTCTCGCGAAGCTTCGGGACCGGCCGCGCTGGGGCGAATGGACTGGACGGACCGGAGCGTTCCAAATTAGTTAGCGGGGCAAGCCCGAGCCGTACCCCAGATGCGATCCAGCCAGCCGCTCATACTCTCTCGGCAATTCGCAAATCTTCGGATTGACGCCACACGCGGTTTGGGGCAAGATGCAAACGATAGCTGAAGCGTCAGTCTCGTGCCCGAGTAGCCAAGGCCTCTATCGACTGCCCGCGAACTTGATCCTGCCTTCAGCCTTAAGTCCCGTGGCAGTCCCTCCGCCATGGGCAGAAGGAGCCAACTGGTGAAGAAGCTTTACGTGGGCAATCTGCCCTTTCAGTCCACGGAAGAGGAGCTGGGCAACTGGTTTTCCCAAGCGGGCGTGAGCGTCGCCAACGTCACTTTGGTGCGCGACCGCTTCTCTGGGCAGCCGCGCGGTTTTGGCTTCGTGGAAATCCATAGCGACGAAGAAGCCGAGCGCGCTATCCAGTCCCTGAACGGCCATGACTTCATGGGTCGAAATCTCGTGGTGAATGAGGCTCGACCGCCTAGAGAAGGCGGCGGTGGAGGCCGGGGAGGCCGCGGCGGATTCGCCGGCGGCGGCGGAAATCGGGGCGGTGGCGGCGGCCGGGGTGGTCGTGGCGGCGGGCGCCGCGACTGGTAGGACGTTTCGACCCATTCCCTCTGTTTTGGGAGTCGGGCTCTTCTTCTCCTAACTCAACTTGTAAAGTTAGGCGAAGGGATAGTTGTGCTCACAGTCGTATATCAACTGTGATCGCTCCGAGGCAGGTTCAAGCGCTGGAGGAAAGTCGTGTAGCGCGGATCGGACCGCAAGGGATCGAGGCAGGGATCAATGAGGACGCGGGTGATGCCGGTGTCGCGCTCTTTGTAGGCTTTTTCGAGCTGCTCAAAGGCTTTATCCCGGTAGCCGAGTTCAGTGTACAGTATCGCCCCGTGATACGGCGAAACGTAGGCAGTCTTGGCGCGGCTCAGATAATTCACCAGGCGCCAGCGTCGCGCTCCCTGAATTCCGCCGGCGACGAAGGAGCGCTGGAGCCCTTTCACCGCCTCGTTCCACTTGACACCCGCCATCGTCATCGTCTTCACTTCCTCGGCGATTTCTTCCGCGTGCATGCCTTTCTGTTCGTAAATCCAGGAGAGATAGAGATGGGCGGGCATGAAGGTCGGATCCATTTCCAGCGTTTTCTTGCACGCTTCGACAGCCTCGTCGTAGCGCCGCGCATCGTAAAGGATGTAGCCGACCACCGAGTTGATCATTAAGGAAAGGGGATCGAGCTCGCGGGCCTTGCGAATTTCGGCGATGGCTTCGTCATGACGGCCCAGTTGTGACAGAAGCTCAGCGTACCACTGGTGAGTCGTAGCGTAGCCGGGGTTGAGTTCGATCGCCCGCCGGAACTCTTTCTCGG
>Ga0209154_1002276_pt1 | contig 10773 bp, 12 predicted proteins | sample GraSoiAngelo_121_FD_185878 | JGI IMG/M metagenome (GOLD analysis project Ga0209154, IMG submission 185878) | Grasslands soil microbial communities from the Angelo Coastal Reserve, California, USA - 14_0919_12_20cm (SPAdes) (version 2) | ecosystem: Environmental > Terrestrial > Soil > Grasslands ... | reverse complement strand
GGCAACTGGATCAGGCTCACGATTACATCACCCTATCCAACTGTGAGGAGGTTGCCGCCCGGATCACCCTGCAGATCGTCACCAGCGTTCAACGACTTGCCGTCTACCCTATGTCGGGAAGAGCAGGCCGGGTTCCGGGGACGCGTGAGTTGGTCATTTCGAATACGCCGTTCATCGTTGCGTATGCCATCGAGAAGACCGATATCGTGGTCCTCGCGGTCTACCACGGCGCCCAGCATTGGCCGGAGGGCTTTTGAGCTTGAACGGAGCTTGTGAGGGGAGGGACCGTCGAAAGTCGCTTGCGCTCTCATCTCCTCGAAGGCAGTTTCTGGCCCGTGACGGTCACTTTTCCGTGTACCCCACGGGACTTAAGGGAATGCCAGGCAGACTGTCTGTTCTGGGCAACGAGGCGGTTTCGCTAGAAGCTCGTGCTCGAGAGCATTGTCAAATGCTGATTGGAACTATTGCTGGAGCAGGATGGCGACCGAGCCAGTGCTGGTTATTGCGCCGAGTACTACGGCGAGATCGAGTTTGCCATCGCCGTTGAAATCGGCGGCGACGACTTGGAAGGGGTTGGGGCCGACGGTGTAGGGCGAACCGGAGGCTTGTGTGAAGGTGCCGTCTCCGTTCCCCAGGAGGAGGGTGACGGTGCCATCGCCTTGGTTGGCGACGGCCAGGTCGAGTTTGCCGTCGTTGTTGAAATCTCCGATGACGATAGAGTAGGGCTGGTTTCCGACCGTGATGGTGTTGGGCAGGCCGAAGGTGCCGTTGCCATTGCCGAGCAGAATTGTCACGGTGTTGCTGCCGTGATCCGTCACGGCGAGGTCCAGCTTGCCGTCGCCGTTAAAATCGGCGGTGGCGATAGCGTAAAGATCTTTGCCGAGGGGGATGGGCGAACCATTCGCGACCGTGAATGTACCATCGCCGTTGCCGAGCGATACGTTCAGTCCGGAACCGGGATAAGCGTTGGATCCGCCGCTGGCGACGACGGCATCCAGCCGGCCGTCCGCATTGAAATCCCCGACCGCCAGGCCATTCGGGAAAATCCCGCCGTTGAGATCTCCCGCTGTGTTGAATGCCCCGACGCCGTATCCCAATGCGACGGGTGACTGCCCCGAGATTTCATTGGCAAAGGCTAGATCAAGGTTCCCGTCGCCATTGAAATCCGCCGGTTGAAGCGCGGAGACTGGCATGCCAAGCGCGTTGGCGAACGCGGCCGAGGAAGTCACGAAAGTGCCGTTGCCGTTCCCCAGGAGGATAACCGCGGCTTCATTGTTACCCTCGCCGACAGCCAATCCCAGGTGGCCACTGTGGTTGAAATCGGCGACAGCGAGAGGGCCGGTATAGGGCGAGGCCGCATCGTCGTATGGTGGGCTGGGCACGGCCACCGGAGAGGTTGGCGTGACCGCGAAAGTGCCGTCGCCGTTCCCGAGAAAGAAATACAGCCGGATATTCGCGGCGATGGTTAGGTCCGGTTTGCCATCCTCATTGAAATCGGCAACGGCGATGGCGCCCGGCTCGGGAATCTGTAAGGGCGAATTCGTCGCATTGGCGAAAGTGACCGTTGTTTCGGGTGCGCCGACCTGGAAATAGACCACATTGGACGAGCCACCACCAGCCGCGGGGTTGACCACTGTGACGGCGATGGTACCGGCATTGGCGACGTTCGCGGCGGGAACCGCTGCGGTGAGATGTTCGTTGTCGACAAACGTTGTGGTCAGCGGCGCGCGATTAAAATTAATTGTTGCACCTGGTACGAATCCTGTCCCGCTCACGCTAAGGGTGAAGCCCGGACTTCCGGGAGAAACGGCGGTGGGCACAAGCGGCTGGTTCAAGAAGGGAACGGGATTGCCCTTCGGGGCGGCGGGTTCAATCTCTATGCTCAAAAAGCCGTTGACCACCGATGTGCCCACAGCGTCGGTCACAGTACCTTCGAAATACCACGTTCCCGCCCCAGTCGGCGTCCCGGTGATCTCCCCGGTATTGGAGTCAAGCTTCAGCCCGTCGGGTATCGCTCCACCCACTTTCCATCCAGTGATAATGGGACCGTTGTAAATGCTCCATTGAAACGGGGAGGTGCCGCCGGTGAGCGCGATCGTTTGGTTGTACGGCGTGCCTACTGTTCCGCTGGGAAGTGTCTGGAATGGAATTTGCGGGTACGGGTTCACGGTAATTTGAACGGAGGCGGCTTTGGTCGGATCCTTCACCGAAGTGGCAGTGATCGTCGCCGTTTGGTTGCTGGTCACGCTGGCGGGTGCAGCATATCCCACGGAAAAAGGGGAGCCTGCGGTCAGCGAACCTGGTCCGGCGAGAGTCCAGTGCACACCGCTGTTTGAGTGATCATTCGTGACCGTTGCCGTAACGGTGGCACTCATGCCTTGATCGGTCTGGGCCACGGAAGAGGTGACCGCGACCATAACAGGTACCGAGGAGCCGCAGCCCACCAGAAATGTCGTGGCACACAACGCGGAGCACGCGAAGAATAACGAGAGAGAATTCCTCATGCTGCCTCCAGCCCTACTTTTGAAGAGCGCAAAAGGTGTGGCTTGTAATTCGTAAATTAGGACGAGTTACGGATGGTTCCGGTTGCATCTTTTTCAATCATTGTCCCAGCAGACAGCCTCGGCGAACATCGCAAGCTCCTGATTAACAGCGTTCGCGGAGATGTGAACTCACCCGCGAAGCTGTCAGGTCATATGGACGAGAACCCCACTAGCAAGGCATGTGAAATTAGACTAGCGTCACCTCTTGCTTGAACCCGGCACTGCCTTCTACGTAAGATGAACAGCTGCAGTCCCGGAAGGCGCCTTACCGGGACCTACGCAAAGAAGCTCGGCGTCACGCCTTTAATTTGTGCCCCGGAAATCGCAAGCGCCCACAGCAAATACGCGGGTTTGTGCGTGGGATTGACCTCTTGTCACTTCCCGTATACGGTAATGAAAGTCCCCCACGAGGTGGCGAGGGTGATCCCCCTTTTTCCCAGGGTATTGCTGCCCCTTTTTGCTTCTCTTTTCCTTATCTCCGCCGAGGTCCGTGGACAGGATAATTAGACGCTCTCACGGATCACCGACCCGGTGGAAGAGACTCAGTTGACAGTCATCAAGGGCAACGTGCACAACATGGCCCGGCCGATGTTCGACCGTGGTCCCGCTCCGCCTAGTCTGCCGGATGCCGCGGATGTTGCTCGTCTTGCAGCCTCTACGCGGCTCAACTGCGGTACGACGAGACTTATCGGAGGGAATGGTGCGAGAAAGCTGGGCTGGGATTTGAATTGGGCGAATTGGGCTATAAATCGGAAGCACCAATTCGCCCGGCACTTGTTGCGTAAAACGATCCTGAAACAGGACTTAGAAATGGTTGCGGGGGTCAGATTTGAACTGACGACCTTCGGGTTATGAGCGGAGTTAGTCAGCTAGGTTCGCTGATTCTGCGCGATTTAGCCCCTAGACCCGGAGCAAGACTTTTGTCCCAAATCTGTCCCACGCAACTCCCGGGGAAAATTCGGCGAGGACTCCCCTCACTTATTAGGGAACATCGAGAAGGGGAAAAGGGAGAAAAAATCTTCAGTACCAGTATGTTTTTCTCCGGTCGGCAGGAGGACAAGGCCACGCCAGTCATGGCTTTCGTGCGTTAACATCCGTACGGATCACCTCTATCAAGCGGCGAGCGGATTCAAGGGCATGTTCAGCGTCGTGACGAGAAACAAATCCAGTGTCGTCATAGAGCGCCATATTTCGTTTCCGGCGAAGCCGGTCGAACATGGTCAGGAGGCCAAAATGCTTTTTGTCGATCCGTGCCCGGACGAATTCGATAATCGCGATGTGATGCCCTGGCTGACTCCTGGCGCGGAAACCGTGGCTGAACATGAACCCCAAGGAAGCCTTCAGCATTGCTTCGTAGGCTTGTTGGAGGCAGGCCTCTTCGTCGAAAGCGAGAATCTTCTGTGCGGACGCTAGTTTCTTTTCGGCGCTTTGCAAGAAGCGCTCAATCTGCGCCCAGTCTACCTTTTGCGGCTTAAGCTTCTTCACGCGGCACTCAGGAGCGAAACCCGCTTATTGCGCCAGACGTTTTCGAGGAAGGCATCTTTCCGATTTCGGCGTGACTCGAATTCTTTCCCGCTCAAGACTGTGTAATTGATCTCTCGACCGAGCTGTCGCTCAAGTTTTTGCATCACTTCCGCGAGATCCTCACCCCTGGGGCTGCCGATCACTAGGACATCAATGTCGCTGGAAGCGTCCTGCTGGTTTCGCGCGAACGAACCGTAGACGTACGCCTCGTCTATTGCTTCAACTTTTTTGAGAGATTGTGCAATCAGAGGTATCGCCCCTATGGTCTTAGCAACAATGCTCCGCACCTCTTCAAACAGGGGATAGTTGCGGTTGAATTGAAAGTACTTCTGGCGACCACTCACTTCGGAGCGAAAGAGTCCTTCGCGTTCCAGGCGCCCAAGCTCTTTCGAGAGGTTAGATGGATCAATACTCAGCCGCTCGGCCAGGTCGCGCAGGTGATGGCGGGCCGTGGGGTTCGTGAAGTAATACGCCAGGAGCCTCTGGCGCGCTTTAGAACGCAGGTCAAGCATACGGGTACTAATCTACCACAAGTGTGGTAGCATAGCACAACACAGGATTTGGCTCGTGAAGCCTCGACCGCGTGACCGCGGAATCTAGCGCTCGGCGTTTGGCCACACATAACCAGCCCTGTCTACTGGCTATACCCTCGACCTAGATATGTACGCTGGGGACTGTGGCTTCGTGGGCAAGACGCTAGCACAGAATTTCGCGCAACACCGACAAAGCATTGGGCCAAGAATCGAGGGTGAACGCGATGGGCAGGAAAGTTGGGTGAATTGTTTGGGACTAACTGGCCTGAAATCGCAGAGGAAAAATTGATTTCTGTCCCAATTTGTCCCAAGAGCAAGAAGGGCTTCCCGACGTGGCTCAGGAAAGCCCTTGTGAGTCAATAAGATTCGCTGCGAGGGTCCGTTGACGACCTTCGGGTTGTGAACCGAATGCTCGGAGCGATGAGAAATCTCTTCTGGTTGAGAACATTGGCGTTTCGCGACACTGGATGGCCCATGAGAACGACAACATGAGCTCTCGCTACGGAAGCTCTTCTCGAAGACGTCCAATACCGTGAGGAATGCGGCGAGAAAGTAGGCCGAAAACGAATTTGCTCAACGGAGGCGATCTGGTGTCCCGTGCTGGATTCGCCCATCTTGCGAAAGAAGCCGCGCATCTGGGCTCTCCCTTTGATCAGCGTTCCGTCAACGCCAACGTAATCGGCATTCTCATCCCAAAAGTCGTCCAAAGCGCTGACATCCCCTCTATTAAGGCGAGCCACTGTCTGATCCATCATGCCTCGGATGGTCCGTTCGTCTTCCTCGTTTGTTGAAGCCGCCTAGACGGCGCCTACGCAGACCAAGAGTGCGGCCGGCACAATGTAACCCCAAGACAACATGTTTATGCTCCCTTCGTGCTACCAGCAGAACCGCTCCTTTTGCACAGTAGCCCACTACCCGGCGGTGTATAAATGACATCGAGACAGGGAGGCGTGCTGCCGTTAAGTGAACCGCAGACGATTTCGCGTCACATTGGTGGAGAACTATGCGGCTGCCCGTGATGAATTGTTTGGCGCGGACTGGCCGGAAAGCGTAGAGAAAAAATTGAATTCTGTCCCAAATTTGTCCCAAGAGCAGGAAGGGCTTCCCGACGTGATGCAGGAAGCCTTTGTCAGTCAATAAGATGGACGGCGAGGGTCCGTTGACGACCTTCGGGTTGTGAAACAGCCCAAATTCTCCCGAAAAAGGGGTTGTTTGGTGTTTCTTAGAATGGTTGCGGGGGTCAGATTTGAACTGACGACCTTCGGGTTATGAGCCCGACGAGCTACCAGGCTGCTCCACCCCGCGGGAGCATCATAACACACAACTTAGATTTTTCTGCAAATGCCCGTTTGCAGGTTTGCAGGGCTGTCGTTATAGTTGCCCGACGAGCTACTAAAACTGCTCCACACCGAGCGTTGAAATTGCGCGACTTGGCGCTCTTCTGCGCTTTCCAAGTGCCCGTTAAGTGCTCAAAATTTTGGCGCGCTGGACGCTCGAATTCTCTAGGAGACCGTTGTATCTACCTCGCCTGATTGACGTTAGAACGCTAAGGGATTTTCCGTGGGCCTTGCAGCCGTGGATATGGCTCTTAGTTAATAGTTAGGGGTGTTTTCACGCCCGTACTCGCCAAGCACACGAAGCACCCGAGCGTCGTGGACATCCTTTCGGTCGGCGTGGATCGCATGCAGCGGAACTTCGACCCGGTGAGGCCGGTGAGGAAGCAAGTCGAGGAGTGGAAAGGGACTCGCCTCCAGGACGAGGCTGCGAAGCTGATCATCTAACGGGCCTTTGTGGAAGGCGAATTGGATGTTCCCAAGCATCTCGCCCGCCGCGTCCACGATCTATATTTCAATCCGCACGCCGGAGAGTTCGCTCTCAGGACGACGTGGAGCCACTCCAATGCGTTCACGAGCGCGTTTAGGGAACTCGATCCGATCCCGCAGTTTCAAGGCAACTGCAAAGCTGGGATCCTTCATCGAGCTGGCAGCTGCAGTGTGGCGAACTAATTGCGAGCCCGCGGTGGATAGGGCCGTTCCAAGGCCGTGGACGTCGGTGCCCGTCAGTTCGTGGAAGTGACCGCTGGGCTGAATCAAATCATGGGGTTGAGCGAAACCACCACGGCCGCCGAGAGAGAGACCGAAACTGAGTACAAAAAGTACAAAACAGCAGGCGACGGCGGTGGGGCAGGTAAACGCGGCTGTCTCCAATGTTGCCAATCATACGGACATGTCACCTGCTAACGACACTCGACACACTCGACAAAATATGCTTGACAACATCGTACTTGCTGCATAGGCTACGGCCTCTACGCTGTTACGCTGTGCGAGGGAGAGCTGGTGTTCTTCCTGATCACCGTAATTTCTTCGCAAGCGCAAACATCAGTTTACACAGCCGCGTGTTTGGAGTGTGTCTGGTTGTGGTAAGCGTCCCAGTCGAGGGGACGGTGCGCGAATGAATCTGCTTGTCGGGGTTGGAGGAAATCGCGTATGAAAAACAACAGGGATATCGTTTTCTTTCCTTTGCTGATTGTTCTTTTCACTGCCTGCCTAGCTTCATTTAGCCCGCCGGTCATCGCCCAATCCACTTATGGTTCGATTGCCGGGGCGGTCACGGACCCCTCGGGAGCAGCAATTGCCGATGCGCAGGTAACCTTAACTAACCTGGGTACTTCCGAAAAGCGGACGCAGCCTACTGGGAGTGACGGACTGTACTCCTTTGTGAACCTGTTCCCAGGCCGTTACAAGATCGAGGTAGAGAAAACTGGCTTCAAGCACTTCACACGGCCAGAGGTGGTGGTGGAGGTCAACCAGAGTGCACGCATCGACGTAACGTTGCAGGTGGGCGACGTCACACAATCTGTCGAGGTGACCGGCGAAACTCCTCTGCTTCAGGCGGAAACCTCCTCGCTAGGTCAGGTTGTGGAAGAACGCAAAGTAAACGAGTTGCCCCTGAATGGTCGCAACATTTTCAATCTCACCGACGTGGCTCCCTCCGTAGTTCCGCAAGGAAACTCCTACGGCACGCCCGTCGGCAAGAACCCATTCGACTTCGCTAATTTTCAAGTGGGCGGTTCCTTTGCAAACCAAAGCGCGGAGTATTTGGACGGCCAGCCACTCAACATCGGCTATATTAATTTGCCGCTCATTCTTCCGACGCAGGATTCGATATCGGAATTCAAGGTGCAATACAATAATCTCGGGCCAGACTGGGGCAAGTTCTCCGGCGGAGTCATCAACCTGAGCACTAAATCGGGCAGCAATGAATGGCACGGTTCTGCGTATGAATTTCTGCGCAACAAAGTTTTGAACGCCAACGAATTTTTTGCCAATAAGGCGGGGATTAAGCGTCCGCCGTTCACACAGAATCAGTATGGAGCAAGCTTGGGCGGCGCTCCGCTTAAAGACAAGCTTTTCGCCTTTTTCAGTTGGGAAAAGTTCAGCTTGCGCCAGGGGACCGTGTTCACGACCACAGTTCCGACGCTTTCGGAACGCGGGGCGGGTGCATCGGGAAACTTTGATTTTTCGGATCTCTGCGTCTCGGGCTTTACAAGTGGCGTTTGCAACGATAGAAGGATCGCTTCTAGCGCCCCAGTCGGTACTACGTGCCCTCCGGGCGTAGCACTAAGCGCTAATTGCCTCCAGGCACACCAGATCTACGATCCGCTTACAGTGAATACCAGCACAGGTGCTCGCCAGCCGTTTGCCGGCAATGTTATCCCTGCAAATCGTATCAACCTGACTTCCAAGTTTTTGCTGGGTTTGATTCCGAATCCAACCAACAGCGCGACCGTAAACAATTTCGTAAAGGCAACCGGTCTGGGCGGGGATAGCGACGAATACGTTCCCCGTGTGGATTACAATATCAACGATAAAAGCCGTATCTTTGGCCGCTACAGTTATTGGAAGTTGGCGGACCTGCCGCGCGATCCCTTCGGCACGGGCCTCTGCCAGGATCGCTGTACCGAGACGTATCACACCCATGCCTTGGCAATCGGTTACAACTACACCTTAACTCCCACGACTACGGTGGACGTCAATGTGAGCGCCAGCCGTTTCCGCTACCTCCGTGTACCCGTGAATGCCGACTTCGACGTCACGAAGGAAGGTTTTCCGGCGGCATACAATGGCGCTGTCCCCAACATAGAGCGAACGCCCCTGACGCCCTGTTTCGGCATTTCCGACCCCCTTATTACTTGTAGCCAGGGACAGAGCGCGATTTCAGACAACGACACACAGTTTAACTTCTCCCCGCGAGTCACGATGATCCGTGGGAAGCACACCCTCGTCGCCGGTGTGCAGTTTGAATTGTCTTATGACAACTATTTGCAGACCAACACGGGGGGAGGTCTTATCTCCTTCAATGGGTTCTGGACGCAAGATAAGGCAGCGGGCGCTGGTTCGCCTGGCACGGGGGTCGATTTCGCCGACTTCATTTTGGGCTTTGGCCTGGGGATTGGCTCCCCCTTGGGCAACCAGACATCCGGCGCCGTAAATATCTCTGGTCCGGTTGCCGGCAAGGAATTCTATCGAGCTGTCTATTTCGGCGACACATGGAAGCTAACCCGCAAATTGACCGTAAACCTAGGGCTTCGATACGACTTCCAGGGCCCCTGGTCGGAGCGCCACGATCGATTGACCTACTTCAATCCGAGCGTTACGAATCTAACGGTTACCGGATGCGGCGGAACTGCAGGAAGTCCCTGTCCCGGTGACCTGTTCCTGGTCAGGACTGGCGTGAACGGTGGAAGGAACAATCTGCCGCTTGACAAGAAAAATATCATGCCGCGTCTGGGCGCAGCCTACAGTCTTAATCCGAAGACTGTGGTCCGTGCGGGCTACGGAATTTTCTTCATTCCCAACTTTGTATCCTTCGGTGTTAACCCTTACATTGACCCGGTCAGCAGCTCTACCAATCCCTTTTTCGCGAGTAACGACGGCGGCTTAACTCCTGCCAGCACGCTGCACGACAGCAACTGTACGTTATCTGCATCTGGTGGCGTGCTTACGTGCGCGACTCCGGGCCCGTTCGGTTCGACGCTCACTATCCCGCCGGGCCGAAATCCGAAACCTTCGCCGTCAGGATACGCTCTCAATTTGCAGAGTTTTTCGGCAACAGGATATACCATCCAGAAGAATGGATCTGTGCAGCAATGGAATTTGGATTTTCAGCGTGAGTTGCCGGCGGGTTTCTTCGCCGATGTTGCCTACGCTGGAGCGCATGGCGTGCACTTGCCACAGTTCAGCACGAATATAAACCAGATCCCAGACAGCTTCATTGCCGCGGCCGCGGTGCAAGCCGCTCAGGGCCAAACGCCCACGATTGCTCAGGTCGTCCCTGCGGCAAGCTATCCGTTCAGCCCAGGTCTCTCTGGAAGTCTCGCAGTTGGAAACCTCAAGCAAGGCCAGCTTGATCGGCCATTTCCGCAATACACGGGCCTGAATCTCAACGGGCAAGGTTGCTGTGGCAGCACGTATCACTCCCTGCAGGCAACCGTAGTCAGGCGCTTCGCCGGGGGCGGCACCATGCTGGTGGCCTATACCAACGCTAAGCTCCTGGCTAACACGGATTCTCTTACCTCCTGGCTGGAGGGGGGCGGCACGGGGGGCGTGGGGCAAGTCCAGGATTGGAACAACCTCGGTGCCGAGAGGTCTCTGGCTTCCCAGGACGTGTCGCAGCGCCTTGTGATCAGCTACGTGCTTGATCTGCCTCTTGGCCGCGGTAAAAAGTTCCTGGGCGATCTTAGCGGAGTCGGAGAAAGGCTGGTTTCAGGATGGGGTGTCGATGGTGTCACGATCTTCCAACGGGGCTTCCCCCTGAAGATCAGTTATGGGGGGTCGACTCCACTCTCGGCTTTGGGCCTTGGAATTGGAACCTTGCGGCCCAACACCGTGGCAGGTTGCAACAAGGGAGCACCTGCAGGTGTGTCGCGCCTAAACGAGTGGTTCAACACGGCATGCTTCACGGCGCCGCCGCAATGGGGCTTCGGCAGTGAGTCGCGCGTGGATCCTGCGCTCCGGCAGGATGGCGTCAAGAACTTCGACTTTGCCATCTTCAAGAGAACGACTTTCGGTCCAAGCGAACGCATGAACGTGGAGTTCCGCACGGAGTTCTTCAACTTGTTCAACCACCCACAGTTTGCCGCTCCGAATACGACTCAGGTGTCCCCCAACTTC
>Ga0209154_1002271_pt1 | contig 10792 bp, 8 predicted proteins | sample GraSoiAngelo_121_FD_185878 | JGI IMG/M metagenome (GOLD analysis project Ga0209154, IMG submission 185878) | Grasslands soil microbial communities from the Angelo Coastal Reserve, California, USA - 14_0919_12_20cm (SPAdes) (version 2) | ecosystem: Environmental > Terrestrial > Soil > Grasslands ... | reverse complement strand
CAACAGAAAGCGGGCACCGGAATCCTTGAGCTGATCGGCCAGCTCCCGCGGCGTGTAGAGGGAATTGAGCGTGGTGTTGATCGCGCCCAGGGAGGCGACGGCGTGGAAGGCGATCGGATACTCGGGTAGGTTCGGACTGAAAATGGCGAAGACGTCGCCCTGCTTGACGCCGTGCCGTCGCAGCGCTGTGGCGACGCGACCGACGCTGTCGGCGAGCTGACGGTAGGTGAGCTGGCGGCCGCTGACGCCGTCGATCAAGGCCGGCTTGCCCCCGAGCGCGTTGGCCCCCTCCAGCACGAATTGGGCTAAGGGGACGTTCGGGACGTCGAGCGCCGCGCCTTTATAGATGATAGGTCCGATCCCTCCGCAGGCACCCTTTGTGCGCTGCCACACGATGATATCGCGCTCGCCTAAGTCGCCGGCGCATCCGGTCAGGCCGAGGCGATGGATTTGGCCGTGGTTTGGCTAGCAGTGGATCCGACCGTCAGGTCATCGAAACTTCCGGCAAGACGGGTTTCGAAAAATGCCAGAGCCTCCTCGTCGTGCGCGGTCGAGACGAAGCTGGCTTCGAATTGCGACGGCGGGAGCAACACGCCGTTTTGCCGGAGCCGGCGAAACCAGGAGCCAAACTGCGCGGCGTCGGCCCGTTTCGCGGTGTCGTAGTCGCGGACCGGGTGGCTGGTGAGGAACGGGGTCAGCATCGAGCCCACCCGATTGACGGTGACCGCCACGTCGGCCGCGGTGGCGGCGGTCCGGATGGCGGACGCGGCCCGATCCCCTGCCTGCTCCAGCTGTTGATAGCCGGCGGCATCGAGAGCTTCGAGCGTTGCCAGTCCGGCGGCTACGGCCAGCGGGTTTCCGGACAGCGTGCCGGCCTGGTACACCGGGCCGGCGGGCGCGACCTGCTCCATGATGTCGCGCCGCCCTCCATAGGCGCCGATGGGAAGCCCGCCGCCGAGCACCTTCCCCAGGCAGGTGAGATCCGGCGCCACGCCGTACAGTTCCTGGGCGCCGCCCCGGGCCAGCCGAAATCCGGTGATCACCTCGTCGAAGATCAACAGCGACCCCTCGTCTCGCGTGAGCCGGCGCAGTCCCTCCAGGAAACCGGGCTCGGGTGGCACGACGCCCATGTTCCCCGCCACCGGTTCAACGATGACCGCCGCGACCTGTCCGGGCCACTGAGCCAGCGCCATCTCGACGTCCGCCAGCGAATTGAAGCGAGCCACCAGCGTGTCCTGCGAGGTGCCCGCCGTGACACCCGGGGTTGCCGGGATGCCGAGGGTAGCGACCCCTGAACCCGCGTCGACGAGCAGCGAATCGGCGTGGCCGTGGTAGCCACCGGCGAATTTCAGGAGCTTCGGCCGGCCGGTGACCGCGCGGGCGAGCCGGACGGCGGACATCGCCGCCTCGGTCCCGGAACTGACCAGGCGGAGCATCTCGATGCTCGGCATCCGCTCACAGACCATGGCGGCGAGCCGGACCTCTCCCTCGGTCGGCGCTCCGTAGGTCCAACCCTTCTCGAGTTGGCGGCGCAGCGCCTCGACCACCGATGGCGGCCGATGTCCCAGGATGAGCGGTCCCCAGGAACACACCAGGTCGAGATAGCGCGTCCCATCGACGTCCCAGAACCAGGCGCCCTCCCCCCGCGCGATGAAGGGCGGCTTGCCGCCAACCGCCCGGTAGGCACGCACCGGGCTGTTGACGCCGCCCGGGATCAGCCGGCACGCCTCTTCGAAGAGCGTTTCAGAACGGCTCAGCCGTCCGATAGCCCGTCCGATTCCGAATCGAAGGCCTGGGTGAGCACCGATGCCTCCAGCGCCGGATCCGGGCTGTTGCGCAGGGTGCGGACGGGGCCGTCGAGGAACTTGGCCGTCAATGTCTCGGCAAGATGCCGCATCGCCGACCGGGTTCGCACGTCGTCGGGTGCGATCGTCGCCAGCTGCCGGTCGAGCTCCGAGTCGCGCAACCCTTCGACGCGTCGAACCAACGCCTCGACCGCGGGCGCGGCCTCGCGAGCCTCGAGCGCGTGACGGATGCGAGCCAGCTCCTCGGCGATGATCAGCTCGGCGGCCGGCGCCGAGGCCTGCCGCTCTTCCTGGTTGATGGTCGCCACAGACTGGAGATCGTCGAGATTGAAGAGATGCACGCCCGGCACCTGACCGGCATCCGGAGCCACGTCGCGCGGCACCGCGAGATCGATGATCAGCAGGGGGCGATGAGCGCGGCGGGCCTGCAGATTTCGGATCGTGCCGGCGTCGAATACATGGTTGCTGGCGCTGGTGGACGAGACCACGATGTCGACCCGGTCGATGTGATCCTCGATGGCATCGAACTCGAGCGGCGTGCCGCCGACCAGTTCGGCGAGCCGGTCGGCTCGCTCGCTGCTTCGTGAGCTCAGGTAGACATCGCCGATGCGCAGGTTCCTCAGCAGCCGCACGGTGATCTGACTCATGGTCCCGGCTCCGACCACGAGCACGCCGCGACCGGCCACGTCGCCCAGGATGTCCTGGCACTTGGCGACCGCGGCATGGCTCACCGAGACCGGTCGGCGCCCCAGCGCCGTTTCGTGTCGGACTCGCTTTCCGGCTCGCAGCGCGCCCTGCAGGATGATCTGCAAGCGGGCGTCCACCCGGCCCGCCTGTCGCGCCAGGGCGAGGGCCTCCTTGAGCTGGCCGAGCACCTGGGCCTCGCCAAGGATCATCGACTCCAGCCCGGCGGCGACCCGCAGCAGGTGGACGATCGCCTCGTCATCGCTCAGGCCGTACGCGTAGCGCCGCCAGGTCTCGATAGACAGCTCGTGCGGCCACCATCCGAACGATTGCAGCACGCGGTCCGGCGCGTTTTCGCCGCGCGACATGGCGTACAGCTCGGTCCGGTTGCAGGTCGAAATCAGGACGCCGCTCTCGATCAGGTCGCGGTCGACGAGGCGGCGAAGACACTGGCCGACGCTTGACTCGGGGATGAAGAGCTTCTCCCGGACGTCGAGCGGGGCGGTCTTGTGGCTGAGGCCGACGACGACGAATTTCAGCGAGTCACTCAAAGTTTGGTCAGTTTCCCGCGCCCGGGCACCGATGCGGCCAGGGTGCAACACGTCCGATCCTACGGTCTTCTTTCTACCATAGGTGACGGGCAACCCCGGGGCTGATACACTCGATTCGATCTCAGGGTGCGCTCATTGGATTCGGCGTCAGCCCCGGGCTTTTCCTGCCTAGCTGCCTATGGGTGACATCCTGCGGGTCGAGAAGCTCGAGACCCACTTCGGGACCCGCGACGGGACCGTCCGAGCCGTCGACGGCGTCTCCTTCGCCATCCCACAGGGCGAAACGATGGGTCTGGTGGGTGAGTCCGGCTGCGGGAAGAGCGTGACCGCGCTCAGCATCATGCGGCTGATCGATTACCCGGGCGAGATCGCCGCCGGGCACATCCTCTTCAAGAATAAGGACCTGGCGGAGCTGGAGATGGATGAGATGCGCGCCATCCGCGGCTCCGATATCGCCATGATCTTCCAGGAGCCGATGACCTCCCTCAACCCGGTCTACACCGTGGGCGATCAGATCGCGGAGGCCGTCGAACTTCACCTTGGCCTCTCGCATAAGGAGGCCTGGAACCGCGCCATCGAGATGCTCGACCTGGTCCGGATTCCCTCGCCCGAGCGGCGCGTGAGCGACTATCCACACAATATGTCAGGCGGCATGCGTCAGCGGGTGATGATCGCCATGGCGCTCTCGTGCAATCCCAAGCTCCTGATCGCCGACGAACCAACCACCGCGTTGGACGTCACGATCCAGGCCCAGATCCTGGACTTGATGCGCGACCTGCAGAGCCGCCTCAAGATGTCGATCCTGCTGATCACGCATGACCTCGGCGTGGTGGCGGAGATGTGCAAAAACGTCGCCGTCATGTATGCCGGACAGATCGTCGAACAGGCCGATGTCGACACCCTGTTCCGGTCCGCAGATGCCCTATACCGAAGGGCTGCTGAAGTCCATCCCCCGGCTGGGCATGACGCAGGCCCAGAAGCTCGCGGTGATCCGCGGCGTGGTGCCGAGTCCGTTGCACTGGCCGGCCGGCTGCCGGTTCATGCGTCGCTGTGACTATGCCTTTGCGAAGTGCACCCAGCCTCCGCCCCTGTTCAACATCGACGGGCAAAACGCGCGCTGCTGGTTGGTCGAGGGCGGCCGCCGCGCGGTTTCGCCGACGCCCCCATCATCCGGAGAGGCATTCGCGCCGCGGGCGACGGATGTCTCGGTGAGCGGATCGACGGCGGAGGGCCAGGCGTAGCCATGGCGGCGACCGGCGCGACCCACGAGGAGGCGACCGCACCCCGGCCGGTGGTCATCCCCGGCCAGGAGCAGCTGCTGCGAGTCCGTGGGTTGCGCAAGTACTTCCCGGTACGCAGCGGCTTTCTGCAGCGCACCATCGGGTTCATCAAGGCGGTCGATGGCGTCGATGTCGACGTCTTGCAGGGCGAGACACTCGGCCTGGTGGGGGAGTCTGGCTGCGGGAAGTCAACCCTCGGGCGCTCGATCCTGCGGCTGATCGAGCCGACCGACGGCACGATCGAGTTCGAAGGCAGGGACATCACCCACATCCGGCAGCGCGCAATGAAAGCCGTCCGCGGCGACATGCAAATGATCTTCCAGGATCCGATCGGTTCGCTGAATCCGCGCATGTCGGTCGGCGACATCATCGGAGAGGGCTTGCTGGTCCACGGGATCCGGCGCCGGCGGCAGCGGGAGAACACCGTGCGGGAGGTGCTACTGCAGGTTGGGCTCAGGCCGGAATACCTCAACCGCTACCCCCACGAGTTCTCGGGCGGCCAGCGCCAGCGGATCGGCATCGCCCGCGCGCTCGCGCTGCATCCCAAGCTGATCGTGGCGGACGAGCCGGTTTCCGCGCTCGACGTGTCGATCCAGTCGCAGGTCCTCAACCTGCTCGTCGAGCTGAAGAACGAGTTCAACCTCACCTATATCTTCGTGGCGCACAACCTGGCGGTGGTTGCCTACATCAGCGACCGGATCGCGGTGATGTACCTGGGAAAGATCGTCGAGCTGGCGCCCTCGATCGAGCTCTACGACAACCCGCTTCACCCCTACACCCGCTCGCTGCTGTCCGCCATCCCGAACCCGGACCCGGGCCAGCGGCGGGACCGGATCAAGCTGACCGGGGATGTGCCCAGCCCGTTCAATCCACCGTCGGGCTGCCACTTCCGGACCCGCTGCCCGCTGGCTAGGGCGAAAGGGACCCAGAACGGAATCTGCGCGGAGCAGGAGCCGCCGCTCAAGGAATGGCGGCGGGGGCACCTGGCGGCCTGCCATTTCGCCGGCGAAACCGCCTGACCTAGCAGGGCGCGAGGCGATGCCGATCCGTTAGCGAATGATCTTCGGATCGAGCGCGTCGCGCAGGCCGTCGCCGATGAAGTTGATGCAGAGCACGGTGACCACGACCGCCAGGCCGGGGAACGTGATCCACCACCAGTTGCCGGCCACCAGCACGCCCTGGGCGCCGGCCAGCGTCGAACCCCAGGAGTAGTTCGGCGGCTGGATGCCAAAGCCGAGGAAGCTGACGAACGCTTCGAGGACGATGTTGTTGGCGATCCCCAGGGTGAAGGCCACCACGATCGGCCCGACCGCGTTTGGCAGCAGATGGCGGAAGATGATCCGGCGGTTGGGGACGCCCAGGGCCCGGGCGGCCTCCGCGAACTGCATCTCCCGCAACGAGAGAAACGAGCTTCGCACGATACGTGAGATCGAGGGCCAGCTCAGCAGCCCGAAGATGAGCGCGATCTTCCAGGGCGAGGCTTCGCCGAAGACCCTGGCGGCCAGTGGCACGAGCAGCAGGGCGGGGACGGTCAAAAAGACATCCGTGACGCGCATCAGAACCGCGTCCAGGGCGTGGCCGAAGTAGCCGGCGGTCGCCCCCCAGCTAACGCCGATGATGACGGCCACCACCATTGACCCGATGCCGATGAAGATCGAAAACCGACCCCCATAGAGCACCAGGCTGAAGATGTCGTGGCCGTTATAGGAGTCCGTTCCCATCAGGTGCCGAAGGGAGGGACCGGTGCCGGCGTCGAGCAACGAGAACTGGTCGGGGGCCTGGATGTAATTCGGAAACACCAAGTGCCAGAGTGGTGCCCCGTAGCAGGCCACGATCAGAATGCCCAGACCCAGCAGAGCCCATTTCGCCGTGGGATGGCGCATGAACCGCTGGTAGGTGAGCTCGCGGAAACTGAACTGCTTGACGCCAACGTCTTCGGCGTCGGCGCCCGTGCCGACCGGGATCAGCGTCTCGCCGGCGAGCTGGCGGCTGTCAAGCATAAGAGATCCTCGGGTCGATATACGCATAGGCGACGTCGGCCAGGAGGTTGAACAGAACGATCAGGACGGCGGACACCGAAAGGATGCCCATCAGGAGTGGGTAATCGAAGGCCTCCAATGCCTGGAAGAAGAGCTGTCCCATTCCGGGCCAACTGAAAATCGCCTCGGTGACCACCGCTCCCGAGAAGAGCAGGGGGAGCTCGATCGCGATGTTGGTGATGACCGGGAGCAAGGCGTTTCGCAGAGCGTGCTTGAGAACGACGACCCGCTCGCTCAACCCTTTGGCGCGCGCCGTCCGGACATAGTCCTGGTGGATCGCGTCGAGCATCGACGACCGCATGAAGCGCGAGTCCCCGGCGATGCCGACGATGGCGATCGTGGTCGCCGGCAAAACGATATGGGTCAGGATGTCGATGATGCCGGTGATCGGGTGCTGCAGGAACCAGGCGTTGTAATCAGCGGTGAGAAATGGTGCACCGGCGACGCGGACGTTGATGATGCCGGCGACCGGCAGGATGGGAATGAAGACCGCGAAGATCAGCAGCAGCATGAGTCCCAGCCAGAAGGTGGGCATCGAGTAACCCACGTACGAGAAGAAGGTCACGGCCTGATCGAAGAACGAATACCGCTTGAGGGCCGCGATGATCCCCGCGGGCAGGGCGATCACCTGTTGGATCAAATAGGCCGTGACCATCAAGATGATGGTGGCCGGCAGCCGCTGCAGGATCACCTCGCGCACCGGGCGGTGCATGAAGAAGGAGAACTGCCAGGTGCCGGTCAGCATCGATTTCACCCATTGCAAATACTGCACGTAGATGGGTTGGTCGAGGCCCCACTGGTGGATGATGGCGTTCCGGGCTGCCTGGCTCATCCCCGGGCGGAAGGCGAAGGCCGACAATGGGCCGCCCGGCACCGCCTGCATCCCGAAGAAGAGGAGCAACGAGATGAGGATCAGGGTGGGGATCGACTGGAGGAGGCGGCGCCCGATAAACCCAACCATGTGGCCCGGATTCTACCCTCGGTGGATTCTACTCTTGGCGAAGACTAAAAGGAAGGGTTGAGAGCGACCGCGAGGCCGCTCTCAACCAGCGAACGGTCGGAGTCGTCTAGGAAGCTCCCTTCCGGTACCAGTCGGGTGCGTTGCAGGTCGAAATGCAGGTGTTGGCCGTGGGGAAGAAGTTCCCGAAGTTGTTGCCGACACCGAAGACGTCAGGCCGCTCGTAGAGCCCGAAGTAGCCGACGTAATCGGACCACTCGGTTTGGGCCTGCTTGTAGATCGAGACTCGCGAGTTGATGTCGATGGTGTTCTCGCCCTTGATCAACAGGTCGGTCAGTTTGGGATCGTTCTGCCGGTCCCAGTTGTTGCCGGAGGGGTTCGAGGCGCTCGGGATCTGCGTCGGCAGGGCGAGCGAGGCCCAGGAGTCCGGATCCGGCGCGAAGCTGTTGGCGTAGAGCGACATGTCGTACTGGCCGGTGGCGTTGATGCCACCGCCGCTGAAGCTGTCGAAGAATTGGCCGGCGGGCCAGTTCTTGGTCGTCACCGTGGCGCCGATGTCCTTCCAGTTGCTGATCAGGAACTCTTCCTCGGCCGCCCGCTGCGGGTTGCCGGAGGTGGTGCCCAGCACCCACGCCAGCTTGACACCGTTCTTGCTGCGGGTGCCGTCGGCAGCCTTGGTCCACCCGTCCGAGTCGAGCAGCGAGTTCGCCTTGGCGACGTTACGGCTGAAGGCCGCCACACTGTCGTCGTGGTACGGCGACAGCGTCGACGGAAGGAACGTGTTCATCGGCTTGCCGATGCCACCGACCAGCTGGTTATTCAGCCCGACTAGATCGGAGGCGAGCCAGATGGCCTGACGCAGCGGCTTGTCATCCTTGAACACGGTCGGCTTGCCGCAGGTCGGGGCGTACTGCTGAGCCTTGCAGCCGGTCTCGTTGTTGCTGAGGTTCATGTAGATCCCCTCGTTGAGCAACCCGTTCGCGTAGACCGATTTGCCACTGCTCCATCCCTGCAACGAGGGCAGGTCCTTGGCGATCAGGTCGAGGCCGAGGTCAGTGTCGCCCGACTTCAGCCCAGCGATCTGCGACGACTTGTCGCCGTAGATCTTGTAGGTCAGCTTGGTGAGGTAGGGTGCGTGGCCAAAGAACTTGGCCCCACTCCGTCCCGCGGCGTAGTTCGGATTCGGAACCAGGGTGACGATCGCGGCGGGCCCTGGGGTGAAGTCCTGAACCATGTACGGACCGCTGGTCGGAGTCGGCTTCTTGGTGAAGTAATCGGAGGTCGCCCAGTTCTTGGGCTGGATGCTCGAGAGAGCCGACTTCGGTATCACCGTCACGGACGGGCCGAGGATCAGGTATGGCGAGTAGATCCCGCTGGTCACGTCGGCCGACAATCCGCAGGTGCCGCTCTTGTTGGGGCCGAAGTGCCAGATCAGGGTTGTGCTGTCCTTGACTTCCTGCGACGCGATGTGGTCGAAGCCGAGCTGGCTGGCGGCGCCCACGTCCGGATTGCAGATCGCGTCGACCGTGAACTTGACGTCGTCGGCCGTCAACGCCGAGCCGTCCGACCACTTCAAGCCACTCTTCAGCTTGATGGTGACGTCCATGTGACTGTCGTCGACCTTCTTGACCATGCCGTTGTCCGTGGTCGGTACGTCAGTGACCAGGTCCGGAATCGGCTTGTTCTTCGAGTCGAACCCCCACAGCAGCGAGAAGACCGGTCCGGTCAGCACCTGCTGGGTGGTTTGGGCGGAGCTCGCCAGGACGTTCAGGTCCTGGACCGACTCCCAGTCGGAGTAGATCAGCTGCCCTCCCTGGGTGCCTTTCGCCGGGTTGTAGTCGGATGCCAGGGTCTGGGTCGTACTCCCCGTGCTACTGCCTCCGCAGGCAGCCAGCAAGAGACTCCCGACGACACCCCCGGTGAGAGCGAGACTCGGTCGCTTCCACCATCGCGGCTTCGATACTTCCATTCTTTCCCTCCTTAGTTTTCGGTCGAAATGCGGTCGCGCGGCATCCCCACGCGGAGGAGCGGTGCGGTGCGCCGAGTCTACGAACGAGTTATTAGATTGTTGTTAGAAGGTTTCTCCCCCGGCAGCCCGTAAGTATAGCTAGCGGGCGGTGGTCCGGCGGTAGCGGAGGACGGAGATCGGGATGAATACCAGCAGGATCCCGAGGATCCACGCCACCGATTGAATCAGCGCCCAGCGGGTGTCGGCGGCGGTGAGCGCCGGATTCACGTGGAAGAGGCCGCGCAGGGCGTCGGCCAGCACCGAGACCGGGTTGTGCCGGGCGAAGGCCTGGAGCCAGCTCGGCATGGTCGCCACCGGGACGAAGGCACTCGAGGCGAAGGTCAGCGGAAAGATCCAGATGAACCCGAACGACTGGGCCGCCTCCACGCTGCGGACCATCAGGCCGACAAAGGCGGAGATCCAGGAGAAGGCAAAGCTGAAACCCATGAGCACCAGGATTCCGAGCAGAAACTCGAAAGGGATGCCGCCCGGGCGGAACCCGACCAGGAAGCCGACGATCAGCATGATCACCACGGTGAAGAGGTTGCGCGCCAGGTCGGCGACGGTCCGGCCGGTGAGCACGGCTGAAGACGACATCGGCAAGGAGCGAAATCGATCGATCAGCCCGCGTTGCATGTCCTGGGCGAGACTGATACCGGTGGTCACCCCGCCGAAGGCCACGGTCTGCACGAAAATCCCGGGCATCAGGAAGTTGACGTACTGCCCGCCGGGGACCTGGATGGCGCCGCCGAAGACGTAGCGGAAGAGGAGTACGAACATGATCGGCTGGATGGCTACGAAGACGATCAACTCCGGGACCCGGATGGTTTCGAGGATGCTGCGCCGGGCCAGCACCATGGCGTCGAGTAGCGCCCAGACGAAGGCCGGCCGCCCGCTGATCGGACGATAGCGGGTTCCGGCCAGGGCGGTCACGCTCGCCACTAGCTCGCCCTCCTGGCCCATCGCCGGCTGGGCTCGGATGTCTTCTCCTCCTCGGCCTGGCGCCCGGTCAGGGTGAGGAAGACGTCGTCCAGGCTCGGCCGGTGCAATTGGAGGTCGGTGATCTCGATGCCGGCGGCGTCGAACTCTCGCACCAGGCTGGCCAGCTGGCGGGTGCCATCGCGCGACGGCCCGGACAGGCGGCGCTGATGCGAGTCGATGCTGACATCGCTCGACAGCTGGCGGCGGGCCACCTCCGCGGCGCGGCCAAGGTCGCCATCGCGGGCGACCGCGACCTCGATCCGGTCACCGCCGACCCGCTGCTTCAACTCGTCCGAGGTGCCCTCGGCGATGACCCGCCCGGCGTCCATGCACACCAGCCGGCCGACCACCTGCATCAGGACATGGACGATGTGCTCGATCCAGAGCACGGCGATGCCACGGTCACGCAGGCCGGCAACGGTCTCGACCAGCTCCGCCGACTCGGCATCGGTCAGCCCGCCTCCGATCTCGTCGAGAAGAAGCACT
>Ga0209154_1002270_pt1 | contig 10797 bp, 6 predicted proteins | sample GraSoiAngelo_121_FD_185878 | JGI IMG/M metagenome (GOLD analysis project Ga0209154, IMG submission 185878) | Grasslands soil microbial communities from the Angelo Coastal Reserve, California, USA - 14_0919_12_20cm (SPAdes) (version 2) | ecosystem: Environmental > Terrestrial > Soil > Grasslands ... | reverse complement strand
TTGTAGCCGAGGGAAGCGTAGATCGGTTGTAGGTGCAGGGGCACGGGATAATAAACCGTGCTGGCAATGCCGCGGCTGGCGAGAAACTGCTGCACTCGTTCGCGCCATGGCCCACGCTCGCCGGCCAGCCCGAGCGCAGAACTTTGCGGGCGAGCGTGCGCTCCTGTCTGCGAAGGGCCCTGCAGGCGAATCGTATATTGGTGATACACATGCTCGCTCCCGTGGGGTTCGAGCGGGGTGACGACGCCTGGGAGGCTTTGCAGCAATTTGTTGTAGCGCGCAGCGTGACCCTGCCGCGCTGCGTTCCAGGTGTCCAGGTGCCTGAGCTTGACGCGCAGCACGGCCGCCAGGATTTCGTCGAGCCGGCTGTTCCAGCCCTGCTCCGCGCTGACGTATTGGCCGGTCTGCCCGTGATTGCGCAGTACCCGCAGCCGCGCGGCTAGCTCCTCCGAGTCGGTGACGATCATCCCGGCGTCGCCGTAGGCGCCGAGGTTTTTGCTGGGATAGAAACTGAGGCACGCTAGCTGACCCATCGACCCGGTCTTGCGGCCTTTGTAGTTCGCGCCGATCGCTTGCGCGTTATCTTCGATGACGGCGAGGCCGCGACGCGTGGCGAGATCCAAGATGGGGTCCATGTCGGCCGGCAAGCCGTAGAGATGAACGGGGATGATCGCGCGAGTTTTCGGAGTGATCCTAGCTTCGATCTGCGCGGGATCGAGATTAAATGTGCTGGGCTCAACGTCGGCAAACACCGGGCGCGCGCTCAGAACGCTGGCCGCCGCGGCCGTGGCGATGAAGCTGAACGCGGGGACGATTACTTCGTCGCTTGGCCCTACCCCGCAGGCGCGCAGGCTGAGCACCAGCGCATCGGTGCCCGAGCCTACGCCGATGCCGAAGCGTCGCCCGCAGTAGCGCGCCACTTCCTGCTCGAGCGCGGCAAGCTGCGGGCCGAGAATAAACTGTTGTTCCGCGAGTACCTCGTCGAGCGCGGCGCGGATTTCTTCTCCGATGACGGCGTATTGCGCCCGTAGATCGAGCATGGGGATACTTTCCTGGACTTCAGCGGGCTTTGCTTTCATTGGGGGTTTCAACGCGGCGTTCCGGTTGCTTCGGCCATGGCGCGACGGGGTTGCTAGAGGCGCGGCGTGCCGCGCGACTGCACTACGCCGGCCGGGGCCCGTGTCACAAAGTGAGTTGCGCGCCCCTCGGCCGCGCGTGAAAACTTCAGGGGTAGATCCCTCCGCCCCTTCGCGCAGGATTGAGAATAGGTGCTATCTCGCTTCCTTCTTTTTCAGCCCCGTGCAAATGGTAATGGCGCTTGCGGGATCCACCGCGCTCTTGCCATCTTCGATGAACTGGATGACGCCCTGCTTGTCCACCACAAAGGTGGTGCGGTTGGCAAACTGCATCTCCTCGTTGAGGATGCCGTATTCCTTGGAGACCTTGCGCGTCATGTCGCTCAGCAGCGGGAAGCTGACGCCAATCTGTTTCGCAAACTCGGCGTTGGCGGCGGGGCTATCAACGCTGATGCCCAGGACCTCAGTTTCCGACATATCGAGCTTGGCGCCGGCGATACCATCCTGGTACGCCTTTATTTCTTTTGTTCAACCGCCGGTGAAGGCCAACACATAGAAGGCGAGGATGACGTTCTTCTTGTCCCGATAGTCGCTCAGCTTTACCGGCTTCCAATTCTGATCCTTCAAGGTGAAGTCCGGCGCAATGTCACCCACCTTCAGGTGTGTCTTGGCCACTGCGGGCTGCTGCGCCGGCGCCTGCGAACCGAGAAGCAGAACGAATATGGCAAACAACGCAGGGATTGCACGTCTCATATTCACGCTCCCAAGTAAAACATTCTAGCTTATCGCCCGCGCATTATACGCCAGCGCCCCCGATTGCCAACAGCTTTAGACTGAACGCAGGTCCGCCGGCAAGCGCCCAGGCGCCGTCCAAAGACAAGGTTCAGTCGCTCGCGCTGCTGTCCCACAAGCGATTTTCCGCTGGACAGACCAGACCCTCCAGGAAACCAGTTGGACGCTTGCAGTGGAATCTCTATACTTCAGGGAGTCTCTAACGCAGACGACCCGGCGGGTCTGCCGGTGCGGGGATCAACGGGACAACGGCTGGGGGAGCCCCGCTGGAAGTCAACTTTGAGGGAGCTGGCTGCGGCAAACCGACTCCCCGATTCAGTTCAAAATGCTCCTTCGCGCAGCGGGGGCAATAGCCTTTGCCCGTATCATCGTCGCGCAAGCTGGCCAGTTCGTAGCAGCCGCAAATACAGTCGCAGTAGCCAGTGACGGACGCCGTCTTAATTGCTACCAGTGCCATCTCTGATCCTTTCTCCTTTCCTAACCTTTAGGATACTACTTTCCTTAAATCCCATTTCGCAAGGGAGCGTATCCAGCCATTAGAATGTAACCGAAGTGGTGTTATCGCACCATCAAAGATGTAATCCAACGTGCCGCTGATCTACCCTACGGTTATATTCTTGAATGGCTTGACGCGTGCCTTGAATCGAAGCTGCGTGGGCGCCCGCGATCTATCGAATCTCAAATACATTCGGCTCGAGTGGTACGTTGTGCCGGACACGGTTAAGGCTCATTTCAAATTGAAACAAGCTCGTTCCCTGCCGGTTAGTTTCTTGGGAAAGGGTCACCTTCCAGTGCATGGGGAGCATTAGACTGTCCACCGTTTGGAAGTCGCTGAATTCCTCTTCGAGTGTTTGCCGGTTCATTTGTAGGTTGGACGCCGTCCTGGGATCTGTGGTCATCCCCGCCGTAAAAGTCCGTTCGTAAACCGTGAGCACGTGGCGAAAAGTCTCCGGCTCAAAGTAGAGTTCGACTCTGAGGTTGCCGCTCCCTTTCCGCGGATGGTAACTGACCTTGTGTAGTTCACGCCCATGAGTCTTCTTCAAGCCTTCGTATTCCAGCTTGGTCCGCCGGCTCTTGAGATCGAGGAGCGGCCAGGCCGTCGAGAGCGTACCTCCGAAGAGTCCTTCCACGAGGGGCTCGTCGTTCTGTAGAACAAATGCCTCGAGCGGGGAACGCACCCCAGGACGGATATAGCCCACCGTTACTTTGTCACCATTCAAAGCGAACTCTTCGCCAGGATAGTCTCGCTGGTTGAATTGGATGAAGAGGCGCACCTTCTGTCCTTCGGAAACGAATGCGACCGGACCCCCATTCCTTCCGCTGCCCCCGAGCAACAAGCGGGAGACCGCGTTCCCTTGAGCGACCCGGGACCTTGCTGCCGCGCGCGCCTCGGCGGTGCCAATCGACGCGACGTGCTGCGCCACGCACTCTTCGGGCGTCAGCTTCGGTTCCTTCGCCACGTGCAGAGCGGAAGGCCCAGGGAAAGCAACCAGCATTGTGGCTGCCAAGCACGCGCCACTGAGAAACTTATTTGGCATAAGGCTGATCCCCCCAGTTCCTGAGAGGTTCATCACAGGCTTTCCGCTGAGCATAGTCGGGCTCCTCTATCTTGTCAATCTTCGGCCACCTGGCCACCTGGCCCGGACCCACCCGCCTGCCCACCTGCAGCGCCATATTTCCTCCGGCTCCTGCCGCAAAGCGTTCGGTTGTCAGTCAACGGGCGCAGCGGGCAGCCCGCCCTTGACTACGATCGCGCTTGGCTTGGAACCACCCCCTCCCTTTTTCTGTAGATTCATCAATAAGACTATTCTATTTTATGTAGTTAGCCGCAAGAGCTAACACTATAATTTTATCCAGGTGCCTGCAATCATTTGATTCTAAAATCTTTATGAATCACAGAACTGATTGGCGGGTCTGGTAATTTGATTGCAGCATCTCACGCAGATGCGATTGTTTCTCTGATGGATTTTGACCCAGGGGAAAATGTTCAACTCAGAGGAGGGTCTTATGGCTCACGTCTCGCGGAGGATCCTGGTTTGGGCTAGCCTCGCAATTCTGTTTAGCTTGTTTTTTGTCTCCCAGGTGACCTTGGGCCAGGAAATCACTGGCAACATCGAGGGAACGGTGAGGGACACCACGGGTGCGGTCGTGCCTGGTGCTGTAGTGAAGATAACCAATGATGCGACGGGGGTTGGCGCGACTGCGAAAGCTGAGGAGAGTGGCTTCTTCATCTTTACTCGCTTGCAACCCGGAATCTACACGGTAAGAGTCGAGCACCAGGGTTTTCGCTCGTACGTCCGCAAGGGCATCACCGTTACAGTCGCGAAAGTTTCGCGTCTCGACGATATATCATTGGAAGTGGGCCAGATCTCCGAGACGGTGACGGTGGTCGAAAACGTCAAGCAGGTGGAGACTACGAGCATACAACTGAGCGCCGAAGTTCCTGCCCAGGAGATTGTGAACCTGCCTCTGGTCGGCCGGAACTGGATCAACCTCGCGCGAACGCTACCCGGCGTCACTGCGGCTGGTGCCGATCGGTTTAACCTTCCATCCATAAGCGGGGGCCGAACTCAATCGAACAACTATCTGATAAACGGCATAGATTACAATGATCTGCCGCTGAACACCCCCCAAACACCGCCCAGCCCTGATTCGATTGCCGAATTCCGGATCATCACCAACACAATGAACCCGGAGTATTCGCGCAACTCGTCCGCGACGCTGAACGCGATCACCAAGTCAGGATCGAATAGCTTCCACGGCACGGCGTTTTGGTTCCACCGGGACCACGGCTTGAACGCCAACGATTTCTTTACGAATAAGAATCAAACGCGAAAGCCGAATTTCAGCCAGCAGATATATGGCGGCGTGCTAGGCGGCCCGTTGTATAAGGATCACACCTTCTGGTTTATCTCCTATCAGGGTTTGCTGAACGGCGTGCCCCAGGACAACGGCACGCAACGCGTCCCGACCCCTGATGAACGAAATGGGATTTTCACTGCAAACGGCCTCGGGGCTCCTCTGACTTCGCCCCTCAGCACCAAGCCGATCCCGTTTTCAGTGATTGGTTCACCGAGTTCGACGGTCTGTCCCAATACAACCTGTCCCGCCGGCACCGCGTGGAGCAGCGCATTCCCCTTGGTTGGGGGGGTTATCACGATCCCCACCGCGAACTTCAATCCCATTGCTGTCAGGATTCTGAAAGATTACCCAATTCCGGCTGCGTTAAGCAATAGCTTCTCAGCCGTGGGAACTTCGACGACGAGCGATAAGCAGTTCTCCACGCGCATCGACCAGAATTGGAAGAATGACAAGCTGAACGGTTACTTCTTCTGGCGAGACGCGGACCGCACTAACCCGTTCTCTTTTACGGGTGGTAATGTACCCGGCTATGGCGATTCCTCCCTATCGTTCAATCGCCAGATCGCGATCACGCAAATCCATACGTTCAACTCCTCAACTGTCAACGAGTTCCGGATTGGCTATCAGCGACTGCGGTTCTTGGCCGTGAGCCCGGTCAACATCGTCCAACCGAGTTCCTTCGGGTTTACGGGCATCACCCCACAGCATCCCGAGGTGGCATCGGCGCCCCGAGTGAGCATCAGCGGGTTTGCAAGATGGGGATTTAGCAACAACGGCCCGCAGCCCCGCGTTGACGCCACCTTCCAGTACGCCGACAGCCTTTCGAAGACTTGGCGCGGCCACAATTTCAAAGCTGGTTTCGACTTCCGCCGGGGCAAAATAATCAACCCGTTTGATTTCGGCAACAACGGCGTCTTCAATTTCGCTAACTCGACGGGCCCCTTTGCCAGTGGGCGGGCGCTGATCAACTTCCTGATGGGCGTTCCCACCAGCTACAGTCAGAATACCGGGGCGCTGAACGCCGCGAAGAGCGAGGAATATTATGGCTATGTCCAGGACACGTGGCAGGTTCGATCGAATCTGAGCATCGTCTATGGCTTGGGCTACCAAGTGGATACGCCTTACAAGCAGCTCGACAATTTCGGTGTTGCCCAGGTCGCTTTCCGGCCGGGCCGTCAATCGAGCGTTTATCCGACTGCGCCTCCAGGAATTCTCTACACCGGCGACCCGGGCATTCCGCGTGGCACAGTGCCCACGCGCTTCGATAACTTTGGCCCACGCTTTGGGATCGTTTGGAGCCCAAGTGCAGACAGCGGTGTACTGCGCCGGGTTACGGGTGGAAGGGGCGATTTCAGCATCAGAGCCGGCTTCGGGATCTTTTACAACTTGACTGAGGGAGAGGCCAGCTTGCAATTCCTCGGGAATCCCCCGCTCGGCTTAGGCACCCTTGGCGTCACCGACCTCGGTGGGTCCATCGGCACACCCAGCTTCGCGAACCCCTTTACGACCGTAAATTCAGTGACGATTGGTGCGAACCGGGCCGCGACGATACCCAACAAGTTTCCCTCTGCGACGGCGCCGCCCATTGGCAGCCAAACGTTTAACTTTTCGAGATTCTTCCCGTTCTCGATCAACATCCTCGACCCCACGATGAGAACGCCAAAATCCATGAACTTCCATCTGACCATCGAGCGGCAACTGACGAGAGACCTGTTCGTGCGACTCGGATACGTCGGGTCACAGGGGCGGAATCTGTACAACACCTCTGAGGCAAATCCTGTGAATACGCTGCTCTGCGCAAGCGACGCAGGCTGTGCCTTGGATGCGGTACCCCCCCAGCAGTCGGGGGTCCCCGGCATCACGCCGTTTAATGGGAATATTTACGGATCACTCGGCCTGCAACAGAGCGTCGCTACCTCTCACTACAATGCCTTCCAGATGTCCGTCGAGAAGCGGCTGTCCCACGGTTTGTTCCTCCGAGGGAACTACACTTATTCCAAGTCCATTGACAACAGCTCCGGACTCGAGGACAGCGGATTGTTTAACGGACAGACGCCGGGCAATCCGAAGCGGGACAACGGTTTCTCTGGCTTTGACGCTAGGCACATCTTCACCTTTACTTATGACTGGCAACTACCGCTGCCGAAATCGTCCAATCCCATACTGAAACATATCCTTCAGTCTTGGACGTTGACCGGCGTTACATCTGCCCAGACCGGCTTCCCGATAACCATCACCGACGGTAGTGACACCTGTTTGGCGGGCAACGCCCTTCTCTTCTACGGCACCTATTGCCGCCCGGACTTGGTAGGTCCAATCAAGATTCTTGACCCGAAGGCCTCCAGCAATCCAAACAACCTGTACTTCGATCCCGCGGCGTTCGACTTCTCGGCGCCGGGGCAACTCGGAAATAGCCCGCGCAACCCCTTACATGGGCCAGGGCTGCTTAATTTCGACTTCGGAGTGTTGAAAGACATCCATATCACCGAGTCGAAGTTCTTCCAGTTCCGCGGTGAGTTTTACAACCTCTTCAACCACCCGCAGTTCAACAATCCGGGCGCGAATGGCACTGGCGCCGACGACATCAGCTCTGGTTCCCTGTTCGGGCAAATTCGGTCCACACGGGTGGCCGCGCGAATCGTTCAGTTGGCATTGAAGTTCTACTTCTAGAATTAGCTCCGTCGCGGCTTGCGACCGCGAGTCCCCAACTTCGGGCGACCCGTCCTCTGGGACGGGTCGCCTTTTTTTGTTCAAGCGGCTGTACGAGGTCTGTAGCGGCACCGCTGTTGGCGCCCATCCTGAGTTGCAGATAATGGCTACAGGTCTTTGAGCTGGGAGAGGCGGAAGGGGGCGCTGATGTTTTCGTGCAGCTCGACCCAAAGCGTATCCGGCATGGAGAGAAACACCTTGACCACCGCGGGATCAAACTGTGTGCCGGCACAGCGCTTGATCTCTTCCCTGGCGTGCGAGATGGGCAGCGCGCGGCGGTAAGGCCGGTCGGAGATCATGGCGTCGAGCGCGTCCGCGACAGCGAAGATGCGCGCCCCGAGCGGGATTCCCTCGCCGCGCAAGCCGCGCGGGTAACCCGTGCCATCGTAGAACTCCTGGTGCGCCAGAACGATTTCCGCGGCGTCGCTAAGATAGGCTAAGTCCTTGCCTATGTTTTTCGGTATCTGTAGAGCGTCGGCTCTACGATTTCCCGTAAATATCAAGGTCAAGACCGGGGGCGCGAGCCACCCTCTTGAGATCAAAGAGCTTTTATTTTTAATAAGTTAACGGCAGCCAAAGAATCTCACGAGGCTGGTTAGCCAGTTGCTCCAGTTTCGTCAGCTTCAATCCCCCGAGGCATTGATTATTCTGCGACCTAGTGCAGCGTCTAGTCAAAGTCAACAACTTTGGAGGCACCGGTTTATGAGAAATATAAGACTGGCAACTGTAGTGCTGTTGTCCCTCGTCGCAGTGTTTGTGGCACCAACTGCAGTGCAGGCCCAGACGGCCTCGATCACGGGGACGGTGAATGACGCCACTGGCGCGATGGTTCCCAGCGCGAAGGTGACCGCCCGGAATACGGAAACCAACTCAGCTCGAAGCACGCAGACTACCGATACGGGCACTTATCGTATTACCAATCTCATGCCAGGCATCTATGAGGTTCTTTTCGAGAAGCAAGGGTTTCAGACTCTTCGCTTTTCGAGAGTAAGTCTCACTGTCGATCAGGTTTTGACGCTAGACGCGAAAGTCGAGGTCAGCGCTGTCAGCCAGACGATGGAAGTAAATGCGCAGAGCATGGCACCTGTTGAACTCGAAAACGCGCAGATCAGTAATGTGGTGGACTCGCGCCGTATCACCGAACTCCCCTTGATCGTTCGTGACCCGTACCAGTTGATCTTGCTCTCGCCCGGAGTCATCCAGAGCAACTCGGGCCTGGGGGGCTTTTCGGTGAACGGGCAGCGGGAGCGGAATAATAATTTCCTGCTTGATGGGGTGGACAATAACGATACCGAAGTGCCGGGCATCGCTGGGGGGATTACGTCGCTTAACCCAGACGCCACACAGGAATTCCGCGTAATCACAACCAACTTCCTGCCGGAATTTGGCCGTAACACCGGGGCCATCATTGACATTGTGACTAAAAGCGGGACAAACCATCTACACGGCAATGCGTATTGGTTCGGTCGTTACACCGCCCTGGCTGCTCGTGACTTTTTCAACCACAACCTGGACTCCACTACCGGAACCATTGAACCGCAGGCCCCGTTCGTCCGCAACGATTTCGGCGCTTCTGCTGGAGGCCCAATTCGCAAGGACAAGACCTTTTGGTTCAGCAACTATGAAGGCCAGCGCTTCGTCACCACGCTGATCAACACCAGCACGCTGCCCGCACCGGCCTTCAAGAGCGGTCTTTTCACCTTCGGCGCGAAGACAGTTGACGTGAGAACACCAAGTTCCCCCAATAACGCCGCCGGTTTCCCGCTCGATCCGACGATTCAGAGAATCCTGGCGCTATATCCGACGCCGAACGCCGGTGCGGTGGACGACATCCGCAGCCAGTTCCACTTCGGTAGCGCCTCGCGACAAAGGACCGACAACGCCACCGTGAAGATTGACCACAACTTTACGACCAACCATCGGCTTTCGGGGCGCTATGTCTTCAACCGGTTCGTAGATCCCAATCCTTTCCACACCGATTTCCTGCCTGGGCTGGATAGCATAAGCACGTTCCAGCGCACGCAGAACCTTTCGGCCAACTTCACCTCCAACTTCGGCCCAGCCATCATCAATGAATTGCGTTTGGGCGGCAATCGCACCAACCTGCAGTTCGGCTGCAATGGCATCAGCACTTTTAACAGCTTCGGACCGCTTGATCCGTTTAAGCGCGGGCGCGACTACAACTTGCCCTCCATCTCTGGTTTCGGGTGCTTTAGCCTGGGTGATTCCAATGGCCAGGCGCGATTCACCGGAACTTACACGACGGCAGATGCGCTCACGTACCTCCACGGGAAGCACACTTACAAGAGTGGCTTTGAGTTTCGTAAGGTGTATTCAAACAGCTTTGATGACTTCTCTGCTCGTGCAGCGCTTGGGTTTGATGTTTTCTCGTTATTCGGCCCTGGCAATGCTTCGATCAACCTTGACCCAGCTAACCCGTGCGTTGGCAATGAACCTGCTGACCTGTTCAGGGCACGCTGCGGCTCGACGGTGCTGCAGAACATGGGTTGGATGCTGTTCGGCACGGTTTCCAGTCACTCCCAGACACAGTTTTTTGACAAGTCCGGGGTGCGGGCCGGTGACGACCTGCGTGGGTTCCGCCAGCGCGAAGTGCGGGTCTTCGTCCAGGATTCCTGGAAGGCTGCTCCACACCTGACGGTTAACTATGGCCTCGCCTGGGCGTTTTACGGCGTGCCGTTTGAGGTCAATGACAACCTCTCCACGCTATTTGCCGACCCCACAGGCCTGGCCCCATTCACGTTTTCTATCGTGGGCCGAGCAAAAGGCGCTCGGCTTTACCACAACTACAGTAAGAACTGGGAGCCGGGCGTCGGGATTGCCTGGGATCCATTCAAGAAAGGCAAGACCGTCATTCGTACCGGTTACGGGATCTCTCATGACCGGACTTTCGGGAACCTCTTCGGTAACGCCCGAGGTAACCCGCCTTTCCAGGTGGGTTTCCAAGACTTCCCTGGCGACATCTTGCCGAACATCGCGCTGCCCCCGGCGCTGAAGGCCTCTGCTGTAGTGAATCAAGGAGACGGTTTTACACCGATAATCTTCGACCAGAACTTCCGCAACCCGGTGACGCAGTCCTGGACCTTGGACGTGCAGCACGAGTTGCTGCGGAACGTGACCCTCGATGTCGCCTACGTTGGTAATCACTCTACGCACGCCTTCCGACAGCTGGACGGCAACCCGCCGCAGCCGGCTTTGGTGGCTGCGCTCGAGGCCTTCTGCGTGCCAACAAATCCCAATAACGTACGGGGGGGGCCTTTCAATCTGAGTAGACCTTGTACTCAAGCGACCTTGCAGGGCATTAATTTGTGGTTCGGCAAAGAGTTCGGTAGGCTTCCTT
>Ga0209154_1002266_pt1 | contig 10804 bp, 10 predicted proteins | sample GraSoiAngelo_121_FD_185878 | JGI IMG/M metagenome (GOLD analysis project Ga0209154, IMG submission 185878) | Grasslands soil microbial communities from the Angelo Coastal Reserve, California, USA - 14_0919_12_20cm (SPAdes) (version 2) | ecosystem: Environmental > Terrestrial > Soil > Grasslands ... | reverse complement strand
AGAGATCTCCTAATCTCTCGCCGCGCGGCACTGGAAGAGTTGGCCAAACTGTTGCTGGAAAAGGAAGTCGTCGACAGACCCGCATTGCAAGCGATTCTAAAAGTGAGGAGCATCGACAGCATCAAGGATAAAAAGAGATCGGCAGATACACACGGAAATGAAAACAACGAAGGAAACGTCGATCAGGAGCAGCCAAAAGCATGAAAACCTGAATGTGCGTTGACTATGGACAATTCGTAGAATTTAGGAGAGCAAAGCGATGGAAAACGACAAGGATCGCTTCGGAGAAAAGACAACGTTCGTGGAGCGAGCCAATGAAGATATCTATTTTGCTGCGAAAGAACACGAACTGATTGAGGGGATGAAGGCCGAGTTTCAGAAGGTTGAAGCGGCCAGGCGGGAAGGACAGATAGTGAACTGTCCAAAGTGTTCAGGGAAACTTGAGAGCTATAAGTTTATGGATTTTGTCTTAGATCGCTGCGAAAGCTGTGAAGGGATTTGGCTGAATAAAGGCGAGCTGGAGGGGATTTTAAGAAAAGCGGCGCGCGGTCCGCTGGGTGCGTTCCTCGATCGATGCTTTGCCAAGGATGAAACAGGAAAGAAGAGTTAATAGGAAGGCATCACGCGCGTGAAGGCGAGATCCTTGACGGACATTCCTGAGCGGCGGTCCAATGATTACCGCTCTATAAATTACCTAGCATAGATTCCCTGGCCCTGAGTCGCCGCACCGTTAATTTATTGTCTAATATTGGACAGCAATCGCCCCGACGTCAGCATAAGTTAAAATCGTCATGCGAGGTAAATCTGAAAGAGAGGATGCCCGCCTTGACTACCAGGGAACACTTGCGGGCGAGTGGAGGGTTTCATGAATGTCATAGCTCGGATCTTAGTCGGAGGACTCACCGGTTGGTTGACCGGGAAAGCGGTTGAGATAGAGGGTCATGGAAACGTCGTGAGAGAGGGACACGTTTTAGACGCGATCTATGGGATTGTTGGCGCCATGGTCGGAGAGTATCTGTTTTTCTGGATCGTTATCGGTAAAGGCAACGCATTTAGTAGTTATGCTACCGCGGTTCTTGGCTCCATCACTCTAGTGGGAGCAGCTCGGCTGCTAGCTGCACGGTTGCGTCTGGCCCGATCTTACAAGAGGAATACGTCGCCCAGCTCATTTGGAGTTGGACGAGTGAATCCTGACGGAATTGACCCTATCGAAGCCTCGGCCACGTAATAATGTTTCCAAAACCGTCCAATAAGGATGTACGAATTCGACAATGGGCGGAACCTTCCGAATGGTTCTATGAACCAAAAACATATGAGTGGTGTGGCCTACATGTATAGATTCCCCGGAAAAGACAAGATCAGAGAAAAAGCAAAAAGAACTATACCGGGGGATAGGGCAAACGAGTCTCAAGAAAGGGAAAGTTGAAACCATGAACACTGCTACATACACGACGGAGGACCTGGTCAACCAAGAATATAAGTACGGGTTTGTTACCGAGATCGAGGCTGACACCGTGCCTCGCGGGCTCAACGAGGAGATCGTCCGCTTGATTTCGGCCAAGAAGAACGAGCCGACCTTCATGCTGGAGTGGCGGCTGAAGGCCTACCGGCACTGGGTGAAACTGGAAAAGTCGCAGGCAGAACCAAAATGGGCCAACATCCACTATCCGCCGATCGACTACCAGGACCTCATCTACTACTCGGCGCCAAAGACAAACGCTGAGGGGCTAAAGAGCCTCGATGAGGTAGACCCCAAGCTGCTCGAGACCTATGAGAAGCTCGGTATCCCCCTGTCGGAGCAAAAGTGGCTCACCGGCGTCGCGGTCGATGCGGTCTTTGACAGCGTCTCTGTGGCGACGACGTTCAAGGAAAAGCTGGCGGCGTTGGGGATCATCTTTGGTTCCTTTTCCGAGGCGGTGCGGGAGCATCCAGAGATAGTGAAAAAGTACCTCGGGTCGGTGGTGCCCTACAGCGACAACTTCTTCGCCGCCTTGAACGCCGCTGTCTTCAGTGACGGATCCTTCTGTTACATCCCCAAAGGCGTGCGATGTCCGATGGAGCTATCGACTTACTTTCGCATCAATGCCGCTGAAACAGGCCAGTTTGAACGCACATTGATCATCGCCGATGAGGGCAGCTACGTGAGTTACCTGGAGGGATGCACCGCGCCGATGCGAGACGTCAATCAGTTGCATGCCGCGGTGGTGGAGCTGATCGCTCTCGATAACGCGCAGATCAAGTACTCGACGGTCCAGAACTGGTATCCCGGCGACAAGGACGGCAAGGGTGGGATTTACAATTTTGTCACCAAGCGGGGCAAGTGTCTGGGGAAAAACTCCAAGATATCCTGGACCCAGGTAGAGACCGGCTCGGCGATCACCTGGAAATATCCTAGCTGCATCCTGCAGGGTGACAACTCGGTTGGCGAGTTTTACTCGGTGGCACTCACCAACAACTATCAGCAGGCGGATACCGGCACCAAGATGATCCACATCGGGAAAAACACCAAGAGCACCATCATTTCGAAGGGGATCTCTGCAGGACACGGGCAGAACACCTATCGGGGGCTCGTGAAAGTCATCAAAGGCGCTACCGGTGCTCGTAATTATTCTCAGTGTGACTCGTTGCTACTTGGGGATAAGTGTGGCGCTCATACCTTCCCGTACCTCGAGGTAATGAACAGCTCGTCCCAGGTGGAGCACGAGGCTTCGACCTCGAAGATTGGGGAGGATCAGCTTTTTTACTGCAGGCAGCGCGGGATTTCGCCGGAGGATGCAGTAACTCTGATCGTCAATGGCTTCTGCAAACAGGTGTTTCGGGAGCTGCCGATGGAGTTTGCCGTGGAAGCGCAGAAGCTTTTGGGCGTGAGTCTCGAAGGCAGTGTCGGCTAAATAATCGAGACGTGGGACGGAGGCGCGAATGACTTACCTAATCTTTGTCGCCACTCGGCGCGATGCTGGGGATTGCTTTTGGCTCCCGCTCGCCAGTGCTTGTTGGAGCGAGGGAGAAAAGAAGCACGTGGTCTCTGCTAAAGGGCCGTCCCGAAGACTGCTTTATAACCGCTTTATATATGCCTCCGAGGCTGAGACTCCCGCTACGAGATAGCGCGCACATGGATGGATAACCGTGTGCGGAATGGCTGTCAGTAGGGCTAGAGCACGCCATACCCCAACAAAGGACATCGGGATATCTTCCAATCAAGCGCCGCAGGCCGCGCGGAGTTGGTGAGGATCACGAAGGTTCGTCGCCTTCTTAGGAAGACGACAATCAGGAATGGGGGGAACCGGCACACGTAGCATGGGGCCGACGCTTCTCAACCTCGATTCCCTAGCTCACATGGCCGAGAGCCCCTGCCTAGGTCCGCGCGGGCCTCGCGATAGTTCTTTTCAAGATTGTCTAATATTAGACAGAAACCCCTGCCGAGTCAGCATAGGTTAAATGCCGCGCTAAGGTAGGTAACCCATGGCTGAGAACAATGCCGTGGTGAGGGTATACGACCCCCACGCCGAGGTGGGAGCGACCATCAAAGAGCTCCAGAGTTCGGGGTTCGACATGAACAAACTTTCTATCGTGGGTAAGGACTATCATACCGAGGAGGCCGTCATCGGCTACTACAATGCCGGCGACCGCATGAGGATCTGGTGCCAGCTGGGGAACTTTTGGGGCGGCTTATCGGGCTTGCTGTTCGGATCGGCCTTCTTTCTTATTCCCGGCATCGGTCCTGTCATAGTGTTTGGCCCGCTGGTCAGTTGGATTGTCAGGGCGCTGGAAGGCGCCGTGATGGTCGGCGGGCTGAGCGCGTTGGGTGCCGGGCTGCATAGCATTGGCATTCCGAAGAACAACATCATGGAGTATGAGACGGCGCTCAAATCTGACAAGTTCCTCGTCATCGCTCACGGCAGGCCCGATGACATAACCAAAGCCAAAAGTATTTTCGAAACGCCCGGCGCGGCGCAAATCGCTCCCATTATTAGAGGTGAACTCCGCCAGCGCGCGTGAACTGTCGCGCGCCGCTACCGAGCGGTTCGTAATTGGGAGAGCGTTATGCACAACACCAAGAAAATACTAGTGGTCGAAGACAACGACGATTGTCGGGAGTTGCTTGCGCGGTTTGTCAAAAGTTTAGGCTACAAAGTCTTCGAAGCCGCCACAGGTATAGAAGCCATAGATCGGGCGTCGGCCATAAATCCCGATTTAATCATGATGGATCTCCGCATGCCCGGAATGGATGGGGGTGAAACAACGGCACGCCTAAAGATGAGCCCGTCCACCAAGGACATACCGGTGCTCATCAATACGGCTTATACTACCTGTGTCGATACAAGGCGTGCTCTTGATGCAGGTGCCGCAGGGATTTTGCATAAGCCCCTTAACTTAGCAACGTTGCATGCGGTTCTGCGCAAATACTTATCGGCCGGAACGAGACAACGAGCCTTCCACCAACGCAAACCCACGTCACGTGGCCAGGCGCGCTTACTACGATAGGTCCTTAGTGGATGGTCGCGCAGCTCTGTCCCGATGCCTCGCTTAATTAAGAGGGAGCGATCAAGATCAAAAAGGGAAATGTTTCAAACTGTCGTGACTTTCTTAGTCGGCATTTTCAGCGAGCACGGCAGGCCGCGGTTCATACGGATGAAGCCTTAGCCATTGGACCCCATCCCATCTGGACACAGCGTTCGCCACGAGGTAGAGTCATTGGCGCGCGTCAACCGCCGAGGCTTCGCGCGCGAACAAACAATAACCGACCAAGCCCCCTAGGGAAGTCGACGTTGTTGTAATCATCGTGGGCATTGAAAGGAGACATGATGACGATTCAACAGACTCCTCAAGCCGACGAGTTCAAACAGCAATTGCGTGATTCGTTGCAGCGCGAGACGCAAAATTTTCGCGCCGTCAAGATCGCGCGACACGCGAACGTCTATAGTTGTGGCGATACCGACGAGATGGTCTACTTTATTGAAAGCGGCCAGATCAAACTCCTCATGCTCTCGGCCGATGGCAAGGAGTGCCTCCTTGCCATCCATGGTGGAGGAGACATTTTCGGTGAGCTGTGTTTATCCGGGTTAGGCGCCCGTCTGGAAACGGCGACGGCGATGAAAGCAACGACCTTGAAACAAATACCTTGCTCTCAGTTCTTTGCGCGTTTAAGCCGCGACTCGCTGTTCGAGGGCTTCGTGCGCTACCTGGCCGTGCGCATTGCCGACCAACAGCAGGTCATCGCCAATCTAGTGACGGTGGATAGCGAACAGCGGCTGGGCCAGACGTTGTTACAGTTGGCCCGCACCATGGGCAAGAAGGACCCGCGCAGCATTCGCATCGAGCTGAAGATTTCCCATGAAGAACTCTCCGAGATGGTGGGCACGACGCGACCAAGGATCAGCTTGTTTATGCAGAGATTTCATAACCTTGGGCTGATTGAGACGAATAAAGATCGCTTTCTCATCATCAAAGAAAAGAAACTCACCGATTACCTCGCTCAGATCGCTTAGCAACAAAAAGGAGAGCTTATGGCAAGTGAGACATTTAAGAAACGCCAGAAGGAAGCGGCCCAGAGAGAGAAACAGCAGAAGAAGACTGCCCGGCGGATGGAACGAAGAAATGAGAAGGCAAGAACCACCAATAAGCTTCAGGAAGAAGAGCCAAAAACAGCGGGGTCTGTTCCTCGACCGGAACCGAAAGAACTTATACAGTTTGGGAGACCAAAATATCTCAGTTGTTTAATAAGGCCCAGAGACCCCAAGAAAAAAACCGAGATCACATTGTACGCTGCTGGGAAACGACGCCATAGCGCATTCGCTCAATGACTGAATCTCCGGTGAATGACAATTGCGCTGAGCGTCTACCATCAATGCTGTGATGAATCTTTCCGCGTAAGGGTATTCGTTGCGGTACCGTAGAAAACTTCTGCCGCCTCCATCAGAGTCTCTGATAGCGTCGGATGCGGATGAACCGAGTCTGCTATATCTCTCGCCGTCGCGGCCATTTCGACGGCCAGCACGCCCTCACTAATCAGTTCGCTCGCGCCGGCGCCGACGACGCCGACGCCGAGGACCCGTTCGGTTTCCGGCTCGATGATTAATTTGGTCAGGCCATCGGGCCGATCCAAGGTTAGCGCTCTGCCGGAGGCTCCCCACAAAAATTTAGCGACCTTGATTTCAATTCCCTTCTGTTTGGCTTCGGTTTCGGTCAGGCCACACCAAGCAACCTCCGGGTCCGTGTATACTACCGCGGGAATGACGATATTTTCGAAGGCGCTGGCCTCTCCCAGGATAGACTCCACGGCGATTCTCGCTTGTTTGGCCGCGCGATGGGCGAGCAGGACCCCGCCGCTGACGTCGCCGATGGCATATATGTGGCGATCGTCAGTTTGCTGCTGGGGGTTGGTTTTGATGAAGCCTTTTTCATCTTTGGTGACCCCCGTGCCCTCCAATCCGAGATCAGTGTAGTTCGGGACGCGGCCGACACTCACTAGCACGCGATCGTAAAGCTCTTCCCGTTGCTCCTTATCGATCTGCATCGTCACTTTGATTTGTCTACCGGCCGTTGCCATCTTTAACACTTTCGTGTCGACACGGATTTCCTTGAAGGCTTTCTGTGCGGCGCGGCTGACGGGGCGCACAAGATCCGGGTCAATTCCCGTCAAGATGGTCGGCAAAGCTTCGAGGACAACTACGTTGCTTCCGAGGGTGGCGTAGACCGTACCTAATTCCATTCCAATATAGCCGCCGCCGACGATGAGCAGATCCATTGGAATATCCCGGATTTCCAATGCCTCCGTCGAAGTCATGATGCGTTTATTGCCGAGATCGAACGCCGACGGCATGGCCGGCTTCGAGCCGACGGCGATGATCGCCTTCTCGTAGTTGACGAATTTTTGCCCCTGTGCCGTTTCGACTCTGAGAGTTTGAGAAGCTTCGAAATGGCCGCGCCCATGAATTATTTGCACGCCCCGTTTCTGCGCCAGTCCTTTGATTCCCTGTCCCAACTTCTCCAAGATCGAATCTTTCCAAGCGCGGAGTTTGTCAAGATCGATCTTGGCTTCGCCGAAGGCGATGCCGCGCTTGGCGGATTCTTTCGCTTCCCGGAGCATCTCGGTTGCGTGCAATAGCGCTTTGGACGGGATACAGCCCGTATTGAGACAGATGCCGCCGAGTCGAGGGTTCTGTTCGACGAGCGTGACCTTTTGGCCTCTGTCTGCGGCATAGAACGCAGCGGTATAACCTCCGGGACCGGCTCCGAGGACGAGAATTTCAGTTTTGATCGGTTCCATTTTGTATTTACTTAATTTTTACGTCCCTGTCGGAAAAAGATTCAATGCCGGCAATGATGTCTTTCATGAAACGCACAGCATCCGCGCCATCGAGCACGCGGTGATCGTAGGCGAGACAAAGAGGAAGCAGGGTGCGAACGACTACTTTGCCCTCGATAACAACCGGCTTGGCCTGCCCTTGCCCTACGCCCAAAATCGCCACCTGGGGGGCATAGATGATCGGGGTGAAATGACTCCCGCCGATGCTGCCTTGATTGGATATCGTGAAGGTTCCGCCTTGCAGTTCCTCCAATGATATTTTGCGTTGCCGAGATTTTTCCGTGAGTTCGTGCAGTTCTTGAGATAATTGAAGCAGGTTCCTTTTATCGACATCGCGAATGACGGGCACGATCAGGCCGGCCTCTGTATCCACGGCCACGCCGATGTGGAAGTAGTCTTTAAAAACGATCTCGTGGGTAGTTTCGTCTACGCTCGCATTGGCGCGCGGGTGTTTTTGCAACGCAGCCGCGACCGCCTTGAGAAGAAACGAAGTGAGCGTTAGATGCGCTCCCTTCTTCCCGTATGCAGAGGCGTGCGTCTTGCGAAGAGCCAGAAGACTCGTGATATCGGCCTCATCAAATTGATTGATTTTTGGAATCGTAGTCCATGATTCAACCATCCGGCGGCTGACCGTGCGCCGCAAGGCCGACATTTTTTCTCGCCGTACAGGTCCCCATTGAGAGAAGTCCACAGCTTCGGCTTGCCGCGTTTCCGCGGGAGTCGGCGTCGCCGGGCCTTTGGCAATCGGCGCTCGTTGTTCGAAAGCGATCTGTTGGAGCCGCTGAATGTAAGCGCGCAAGTCGCCGAGCGCGATTCTACCGCCCGCTTCACTTCCCTTGACGCGAGTCAGATCGATACCGAGATCCCGGGCAATCTTTCGAACCGAAGGAGCAGCGGGAGGAGGAGCGCCCGCCTGAGATTCGTAACGGTAATCAGCCATCATCCGAAGATCGCCATCACCGGTTTCCTGGCGCTGTCGAGGGGGAGGCGCCTCTTGCGATTTCGGCTGCACGGTCGCCGTCACAGCCGAACTGGCCGTTGTGGTGGAGCCCTTTTCCGTGGAGATGGAAATCAGAACTTGTCCGACGCTCACCTCCATGCCTTCCTTTACGTGAATTTTCGATACGGTACCGGATGCGGGCGAGGGGATGGAGCCAACCGCTTTTTGCGTTTCAAGCTCCATGAAGGCTTGGTCCTTCTGAATCTCTTGTCCCTCGGACACCAAAATGTTAACGACCGTTCCGGATTCTACACCTTCGGCTAGTTGAGGAAGTCTGACATCCATAGCTTAGCGACTCTGAACGTTAAGGTAAGCGGGATTGCCCTGCGGCTTATAACTTATAAATAGAAGGGAAACGATTTTTCCGGGTCGATGCCGAGCTTTTTGATCGCTGCCTCCACGGTCTCGCCCGCTAACGAACCCTTTTGATAGAGTGCAGACAAAGTCGCGATGACTGCGAGTTCAGCATCCACTTCAAAAAAACGTCTGAGATTAGCACGCGTATCGCTACGACCGAAACCATCCGTGCCCAAGCTAGTCAGCCCGCCCGGTATCCAGGGCGCGACCTGATCAGGAACCATCTTCATGTAGTCGGAAACCGCGACAAAAACGCCTTCTTCGTTTTGCAAGGTAGATTCCAAATAGGACTGTTTCTTCGGCGCCGTTGGGTGAAGCATGTTCCAGCGCTTGACGCGCAACGCATCGCCCCGCAAGAGCTTATAGCTGGTCGCGCTCCATACATCCGCTGATACATCGAACTGCTCGGCCAGGATTTCCTGGGCGCGCAAAGCTTCGCGCAGGAGCGGGCCGCTCGCAAAAATGTGAGCCTTTTGCCGTTTTCCCTTCGGCGCCGCTTTCAATCTATACAACCCCTTCAGTATTCCTTCTTCCACGCCTTCGGGCATTTCCGGCATTTCGTAGTTCTCGTTGTAAAGCGTCAGATAGTAGAAGTATTCCTCGCCTTCAGCATAAAGCCGCCGCAAGCCGTCGCGAATGATAACGGCGAGCTCATAACCAAATCCCGGATCGTAGGTAAGCAGGGTAGGGATCGTACTGGCCAGGATATGGCTGTGGCCGTCTTGGTGCTGCAGCCCCTCGCCGTTCAACGTTGTACGGCCGGCAGTCGCTCCGAACAGAAACCCTTTGGCTTTGCTGTCACCGGCGGCCCACATCAAGTCGCCGATCCGTTGGAAGCCGAACATCGAATAATAGAAATAAAAGGGGATCATGTTGATCCCGAGGTTAGCGTAGGCCGTGCCGGCGGCGATGAAAGAAGACATGGCTCCCGCTTCGGTAATACCTTCTTCGAGGATTTGCCCGTCTTTGACTTCGTTGTAGTAGAGCAACGTCTCGCGGTCCACGGGTTCGTAAAGTTGTCCCTTGGGGGAATAGATCCCGATTTGTCGGAACAAAGCATCCATTCCGAAGGTCCGCGCTTCGTCGGGAATGATGGGTACAATGCGTCTTCCAATTCCTTCGTGCCGCAAGAGTTTGCTTAACAGACGGACCATGGCCATCGTTGTAGACATGGTATGTTGGCCGGAGCCCTTGAGAAGTTCGGAGTAGTCGCTCGCGTCAGGCAATTTGAGGGCGGGTACTTTCACGTTTCGTTGCGGTATAAATCCGCCGAGCTGCTTTCTCCGCTCCAATACATACTGGGTCTCCGGGCTGTCGAGAGGGGGGCGATAAAAGGGAGTCTCAACGACTTCCTCGTCGGCCAGCGGAATATCGAAACGGGCGCGAAACTCCCGCAGCTCGCGTTCGTTGAGCTTTTTCTGCTGATGGGTAACATTGCGTCCTTCACCGCCTTCGCCGAGGCCGTAACCCTTAACGGTCTTTGCCAATATGACGGTCGGGGATCCCTTGTGGTCGACGGCGGCCTTGTAAGCAGCGTAGACCTTTTGTGGATCATGACCGCCCCGCAGGAGCTTGTGAATTTGATCGTCGGTTAGATGGTTGACCATATCGAGCAGTTCCGGATATTTGCCGAAAAAATGTTTTCTCGTATAGCTTCCGGGTTCCACGGAATATTTCTGATAGTCGCCGTCGACCGCTTCCTCCATGCGTTTGACGAGTAGACCCTTGTCGTCAGCGGCGAGCAGCGGGTCCCAATCGGAGCCCCAGATAACCTTGATGACGTTCCAACCGGCTCCTCGAAACGTCGCCTCCAGTTCCTGAATGATTTTGCCGTTACCTCTAACTGGACCGTCGAGACGCTGTAAATTGCAGTTGACGACCCAAATCAAGTTGTCGAGGTTCTCGCGGCCGGCTAAGGAAAGCGCGCCGGAGGATTCCGGCTCATCCATTTCTCCATCACCAACGAAGCACCAGACTTTAGGTTCCTCGTTCGAAAGCAGGCCACGGCTTTGCTGATAGCGAAGGAAACGGGCCTGATAGATGGACATAATCGGTGCAAGCCCCATGGAGACGGAAGGAAACTGCCAGAAGTCGGGCATTAAGTAAGGATGGGGGTAGGAGGGAAGGCCGCCCGCGGG
>Ga0209154_1002264_pt1 | contig 10807 bp, 9 predicted proteins | sample GraSoiAngelo_121_FD_185878 | JGI IMG/M metagenome (GOLD analysis project Ga0209154, IMG submission 185878) | Grasslands soil microbial communities from the Angelo Coastal Reserve, California, USA - 14_0919_12_20cm (SPAdes) (version 2) | ecosystem: Environmental > Terrestrial > Soil > Grasslands ... | reverse complement strand
CGCAAAGGTCATCGAGCTGGGTTTCGAGCCACTCGCGGTCGAGGACGAACTGGTCTCCATGTCAGACATCGCCGAGCGGGTCGGCCGCACCCGACAGTCGATATCCATGCTCGCCAGCGGGCAACGAGGAGCGGGCGACTTCCCGCCCCCTGTGGCTGGCAACGTGCGCAGCCCTCTGTGGCATTGGGCAGACGTGGCTGCATGGTTCGAAAGCCACGAGGGCGAAGAGGTCGTCCCCGAGGACCGTATGCGCACGATCGCAGCGATCAACGGAGCTCTTGCTGGTCGCGTACTCGCACGCGAGCATCCGACGGTGCTCAAGATGATTGAACGACGGATCGCTGGCTAGCCCGAAGGGCGCAGGCCGAAGGACGCGGATGCCTCCGGTTCCTTGGGCGACGCGCCGTGCGCGAGTGCGCGTTCATAGTGACGCCGACCAGGGACTAGGGACGCCGACGGGGAGGGCTGACAGCGCCGGGCTTGAATCACGGCGAACGCCGACCTCGACTATCCGGACAGGGTCCTGGTGCTCAGAGGATCGGCAACCGGCGGATCCGGACGGTGCCTTCACCCAGCACGACGATGCTGCCAGCCACGAGGTCCTCCTCGACGGTCGGAAGATTCGCCACAGCCAGGTCCACCAGCTGTTCGACTCGCCGCCCTTGGGTGCGTCGGACCAAGATGAGCGACGGGACGATGCCCTGGTCCGGGCGAGGATGGTGCCGAAGTCGGCATCGGCCGATACCACCACTCGCGGCTCGTCCCGGGCCACCGCCAGGATGCGTTCGTCGGTGGCCGTGAACAGCTCAAGGTCTGCACAATGCACAGCGTCATGATCCGCCTCGAGCAGCCTCCGAGCGAGATGGGGCGAGAGGTTGAGATCGACGAGGAACTTCACGCAGGTCGCGTGAGAGGTAGTTCCCGCTCGCGGAGCGTCTCGGCCGCGAAGCGGAGCGCCTCGGCGATGTCCTCAGTCTCCAGGTAGGGGAGGTCGGCCAGGATCTCGTCGGTGCTCATCCCGTCGGCGACCATGGCCACGACGGTCGCGCCTGGCAATCGCATGCCGCGGATGCACGGCATGCCTCCCATGATCTCGGGATCGACGGTGATCCTGTCGAACTGCACACGGCAAGGTTATAGCGGGGGTTCCCGCCTCCAAGGTCCAGAGTTGGCCTGGAACCGGAAGAGCCGCAGCAGAACCTCCCGGGGGCCCGCCCGAAAGACGCTAACTCCCGCACCGAATATCGGCCTCACCCGCGGACCTATCCGGCATCGCTCGGTACCCCACGAGAACTCCAAAACCCCGTGCGTTGAATCGGTGTTCAAGAAGCCTCGATGTGCACCTTGCCTCGACTTCAACCGATCACCAACCCTGTGGGTGCCGGAAACTCGACCACAAAGCAGCGAGCTGGTGCTCATCGATGAGTCCGCCCACCCCTGACGGGTCTTGTTGACGGCCATCGCGGATCCCCGCCCAGCTCTTTTGGGAGCCGGGTTCAGCCGGGGGGCGAGATGCGGCTCGTCAGCGGGGCACCAGCGGGGCACCAGCGGAATGGTTTCGCTGCCCCGCCGCGGAATTGCGAGGCGCTCCTCAGCGTGACTGGGTGTGCTCGGCGTAGCCGCCGTCGAATGCGTCACACCCGTGGCGAGGCCCTGGCGGGTGTGCAGTTCGGATCGGTTTAGCCCGACGTCTTGAGCCCGATCAGAACCCACCCGATCGCCGGCGTCGGAACCGGGAGCTCGCGGATCGTCATCGTTCTCCGGAGGCGCAGGCGCGTCGAGAACGATTGCTCGCATCGTGTCCGTCATCCGACCGGCCTACAGCTTTACGGTTTCACCTGACGCGGCGGACCTCTCGATGGCCGCGATGAGCTCGTGGCGTCGGATGGCGTGGGCGAAGTCGGGCACCGTGTGCTTGCCGTTGTCGATGTCGGCCGCGAACACCGCGTAGGTCCGCCCGACGTTGAAGGCGGGAGTGCCTTGCAGGCTCGTGAGCCTCGACCACCTGTTGTTGAGTGTGTCGGGGATGGGTAGCTCGGCGAGCTCGTTGTCGCCCTGTGCTCCGGCGACGGTCAACGGGAAGATCCCGGGGAACGGGCCGTCCGCCGTGATCCGCAGGGTCCCGTCGGTGCCGTTGATCTCCCACAGGAACTCGGTCCCGCCGGCCACCGCCTCGCGAATATGGACGCTGGCGATGGCGCCGGACGTAAGGGTGCCGATCACGGCGATCTGGTCGGCCGCGGTCTTCTCGACTTTCTCGCCGGTCTCATCGATCGTGATAAGCGGCCGGCGGAGACCCGAAACTGCCGACAGGTCGGCGAACTCGCCGAGCACGTAGTTGAGGGTGTCGAGGCTGTGGCCCACTGCGATGGTGAGCATGTTGGCTCCGTTGGTGTTGTCGAGCATGTAGGCGTTGGCCTGGACCACAGCGTCACCCGGGATCGACAGCCCCACCATCGTCGTCGACAGGACTTCACCGACGTAGCCGTCGCGGAGCAGGTCGCCGAGGAACTCGATGGCCGGAGCTTGGCGGCCCTGAAGCCCGACGACGGTGTGCACGCGCTGCTCGGCTGCCAGCACGGCCATGGCCTTCGCGTCGTCAAGGTCGCGTCCGAGCGGCCACTCGCAATACACGGTCTTCCCAGCGGCCAACGCGGCAGAGACAAGCTCGCGATGGTGGGGCACTTTGACCGTGACCGCGACCACATCGACGTCTTGCTGGGCAATCAACTGCTCGTGATCGGAGAACGCCGCGCTCACCCCGAACGCATCGCCTGCTGCGCGAGCGGACTCTGGGCTCGATGCGCTGACGGCGCGGATGTCGTAGTTCGGGAGAGCTCGCAGCGCCGGGATGTGCGCGGCGGCGGCCCAGCCCCGATTTGCGCTGACACCGATGATCCCGACGCCGAACTTCGATGATGCGGCGTTCACTTGAACCTGCGGCGGGGTCAGACGACCGCGGGCTTGGCCGCGATGGCCTGGACGGCCAGTTCGATGCGGGCGGTCTTGCCGACGAGGATGCCGCCGGACTCGAGCGCCACGTTCCAGGTGAGCCCGAAGTCCTCGCGGTTGACCTCAGTGGCGGCGCTGAAGCCGATGCGCACGTCGCCGAACGCGGAGGGGCCGCCACCGTCGAAGTCGACTTGGAGGGTGACGGGCTTGGTCGTGCCGTGCACGGTCAGATCGCCCACGAGCTCCCACGTGTTGCTCCGCGACGGCTTCACGCCGGTCGATGCGAAGGTGATCGTCGGGTACGTCTCGACATCGAAGAAGTCGCCGCTCGTGAGGTGCGTGTCACGATCACCGTTCCCGTGCTCACGCTGGCCACGCCGATCTCCACCTCGACGTGCGACCGCGTGGGATCTTCGTCGATCGTGATCTGGCCCCGGACGTCACTGAACCGGCCGCGGACCTTGGTGATCATGAGATGGCGCCCGACGAACTCCACCGAGGTGTGGGCACCGTCGATCTCGTAGACGCCCGCCACCGGGATCTTCAGCTTGTCCCGGGTACGAAGCACGCTCACCGTTTCGGTCGACATAAGGATCTCTCTTTGTCTGTGTGGACACTTGATGACACGTCCACAATAGCCCTTTGGATGATGACACGTCAACAAGAACACGGTACAGTGACCTCGATGGGGAAACCGCGGTGGCTCGACGAGCGCCAGCAGCGCGTGTGGCAGGGATATCTGCACCTGAATCAGGACCTCATTTCCGTCCTGGAGCAGCAGCTCGCCCGCGAGTCAGGTCTCTCCGGAGCCGACTACCGGGTGCTGGTCCCGCTGTCCGAGGCACCGGACGGGCTGCTGCGAGCGCGCGACCTCGGCGCCGAGATCGGTTGGGACCGGAGTCGTCTTTCCCATCACCTCAGCCGGATGGAGAACCGAGGGCTCGTCGTCCGCGAGGAGTGCGCCCAGGATGCTCGCGGTCTGATGGTGCGGCTGACCAAGGCCGGCCGGCGCGCGATCGAGGAGGCAGCACCCGGGCATGCCGAGGCTGTTCGCCGCTACTTCTTCGATCAGCTGTCCAACAGCGAGATCGAGACGATGGCGGCGATTTTCGTTCGCCTGCTCGACAAGCTTAGGGGCGAGAAGGCCTGACGAGCCGCCAGTGCGCTGTGCCAACGGTCATGGGCGGTGGGGGGCCGTCCCGGGCCTCTCCGGGGGTAGTCCGGCGCCGAAAGAGGAGCCGGCGGCGCCAGCGCAAGAGCGTGGCGGGCTTGGACAAGGAACGCGGCCCAGCGCCGGCGGGGGAGGAGGGCGCTCAAGGCTGCCAGCAGGGCGCGATCGGCGTTTCCTGTATGGGCCCGGCTGTCAAGACCCTTCTTGGCTTGCGGCCGAGAATCTTGGTCAGGACGGTCGGTGTTGGTCGGTTGGCGACGGCGGTGGGGGCGCCCAGCGTTTCCTAGGTGCGCGACGAACGACGTGTCGTCGGCGACAACAATGCTGGTCGGGTGACCCCCGTTGGGAGCCGCGGTCGCGTCAGTGTTAGAAGGCCGTCCAGCACGAGTGCCGGCGGGCATGCCGATGTCAGGAGCTGACCGCGGAGACCTTGATGTTTGATGTGGGCGATCCAGGCCGTCGATGCCGACTGGGGTGATCCGGCTCAGGCAGGCATCGCGTAGACGACCTCGGGGTCCAGCTGTCTCAGCGTGTGGTAGCAACGCCGGGCCAGCTTGCGGGCCATGGATATGGCGGCCAGCTTGCCGTCGTGGGCCTGCTTGACCGCTTGGTAGTAAGCCCGGTCGGGACTGGTGGCCCGCGACGCGCACATGCCGGCCTCGAACAGCGCCCAGCGCAGCGTCTCGGGACCCTGCCGTGACAGGTGACCGTGGCCGCGGTGGCGGTCCGAGGCGTCCACCGTGACGTCCAGGCCGGTGTGGCGGACCACCTGCATGGAGCGGGAGAACCGGCGGCAGTCCCCGAGCTCGGCCCACACCGCCACCGCGGTGAGTGGCCCGACCCCGTAGTGCGCCGCGGCCAAGGCTTTGCATGCTGGCTGGCGTCGACCGAACCGGTCGAGGTCTGCTCGCAAGGGCAACCGCACCGCGTCGGTGGCATCGATGATGTGATAGCCAACCGCGATGCGCTGTCGAGCAGCCCCGCTCAACGGCACCGTGTCGCTGGCCAACCAGTCCCTCGTCTCGCACGAGCAGATCTGGGCTTCGGGCAGGCTCACGCCGTGTTGGAAGAGCTCGGCGTGGATGCGCTGGATCCACATGCCGCGCTGATCGAGCAGGGTCTTGTAGAGCCGGACCCGCTCCCGCCACTCCAACACCGCCTCGGGCGGGATCCAGGACTCGGGCAGCTCTCCGCTCTGGAGCAGCTCCCGCAACAGCCTGGCGTCGCTGCGATCGGTCTTGGCATGCTTCTTGCGGCCCCGCGCCGCCTGGGTGTCGGCCGGCTCGGCCACGTGGGCCTCGAAGCCCGCGGAGGTGATCTCCTCCACCACATAGCGCCACCCGGTGCATCCCTCCACCGCTACGGCCACCGATCCGTCCTTGGCTCGGGCCGCAAGGTCCTCGTTCAACCAGCGGCGGAACCGAGCCCGATCGGGCGACCACAGACGGCCTCGCCAGACCTCGCCGGACTCCACCTCCAAGGCGTCGAAGGTGATCTGGCCGCGATGCAGATCCAACCCACATAGCATGCTCATCGGGGACCTCCTTGCTGCAGCAGTCGGGACGACTAGACAGCCCAATGGTTGCCGAGGAGGTCCCCCTTGTCACTCGGCTCGCCCCAGGGACCGGCTGCCACCGGGTCGGGGTCAAGCGGTCAAGGGAGCAGGCCAACCGACCTGTTGCCGCGACCCCCCAGGTGCGACCGGCGCTTGAGGTCGACCCTCCCAAGTCGTCCGCTGCCCAATGATGGAAAGCGAGGAAAGGGCGGCTGACTCGACAACGAAGACCTCGAGCTGCCCATCGCGCTTGACTGCACGCCGCCCTTTCGTCATGAGAGCAACGGTCGGCGGCGGCACCGTCCCGAGCGACATCGCCGAGTTGGCGTGAGCAGCTCAATCGGCGAGCCGACGACCCTCTGGCCACGTACACCGCGACGCCCGTGCCCATACATGGATTGTTATCGAAGGGCGCCCGGTCTACCTGGCGGCGCAAGACGGCGAGCCGGTGGCGGAGCAGCAGGATCTCGACGTCTTTGGTGTCGGCGGCGCGGAAGCGGAGGACGACGAGCGCAAGGCGCCGCACACGGCTCGATATGAAAAGCGGGGCTATCGACCGGGCAGCTTGGTCGACTCGTTCTCCGTTGGCCAACCTGTGGGTGGGCTACCTGGTGTCCGGCGCGGCCGGGGCGCGGGCGGTGGTCGGGGCCTTCATCCTGCCGTCGTTCGTCTTCGTCCTGGGCGTGGCCGCGCTCTACGCCCACTACCAGGGCTTGGCGGTCGTCAGTGTTCTACGGCATCGCCCCCGCGGTCATGGCGATCATCGCCATCGCCGCCTACAAGCTGGCCCGGCCCACCGATGACACCGACACGAGACTGTGGGTCCTCACCGTCGTCATCGGGGTGGTGACCGCCGCTACCGGTGCCGAGATCGCCCTGCTCTTCGTGGGGCCGGACTGGCGATGTTCGTCCTGGACGTGCCGCCCGGCTTCCTTCGACGAGGCCACCTCGCGCTCTGGCCTGCCCAGTCCCATGCTCGCAGCCCTTGGGGGCCTCGCCGCTGGTTCGGGCACCCAGGTTGCCTTGGCCCTGTTCTTCCTCAAGGCCGGAGCCTTCATCTTCTGCAGCGGCCTGGTGATCGTGCCCTTCCTGCGGGAGGGCGTGGTCCACCAGCACCGCTGGCTCACCGAGCGCCAGTTCCTCGACGCGGTGCCATGGGCCTCATCACGCCCGGCCGGTGGTGATCAGCGCGACGTTCATCGGCTACCTCGTCGGTGGGTTGGTCGGGGCCCTGGTGGCCACGCTCGCGATCCTTCACGCCCATCTACCTGGGCGTCGTCGTGCCCGGTGGTTCATCGGCCACCGCGACAACGCCCAGGTGAAGGCGTTCGTGAAGGGCGCCACCGCCGCAGCCGCCGGGGCGATCGCCGGGGCAACGGTGATCCTCACCCGCCAAGCCGTCGTCGACGTGCCCACCGGCGGCATCGCTGCCCTGGCCCTTGCCATCCTGCTGCGCTTCAAGGTCAGAGAGCCCTACATCGTCGCCGTTGGTGCGGTCGCCGGACTGCTTCTGCACTGAGCCACCAACTGGGCAGAGCCCGTGCGGCAGCGAGAAGACGCTCGTCGCCCACCCATCGGAATGGCGGATCCCGCTACTTCGGCCGAGGCCGAAGCCGCTCATATCGTGCGCGCAATATCGCGGTCTCGGCCTGATCCCGGAGCCGGACCGAACCACGCATCGAGCGTCCTGTGGGCAGGGACGCGACTACAAGTCCGCTTCGGTAGGGGAGGACGCCTCGACCCACGAACTTTGCCCGGCGAGGTGTGCGGCAGCGTCACCTGGCGGCCACCTAACCTTCGGTCGTGCCCGCTCCAGGACCCCCTGAACTCGGGCGAGGCGTTGTTGTCAACGCCGGCCAGGCGCTGCCAACGGCGTGGTCCGCCGCGCCAGTCATCACCATCGACGAGGCCTCCCTAGCCGATCCCGCTAGAGCCGTCATGTCGCTCCACCACGCCTGGGCGAACCGGGAACCCGTGGCCGTGGTGCTGGCCGTCGACGCCGCGACGTTTCGCACCCCGGCATCGCATCCGGTCGAGCCGTGGCAGCTCGACGCCGGGTTCGAGCTGTGGCTCGACCGGCTCCAGTTCCTCGTGTGGGCCAACACGTACGACGCCCGGGCCACGGACGAGCGAGACGAGCCGGTGTGGTGGTGGGCCCGCAAGGCTGAGCGGCTGGGCGCAAAGGCCACGCCCGGCGGGCCGGCTGATGTCGTGCTGCCCGACGGCCGAGCGGCGTGGGTCGACGGCGGTCCCCGCCGGCCCTTCGCCCTCGCCGAGGAGGTGGTGCACCGCGAGTCGGTCGAGCTGGGTGTCCTTAGGACCGTGCCTCGGCCCACCGACCCGACGGCCCCGCTGGCGCCCGACCAGCTGGCCGCGGTCGCCCACGACGCCGGCCCGGCCCGCGTCATCGCTCCCGCCGGCTCCGGAAAGACCCGAGTCCTCACCGAGCGACTGCGCCATCTGCTCGTCGATCGCGCCTACGAGAGACCGCTCGTCCTCGCCGTTGCATACAACGTGAAGGCTCGTGAGGAGATGGAGGAGCGGCTCCGGGAGCTGGCCCCTCGGGTGCAGACGCTGAACGGGCTCGGATACGGCATCGTGGCCACCGCACTGGGCCAGCGGCCGACGGTCCTGGACGTGAGCGAGGTCCGCAGGATCATCCAAGGGCTCGTGCCGGCACGGCCCCGGCGGGTCAACACCGATCCCATAGAGCCCTACATCGAGGCGTTGGGCTCCATCCGGCTCGGCCTGCGCGACCCGGCCCACGTCGAGGACAGCCGGGACGATGTGCCCGGACTCGCCCAGGCCTTCGCTCCCTACCGCGAGGCGCTGGCCCACCGCGGCGCCGTCGACTTTGACGAGCAGGTGTACCGGGCGATCGAGCTACTCGTCAGCGACGGCGCCTTCCGCCAGTTGATGCAGGTGGGCTGCCGCCACCTGCTGGTCGACGAGTTCCAGGACCTGACGCCAGCTCACGTCCTGCTGCTGCGGCTGCTGGCGGCGCCGGCCTACGACGTGTTCGGGGTGGGCGACGACGACCAGGTGATCTACGGGCACGCGGGCGCCGATCCCGGCTTCCTGGTCGACTTCGACCGCTTCTTCCGAGGCGCGGCACACCACGCCCTCGAGGTGAACTACCGCTGCCCAGTGGCGGTGGTCGACGCCGCCAGGACGCTCTTGGGCTACAACCGGCGGCGGGTGGCGAAGACCATCCGCGCCGGGCCCGGTGCAGCCGTCGGTGAAGCCAGGCTGGCGACGATCCGCCACCCGCCCGATGGCGGCGCCTCCCAGCTAGTCGACGTGGTCCAGGCGTGGCTAGCCGAGCCCGGCGTGCGCCCCGCTGACATCGCGGTGCTCACCCGGGTGAACTCCCTGCTGCTGGCGCCGCACGTCGCCCTGGCGAGATCGGGCGTCCCCGTGCTGTCGGTGCTGCGACCCGACGTGCTCCAACGCACCGGCGTGCGGGCTGCGCTCGCCTGGCTGCGCATCGGCGCCGCTCCCGAAGCCATCCGGGGCGAAGACCTGGCCGAGGTCTACCGGCGGCCCTCACGCGGCCTGCCGCAATGGATCACCAAGTGGTTCCGGGGCCGGCTGTCTGTCCCCGGGCTGCACACGATCGCCGAGAAGATCGACGATCACAAGGTCGCCCAGAAGCTCGATGACCTCACCGAGGATGTGCAGCGCATCGTGGCCGCGGTGTCGAGCGGCACCACCGCGACCGCACTGCGGACGATCCGCGACGGCATCGGGCTCGGGGGAGCGATGAGCCTCCTCGACTCGAGCGGTGGCGGTGAAGGCTCGAGCCACCTCGACGACCTAACCGCACTCGAGCAGGTCGCGGCCCTGCACCCGGAGCCGGCGACCTTCGACAGGTGGTTGCGGGAGGTGCTCCGCCGGGAGACGGCGCCCGACGGCGTCACCCTGTCGACCGTCCACCGGGTCAAAGGCCGCGAGTGGGACCGTGTCGTGGCCTTTGGCGTGAACGCCGGCCTGTTCCCTCACCGGCTGGCCGAGGACGAGGAAGAGGAGCGACGCGTCCTCCATGTTGCCATCACCCGAGCTCGTCAGCAGGTGGTGCTGGTGGTCGACGAGGAGCGCCCGTCGCCGTTGCTCGGCGAGCTCGCTGGCGAGGTCCCCCGGCGGGTGCGTTCAGCGCCGCGACCGGCGACATCGGGACCCGCCACCCCCAGGGTTCGCAAGCCGGCCCCGCCGACCGGGCCGGCCGGACCCGCCGAGGCTGCGCTCCGGGCGTGGCGCTTGGAGCGCAGCCGGGCGGACGGTGTGCCGGCCTTCGTCGTGCTCCACGACCGCACCGTCGCGGCCATCGCCGTCGCGCGGCCGACCACGTTGCGGGAGCTCGCTCACATCGACGGTATAGGCCCGACCAAGCTCGATCTCTACGGCGAGGACATCCTGACGGTGCTTGAGGGTGCCGATAGGTCATGAGCGGTGCGTCAACCACCCGAGCGCGTCCACGCCGAGGGTGAGCCAACCAAGGGGTGTAGCTCGCAGAGTCCGGAGCCGGTCAGGACAGAGCGCGCGGTCGATTCACGTCGGCCGCGTCAGCTCTTTGAACTTCGGCGCTTCGTGGGCCGACATTTCCGGACGGCTCTCTCTGTGACCAGGACCGACGAGAACGGCACCTACAGGGTCCGCGCGAGGTGAAGTCGAACCTCAGGAACCCGGGGGGTTGCCGGTCTCGTTCGGTCCACGTGCGCCTGGGATTAGGTTGGACCGCGTCTCGCTACTTGACCGGCGTGACGGAGGGCGAACAAATGCGTTTCAAGCAGCCGATCAAAAGGCGAGGCATCGATCGAGATCAAGGCGCAGCCTGACGTCGTCTACCGGCTTATCTCGGACGTCACAAGGATGGGCGAGTGGAGTCCGGAGTGCATCGGCGGGAAGTGGCGAGGTGGTGCTAGCGGTCCGGCCGTCGGCGTCCGGTTCAAGGGCATGACAAGAACCGCTTCTCGTGGTCGACGTCCTCACGGGTGGTTGTGGCCGACGAGGACCGGAAGTTCGCCTTCGAGCGGGACAGGCCGCGCGGCTTCGGTGTGATGCGGTGGTCCTACCTCCTTGAGCCCACGCCGCGCGGCACGCTGGTAACCGAGTCGTTCGAGCAGGTGCGG
>Ga0209154_1002259_pt1 | contig 10823 bp, 7 predicted proteins | sample GraSoiAngelo_121_FD_185878 | JGI IMG/M metagenome (GOLD analysis project Ga0209154, IMG submission 185878) | Grasslands soil microbial communities from the Angelo Coastal Reserve, California, USA - 14_0919_12_20cm (SPAdes) (version 2) | ecosystem: Environmental > Terrestrial > Soil > Grasslands ... | reverse complement strand
CCGAGGTCGTACTTGTCGCCGACGGCGATGCGCACGACCGGATGGCCAGCTTTCTCGAGGGCAGCCACCTGGGCATCCTGCTGTGCATCGGGGGCTGAGTCGAGGCGCAGGTAGGCGAACACGCGATCGTTCCCGTAGAGATCGGGCGCGCCGATCGTCTCGCGATCCACGGGGATGATGCCTTTGCCCTGCTTGCCCGTTGACTCGGCCAGCAACTGCTCCAGCCATGCGCCGAGATCGTAGATGCCGGGCGAAGTAATGATGGTGACCTTGTCGCGTCCGGCTTTCGCGGCCGAGCCCAGAATCAGTCCGAGCACTACGCCGGGATTCTCTTCTACCGGAACACAAGACGCGCAGGCCTCCACCATTTCCTCAGTGCGTTCGAGGAATTTTTTGGTATCAAGACCCATGACCGCCGCCGGCACCATGCCGAAGTTGGAGAGTGCGGAATAGCGGCCTCCGATGCTGGGCACTCCCGGGAAAATGTGGCGGAACTTGTCAGTCTCCGCGACCTGTTGCATCTTGGAGCCGGGATCGGTGATGGCGATGAAATGGCTGCCGGCCTTCTCGGCGCCCACGGCCTGCTTCGTGCGTTCAAAGAAGTACTGCTTGAAAATGTTTGGTTCCAGCGTGCTGCCGGATTTGCTGGACACGATGAACAATGTCTTCGCGGGGTCAATCTTGTCGTCGAAGGACTTGATCTGGGCGGGGTCGGTGGAGTCGAGCACGTGCAACTCCGGATAACCCGCGCTCTTGCCGTAAGTCATGCGGAGCACTTCCGGACACAGGCTCGAACCGCCCATGCCGAGCAGGAGCACATCTGAGAAGCCGCTGTTCTTCGCGTCTTCCGCGACCTTGCGCAGGTTTTCGTGCTCCGCGAGCTGTTTCTCGGTGATGTCCAGCCACCCGAGCCAATTTGCCTCATCGGTCCCGGTCCAAAGCGTTGCATCGCGCTGCCATAGGCGGCGGACTTTGCCGTTGGCGCGCCAATCGTCCGTGGCGGTTTTTACCGAAGCGGCGAGATCCTGCGGGAGGGTGTAGGTTTGTTTGCTGACGCGGGGTGTAATGCCAGACTTGCTCGATTTCTCAACTGCCGCCAGCAGTTGATCGAAGGCATCGGCGAAGAGCTTCACTCCGTCCCTGGTCAGCTTGTCGGTCACTTCCTTCATGGAAATGCCGGCTTTCGGTAAGGAGTCCATGGTCTCCTGGGCGGCCTCGATGTTTTCGGTGAGACTGTTGCGCAATTTGCCGTGATCGCGGAAGGCGTCGAGAGTGGCCGGGGGAATGGTGTTGACCGTGTCCTTGCCAATCATTTCCTCGACGTAGAGGACGTCGCGGTAATTCGGATTCTTCGTGCTGGTGCTGGCCCAAAGCACGCGCTGCGTCTGAGCGCCCTTCTTCGCGAGCGCGTCCCAGCGCGGCCCGCTGAAGATCTTCAGATAGCGCTGGTAGGTGAGCTTGCCGTTCGCGATCGCCACTTTGCCGAGAATGCTCTTGAGCAGCGCCTGCTTCGCGGGATCTTTTTCGGTCTTGAGCTTGTCGTTCACGATCGAGTCAACCAGCGTGTCGATGCGGCTGATAAAGAAGCTGGCCACGCTGGCGACCCGGCTTAAGTCGCCTCCGTTCGCGGCCAGTTGCTCCAAGCCTGCCATGTAGGCTTCCGCCACCTGCTCATAGACTTGCTGGGAAAAAAGCAAGGTGACGTTGATGTTCATGCCTTCGCTGATCAACTGCTTGATCGCGGGAACGCCTTCCGCCGTCCCGGGCACTTTGATCATCACATTGTCGCGGCTCACCGATTTCCAGAGACGGCGTGCTTCGGCGATCGTTCCTTGAGTGTCGTGGGCAAGGTAAGGCGAAACTTCGAGGCTGACGAATCCATCTTTCCGTTTCGCGCTGTCGTATACCGGGCGCATGAGATCGGCCGCGTCCTGGATGTCGCGGATGGCGAGCAATTCGTAACGCGCCTTGGCATCCAGATCGGTGCGGTCTCGCAGAGAATTCAGGAAATCGGTGTAGTCAGTACTGCCCGCAATGGCCTTCTCAAAAATCGAGGGGTTTGAGGTCATACCGCGGAGCCCGTCTTCATCGATCAGTCGCTTCAGTTCGCCACTGATGATCAGGTTGCGGCGGATGTAATCCAGCCAAACAGACTGGCCATACTTCAACAATTGCTTTAAGGGATTGACGGCCTTGCCGGCTTCAATGGTTTCGACGGGATTCATGACGGTCCTCCAAAAATATGGCGTAGCGCCGGCATCTTGCCGGCATGTGGCGTAGCCGCAAAGCAGTGGGCCGAGACCCACGCCGGATAGCCGGCGAGACGCCGGCGCTACACGAGAAGCTACTTCGAAATCGATATGGCTTTACGAGCAGCAGCTACAACAGCTTCTGTCGTGAAGCCGAAGTGTTTCTGCAAATCCTTCCAGGGAGCCGAGGCGCCGAACGTGTGCATGCCGACCATCTGCCCCTTCGGGCCCACGTAACGTTCCCAGCCAAACGTGCTCGCCATTTCTACCGAGACGCGGGCAGTTATGGCCGGAGGCAACACACTGTCTTTGTAAGCCTGATCCTGTTTCTCGAAGATTTCCCAGGAGGGCATGCTGACCACGCGCGCCTGGATGCCCTCCGATTTTATTTTCTCGTACGCATCCACCGTCAGTGGCACTTCGCTTCCGGTGGCCATGAGAATCACTTGCGGTTTGCCTCCGGGCGCATCCGCCAGAATGTAGGCGCCCTTGGCAACTCCGGCTGCGGAGGCGTACTTGCTGCGATCCAGCGTCGGCACGGCCTGCCGAGTGAGAACCAGCAGCACCGGTCCGTGATTGATCTGGACGGCCAATTTCCAGGCTTCCACCACTTCATTCGCGTCGCCGGGTCGTAGCACCACGATGTTGGGAACGGCACGCAGGGCGGCCAATTGCTCGATCGGCTGATGCGTGGGTCCGTCTTCTCCCAATCCGATCGAGTCGTGGGTGAAAACGTGAATGACGGGAGTCTCCATGAGTGCGGCAAGCCGGATCGTCGGACGCTCGTAGTCGCTGAAGTTGAAGAACGTTCCGCCGAAAGGCCGCAGCTTCGACACTGACATGCCGTTCATAGCTGCACCCATGCCATGCTCGCGCACTCCGAAATGGACATTGCGGCCGTTATAGGAGCCCGGGCGGAAATCGCCGGCGCCCTCAAACTTCAGGGCGGTCTTGTTGGAATTGCCTAAATCCGCCGAGCCGCCAATCAACCAGGGAATGTTCTGCGCAAGCACATTCAGAACCTTGCCGGCACTCTCGCGGGTGCCTGCACCCTTCGGATCCGGGGGAAACGCAGGCAGGTTCTTATCCCACCCTTGGGGCAATTCGCGATGCTGCATAAGCTTCAATTGATCAGCGAGTTGCGGGTATTGCTTCGCGTAATCCCCGAACATCCTTGCCCATTGCGCGTGCAGGTCGTGTCCACGTTTTCCGACGCCTTCGCGGAAGTGCTCACGTACTCCTTCGGGTACGAGAAACTTGGCGTCTTCGGGCCAGCCGTAGAAGCGTTTCGTCAAACGAACTTCTTCTTCTCCGAGAGGCTCGCCGTGAGCTTCGCTGGTGTCGTGCTTGTGAGGCGATCCGTAACCGATGTGGCTGTCGACGACAATGAGCGTCGGCCGGTCCCTGGTATCGAGGAAAATCTGGTAAGCGCGCGCCAGCATCTCGAGGTCATTGGCATCGCTGACCCGGGTGACATTCCATCCATAGCCGACGAAGCGGGTCATGACGTCTTCGCTGAAGGACCAGGAGGCGGGCCCATCGAGCGTCACCTTATTGTTGTCGTAGATCCAGCAGAGATTGCTGAGCTTAAGGTGGCCGGCAAGGGAGGCCGCCTCGGAGGCGACGCCCTCCATCAAGTCTCCGTCTCCGCACATTGTGTAGATGTTGTAATTGAAAATTTCAAAGCCCGGACGATTGTAGGTAGCTGCCAGCCAGAGGCCGGCGATGGCCATACCTACGCTGTTTCCGCAACCCTGACCGAGCGGTCCGGTAGTGGTTTCCACTCCGGTAGCGAGATGGGATTCGGGATGGCCGGGAGTGCGGCTGCCCAGTTGTCGAAAGCGCTTGATCTCGTCGAGCGAGATGGACAATTCGTCGGTGACCTCCGTGTCGCCTTTCACCCGGCGCACGCCCGCAAGATAAAGAATTGCGTAGAGCAGCATGGAGGCGTGGCCGTTGGAGAGCACAAAGCGGTCGCGGTTCGGCCATACAGGATTTTCAGGATCGTAACGCAGAAACTGCTGCCAAAGCGCGTAAGCGACCGGCGCGAGTCCCATGGGCGCGCCCGGATGACCGGAATTCGCTTGCTGCACTGCGTCGATGGCTAGAGTGCGGATGGTGTTGATGGATAACGTGTCCAGTTGTGTTCCGGTCACAACTGCTTGCTCACTTGCCACCATGCGGAAATCCTCCCGGGAGAATGGATGGTTGCCAGATGCAACCGATTGCTGAAGAAACTATTCCCTAAACCATTGGATTGCTGAACGAGTGACGGAGGTTTCATCTCACTAGAGTGTACGAGTGTATCAAGTTCTCGCGCATCGTGGGGCTACGCAACTGGCGCGTGCGTGGTGAATGTGAACAGAATGTAACTTCACGAGCGGTCCGATCGCTCGTCCAGGCGAGCGGGGACGCTCGCCTCTCGATGATCTGTTCGATGACTACTTCTGGAGTTTTTGCAGGTAGCTGTGTTCGCTATGCTGAGCTTTGGTGCTGTTTTCCACGAACTTGAGAAATTGCTTCATGCTCTCGCGCACGGACGGCTCGAGTTCGAATTTCACGCGAACTCCAAAGCAGGGATTGCTTTTGATCACGATGCCGTTGAGGACGAAACCTTTCACCCAGACTTTGCCGCTGGCCAGCCACAATCCAATTTGGACGTCAACTCCACTCTTAATGGGAGTAACGGTCTCGACGTAGCAGCCACCCATGCTGGTGTTTGAGAGATTGCCCCAGATCGGCGTTTCCGATCCGTCAATTTTCAATTCAACCGCAACGAAGCATTTGATCCGGGGAAAACGTCGGCGGTCGTCGACCCATGAAGGCGTGTAGGTCGAAGGCTCGAAGGGTGGAATTTCCGCGGCGGGAAGCGGCGTGGGTGCCTGCATTGTGACCGGGTCTGCCGGAGTGCTGGCTGCGGCCGTCTTCGCATTGGTTGGCGCCTTGATCTCCCGCATGGCGGCAAGCAGAGCTTCCTCACGCTTATCCGGCGGTGCTTCGCGGTAGGTCTGGAGAAGTGTGCCGAGGTGTCCCACCAGGTCCGGATCGGTCAGCAATTGAGTCCAATCGGTGCCGGGTGCGCTGTTCTTCTTGGAGTCACTCATAGAAATTCGTCGTGGCAGGCGGGTCCGCACGCGACCCTGCCAGGTTATAGGGTGAAGGAGGATGGAGCACAAGACAAGATGACCCAGGTTACGGAGGTAAGTAACGTTGCTCGCAGAAGGTGCGTCAGATTCGGCTAGCCGATAGCCGCTAAGCCCTTGCAAAACGCACTGATCATCTCTTGCTGCTCAGCGGAGAGGCCCAGAAATTCCACCCCGTGGGTGAAACCCTTGCGGTAGCGAACGATAGCCCGCACCACCGAGGCCTCGGTTCGGTTCGGAAGCTGGAACTCCAACGACAGCACTTCACCACTCGGGACTTCTTCGGTCAAGACGATCCCCATGCCGCCGTGCCCCACGTCACTACACCGGCCCATGATTTCGACGTAGCCTTCCGCGCGCAGCACCCTGGCCTTCACGGGAAGATCCGCGCGATACCTCGCATGGCGGCGCTGCCAACTGCGCTGTTTGATTTGCAGCGCTTTTTCCAGGTAGGAGGAAGTCATGGCCGATGGCTCGGTCGAGCCAGGCGACATCCCTTCCAATGTGGTTGCAAAATCATAGGCGGTCTTGTCTATAAACTTCTACTCAGCAAGAATATTCGTCCCGCGAGAACGGGCAAAGTATCGAAGGTACGGAGGGCGAAAGGTCTTGGGGCGACCATCCATTGGGCAGCAAAAGGCGTCCAAGGGCTGCGGGGTCGGGCCTCCATATTGCATCGCCGTTCGGCCTATGTGAATCAAGATACAGATGTTAGGCGTTAAAGGCAGTGGAAGATGTTGTACGATGTCGCTCACGACCGAGCGGCTCCAACTCAGCGAACATGCCTATTCACCATGCACGAAGTCTGGCGTTTTCTTTGGTCTTCATTTTTTATGTATTGGGTCCGCTAACGACGTCCGGGCAGACCAGCAGCAGTTCAGGCGGTGCGTCCAACGTGACCGTAACGATTCCGCAGTCCGTGACGCAGAACGGCTATACCGGAAGCGTTCCCCTTCGGCAGCCTACTCCGGGAGTGTTGTCGATTTCCTTCCTCGAAGCGATTGACCGAGGCCTCAAGCAGAATCTCGGGCTTTTGCTGTCGGAAGACAGCACGATTTCGGCGCGTGGCGAGAAGTGGAAAGAACTGAGCAACCTGCTGCCCAACGTGATGGCGAAGGGGCAGGAGAACGTGCAGCAGACAAGCCTATCGGCGCTCGGCCTGCGTATTCCCGGTTTCCCACGGGTTGTCGGGCCCTTCAATTACCTAGACGTTCGCGCCTTCCTGAACCAGTCGGTGTTCAACTGGAACTACATCCAGAAAGAGCGTGCCGCCGCGCAGAGTGTGAAGGCGGCGGAGTTTTCTTATAAGGATGCGCGCGAGTTGGTGGTTCTGGTAACGGGAAACGCGTATCTGCAGGCCATCGCAGGGGCGGCCCGGGTCGAGACGGCGGAAGCGCAGGTGCAGACGGCCCAGACCTTGTTTACCCGATCTTCCGATCAGCTGAAAGCGGGAGTGGTTCCGGCGATCGACGCCTTGCGCGCGCAAGTTGAACTACAAAGCCGCCAGCAGCAGTTAATCGCGGCTCGGAATGAGTTTGCGAAACAGAAGCTCGCGCTGGCGCGCATTATCGGGCTAGCTTTGGGACAGGAATTCGTGCTCTCGGATAAAGCGCCTTATGACATGCTGATCCCGCCAACCCTGGAAGAGGGGCTGCGCCGCGCCTACGCGTCGCGATCCGATTATCAAGCCGCGTTGGCGCAGACGAGGGCTGCCGAATTCTCGCGCCGGGCTGCCACTGCGGAACGTTACCCAAGCTTCGATCTGGAAGGGGACTACGGCGACATTGGCGTGAACCCCGGAAATTCGAACGGTACATTCCACGTAGCTGGGACCCTGACGGTGCCGATTTTTCAGGGCGGCAAGGTCCACGCCGATACTCTCGAGGCGGAAGCGACTCTGCGGCAGGCCAGAGCGCGTCTTGAGGATTTGCGCGGTCAAATCGATAATGATGTCCGGACCGTACTGCTTGATCTCAACGCGGCCGCCGACCAGGTGCAGGTTGCACGCAGTACGGTAGACCTTGCCGAACAGACATTGACGCAGGCGCAGGACCGTTTTTCTGCCGGAGTGAGCGACAATCTGGAGGTCGTGCAGGCGCAGGAATCGGTCGCAAGCGCGCATGAAGCATACATCTCGAGCTTGTATGCTCATAATCTCGCTAAAGTGGAACTCGCGCGAGCGCTGGGCAATGCGGAGCAAGGCGTGAAGCAGTATCTGAAAGGCAAATAGGAATGGGAACACCGACGCGATCCGCCCCTGAAAAAGAGCTTCCGTCTCCGCCTACCGCGCCGGTGCCGGCGGCCGATACACGTCTCCATTCGCACCTGGCTCGCCGGCATGATCCGCGCTTCCGCATGTTCCTGATTCTTGCCGTCATCCTGCTGTTGATTGCCGCGGTTTTCCTGTGGCGGTACTTCACCAGCTACGAGTCCACCGATGATGCCCAGATTGACGGCCATGTGAACTCAATCAGCGCGCGCGTCTCCGGCCACGTGAACAAGCTGAATGTGCAGGACAACCAATACGTGGAAGCGGGAACGGTGCTGGTTGAAATCGATCCGACCGACTATCAGGTGGCGGTGGATCGCGCGCAGGCCGACTATAACGATGCCAAAGCTACGGCCGACGCTGCTTTCATCGGCGGATGCGGACGTGGTGAACGCGCAGGCAGGCATCAAGGCAGCACGACAGCAATTGGAGGCGGCCAAGGCGAACCTTCAGCAGGCGGACGCTAACAACGTGAAGGCTCAGAACGACCTTGGGCGCTATAAGCAACTGGTCGACAAGCAGGAAATCTCGCAACAGCAGTTTGACCAGGCAGTCGCGGCGGCGAGGGCGGGAGAAGCAACGGTGCAGGCCGCGCGGGCCACGGCCGATGCAGCGGCCGCGCAGGTTGTCCAGGCGCAAGGCAAGCTGGCGCAGGCCGAGGCGAACCAGCGCTCAGCGGCGACGGGACCGAATCAGATCGCAATCACGCGCTCTAAGGCACAGTCGGCTCTCGCAGCGGCAGCTCGTAAGCGGGCGGACCTCGAGCAGGCAAAGATCAACCTTTCCTATACCAAGGTCATTGCGCCGGTGGCAGGCATCGTCAGCAATCGCACGGTGGAGATCGGGCATAACGTTCAGCCCGGGCAGACGCTGATGAACCTCATTCCGCTCGAGGGCAACGACATCTGGGTAACCGCGGCCTTCAAAGAAACGCAGTTGCGTGACATGAAGCCCGGGCAAAAAGCGACTATTTATGTGGATGCGACCGGCAAGAAGTACAAGGGGCACGTGGATAGCATCGCAGGCGCGAGCGGTGCACGCTTCAGCCTGCTGCCGCCGGAGAACGCGACTGGCAACTATGTGAAAATCGTGCAGCGCGTCGACGTCAAGATCGTTCTCGAGCCCGGCGAAACGAAGGGGCACGAGCTGCGGCCCGGTATGTCGGTCGAACCCAAGGTCTGGATTCGCGAATGAGCACGGCAGCTCTCACTCTGAACCCGGCAGAGGAGTGGCGGCCGGCAGTCAATCCCTGGATCATCGCGCTCGCGGTCACCCTTGCGACTTTCATGGAAGTGCTCGACACGAGCATCGCCAACGTCGCCCTGCCGCACATCGCAGGCGGACTTTCCGCTGGACAGGACGAGAGCACCTGGGTTTTGACTTCGTATCTCGTCTCGAATGCGATCGTTCTGCCGCTCAGCGGGTGGCTGTCTTCGATTGTGGGCCGCAAGCGCTTTTATATGGGCTGCGTCGCCCTGTTCACCGTGAGTTCTTTTCTGTGCGGGTTTGCGCCCAACCTTCCCGCCCTCATTATTTTCCGGATTTTGCAGGGAATCGGCGGCGGCGGTCTGCAACCGAGTGAGCAGGCCATTCTCGCCGATACCTTCCCTCCCGCCAAACGCGGAATGGCTTTTGCCGTGTACGGAATTGCGGTGGTGATGGCGCCCGCGATTGGACCCACGCTCGGCGGGTGGATTACCGACAACTACACCTGGCGGTGGATTTTCTTCATCAACATTCCGGTCGGGATCCTGTCGTTGCTGCTGACCTCGCGTCTGATTCAGGACCCTCCCTACTTCCGGCGCAGGAAGCTGAGTGAGACGCGCATTGACTATATTGGGCTGAGTTTCGTCGCGCTCGGCCTGGGCACGCTGCAGATTGTGCTCGACAAGGGCCAGCGCGATGACTGGTTCGAATCGCACTTCATCCTGGGATTGGCGATCGTGTCGGCCTGTTCAATCCTGTTCGTGATCTGGTGGGAGTGGCAGCATAATGATCCGATCATCGACTTGCACTTATTCCGGGAGCGCACGTTTGCGGTTTCGAACCTGCTGATGTTCATGTTGGGGTTCGCGCTGTTGGGGAGCACACTTCTGCTTCCTCTCTTCCTGCAGACTCTCTTGGGCTACACCGCGCAGTTGTCGGGCATGGCGCTCTCTCCAGGCGGGTTTGCGATTATGGTGCTCATGCCGCTGGTGGGCTGGTTGCTGTCGAAATATGACGCGCGCTACCTGCTGCTGTTCGGCTTGTCGATGCTGTCGTTCTCGCTTTTCCACATGACGAATTTCAACCTGGACATCGATTTCAAAACCGCCGTTTGGGCCCGCGTACTTCAAGCCGTGGGATTGGCATTCCTGTTCGTTCCGATCAACACGGCCGCGTACGCGTATCTGCCGCGAGAGAAGAACAATGCGGCTTCGGGGCTCATGAACCTGGCGCGCAATATTGGCGGGAGCGTCGGGATCTCGTTCGTGACAACCTTGCTCGATCGGCGAACGCAAAAGCACGTAAGTGATCTGATGAGTCATTTGACCTCGGCCAATGCGCAGTTTCAGGCGATGCTGCAGGCTACGGCGCAGAACCTAATGGCGCACGGCACCAGTTCCGCCGACGCCCAAAAGCAAGCATATGGGGTGGTGCAGAATCTGGTGCAGCGGCAGGCCACCATGCTGGCCTACATCGATAATTTCCATGTGCTGGCGTATGTGATCCTGGCCATGCTCCCCACGGTCTTCCTGATGAAGAAGACCAAATCGAGCGGCGGCATGGCGGTACACTAGTAGTCGGAGGGCGGTATGTTCCGGATTATCACTCTGGAGCGGGAATATGGCTGCGGCTGCGCCCGAATCGCCAAGCAGTTGGCGGAGCGCCTGCACTGGAAGCTCTGGGATCACCTGCTTACGGAGGAGATCGCCAAACAGGCGAATGTCGATTGCGGAACGGTGGAACAGCGGGAAGAGAAGATCGATAGCACTTTTTACCGGCTCGCGAAAGTATTCTGGCGGGGAAGTTACGAGCACGGCATGCCTATGGCTGAACCGCAGACCTTCGACGCGGACTGTATGGTGAGAATGATGGAAAACATCACCGGCAGGATTGCGCAGGAAGGGAATGCGGTCGTGGTGGGTCGAGGTGCTCCCTATTTTTTACGCGAGCGCAGTG
>Ga0209154_1002256_pt1 | contig 10832 bp, 10 predicted proteins | sample GraSoiAngelo_121_FD_185878 | JGI IMG/M metagenome (GOLD analysis project Ga0209154, IMG submission 185878) | Grasslands soil microbial communities from the Angelo Coastal Reserve, California, USA - 14_0919_12_20cm (SPAdes) (version 2) | ecosystem: Environmental > Terrestrial > Soil > Grasslands ... | reverse complement strand
CGTATTCAGAGAGCCGTTCAGTTCCTGAATGAGGACCCATTTCGCACACTCCCGGAGCTCGCAGACAATTGCAAGATCAGCAGCTCGAGACTAAGTCATCTGTTCAAAAGCGATATCGGCGTCAATGTGAAGCATTACCGACTGGATTGCCGACTACAAATGGCCGCCGAGATGTTGTTATGGACCCACAGGCCAGTTAAGGAAATTGCATACGCAGTGGGCTACCGCCACTGCTCCAGCTTCGTACGCGCGTTCGGTACTCACTTCGGGTTCTCACCCACCTGCTACCGCAACAATCAGCCAAGACGAGCGGCGTAGCGGCATCTGCTAACAAATAGCAGGAGATGCTAACGCAAGCCGGTTGACAGTCACATAGTGGTGGCAACACTCTTAGCCCAGGCAATCGTCACTTCGTCTGTAAGCCGCTAGGGTTCGGTGTTTGGCATATCTAACGGCACGGAGAATTCTCATTAACCTTGGACGGACCTATCTTGGACCGCAAAACTAAAGATACCCGAGAGTGTGCCGCCTATCGTATCCACCCTGAACGATGACCCACGAAAGGGGCGTGTATGAATCGTCGAAGGTTGACGACAATATCGATTGTTGTACTTTGTGGGATAGCGCTCTGCATTTCGCTGCCCGCAGGAAAGGTGTCCGCCCAGAACGCAGTCGCGCAATCAGGGTCGGACCAGAACATATCCAACCCTGAGGATCAGAATCAACCAGACGCTCATACCAAAGGGGCGATCTACAACCCGTACCCGCCTGGGATTCTCCCGCCCGATTTGAATCCAGAAGTGGAAAGGGTGCTGCGTGAAATTCGCGTGGTTGAGAAGCGAGCATTAGCGCGGTGGCGAGCTCTGACGCCCCCAACTCTGACTGGTCAGCCGCCAATACTGAAGGGCACGGGGACTGAGGCAATCGAAACCCTCGGCGAGCTCATGCAGTACGATCACAACATTTCACCCAACAGGAATGTAGCCTGTGCTTCCTGCCACATGCCGTATGTAGCCTTCAGCGGACCGATCCCGTCGGTGAATCTGACCATGATCGCTTATCCCGGGACGGTTCACTTTCGGGCGGGCAAGCGGACGGCCCAGCGCTATACCTATTCGCCGTTCTTCCCGGTGCTCCAGTTCAACGAAGAGCAGGGTCTGTTCTTTGGTGGAAATTTCTGGGATTCACGCGCGACCGGATATTTGCTAAGGAGTCCCGACGCCCATCAGGCACAGGGTCCTCCCGTCGATACCCAGGAAATGGGCTTCCCTGACACTGCTTGCATAACCTTCCGACTCTCGCAGGCTAAGTACAGACCCCTGTTTGAGGAGGTGTTTGGGAAGGGCTCATTCGATATCAACTTTCCAGCCGATACTGAGCAGATCTGCCATACGCCAGGAGGGGCCGCAAAGCTCGGCGGGAGCACCACCCCGGTTCGCCTGAGTCCGGCAGATCGCACCAGGTCCAACCAGGTCTATGATCACTGGGCCCAGTCCCTGGACGGATACGAGCAGTCGGTGCAGGTTAGCGCTTTCTCCTCGAAATTCGACGCGTTCTTGAAAGACAAGTACACGCTGACAGCGGACGAGAAGGCCGGCTACGACCTGTTCCGCGGCAAGGGCAACTGCAACTCATGCCACCTCGACGGTAGGTCAACCGCCCCGGCTCCAACCGCTCCGACCAGCGAAGACACCGGCGTGGCCGCCAGCACAAATCCACTCTTCACCTGCTTCGGCTCAGCCAACGAGGGTCTCCCTCTGAATCCCAGAGATGCTATCTATTACCAGAACACTCCTGATCAGTTTGGGTTCACCGCCAACCCCGACGGCTTTGCCTTCAGGGACTTGGGATTGGGAACCTTCCTCCGGAGTGGTCCTGGTAGCTGGCCCAACCCGAACGCGAGTTGGATACCACAGGCGCCAACGGTTGACGGGCAAATGCAGGTGTCTTCGGCTCGCAATGTGGCTATGACGCCTGCTCAGTGCCCCACGACCGAGGCGCCTGGGCCGTACTTCCAGAAGGAGTTTTTCCACAACGGTTACATCAAGAGCCTGAAACAACTCGTTCACTTCTACAACACGCGAGACAAAAAAGGGTATGCCTACCCTGTGACGTCAGGACACTGCCCCCCAGGAACAACCGAAAGGGTGGACTGCTGGCCAGAGCCTGAGGTCAGAAACAATCTCGACATGACCACGGGTGATCTTGGCTTAACGGATAAGGAAGAGGATCAGATCGTTGCTTTCCTGCAGACGCTCACGGATGGCTACACCCGACCTTATCCCAACAAGGATGATGTCTATACGGGTAGGTGCATGGTGGGTGGAACGGCTGCCACTCAAGGGAATGCGTTCCTTATCCCGACTCCGCCACTTCCTCCGTGCGCCTCGGATATCTGCGACGTTCCACCGCTCCCCACTATGCCGATTCCTTAGGTAGAGCGGGCAGATGCCTGGGACGACCGGGGAAAACAACAGATGCATGGGGGCCGCGACACGGCCTCCATGCTCCTTCATAGTCGTGCCAATTGAATGTGAATTGATCAATTCTGCTGGAGGTTTGTCCATGAACGGATTGCTTCGAAAACTGCCGATGATAGTTATGCTTGGTAGCCTACTCTACTCAACCCAGGGGCTCACGCAGGTGAGCCCGACCACTGATAAAGCCGCGAAGGTCCGGATCACCCAAGGGCCGGAAATCGAACGCAATGACTTTGTTGTGATTGTGAGGTGGACCAGCAACAATCCTGGGGGATCTCCGGAACATTTTGGAGTCGTACACTACGGTACAAGTCCCAAAGAGCTTAGCCAAACCGCAAAATCTCCCATCAGGCTGAATCCCGGCCATCCCTCCACCGTGTTCCGCGTGCGTATGGACGACCTTAAGCCTCGAACAACCTACTACTACACGGTTGGAGCCATGGAATCTAACGGCAAGGACGACGGCCTGAAGAGCGAGGTCAAGCAGTTCACCACAAACTAACATTCATAGAACAAAATGCACCAACACCCGCTTGGGAGGCTTGGATCATTGAGTCGCTGGCGGCCGCTTCGGGCAATGTCAACACCTGGACTCCCGTTTACGGCACATTTGTGCGGTTCGGTCCATGACTGCACCAGGCTTTTCCCACCGGATGGAGAAGAGCATCGAGACGTTACGCGGCCGATGGTGAGGCCGCTGCCACGTCGATTGGCAGTGTGAACTGAAATGTCGCGCCGCGTTCCGCATTCGCGGAAGCCCACAAACGGCCCCCGTGAGACTCAATAATCCTGCGACTGATGGACAGTCCGATGCCGGTGCCCTGCTCTTTGGTGGTGAAGAAGGCCTCGAAAATACGATCGACTTCTGACACAGGAAGGCCGATGCCTGTATCACTCACCGACACGAGTAGTTGACCATCCGCGGTCCTCTTCGACGTGATGGTCACTTCACCGTTCGTATCTTTCATCGCTTCGATGCCGTTGAGGATCAGGTTCATGAATACCTGCCGTAGCTGTATGCGATCCACTGTGATCAGCGGAAGCTCTGAGTCGAGCTCGGTACGGATTGAAATGGAAGTTCGATTCGCCTTATCGTGCAGCAGAACAGTCATCTCTCGAATAATTTCGTTTATATCGTGCAGTTCCCGGTCTGAGGTATCTCGCTTATAAAGGGAGCGCACCTTCTCGACAACCTCGGCGGCGCGCGTTGCGTCCTGGATCATTCTTAATGCCGCCTCGCAACCTTCAGCGACATCAGGAGTATCGCGTCGTAGCCAGCGCACGCAGGTTTTGGCGTCCACCAGCGCGGCAGTGATTGGCTGTTTGATCTCATGAGCGAGTGAGGCAGCTAATTCCCCCATCATGCTCACGCGGTTGATGCGGGCGAGATCTGCTTCTAACTCATGCAGTCTCTGGCGCTCTGCTGCTGCGCGCTTGAGGTCAGTAATGTCAATATTTGAACCGATGTAGCCGGCGAATTCTCCCGCTCCGGTGTATCGCGGAATGCCACTTTCAATGACCCAGCGGTATTCGCCATCGGCTCGTCGGAGGCGGTACTCCATTCTGAAAGGTTTTCGGGCGTGGAAGGCAGGCAGGAAACAATCGAAGCAGCCTTGCACATCATCAGGATGCACGCCCTCGGTCCACCCAATGCCTACTTCCTGCTCCATGGTTCGGCCGGTGAACTCGAGCCATGGTTTATTGAAATAGTTGCAAAGGGCATCGGTTCCGGTCATCCAGATCAATACGGGCGCCGTATCGGCCATCGTCTGGAACCGAGCCTCGCTTTCCCGCAGCCGGTCTTCAGCCCGCTTCCGCTCTGTGATATCACGGTATATCGCGTAATTCACGACGTGCTCGCCGGAAGTCGATCTAACCGACATAGCGAGAAGAGACACGTCAATCTCAGTCCCATCCTTGCGTCTTCGAACAGTCTCGACCTCTACTCGGCCACCCTGCTGCAGCAGGCGCGTGTATGCTCGGGCGCCCCCCAGCTGAGCCTCAGGAACGATAAGATCATTGATCGGGCGCTGCAAAACTTCGTCAGGTTCATAACCGAACATGCGCGTGAATTCCTTGTTGACGCGAACGATGCGGTCATCGGTAGTTAGGACAGCAACCGCTTCCGGAGCCTGCTCAAACAGCTCGTTCCCGATCTCTGCATTGCCCGGAATTTGGGGGAATCCTGCGCGTGGCTCGACCGGCTCGTCAGGCCGGGCTGGAGTCTCAGGGGTGTTAGATTGCGACGTTCTCATTGGTTGTCCTCCCATCGTGATCGCAGCTGTTAAGCTCCGAGGTAGAACTGAGGACTCGATGTCGTTCAATCGTAGCCGCTGTATGTTGGTAGCCGCTGTATTGACCTGCTTGGCGCGACAAGCGTATGCTACCGCAAACTTGATTCATTTCCAATCGCGGCTGTAATCCACTGCAAGAACTGTCCGGCCGACCTCGCAGTCGTGAGGAAGGAGACCACATGCTTACCAGAGAGGAATGGTTGCCTCTTGCCCGTAAGCTGGATTGGGACTACTCCTATGTGCGAGAAGACGAAGTCTTCCCAGAGGTGATCAGCGGGCGCCCTTGGTTACCTCATTCAGAATGGAAGGACTGGGAAGAGTCGTTCAAGACTTCCTATCGCGAATACGTCGACAACCAATACGAAAAAGATATGGCTGTACAGGCTGTGCACGATGCGGTAGGGCGCATAGAAAATGTTGAGAAGTTGGCCCTGCCTTGGCTGAACAGTCTGAAGGTACACGCAGCGGCATTGCCATTAGCGGAGTTCACCGGCGTCGTAGGCAATCTGCGGGGTGCGAGGTTTGGCCGCGACAGCGCCTGGCGAACGATGGCCACATTTGGAGCCCTCGACGAATATCGCCACACTCAGATCCCACTGCTCCTGTTTCATCCGTTACTGCGCCTGGACTCACAGTTCGATTGGGCACACAAGTTTTACCACACCAACAATTGGTTCGCAGTTGCCGCGCGACACTTCTTCGACGAGCTAACCGTCGGACAAAACGCGATTGAATTCCATATCGCGACCAACGTCGTGCTGGAAACCGGCTTCACGAATTTGCAATTCGTCGGACTGGCCTCGCTCGCTCGCGAATCGAGTGACCACATGTTCGAGAGGATGGTGACCAGCATTCAGACGGACGAGGCCCGGCATGCCCAGATCGGGCACCCCGTTCTAGCTACCGTCATGAAGCACGACCCTAAGTATGCGCAGTACCTGGTCGACAAATGGTTCTGGCGAAACTGGCGCCTGTTCTCGATTTTGACGGGGCTCTCGATCGATTACCTGACCGCATTGGATCAACGTCCTTATTCATTCAAAGAGTTCATGGAAGAATGGATTATCGATCAGTTTCTGCGCACCTTGGACGAATTCGGACTCGAGAAGCCGTGGTATTGGGATCTTCTGCTGGACGAACTCGACATCTACCACCACATGATCTATGCGAGCGCCTACAGTTACCGTGCGACCTTATGGTTCAATTTCGTCATACCCGGTCCGGCAGAGAGGAAATGGCTGCGCCAGAAATATCCTAAATATTGGGACGACATGGATGCCGTATGGGAACAAATCAGCGAACGTTGGAGAACCGTTGGTCCCGGACCGGCAAACGAATTCGCAGTGCACGGAACTGCCATGCCAACTTTTTGCGATTTGTGTCAGTTGCCCTTAAGCGCGGGTACGCCGCGCAAGAACACTGCGAGGGTCCTCGTCCACGAGGGGCGCAAGTACATCTTCTGCTCGGAGCCGTGCCAGTGGATTTTTTTACGTGAGCCCGAAAGATATGCCAGCCACACGGATATTGTGAAGCGCGTCCTCTCGGGAGAGGCCCCGGCTCAGTTGCCCAATTTGCTGACGGAGTATTTCAATCTCACCCCTGATACTTGGGGCAAAGACGTTCATAGTGGTGATTACGAGTGGCTCAGAGCTCGAAAAGACTCTGCTGCCTAGCTTGCTGTACTGACGTTTATGCCCGTTCCTCTTTATGGTTTCCTGCAAGGTGACACGGTCGGTCTGCTGATTCTGGCTGACGACGGTGACACACTCGAAGCCCTGGCACGAAAACTGCAGGCCGCAGCCAGCCTTCGGGTCGCAGCCAGAGACCCGCTTCGGGTGGTTTACCACGACAAGATCATGGACCCAGCAATGACAGTCGCGCAGGCTGGGTTCGAGGCATTGGATCGGTTTGACGTGCTTTCAGGGTCGAAGTAATGGGGTTTCAAAAGGTCGCTAAAATCACAGACCTCTGGAGCGGTGAAATGATGGGCCTGGAGGTGAATGGTGAGCGCGTTTTGCTGGTCAACATTGACAACCGCATTTACGCCTACGCCGATATCTGTCCTCATCAAAAGAGTCGTCTAAGCGAAGGCACTTTGGCGGACAAAATTCTGCGTTGTGGGAGGCATCACTGGGAATTCGATGTTTGCAGCGGATCTGGTGTGAACCCACAGAATGCCTGTCTGACGATGTTTCCGATTAGGGTCGACGGGGAGGACATTCTTGTCGAGATGGATGACGTTAGGAACCTGGGAGTTGGTGTGGACGGAGAGAAGGAATGATGAGCGAAGAGGTCGCGGGAGTTTATGACCGAGTCGGTCCTGTTCTCCAGGCGGGAACCGTGACCAATGCCATTATTGCGGCGATCAAGGATCTGAACAAGGACGTCATGGTCGTGGACCGCGGCGCATATGTAAGAGTGCTGGTTCCGCAATGCTGTGTCGTGACCCGGTCGGCGATCGAAAAGCACTTGGGACGCCCATTTCGTTTCCCGGGCGAGCTGGAGACTGTGATGTCTGCCTTCAAAGGTTCGCTTCAGCTGAACCAGGAAGATGCAGCTTGGCGATTCGCCGTTCGGACCCGCAAATCCGGTTAAACGGACCACGTGCCTTATCGTCGTTGAGGAGCGTACATGTCTCAACAGAAAACGTATTGGCATCTCTTGCAACAAAAGCGGATGCCGACTGAATACGAAATTGTGACTTCAAAACTCCTCTGCTACACCGGCGAGGGCTTCACAGGAAAGCGGTTCGAGCTTGATGTTCCGCTGAAAGACTGGTACCGCCGATATCAGGAAGAGTCCCCCCTGGTGTGTAGCTCGTGGGAAAAGTTTCGTGACCCGCGAGAAACAACCTACACGAAGTACACGGATTTGCAGAGAGCGAAAGAGATCTTCGTGGACGGAATCCTGGGTGAAATCGAACTTACCGGATACGATGCCCACCTTCGCCCTGCATGGTTGCACATTTTCCATAGATTGGTTGCTCCGTTCCGGTACCCGGGACATGGTTTTCAAATGATCGCATCATACATCGGCCAAATGGCTCCCAGCGGGCGCATTACGATCGCTGCGGCGCTTCAATCCGCCGACGAGATGCGGCGCATTCAGCGGATCGCTTATCGCATCAGGCAACTTCAGCAAATCTACCCTGGGTTTGCGGCGAACAGCAGAATGCTGTGGGAAACCGAATCGATATGGCAACCCCTGCGTGAAGTCGTTGAAAGATTGCTCATCGCCTATGATTGGGCAGAATCTTTCGTCGGACTCAACCTGGTTCTCAAGCCCTTAGTGGACGAATTGTTCATGAAGTACTTGAGCGATGCGGCTCTTCGTGAGGACGACTACCTGCTCGGGCAGATATTTTATTCGTTGAACGAAGATTGCCAGTGGCATCGGCAGTGGAGCGAGTCCTTGGTTCGAATGGCGATCGAAGACAATGTCCGCAACAGGGATACAATTCAGGGGTGGATCAATCAATGGTATCCGCTTGCGGCTCGTGCGGTACACACATTTGCGTCCCTTCTTGAAGACACCTTGGAACAGATGAAGACACCGCGGCTCAAGCGCACGGAGCGGGCCATCGATCGATACTATCGCGACTACCTTCGGTCAATGAACCTAGAAGTTGGGTCGTGAATCTCTGAATGCCCTCCTGGTTCCTTTGGATGACGAGGTCAGTTTTAGGCTGCGATAGGCAGCAAAGCAGTCATTTTGAAGTTGCATAGGATTCTCCTTCTGTATTTGCCCTGATTGCGACGTTATTGCGAGTTCAGCACATTAACCTCAAGTGGCTACGACGAGACCGCCTGCGGCCCGAATGACTTCTCCGGTGATCCAAGCTGATTCGTCCGATGCCAGGAATACCGCGAGCGGAGCAATATCAGTGACGCGACCGAGACGTCCCAGTGGCGTCTTTGCGGCCAGAACGGCGCCGGCACCACCCTCAAAGGTCCCCGCCGTCACGTTGCCTTCAGTTTCTGTATGACCGGGAGCGATGGCGTTGACGCGAATCTTGCGGGGGGCCAGTTCGAGAGCCAATCCCCTGGTCAGTGTTTCGATTGCGCCTTTCGTGGACGCGTAGAGTAGCGCTCCTGCCACGGGATGCGAGCCGACGATGGAACTGAGGTTGATGATGCTCCCTCCGTCGGACCCGAATCGCTTGATCGCCTCCTGCACGGTGACAATCGTTCCGAGAACGTTGACGTCGTAGTGGAGGTGAAAGCTCTGTTCAGTATCAGTGATGGCTCCGAAGCGGAATACCCCGGCGTTGTTGACCAGAACGTCCAGTCTTCCGAACGCAGAATCCACTTCTTTGAATAAGCGCGCGACATCTGCGGCCTTGGACACGTCGCCCCCGACCGCGATCGCCTCGCCCCCGCTGTCGGTGATCGCCTGAGCGACGCGTTCGGCTCCTTCCCGGTCGGAGGAATAGTTCACGGCCACGCGAGCGCCCGCAGCTCCCAAGGCTGTCGCAATCCCAGCACCTATGCCTTTGGAGGCGCCTGTCACTATTGCCACCTTCTCAGACAGTCTGCTCATAGTTCACCATTGTTCTCAATCCGCCCGACCATATACCCGAACGCCAAGGCTGTGTATCGCGCCTTTCCCTTATAGAACTTTCTACTTCTTCTCCGTGGCGTTACGAGCGTTTTGAATGGCGCGGCCAACGTGTCCCACCCAGTGGTTCGGGATTCAATGTGGAAATTCCGAAATCACCGTTGCACGCGCTCTGGTCCGTAACTTAATGATGGTCACTTCGCGATCGGGGTTTGTCGCCAACTGGGCGTCAGAATCGTCAGTTCGCCGACCTGTTCCCTCTTAACGGCGCCACCCAGGTGAGCATGATCCATCATCCAGACCTCGGGAATGATCTCGCCAACCAGCTGTCCATGACAGAAAAGTCGAACAAGAGAACTCTCGGAAACCACAATACCCACTGCGCTGGTAACAGCACTCATCTTGGCCGCGGCAAGGTGACGGCTGCCGAGTCCCAGCGGCACGTCTACTTGTGCGGCCACAGCATCGAGGTAGCGGCACGCGGAAAGGAAAATTCCTTCGCCGCTAACCACGAATCCGCCGTCCAGCTGGGCCAATTCTTTGATGGTTCCGCGGAGATTAAGGTTGGTGACGTGCAGTGAGGACTCGGGATGCCCCGATAACGGATCCAAAATCAGCGGTCTGGATCTTGCGAGCACGGCATTCTCATCCCCAAATGTAAATAGGGTGCCTACGCTTCTTCCCTCGCGACCTTCGCGAGCAATGTCGACTGCGAGCCCAATCAAGGACTCAAGAACCTCAGGATTATATTCCGTTACTTGGCAGAGAATGCTCTCAAACATCCATCAAAGCCCCTCTCTTCGGGTAGACATCACCTACTGCACGCACGTGTATCCTTTTGGATGAAGGGATCACCCAGAAGATTCAGGCGCTCAATGACAAGTGTTTGACTGGATGCGCTGCTCCCCCTCTTCATGAACGCCCAGAATGCTGCTGCTCGTCCGGAAACAGCTCACAACTGTGGCGTCGCGGGGAGTTTTAACTGGTTCTCTTTCGAGACCCCGAGCGACCAATTCATCCAATCTCGAAAGCAAGAGTTCAAGGATGGGAGACTGGTTCGACTTTTTGTAGCCGAAGACCAGATCAACAGTCGGCGATTCTCCCTGCAGAGGGCCGCTCGTTAAAGATTGAAAGTTCTGTGCGGACGCAGGGCGTCTACTTGACTGGTCGCGAACCCGTGATGAGGATGTCCACGAGTCTTCTGGCGCTTTGCTGCCAGTCAGGACCGGACGCCACGTGGGAGACGCCGATAAGTGCGCGGAGCAGATCGAATGGCTCCAGATCTCTGCGTATGTCTCCGTTCTTAATCGCGCGTTTCACCAGCGTATCAATCGCTCCTTGAACCTGAGCGCGTGAACCTTCATATAGCTTCGAAGGCCCTCCGACGAGCGAATTTAGAGCGGGGCCGATGATTTGCTTGGTCGCGATGTAGTCGACGAACAGCAACATCCATGCTCGCAAGGCCTCGATGGGAGGAAGGCTTTCAGAGAACTTCTTCTCG
>Ga0209154_1002253_pt1 | contig 10839 bp, 11 predicted proteins | sample GraSoiAngelo_121_FD_185878 | JGI IMG/M metagenome (GOLD analysis project Ga0209154, IMG submission 185878) | Grasslands soil microbial communities from the Angelo Coastal Reserve, California, USA - 14_0919_12_20cm (SPAdes) (version 2) | ecosystem: Environmental > Terrestrial > Soil > Grasslands ... | reverse complement strand
GCATTCTCGATCCAACGAAGGTCACGCGGCTTGCGCTGCAGAATGCCGCGTCCGTCGCGGGCCTGTTGCTCACGACCGAGGTGATGGTTGCCGAGGCTCCGAAGGACGAAGAGCATGCCCATGGCGGCATGCCGGGCGGTGGCGGAATGGGCGGGATGGATATGTAAAAAGGACGGACGTGCGCACAACCAAACCCGCCGTACGGAAGACCGGGCAGCGTTAAAATTTCACGATGACATCGTGGGCCGCACGGCGGCGATCGAGAAAGATCTTGAGCAGATCCGGGCGCAGCGCGTGCAGCGCCATCCGTGCCTGCATCTCGCCATCGGTGGTTATCAGGTGGTGTACGGCGCAATAGACGCGGCCGTTACGATTGTCTGGAGCGAGCGCGGGTGGAACGTGGCTCCTTTGTGACAGGTCCGCGATCAACAACCACGCCGGAAAATCCTCCGACGGCAGCTCCGGATCTGCGCTGATGAATTCCCGCCAACGTTGTGCTATCCCGTCATCCCCGGGCGCATGCGCGAGTGTCTGTGCGGCCGTTTGAGGATGCTCCCAGCACAGGCGGGTCCACAGCCGACGCGCGGCTTCGCGGCGGGATTGCCGTGCATACGCCTCGGCCAGCCGCACCAGCAGCAGCGGATGTGGGCGCGCATCAAGCTCCGTTTCGATGGATAACGCCACGCGATTCCAGGCATGAGCCTGCGCGTGAGCGTAGCTGGCATGCAAATTCGGCAAGCTCGGCGTGAACAGGCGACCCTCCAGGCGCTCGGCCAGCTCCGCCCACAGCGGCACCAGATAATCCCGCGCTCGGACGGCGAGAGTGCTGGCTGCCAAGGGGGCAACGTCCTCTTCGAGCTCCCGCAGGCGCTCGGCAGGTTCGGTGGAACACCGCTCGGCGGCTCGGATCAGGCGCAGATAATCGTTGACCAGCACATGAGTGTTGGGCAGCTCACTCAGCCGCTCCAGTGCACTGCGCCCCGCATCGAATCGATGTTCCGCCAGCGCGCGGTTGACCGCGTCCAGGGCGATGGCCTTGGCGCTGTCCTGGAACAAATCCCCCTGCAGGCGATTCCCGGGTCGGACGAGCCGATGGCTGCACAGCTCCGCCAGGGTTCTTGACGGGCCGACCGACAGCGGACCTTGATCTTGATCCCACGCCGTCGGAGGACAGACTTCGACACTGAGGCGCTGCTCGATTGCATAAGCCTGCGCGTGCGCCAAGGCCGCCGTGACTTCCTCGACCGGAAACCTCAGCGCCGACTGCAACACCGGCCGTCGCCGATGGCGCCATTCCCGGTAATCCGCGTAGTCCACACCGCCTATCGCGAGCAGATACTCCAGCGGATCAAGCTCACCACGCTCCAGCAGAAGCCGGTCCACTGTCGACAACAATCGGTGGCGAGCTTTGCTGTCCATGAACGCGCTACGATTATTTCACGCTTCCCCGCCGCAGCGGTTATCTGCAGCGAATGCCGCTCAGCTCTGCTCGAGGAGACGGTGGTCAAACGTGTAGGTGCTTGGACCTGCGATGACCCACTTCAGTGAGAAGTCACGCTGCAAGGGGTTCAGCAGAAAGTTCCATTCCCCAGGAGTGATCAGGCTTGGCACACGCAGCACCGGTTGCTCGCTCCCCTTGAGCCAGGCATCGCCAAAAGCACGGCTAATTCGGTACTCCGTCTGCCATCGAGCCGGATAAGAGGGGGGCATCAGAATGAACTTCTCAGGGATCTCTACCACGAAAAACCGGAACGGCTGAAGGTCGTTGGTCTGCTTGAGGTGGACCAGAATCTCGAGCGCCGCGAGCGAGAGAGATTGCGCGGTATATACCACGGCTTGTCCCGCAGTCTGCCAGCGCGCGGAAGCCTGGAGCCCCCCTTGCCCGCTGAACGCCTCCTTGCGAGAGCGCGCGAACCGCGCCGCGGCAAGACGGAAAACCCGCATGCCAGCTTTTTAGACGAACTGACCGTAAGTCAACGAGCGCACGAGCGCTTCGACCTCTCGCGCCCCGAGCTCCGTGTCCAGCAGATCGATCGGGGCAACGTCGCCGAGCGCGCTATCTGGCTTGAATAGCCACTGCGAAATTGCCTGGTCGGTGGCGAAGAGCGAGCGGGCGAGATTGCATATGCGGGCAACCCGCAGCACTTTTTCCGAGACTTCAGCCGACAGCGGCGTCCCCATGCCGTGCTTCCGGGTAAGCGTCCGTCGCGCGATCCCGAGCTTGGCGGCCAGGAGCGAGGTCGAAAGACCGAGGGTGGCAGCGATCTGGTCGAACATGCTCGCCGGCAGTCCGTGACGAATCCGAGCCAAGACCTCCGGCACGGGCCGTTCGGCCAGTACAAAAGCAGATTGCATATACATCCCAGCGTGAGCCAAATGGCTCATTTAGATGAGCCACATGCGCAGTATACGGAAAATTCAAGGCGGGCGCCGACAGATTCCTGTACAGCCGGCCCGGCGGTCGGTGAGTCGGGCCGGATCACTGACTCGACAACCGTACCCCTTCCGCAGCTTCCGCAGGCCGATCGTCTTCAGCCTCGCGCCACTCCGGATCCCATGTGTCGACTTCGTATCGGTTGGTGACCGGGAAACCCGGGGGGCGCACCCGCTCGAAGCGCTCGTCGAATTCGTAGCGCGTCGCGTAGCGCGGTTCGGTCGGGGACAGCGAGCCGGCGGTGAGGCTGCCGTGAATCGACAGCGTCCCTCCGCAGGGACAGGCCGTTGGCCCGCCCGGAACGTGATCGTCAGACACAATAAAATGACGTTTCGCGTAGATCGCGGCCTGAATCTCGAGATCCCCGGGCCCGGTCACCTCCGGCGGGGCAATCGCGACGTCCTTGCTCGAGATGAGTCCCAGGTAATCCTCGGCACCGGCGTCCGAACGCGGATCGTGCGCATAGACGAGGTTACCCTCGATCACGATCCGCTCCGGCGAGTACACCACCACCGCGCCTTTGACCGTGCCGTGCACCGCGAGGGTTGCCCCGCGGCCGGCCACGATGTAGTGCGGCGCGCTCACCGTTTGTCGCTCCTCCGCGGTAGTGCTTCCCAACTCGCGCGAACCGTAGCTCCCATCGGAGTAGAAGGTCACGCGGGCGCTGCGCTCGAACGTCCGCATCTTGCTACGGTCGGCGTGGTCCTCGACGAATGACCGGAAATCCGCCGGCAGTGAAATCCGAGGTGTGTTGGTTTCTATGCCGCCGCGAAAAATCCGGCGAAGCGCCCGCGGGCCGCCGTTCTCGAGGTCGACCTGCGAGGCCGCCGTGGTCAGCTTGCCGAGCACCTGCGGGGCGATTCGATCGAGGCGAAGCCTGACTAAAGAGTTGCTGTGGAAGCGGCCGACGATGACGTCGCCATGGAGCAGGTCCTCCTGATCCCAATCGTCCACCAGCTGCGTGAAGTGAGAGAACGCCAGCCGCTTCAGCTCCAGCAACGTCAGCAGGCGCTTGCCGTTTTGTTCAGTGGAGATCTCGACCCTGAGTCGGTCGATTCCCATTTCGTCCGCCGCCGGCCGTCGCTCGAGGAAAGCCGAGTATCGCCGTCCCTTGTGCTCCAGCGACAGCCGTGCCTGCGTCTGGTTCGCCTCCTGGAGGCTCTGAGCGGCCTTCAGGATCCAGTGGGCGAGCACCGATTCCTGTGCTTCGCCGATGGGCACTCCCGGCTGCGGTGGCTTCGCGGCCTCGGCAGGGACCGGCTCTTCCCGCTCGCTTGGCGCCACCGTGGTAACAACGGCGGCTTCCACGGCCGGCGAGTTGCTCTCGTCCGACCCGCTCGATGGACCGGGATCGGGCGCAGAATCGCCCGCCGACGGGATTGAAACGTCGCGTGTCTCATCGGGCTTCGGCGGCACGGCGGGAGTTACCGCTTCTGAAGAAGACTCGATCACGGGTGAGCGCGTCCCGGCCCGGGACGCGAGGACTTCTTCGCGGGGTTTGGCGACCGGCGCCGCGGGGCGCTCAACAGGGCCCGCCCGCTCGCGGTCGCCGTCGCCGCTGTCGATCGACTCGATGTACAGCCGCAGCTCCGGAGCCGAGCCGGGGGTACGGGATTCGAAGCTCAGCAGCCCGATCGTCAGGAGCAGCAGCGCATGCAGCGATACCGAGACTGCGCCCGCCGAGACCATGCGCCGCTCGGTCGGTCCCTCGGGACGCAAGTCGAGGGTCGCGGCCGACGCGCCGCGATCGCGCGTAACTTCGAGAGCTGGCGTCGACACGGTGCCGTCCCGAATGCCTTCCGCTCGGCACGGCTGCCGCGTGCAGCCACGATTGCCGATCCTCCCGAGACGCTAGGATAGTCTCCGCGGCAGGCGCCCGCACCCGTGGCCGCGCCGGGAACGGCACCGGAGGGAAATCCCCGGGGATGCGGGGCACGGTTCCGCCCATGCTCACCGGGGTCTTCGCCTTGGGTGAAATGTCGCCGGCGCAGGCGTACTCTCGCGTCGTCAACTTGGCGGGTACGAGCTCTCGACGGGGCGGGTCGAAACGCCCGGAGGAGGAACTGTGAGGACACCGAGACTGATCGTCACCCTCGTTGGGCTTCTGGGTTCGGCAGCGGCCATGGCTGGACCGGGACCCTATTGTGTCGTGGTCCAGGGCATGCCCGCTAACTGCCGCTTCTACGATGAGGCGAGCTGTGCGCGAGCGGCTGCGATGGCAGGCGGTGGTTGTGTCGACAAGACTGCATTTGCGACGCCGCTGAACAACGCGCCAAAAGACGCGGGCTATTGCCTGCTCTCGCACGGCGACGCGAAGTGTTACTACTTCGACGCGGCGTCCTGCGCCAAGGCGGCGCAGCTCGAAGGCGGGACATGCCTGACCCGTCCGCGTCTGGCAACTGCCGCTCATTGAGCTGAGCCGAGAGTAACGGTCGCCTGGCCCACCGGGTCCTTGCCCGGGCCTTCGAGAAGCTGTTGTGGGCCCGGCGAGACTGTCACTTCGAAGCGGCCGCTGTCGGGCTCAAACTCGAGCTCGCCCAGTGAGCCGGTCTGCGCCGCGACCGTGGGTCGCTGCGGCGCGTAGCCGAACAGGCGCACCGAGCGCTCCTGCGGTGCGAAGTTCACGGTGACGATCAGGCGGTCGGGCTCGTCCTCGAGAGCGGCGATACGCTTGCGGCCGTCGGGGACAAATTTGTCCTCGTCACCGATCAAGGTGATGCCTGCGCGCGGTACCGGAACGACGACGAAGTACGCGGTTCCGTCGGGAGCGAGCGTGAAGCTGAACCCTTCTCCGGGTTGCAAGCGCCGCGCGGTGCGGTTGCGCGCGGCGTACACGTAGACCTCGCGGGGCACTCCCAACTGAGCGGGGGTGAAGGATGCGTCGGCCGCTTTCGATCCGCGGTTGTAAGTGAAGACGTAGGCGCTTCTCAGCGTACCGTGATCGGTGTGAGCCGCCGCGATCATCGGTCGCTTCGACCCTGCCGTGTACATCGCGTCAATCGGAACCAGAGATGTGTCCGGCTTGACGATCACACCGTCCGGGCGGACGGCACGCAGCAGATTCTCCCTGTTCTCCGCACCGATGCGATCGCCGACACCGACCATCCCCCCGGAGAGCGTGGCGAGCAGCAGATTGTCCGCTTCCGTGCTCATGAACACATCGCTCCACGGCCAGATCCCGAGCGCGCTCGCCAGGCGCGACGCGTAGAGGAATGTGTCCCATTTCGATCGCTCGAACCGGTCGCCGCTCACACGGATCGTCGTGAGGCTGTCGTAGCGGGCGCCCTGGAGAAAATGCCGCGGCAGGGCCATGGAGTACTGCAGGGTCAGCCCTTTCTCGCGCGCGGCGTCCGCCATACCGTCGGTGAAGGCATTACCGGCGCCGAAGCTCCTGCCAAGCTCGGGTGAATGCTCATACATCACATTCAGCCAGTCCTGCTCGTAGGTCACGCCGTTCGCGGAGGCGAGGTAGGCGATGATCTCCTGCCACCAACCTGGGTCGACCGCCGCGAGTCCTGAGATGCGGTACCGCTCGCGGTATGGGCTCGCCGGATCGATCCAGCGATTGTGCGCGATGAGCGGCAATCCGACTCTCTTCTGGAACGCGGCCAGGCCATCTCGGAACAGTGCCGGGTGCGCCTCGTACTTGAGCAGCCCGCCATAGCGATTCCACTCCCCTTGAGGCAACGCCGGATTCTTTGGAGCTCCCGTCTTACCGGTCGGCTCCGTCAGGGTCTTGTAGTACCACCAGCTATCGAGCTGCAGATAGCGAATGGGGATTCCCTCATCGCGGTAGCGCCTGACCAACTCCTCCAGTGTGCCGGCATATCCCTTTTGGCGATCGTAGTCGTAGTAGTACTGCGCGCCGTTGTCGGTCCAGTAGCCGAGGTACCGCAGGCCCACATCGGCATCGTTCGCCGGTCGATGGGCGCCCACGAGCGTGGTCAGCGCGCTGCCCCACGCGTCCCAGGTCGCGTTCACTCCGCGGCCCATGGCCATGATCGTCGTGTGCGTGAAGCCGGCCGGCAGCGGTGCGACGCGCTTGTTGAGCCCGCTCGCGATCTCGGTTCTGCCGTTGCCCCACATGCTCGCGATCATGAAATTCGCGGCCGGCGACAGCACGGCGGCGTCCCCCTGCACGTCGTAGAGAAGCCACGGAGTGCCGTTCTCCTCGAGCGCAAAACTCGCCGGCGCGAACGCTTCGTTCGCATAGCTGAAGTGGTGCAGATTTCTCGGCAGTTCGGTGAAGCGCGGGAAGCGCACGCGCGCCGCATCGGAGACCGGCTCGTCGGAGGTGATCGTGAACAGCAGCACGGGCCGGTCGATGTAGGCACGGATGCTGCCCCTGAGCCCCATCCGGTCCCTCCAGCGAAAGCCCAGCTCGCGGAAGGCCCCCAGCCGATCCTGTCCGTCCTTCGTGACGACTTCCGACGCCGCGCCGCCGAGCCTGCCCGCGAACGTCCACTCTGCCTGCTGATTGCGTATCTCGTAGCGGCCCGATTGCGCGTCGATCGCTGCAACGAGACCCGCCGCGCCCGCGACGCTCTTACTTGCCGCGTGGCCTGGCAGCGCTGCGAGCATCGACGCGACCGACAATGCCACACAGCGGAGGAGGGCCGGGCGCGGATCCGGACTCGGGACCATGGTGCGATTGTGCCTGACCAGCCCGCCTGGAAGTGATTGCGCCTCGACGCGGTCGTGGGCATCGGGGAGCGACCCAGGTGCGGTTCCGAGCGGCCCGCCGGACTATGGTAGGATGCGCGCCCGCTCTTGGGGGCTCACTGGCGCCGTGCGCGGCGCCCGGCGCCATCCTGGGGCGTGGTCGGGGCTGCGGCAACTCGAGCGAACCGCCCGCTCCGGCAGACAGAAATCATACTCGCGCGCGCCCGTAGCTCAGTTGGATAGAGTACCTGGCTACGAACCAGGGGGTCGGGAGTTCGAATCTCTCCGGGCGCGCCAATAAATCAAGGGTCCATTCCGGAGACATGGGTAACATTTTATTCCGGGGACATAGGTAACACTTTTACCTCAAAGGGGTTCTGAGCGCATTCGACGCGGATGCTTTCGTCATCGAAGAACCCCAGGTCGTACTGCATAAAGCTCACCAGCCAGACTTGCTCCGCGACCTGCTTGATACCGACGTTCTGACCGGCAAAGACGCCGCTGAGGTTGATCTTGCGACCGTTGAAGCAGATCCGCCCGCAGCTGGTGACCGTGATGGTGCGATCGTGGAAAGGGTATTCCAGCTCTTCGGCTAAGCCCCGATAGGGCCGTGGTGAAGGCTTGTAGAGCTCCGCCGGGTATTTCATACCTAAGGCCTGGTGCGGCCGCTCCTGGTTGTAGCACTCGATGAAGTGATCGAACTTCTCCTGCTGCTGGAGGAAGTTCTTCGCCGCCGGGCGGGTGGTCTCCTGCTTGAGCGTCAGGTGCATGCGCTCGTGGCGGCCGTTCTGCTGGGGATTGCCGGGCTTGATGCGCTCGATGCCGATCCCAAGGCGCAACCACCACACCGAGAGCTTGGAGAGGCCGAAGAAGGCGACGCTGGCAAAGGGGGCGCCGTTGTCGGTGCGGATAGCGAGGGGCAAGCCGAAGTCCTTGAAAGCCCGCTCAAAGACGCTGAAAGCGAACTGCTCCTTGGTGGTCCCCAGGGCATCACAGCTGAGCAGGTAGCGGCTGGCAAAGTCGCTGATGGTCAACGGATAGCAGTACCGCCGGTTCGCCAGCATGAACTCGCCCTTGTAGTCCGCGCACCAAAGGTCATTGGCTTGCGTGGGCTTGGACAGTGTCGTGCCCTGGGCGTGGTGGCGAGGCCGGCGCCCGCGAGTGACCAGCCCGTGCCGATCGAGCACGGCGTGCACGGTGCTGACGGCGGGAAGATGAATATCGCTGTGCCGGCGGCGGATCTTCTCGCGGATCTTCGGCGCTCCCCAGCTCGGGTGCTCCTTGCGCAGCCGCACGATCAGCTTCTCGATCTGGAAGGGTAAGCGGTTGGCGTGCCGATAAGGACGGCGAGACCGATCGGTCAAGCCCTCAATCCCGCAATCCTCGTAGCGCGAGAAGATCTTGTAGCCGGTCTTGCGCGAGATATCGAACTCCCGGCACAGCACCGCCATCTTCTCCCCCTCGAGCAACCGAGCCACAAAGCGCAGCCGTTCGTCCATCTTGTAACACTCCCGCCAAGGCATTTGCGTCCCCTCGCAAATGCCGGAAAGTGTTACCTATGTGCCCGGAATGACCTGTAACCTATGTGCCCGAAAGCACACAAGGTCTTAGCCGCTGCACCCGTTGCGCACTTTCGAAAGAGTCACTAGCGAGTCACCACACGGACGCGCACCCAGGTGCTCATGTTGGCGCGCATTCCGGTTGCAACTATTGGTCGCGACGGCTCGCGAGAGGGTGTCAGCTGCCACATTGCGGCGTGGAAACTCTTGTGCTTGTTGCAGATCATAAGACCGTCGGAGAGCCAAATAGGCACAAGGGGCGGGTGATCCATGCATCGCTTCACTCTCATCTTGATAGCGACCACAGCCGACGCATCGGCGGTCGTCTGGACGAATGCGGAGGCGCAGACTGACACGCAGGGCAGTGAGCGCTCGGAGTTCCGCGAAGAGTTCGCAGCAGTCTCGGGCGGACATTACTTCGGCGAGGACGAACCCACGGAGGTGAAACGCCTCGCCCCGAACGAGTTGAAAGCGCGGCTCAGTTATGGTTCCGACAATTTCCATCGCGCGCAGGCCAAGGGCCAAGTCGCCCAGCTGCGCAATATCCTTGACAGGGCCAATGCTCTGACGACTCAGCAGGCGCAGCTTATGGAGCAAATTCTCATTGCGGAGCGAGACCGTCAGGAACGAGAGGTGAAGGAGCAATACGCGTCGCGTCGCGTCAGCGCGGGCGGCAGCTCATGGACCGGCATGATAACGATTGCGAGCGACGAGCTCGGGATATCGATCCACGATCAACTCCTAGCCCAGATCGAAGACTTCAGTCGGCGGCAAATAGCTGCTGTGGCGCCGGTGCTGACTGCACAGCAGCTCAAGGTATATCAACAGATCCAGCGTGAGCGCGTCGCGCAGCAGCGCGCGTTCATGGAGGAAGCCCCAGTCTCCGTGATGTACGGTGACTGAACCGTTGGTCTCGCTCCTGTGGTAGACCCGGACCGTGCGCGGGCGATCCTGCAGCGGCTGGGGGAAGTACCGAAGGCGGACGGGTTTTACGCCGAAATCGACGGGATCCCCGCCGCCTGGGCTTGGCCGGTTTCGATGACACCGACGGCGCTCGGGGCGCTGCAGGTGGGCGAGGAAAAGCTCACAGGGCATGTGGACGAGCCGGTGCGTTCGAGTTTGTCAGTCTTGGTCATCTGTGCCATACCTCCCATCCTGCTTTCAACTCAAACGCTTCATGAGGTACATGAGCGCCATCGGTGCCTTGGAGACTGTAGCTCTCACTCAGGTCTATAGAGATGAGCCCACGCTGCCAGTGAGTGATTATCCCAACTTCAGCGCCACGACCATAGTTCGTCGTATGACTGGTGAAAGGCTCATGCTGTGTCGCATGCGACTCATGGCCCACGAAAGCTCGAACTGCGTTGGGTTCCAGCGTGGCACACCCAGCAATCAAGGCCAGACAACAGAAGATGACAGTTCTCATGACTACCGGACCTTGTCCCAACCAACCGGCAGCGCCGCGAGCCCCTGCAACGCTTGCGCCGGGGCCTCTGTCGCCGGCTGCTGCAACGACACGAGCACGGCCTGCGCGGGCTCGAGCGGCTGTCCACACTTCGGGCAGTTCATGCGTAAAGTTTCATACGGCGCTCGCCGCTGGAGACTTGCGGCCAGTCGCAATTCACGACGGGCGCGACCACGGCCGCAGCGTTCTGTGAGCGCTCTCTATCCAATAATGAACGCCGGCACCGGCCTGCCGAGGTTCTGCGAACTGCATCAAATCGGCAGATTGAGATCACAGTCACAACTCAACGCGTACCGGTCACGGTTTTCACGCGGCAACGCGATCGCTCGGATCCTCGAGCAGGCTCTACTGCTGCGTTGCCCGGTAGAGTTGGCGCCCTGCCGCCGAGGGACGAACGGGCGCAGCCCGCGAACAATCTCTCCGGGCGCGCCAATCAACCTATAGTGTCTATTCCACGCCTTTGGTGACTGGTCTCTTGAGTCATCGGAGAGTCACCACGTCTACGTCAGCGTTGGCCCCAAGCGCATGAGCGACTGAGCGACTCGATAAACAGCAACTCGTCGCGCTGACTGCATGCGATGCTCGTCGCACGGTCGCTCTTGCGCGCTCCCTAGTCCGGCCGAGCTATTGCGACACAGTCGACGTCGGAAATAACCTCCGCGCCGGTCGGAAATTTAATTACATACCAGTCGTCGTTGAGCGACAGCAACGGCGATGTG
>Ga0209154_1002248_pt1 | contig 10849 bp, 3 predicted proteins | sample GraSoiAngelo_121_FD_185878 | JGI IMG/M metagenome (GOLD analysis project Ga0209154, IMG submission 185878) | Grasslands soil microbial communities from the Angelo Coastal Reserve, California, USA - 14_0919_12_20cm (SPAdes) (version 2) | ecosystem: Environmental > Terrestrial > Soil > Grasslands ... | reverse complement strand
CACCAGTCGCTTTGGCAAAGTGAAGTCGCGTTGCGTTTTAATGAGTCGCTTGCGGCTGCCTCAGTCAGCACAAATTCCATTCGCGTAACAAATAGCGCGGGAACTCCAACGCTTTACAATGTGTTATTGGACCAGAACGATTCGGCTCTAGTGCACCTTCAGTTGCTTGCTTTGCCGTTACTTCCGGGAATTACGTACACCAGCATCGTATCTTCCGCTCTAACCGATTTGGCCGGGAATCATTGGATCAGCTCTGGCGAGAGCAATTTCACTTTTACGACGGCTGCAATTCTCAATGTGTCGCCCACAAACGGAACCTCTGTCGTGGCCGGACAACCGTTCACAGTGGATGTGACTTACGATCAAGGTTTGGGCGCCGATGCGTTCCAGTTTACGCTCGATACAAAGCCGCCGGTGACTCTGGCCGCCGCTCCAGATGTGACGCATGTGGAGGTTGCTTTACGGATGCCCACCAACGTTCCAAGTGCGCGCCTGAGCATCGCTGCGTTGCACACGGGCAGTTCGCCTTATGTTTTGCCGGACATCACGGTTAATGCTCGCACTGCCGGAGCGAACCATGCGCCTATCGCAGGAAATGGACAGACGAGCGGCGCTTTGCTTTTTGATGGGATCGACGATTTTGTGGAAACGGGCAATTGGAGTCCGGGCAGTCAATGGTCCCTTGAGGCCTGGGTCCGCCCAACTTCGGCGCCGTCCGGACGACGAACCATCGTCGGCGGTGCGAACGAATGTAGAGACTGGGCCCTGACCCTTCAGGACGGGGTCTTTGGCCTGGTAGTGCGCCAACCCGGCGGCTGCAGCGAAACAATTGCGTCAGGAATTCGCCCGGTCCTCGGCCAATGGTACCATCTTGCCGGCACTTCAGACGGAACCAACGCCAGCCTCTACGTTAATGGTGTACTGAAAGCGTTCCGGCCGGTGGACCCGAATTATATCGGCACCGTGAACAGCGCGCGCATTGGAAGCGAGACCTGCTGCGGCGGCGATAGCTTCCCTGGCACGATTGAGGAAGCGCGGGTCTGGAACGTGCCTCTTACCGCGGACCAGGTCCATGCGAATATGGAGCGCCGCATTTCCCCGTCGGAACCGGGTTTGATCTCGCACTGGCAATTCGATGAGCAATCAGGTTTGCTCGCCGCGGATTCTTCAGGCTCTGGTCACGATGGAACCCTCGGCTCAGGCAACGCGGCGAACAGTCCGCTTTGGGTTTCCGGCATCGAATCGTTCACGAATGTCGCGATCACCGGCAGTGTGCCGCAGGTGACCTTAACTCTCGGAGGTTCGGATGCCGATGCTGATGTGCTAGCCACTACACTCACGACTTTGCCGGCGCGCGGCAGAGTTTATCAGACGCTCGACGGAACTACGCTCGGAACTCTGATAACGAATGTTCCAACGGTCGTGAGCAATCTTTCAGGCCGGGTCGTCTATGTTCCGCCTAATGTGAATGACACGATGGTTTTGACTTACAAAGTTTCAGACGGTTTGGCGGATTCTGGAGATGCAGTCGTGGTGCTCGATCTGAACGTCCTGCCGGTCGCAACCAACATTGGGCCGGGCGAAATCGTTTACAGCCGGCTCGGTTCGCCGGACGGCGTGATTTATGTCGCGGCAGCCGACGGTTCGAATGAGCGTCAGATCACTATCGGCGAGCAACCGAAACTTTCATTGGATGGTCGTTACGTGGCGTTCCACCGAGACAACGCGAACTACGGCAAGGCCAACCTCTACGTTCGCGATCTACTCACGGGCAACGAGAATCTTCTGGTGACCGACACCGATTTCATCATTAGCTACGGTTGGCGCGCGGATTCGTCGCGATTGGTCTATGACATGGTCTGCTCCATCTACGACATCGGGTGGGACGGTTCCGGTCAGTTCACTTTGTCGAGTGTGAATTGTTATGATGATGCCCCTGCGGTGAACTGGATTGATGGACGCATCGCGTTCCACGTCACGCTTTCGGGCGGGGGCATCGGATTGCTGACCACCAACGGGACCGCGCGAACGATCATTGCCGGCACGCAACCTGGGGATGTCTGGCCAGCGTGGTCTGCCGACGGCGAATGGATATCCTTCCTCGATGGAACCAATGTATTCAAGATCCGGCCTGATGGCACCGGTCTGCTCCAGCTTACAAGCTTGACGGGTTCCAATCGTTTTCTGCCTCCCGGCGCCTGGGCGGCAGACGGCACTCAAATCATCATTGCCGGTTATGTGAACGGCACCAATGGCCTGTTCGCAATCAGCACCGATGGCAGCGGCTTCAGCCTTTTGCGGGCGAGTACGGGTGGGGCGGATTACGATTACGTGGGGAGCGCCAACACCGGTTACGTGCCGGGTGCTCCGCCGCGTCTCATTGCCTCGACGCCGACGAACAACGCGCCGCGACAGTCGCTCTGGACCGTCAGCCATGACTTGCTCTTCAACAAGAGCATCGCAGCGACCACGGTCACGACAAATGTCATCTTGTTCACCAACAACATCGGAGTGCCGCGGCGTTATTCAGTGCAACCGGCAGGCACCATCGTCCGAGTGCAACCATCCCTGCCGCTCCAACCGGGGAGCGCTTACCGCACAGTTGTTTTTCCAGGACTGACCGACCCGGCGGGGCAAGCGGCGCTGGATGTGAACGGCCAGCCCTTCCCCGCCAACGGCATCACCTTCTCATTCACAACAGCCAACATCACGAGCGTGAGCCCCGCCAACGGCGCTTCATTCGAGGCGGGCACATCCCTCGTGCCAAAGGTAAACTTCGAACCCGGCCTGGGCGCCGACTTTTTCCGGTTCGTCATCGACGACGGCATTCCGGTCGATGTGCCGGTGACTGCTTCTGACACGAACGCCAGCGCATCGCTGGCACTCCCATTCGATGCCAGTAGCGCTGTTCTCTACATCTCTGCGGAACGCAACGGCCAGTTGCCTTATCTCTTTGCTCCTATCACTCTTCAGCTCACTCCGCCAACGGGCAGTTCGCCGATTACTTTCCTCGTGACGAATCCCATCACGATTGCGGAAGGCACAGTCTCAAATCTGAGCTTTGTTGCCAATTCATCAGCGGGACCGCTGGCGTTCCTCGACCTACCGCCCGAGGTCACTCCTGGTTTTGCTTCCCTGGATTCAGTGAGCCTGATCGCAAGCAATGAAACCGCCACCGGCAGTATCATCCTGGCGCCCCTGTCAGGTGACGCAGGTAATTACGTCGTTACGCTCCGCGCCACCGATGCGAATGGTGCCAGAGCCTCAACTAACATTTCCGTCACGGTTTCGCCAAATCCAGGGATTCAGTTTACCCGTTGGAAGGATCCCGTGGATGGCAATTGGAGCGATGCCAGCAAATGGACTGCCGGTGTTCCAAGCGCTACTAACGACGCGATCATAGACGCCGCTGGGTCTTACACGGTGACACTCGATATCGATTCCACAGTGAACAACCTCATGATCGGCGCGAACCATGGAACACCGTCACTCTTGGTATCAGGCCGCACGCTAACGATAAACGGCCAGGGACAGGTCCGCTCGAATGCTGTTTTCAACCTGACAGGCGGCGCGCTAACGGGTACGGGAGCAGTTGTTGTGCACGGCACATTAAACTGGACCGCCGGCAGCATGACTGGGGCGGGAACAAGTACGATTGCGCATGGCGCGAGCTTGCTTATCAGCAGTGGCGGCATAAAAGGATTCGCGCAGCGAACAATCAATAACGCTGGCGCGATTCGTTGGAGCGGCGGAGATATTTGGAGCGGCAGCGGAGCCACGATTAACAATCAGGCTGGCGGACTGTTCGATCTGCAAGCCGATCAGACCTGGACTTACAACCAGGGCGGCGCTCCGCCTGTGCTGAACAACGCAGGGACAGTGCAAAAGAGCGCGGGCACTGGCACTACCGCCTTTGAAAGTATAGTCAACAATGGCGGAACTCTGGCAGTGCAGAGCGGAACCGTGAACATGGTCAATGGAGGCGATAGCCACGGCAACTTCAGCGTTGTGGCGGCAGCGACATTAAATTTTGGCGGTGGGGCGATGACGTTGGAAACGAACTCGACGGTTAGTGCAGCCGGGACGATAGGCTTTAGTGGCGGAGCAGTCGATATCAATGGCGGCTACACGGTGAGTGGGAACACCGTCCTTAATGGCGCGACGGTGAATTTCAACACGAGCGCGAGCATGGCCAATGGGACGTTGAGCGGCGGGAATCTGAGCGGTGTCGGGACGTTCACGGTGAATGGAACACTCACCTGGACCGCCGGCAGCATGACTGGGGCGGGAACAAGTACGATTGCGCATGGCGCGAGCTTGCTTATCAGCAGTGGCGGCATAAAAGGATTCGCGCAGCGAACAATCAATAACGCTGGCGCGATTCGTTGGAGCGGCGGAGATATTTGGAGCGGCAGCGGAGCCACGATTAACAATCAGGCTGGCGGACTGTTCGATCTGCAAGCCGATCAGACCTGGGCTTACAACCAGGGCGGCAACTCGCCGGTGCTAAGTAATTCGGGCACAGTCCAAAAGAGCGCCGGCACCGGAAGCAGTACTCTTCAACCAGTGGTCAATAACAATGGATCTCTTGTCGTGCAGAGCGGCAGCGTGAACCTGGCCAACGGAGGGATTAGCAGTGGTAACTTTGTTGTTCAAACAAACGCGACGCTCGCTTTCAACGGCGGCACACACACTCTGACCAATGGCGTTGGTTTTGCTGACGTCGGGACCATCCGATTTCAAACGCCGAGCCAGCTCGGAACAGATATTAACTTCGGAGCGTTAATCGTGTTCTTCGAGGGCGGCGCCTCACTCACCGGGACCAACACGCTTTCCAATGGCGCTGCCGGCATGATCACCTTCAACAAGTCCATGACCGTGCCCGGCTCCATGGACATCGCCGGAGAACTCGTAATCGGCGGAGCTTCACTGACTGTCACGATCAACGGCGCGCTCACTCTCGAAAGCTCGGGCGAGTTGGACAACCCCGGCACGCTGAACGTGGGCGCGTTCGTCAACAACGGCGGCGTCATCGTCGGCAATCCACCGCAGGTCGTTCCGGGCCTCGCGCCGGCGTCGCTGCGGATCGATCAAATCCAGTTGGTTCGTTCGAGTCGCGTCGGTCTTTTGGATAGAAACTCAGCAAGCGCTTTGTACGAAGTTGCTCTCACCTGGCAGGCGCAACCGAACCAAGGCTTTGTCATCGAGTCAAGCAACGACCTGAGTCGGTGGACTGCGGAATCCGCGAACGTTGTTGAAGATTCGCCGGGCCGGTATCGTGGTGCTCTGCAGGTTGGCGCGACAGCCCGATTCTTCCGCCTCCACCGGCTGGACGGCGCGGCGTCTGCAGTCTCCTCTCAACGCAGCCCCCCGATCCAGTAGTCCGGGGGCCGGTGCTTGTGCTCACATTGCGGCGGAATTGAAAGCCCCTTTGGAGGCCAAATCTTTTTCGTACGGCTGCGATAGTTGTGCTAGTTTTTGTGCTAGTTTCGCCTTCCGTTCGATTGCTCCATGCGGAAGCTCAAAAAGTGCATTATCACCCGTATTGTCAAAGGGTTCGGCGCGATTAGAGCAATAGAGAAAGGGTAGGAAATCGCTCAAACCTGAATCTAGCGCGTCCGCCAATTCCGCCACGCTGGCAAATACTTTATTATAAGTCAGTTATGTAGCTGCATTAGTTGTGAAACTTTGAGATTGTATCCCTGAATTGTATCCCGTATCGTTTTGGCAGCTCATGCAAGCAATCTCTGATACGGCCGACGGCACAAAACCCGGCAAGACAAGCCGGAAAGAACACCTCTCGCCTGACGGCAAGTGGAAGTCGTTCCCAAAAGTTCCACATCTATTGCAGTATGTCGGCACGGGAAATTATTTTGCACGCGTGAAGGTGAATGGCAAGTTGATTCGCCAAAAGTTGAGGCCTGAGACAACCGTTTATTCCGATGCTCTAGTAAGGTTGCCCGATTTCCTGAAGAAACAGCGAAAGTCAAAGCGGCACGTCAAGGGCGCTCCCGTCTATTTCAGAGACGCCAGGACGCTTTATGAGACCGACCTGGACAACGATCACACCGTTGCGGACTCGCACCGTAATTTCAGAAAGTGGTGTGTGAAGAGTCTTCTCAAAAATTGGAGCGGCCTTGACGATCTGAAACTGGCCGCAATTAAGAAGGAGTCATGTCGGGAATGGGCAAAGCGACTCTCTGAGAAGGTTGGGCCTCAGTATTTCAACAACGTGCTCGGCACGTTCAGAGCTATCTTCAAGCGCGCCGGCTACCAGCCGGAGGACAATCCATTGCACGAAATAAAACGGCTCGGCATCCCCTTGGCGCCGCCACAACTACCAGAGTCGGACCAGTTCAACCAGTTACTCGAAATCATGGAAAACGGCGGCGCTAAACATTCAAAGAACTGCGCCGATCTTGGCAGCTTTCTGGCCTATTCCGGCTGTCGGCTCGGTGAGGCGCGCATGGTTAAATGGTTAGACGTGGACATGTTTAAGGGCTACATCACAGTTCATAATCTCAAAACTCGGCGCACCAAGAACTACAGACCTACTCGCCAGGTTCCGATCATCGCGGACATGCGCCGGCTGCTCGAACGCTTAAAGCAATCAAACCCGCGGCCAGAAGATCCGGTTTGCAAAGTTAGCGAGTGCGAAAAGTCGCTCGCTCGGGCCTGTGAGCGCATCAGAATTCCAAAGCTGACCCATCATGACTTGCGGCATTTGTTCACTACACGCTGCATTGAATCAGGCGTGGATATTCCGACCGTCTCACGTTGGCTTGGGCATAGCGACGGAGGCGCACTGGTGATGAAGGTCTACGGCCACTTGCGGGATAAGCACTCGCTTCATATGGCTGCGAAGGTGGTATTCAATCAGCCCAATCCGAAGGCTATTCCATGACCCACCCCAATGGCGTACTCACCTACGAACAAACTGAATCGTTAACACCGCCGCGACCAATGCCAAACCTCGACGAAACTACTCCGTATCGAGGAGTAAAGAGCGGAGGAACAGGTCCGGTCAGGACTTGACTGAAGCCATATCAGCGCAACGGCGGCACAATCCGCAATGAATATTACAGGCGAGTTGATCAGCCGCGGGTGTTGACATTGCCACCGCCAGCGCCGCACCGGCGATAGCTTTTTGAGATCGATTGCGAATAGAGTTCGTTTTCATTTCCAGATACATTGCGTCACGTCGAGGAATCCTTCTCTCGTGATCCTGCGACCCCTGTCGCAATCCTGCGAGAATTCCAGCGGCGGATTCAGCGCGCGAATCCCAGTGTGTTCCAGCGCCGCCGTAATTCGCCTCGCCAGGTCGTTGACCTCGTCGTCGGTGACATGAAATTCCACGTTCGCGCCGTGCCGCGCACCCGACGCACGCGTAGCGCTACGCCAACCAGCGGGCGACGCGCGCGGCGATCGTAGCGGGAGCCTCGATGTGCAGGAAGTGACCGAGTTCGGCACGGCCTCGAGGACACGCGCGTCGAACCACCGACGGTCCGCGTCGGTCGGCGGCACGATGCAGTCGTCGTCGCTGCCGTGGAACTGCAACAGGGGTGTTGCAATGTGCGCCCGGCCTTGCGCATGCGTTCGACGAACGTCGTGAGCGGACGCACGATCGCGCGGTAGTACTCGAGCGGTGCGCGTCAGCCTCTCATGCGGTGTGTTCACAAATCAGATCAACGACAGGTGGAGCCTGTTGGCCATGGTTACAACGAACGGCATCCACATGGCTGACGCGGAACCAGATGGCGTAGAGCGCGGGTAGGAAGGCAAGCGTCAAAACCGTGCCAACGGCAGTGCCTCCGATCAGCACATAAGCCATGGATCCCCAGAACACTGAATGCGTGAGTGGAATAAAAGCCAGCACCGCGGCCAGTGCGGTCAAGATGACGGGTCGCGACCGTTGGACGGTGGCCTCGATGATCGCATGATACGGATCGAGGCCGTCCGCTTGATTGGAATGAATCTGACCGATCAAAATGAGTGTGTTCCGCATCAAGATACCTGACAGACCGATCAGACCGAGAATGGCATTAAATCCAAAAGGCTGCTGAAAAATGAGCAGCGCCGGCACTGCGCCGATCAGTCCGAGCGGGCCGGTCAGCATCACCATCCACATGGCCGAGAAAGAGCGCACCTGAATGATGATGACGGCCAACATGAGCAGGAGCATGATGGGGAAAAGTGGAGCCAGCGCTGAGTTGGCTTTCTTTGCTTCCTCAATCGAGCCTGCTATCTCGATGCGATAATTTTCGGGTAACGCTTTTCGAAGCGGAGCAAGTTTCGCCCAAATCCGTGAAGAGACATCCGGCGCTTGGGTCGTCTCAATATTATCACCCCGCACGGTGAGTGTGGGAACACGATCCCGCCGCTTGATGAGTGGGTCTTCGGATTGGATTTCGACCCGTCCAATCTGGCTTAAAGGGATTGGCTTTCCATTCCGGGTCGTGAGGGTGAAATTTTCCAGCTTGGCCGGATCTAATCGCTCGGAGCCCGCACTTCTTGCGACAACATTTACCGCGCGAATGTTCTCACGAACCTGGGTAATCGTTTGTCCGTTCAGGAGAAACTGCAACTGCTGCGCTGCTTCTTCGGGTGAAAGCCCGATGAGCCGCAATCGCTCTTGATCCAAAACGAAGTACAACTTGGGAACGCGTTCTCCCCAATCCACATTCACCGTGCGCATATTCGGATCGTTGCGCATGATTTCTTCGACACTGCGAGCGATTTCCCGAAGTTTCGCCGGATCAGGCCCCATAACCCGGAAAGCAACGGGGAAGGGAGAGTAGGGTCCAAATACCAACTGCGTCGCGCGAATCCGCGCTTCCGGCGCCAAGCCATCGGCGGCCGCCTGGCGCAGGCGCAATTTGAGATGATTTCTTGCCTTCGCGTTCGGCGTCAAAACGACTATTTTCGCAAAGGAGGGATCAGGCAGTTCCGGGTTGTAGGAAAAGAAAAACCGTGGAGCACCCGCTCCGATATAGGAAGTCACGATTTTCGATTCCGGTTGTTCCGACAGCCAGTGTTCGATCTTTTTCGCCGCTGCGCTGGTCGTCTCGATGCTCGTCCCCAATGGAAGCTGGACCTCAACCAACAATTCAGGCCGGTCAGAGTTTGGGAAAAACTGTTTCTTCACGACCGCCATCCCGCCGGCCGCCATCAGAAACGCACCCACGACAATGCCGGCCACCGTATATTTTTTCTTCACGCACCAGGTGATAAAACGGCGAAGCCGTTGGTATCCCGGAGTGGAATAGATCCCTTCATGGCCGCCTTTTATGGTTTTGATATCCGGCAGAAGTTTTACCCCCAGATACGGCGTGAAAACCACCGCCACGAACCACGAGGCGATCAAGGAAAAGCCGACAATCCAGAAGATGTTGCCAGCATATTCTCCCGCGGTTGAACGCGCAAAGCCCACCGGCAAAAAACCGATGACGGTTACCAGTGTCCCGGCGAGCATTGGCGCTGCGGTGTGGCTCCAGGCATAAGCCGCGGCTTGGATGCGGTCCATTCCCTCCTCCATCTTCACCACCATGGATTCGATGGCGATGATTGCATCGTCCACCAGGAGCCCCAGCGAGATGATGAGCGCTCCTAACGTGATTCGGTCAAAAACTCGATCCGTGATCATCATGGTCACAAAGACTGCGCCCAAGGTCAGCGGGATTGCCGCCACCACGACGATTCCAACCCTCCACCCCAAGCTCAGCAGGCTGACCAGCATCACCACCCCGACGGCCATGGCGAACTTGATCATGAATTCGTCCACCGCGGAACTGATGTTGACGGCCTGATCGGTGATTTTTTTTAGGCTGACTCCCAATGGCAGGTTGGAGGAGATCTTGTCGCTTTCCGCCCGCCGGGCATCGCCTAAATCCAGCCCATTCCAGCCCTCTTTCATAACGATACTCAGCAACAGAGAGGGCTCTCCATTGTGCCGAATGACAAAGGTTGCCGGATCTTCGTAGCCTCTTGTGACCTCCGCGACGTCCGATAGCTTCAAGCTTTGCTTGCCAGCCACGATCGGGGTATCGCGGATTTTATCTATGTCGGTGTATGCCCCGTCGAGGCGCACAAACACCTGTGCTCCATCCGTGTCAACTGATCCTGCTGGAGTTACCGCATTCTGTCGCGCGAGGGCGGAAAAAATTTCTGCTGGCGAGACGCCCAGCATCGTCAACCGCGGATAGGAAAACTCGACAAATATCCTCTCTTGTTGTTCCCCCACGATATCCACCTTCTTGACTCCCCGCACGTGGAGAAATCTCTGCCGGAGTTCTTCGGCGACGCGGGTTAGTTTGCGGAGCGGAAAACCCCGAGCCTCTACCGAGTAGAGTGCGAAGGAAACGTCCGAATACTCGTCGTTAACAAAAGGCCCTATCGCGCCTTGCGGTAATTTGCGCGCCTCATCACCCAGTTTCTTTCGCGCCTGGTAAAACTGGTCGGGAACTTCTTTGGGCGGAGTTTTGTCAATGAGTTGCAGCGTCATCAACGCCAGCCCCGGTCGCGTAATGGTTTCCACCCGATCATACCAGCGCAACTCCTGGAGTCTCTTCTCCAGCGGCTCGGCCACGAGATCCTGCATTTCCTGGGCGGTTGCTCCGGGCCACACCGCAGTTACTGTGAGCACTTTGATCGTGAAAGAGGGGTCTTCCGCTCGTCCCAGATGAAAGTAGGCATAGATGCCCGCACATGCCGAAGCAAAGATGAAGAACAGTGTGATAGCGCGTTCCCGCACCGCCAGAGCGGAGAGATTAAAACTTCGCATAGGACATCTTCTCCTCTTTCTTGTCCTCTTTTGCCGCGCTAACGACTTGTCCCTCGTGCAGGAGATGCG
>Ga0209154_1002244_pt1 | contig 10860 bp, 14 predicted proteins | sample GraSoiAngelo_121_FD_185878 | JGI IMG/M metagenome (GOLD analysis project Ga0209154, IMG submission 185878) | Grasslands soil microbial communities from the Angelo Coastal Reserve, California, USA - 14_0919_12_20cm (SPAdes) (version 2) | ecosystem: Environmental > Terrestrial > Soil > Grasslands ... | reverse complement strand
CAGTGCCCGCACGGCGGTCCTGGACAAGCATCGGCACCGGGAAGAAGGGACGCGCGCGACGTTCCGGATCACGGGCCAGGGACTCGAGGATTAGCGGATCCGAACCCGCTGCGCGTCCACGAGGGCCTCGAGGACGTTCCGGGCTTCCGCATCCTTCGCCGAGAGACGGTCCAACGCTTTTCGGGCCGCCGCCAGATTGGACTCAATCCGCCGTTCCATTTCCGGAAGCACGGACCGCCGCAGCAGGTCCCGCACCGTCGCCACGTCCTTCTTCGTGGTCCGGGGACCGCGGCCGTAAGAACGCAGGAATGCCGCGCGATCCTTCCGCGGGATTCGTTCGAGCGCGAGGACGTACAGACGCGTCCGCTTCCCTTGACGGATATCTCCTTCCGCAGAGCCGCCGACCTTCGACGAGACGACGCCGGAGCCCAACAGGTCGTCTCGGTCCTGGAACGCGACCGCGAAGGCACGCGCGAACGCCTCGATGGCGGCCCGATCTTCCGACGAAGCACGCGCCGCGATCGCGGCGGTTGCCGCCGCACCCAGATACAAGCGGCCGGTCTTCGCCTCGCTCATCCGCACGTAGGCTTCCTCGGGAATCCGCTCCATGCCTTCGAAATCGATGTCGAGGCCTTGGCCGTCGCTGACGATCAGGTCCACGTTGGTCAACTCGGAGAGCAGCTCGAGACGGATGGAGGGATGGAGGCCCACCGATCCTTCAATGGACCGCTCGGCCAGGGAGCGGATGCGGAGGGCATCGAGGATCGCCTGCGAGACGCCGTACCGGTGCCGACGCGTCCGGAAGAGGGCCGCCGCCTTGTCCGCATCGTCGCCGCGGAACAGTTTCGCGTTCGTGGACCACGCGCTTGGCAAGGTCCGTCGGCGGACGTCCTCGTCCATGATGTCATCGAGGAAGAGCGTGTAGAGGTGGTACCACTCGAGCCAGGTCGCGGCCCGCTCCAGGTCGCGCGACGGTCTCTCGCCGGTCATGAGGCGGTACCCGGCGATCGCGAGGGCGAAGCGATAACGCTTCCCCGCCAGGAAGAGGCGGGCGTTCCGCCGCATCGTCCGCGAGGACGGAAAGGGGCTGTCCGGATGCTCGGCGGCGAACTCGTTCCAGATCGACTCCATCTGGGCGTTCGAGGCCTCTCGATACGGCCGGAGGAGCGCATCGAGGCGCGCCTCCACCGACTCCGGTTCCGAGGCAGTCATCCGGTCACGCTTCTCGCGCCTCGAGCCAGCTCGCGGTCGGCGGGCTCACGATGACACGCCGGTCCTGGAGTTGCTCGATCGAGGTCGACCCCGTGAGGAACATCGCGGCCCTCAGTTCCTCGATCACCGCACGGAGCTCCGTCACGACCGCGTCCGCGGAGACCTTCGCGGCCTCGAGCATCGGCTTCGCCATGCCCGCCATCGTGGCCCCGAGGGCGATCCCTTTCGCCGCATCGAGCCCGCTCCGGATGCCACCGGTCGCGACGAGTGGCAGGCCCACATCGGCCAGGCGAATCGAGGCGGGCGTCGGGATCCCCCAGTTCCAGAACGTGGCCCCGAGGCGCTCCTTCAGCGTCGAGGCCTCCTTCCGCGCGCGGTAGTGTTCAACCGCGGAGAACGAGGTCCCGCCGAGTCCACCCACGTCGATCGCTTGGACGCCCGCCTGCTTGAGGAGCGTCGCCGTCTCCCGCGAGATCCCTGCGCCGGTCTCCTTCGCCATGACCGGGAATGTCGCGGCGAGGCTGCGAATCGCGGCGAGACATCCTTTCGCGCGTCGGTCCCCTTCCGGCTGGACGACCTCTTGTAAGAAGTTGAGATGGACGATGAGAGCGTCCGCGCGAATCATGTCGACCGCCTTCTTCGCGTCCGCGAGGCCGTAGGCCCGCTTGCCTTCCTGGGGGACGAGCTGCGGGGCTCCAAGGTTCGCGAAGATGAGCGGCACACCATGATCCTTAACGACCGCGTATGTGGGGACGAGGTCGGGCTTCTCGAGCGCCGCGCGTTGGGATCCCACGCCCATCGCGACGCCGACCTCGGCCGCGGCCTTCGCGAGATTCGAGTTGATCTCTTTCCCCATGCCGAAGCCGCCGGTCATGGAGGAAATAATCAGAGGCGCCTGAAGACGCTTCCCGAAGAACTTCACGCCCAGGTCGATGTCGTCCAGGTCGATTTCCGGGAGGGCGTTGTGCACGAGGCGGATGTCGTTCCAGTAGTTGTACTCCGCGGAAACGTTCTCGTTCAGGATGATGTTCACATGTTCCGCTTTGCGCTGTTCCGTCTTCGACGGCTCCGCCATCTCAGGGACCTCGGACGATCCGGGTGCCGACGACCCGCTTGCCGCGCAGTGCATCCCGGACTCGGTTCTTTACGTTACCGTTGACGATCATGCATGCGTCGACGTGTTCCGCGATCTCGAACATCCGATGCACCTTCCCTTCGATGCTTCCGGTGACGTCCGTCCTCCGTGGAGACGAGAATTCAATCTTTGCCAAATCTTTCGGTGTCACGGTCTCCAGGAGATCCGCCTTCGGTCGACGCTTCGGGTCCGCGTTGAAGAGGCCGTCGACATCCGCGGCGAAGACGGCTCGGTCCGGTCGGAAGGCACGGGCGAGTTCGAGCATGAGCAGGTCGCCGGAACAGACGGAGAATCCGCGCCGCAGGTCCCGCACGACGTCGCCAAAGGTCACCGGCGTGAAGCCGAGCGAGGAGAATTCCAAGAACGGCGTGAGGTCCATCGTCGAGACGCCGCCGTCGTCCAAGGTCAATACGACGGAGGGGGCGATGGGGACCGCGGCGAATCCCGCGCGATTCAGAGCGTCCACGACAAGACCGTCGAGCTCTCGCACGTCGGCCTGCACGCGGGCTGCGGCGGCTCGTTTCGCCGAGGTCGAGCCTCCGTCCTTCAGACGGTGTCGACTGGCGAGGATGTGTCCGTAGGAACCGGCGCCGTGGACGATCAGCAGAGGTTGGCGTACGGAGGCAAGCTCCGCCGCGAGACGTCGGATCGCGGCGCGCCGGGGCGTCCGCAGACGCGCCTTCTCCGTGAGGACGCTCCCCCCGAGCTTCACAAGGAGCATGGAGATTCAGGCGACGCATCGCGCCACACTTAATGCTTTCCCGGTACGCGCGCCCATCCGAGAAGGATTAAATAGCGCTCGCCCGTTCGAGCGCTCCTCCGACGATGACGCGCAAACCAGGCAGCATGTATCGAGAGATTCGGGGGCAGGCCTACGCCCAGAAGCGCTACATGGGCGGAGTCCCCGGGATCCGGATCAGCCAGTTCGACATCGGGGATCTGCGGACGAAATTCCCGGTCCACGTCCACCTGATCGCCGAGGAGCAGTGTCAGATCCGCCACATTGCCCTGGAGGCGGCCCGCATCTCCGCGAACCGTTACATCGTGAAGAAGGCGGGGAACGCGTACCACCTCAAGCTCCGGGTGTACCCCCACAACGTGCTCCGCGAGAACAAGATTGCGACCGGGGCTGGCGCGGACCGCATCTCGGAAGGAATGCGCGCCGCCTTCGGCGGCGCCGTGGGAACCGCCGCACGCGTGCACCCCGGCGTGAAGATCTTCACGATCTCGACGACCGAGGACCATGTCGACGACGCGAAGGAAGCGCTCCGGAAAGGAGGCGTGAAGCTGCCGACACCGTGGCGGATTGAGATCGAGCGGGAAAAGCAGAAGAAGCCCTCGAAGTAGGGGACACCTTTTTCTCGACGCGTGCGTCTGCCTTCCAGATCCATGGGCGAAACGGACCGGCTCCTCGACGTGATCCGTGGCCGGAACTCGAAGACGGTCGGCCTGCAGTTCCCGGTCGGTCTACGTACCAAAGCGGTGGAGCTCGCCCAGGAGATCGAAGCAAAGGCAGGCGTTATGTGCCTCGTCTCCGCGGATCCCTCGTTCGGAGCGTGCGATGTCGCCGAGATGCCGGTGGACCTGATCGTCCACCTGGGCCACGCGCCGATGCCTCACCTCCGATACCATCGCGTCTTCTTCTATGACCTCCCGGGGCCGCCGCTCGCGTCGATGGACTTCGTCGACTCCGCGGAACCGCTCTTGCCGAAACGGGTCGGCCTCCTGACGACGACGCAGTTCCGCCAGTGGCTCCCCGCAATCAAGGAGCACCTGGAGAAGAAAGGACATGTCATCCGAATCGGCGAACCGGACCGGCGGGTCGCGTATGCCGGCCAGCTCCTCGGTTGCGATTACTACACGGCGACGGTCGTTGAGAAGGAGGTCGACGGCTACCTCTACATTGGCACAGGAGACTTCCATCCGCTCGGCGTCGCGATCCTCGTCGACAAGCCGGTAATCATCGCGGACCCCGAACGCGGGACGGCGCGGGACCTCAAGGAGGTGCGGGACCACGTGCTCCGACAGCGATACGCCGCGATTGCGCGTGCCTATGGCGCAACCGTCTTTGGAATCATCGTCTCGAAGAAACTGGGACAGGTACGGATGGAGTTGGCCACGGAGCTGAAAGCCCTCGCCGAGAAACACGGGAAGCAGGCAAACCTGTTCCTCATGGACCTCGTCGCTCCCGAGCTGCTCCAGGGATACCGCGTGGATGCTTGGGTGAACACGGCGTGCCCTCGGATCGCGATCGAAGATATCCTGCAGTACAAGCAGCCGATGCTCACGCCGCAAGAATTCGAGATCGTGCTCGGCGAGCGAACGTGGGATGACTATGCGTTCGACGAGATTCGGGCCTAGGAACTTGAGGCCTATCCGGGCCTGCATCGGTTCCTTCTTGATGAAACCCGGGTCGGCCGTGGCGCGGGGCCAACAGGCTACACAGATCCGCGAATCGTGGCCTCGGACGAGGCTCGCAGACGTTGCAGCTCCTCCGCCGCCCGGACGTAATAGGCATCGCAACGCCGGATCGCCTCTGTGATCGATCGAGCAGCTTTCGCGGGCCCGATGTACTCCTTGACTTGCACCCGCGACCGGCCCTTCGACTCGTAGTGCCAGAAGTAGAGATAGGCCCGCGCCCGAATCGTGTGAACATACACACCACAACCGACTTGCATGGGCGTTCCCAATGTGTTATAGTTATTTAACTATAACGAGGGGGACCGTGAATGGGCCTTGCAGACCTGCGGCGACCGGCGGAAAGGTGATAACGGCCACCTCCCCTCGCGACGAGGGGCTTGGTAAGAATGGTGTTGACCGTCGAAGGCATTGTCCTGTATTCGGAGGATCTGGATCAGGCGAGGGCGTTCTACCGAGACGTCCTTGGCCTGCCACTCCTCCTCGACGAAGGACACGTGATCCATTTTGACGCGGGAACCATCCGGCTCGCGATCCATCGGTGTCCGCCGGGACAACGTCGGGAGGCTCCGGAGGGGTTCCTCGTATTCGGGGTCGAGGACCTCGCAGTCGTCCACGAGGCGTTGCGCCTTCGCGGGGCCGAATTCCTCGGCCCTCCCGCGAATCGACCGTACGGTCGCGTCGCCTACCTGCATGACCCCGAGGGCCATGAGATTGGGCTGCTGGAAGAGCCCCGAAAAGGAACGGAAGGCCATCGACGGGTGGCCCCGCTGGTCGAGCGATACGAACGGGTGATCGGAGGACTCAGCCGCGGGGGCGCCGGCTCGCAAGGCCTTTAGCGGCCGCCTGCATGCCTCAATGGATGGCAGAGACCGCGGTCGTCCTCCTGTCCGGGGGCATGGATTCTGCGACCGCCCTTGCGATGACGATCAAGGAGGGCCATGACGTGATCGGCCTCACGTTTGACTATGGTCAACGCCATCGAAAAGAGGTCGAGGCCGCCAAGCGCATCGCGGCGCACTTCCGCGTGAAGGACCACCGGGTCGCGACGATCGACCTCTCCTCGATCGGCGGGTCGGCCCTCACGGACGCGCACATCCGGGTCCCCGAGCAGCGGCGAATCGAGGAGATCGGCCGCGGGATCCCGATCACCTATGTGCCCGCTCGAAACACGATCCTGTTGTCCTACGCCCTGGGGCTGGCGGAGGCCTCGGGGGCGAAGTCCATCGTGATTGCGGCCAATCAAGTCGACTATTCGGGATACCCTGATTGCCGGCCGGAGTACTATGCGGCCTTCCAAGAGGTCGCCCGTCTCGGCACGAAGCGGGGCGTCGAGGGCGACGTCATCGAGATCCGCACTCCGCTCATCCGCCTGTCGAAGGCGGACGTCGTCCGCACGGGGGAGGAACTCGGGGTGCCGTGGGCCCTCACTTGGTCCTGCTATCACGGTCGGGCCAAGGCGTGCGGGGTCTGCGACTCCTGCCAACTCCGACGGAAGGGGTTCCGCGAGGCCGGAATCGAGGACCCGCTCCCGTACGCGAGGCCTCCGCCGACGAACGCTTAAGTGCCGACGCGCGCATCGCATCCGCGCATGCAGGCCCAAGGGGCCGGCGCCCTCCGGAAGGGCGAGGAGTTGCTCCTCAACGAGATGTATGTCTCCGTCCAGGGGGAGAGCTCGCTCGTCGGACTGCCGACCGTGTTCGTCCGCCTGTACGCCTGCAACCTCCGCTGCCGATGGTGCGACTCCATGTACGCCGTGGAGGGGGGCGAATTCACGAAGGTCCACGTGGACGACGCCGTCCGCCAGATCCGCGAGCTCTCGGGCTCGTCCTCCGACGGCGGAGGGATCCGGAACGTCTGCTGGACCGGCGGCGAGCCGCTCCTCCAGGGAGAGTCCATCGCGGCCGCGATTCGTCGGCTCCCGGACACCTTCGTCCATTCCTTCGAGACGGACGGCGAGGTCGATCTGCGCGCGTTCGATGCCCTCGCATCCGACGAACGGGACAGCGGCCGCCTGCGGTACGTGATGGACGTGAAATGCCCGGGATCTGGGATGAAGGCGGAGAAGGCGTACGCGAATCTCGGGATCCTCCGAGACCAGGACGAGGTCAAGTTCGTCTTGCAGAACCGCGACGATTACGAATTCGCCAAGCGGGTGCTCGCCTCGTACGGCACGAAGGCGCAGACCGTGCTGTTCTCCCCCGTCGTCGCGGCGCACACGGTGTCGACCGGGCTGGATTCCGCTCGCTTGGCGGAGTGGATCCTCGAGGACCGCCTCCCGGTGCGCCTCCAGCTCCAGCTGCACAAACTCATCTGGCCCGGACGGGAACGCGGCATCTGACAGCGCACAGAAGATTCATCCTTCCCCCGCCTTGCCCTGTGCGTGCGGTACGAGGAAATCGAACACACGGCCGATGTCGGGATCCGCGCGTACGGGCGGTCCCTGGACGAGCTGTTCGCGAATGCCGCGGAAGGGATGTTCAGTCTCATCGCGGACGTGGGGGCCGTGAAGCCCGTCGGCGAAATCGAGGTCCGCCTGCAAGCGGACGACCTCCCGACCCTCTTCCTCCGATGGCTCGGGGAACTCCTGTACATCCACGAAACGCAGCGGTTCCTCTTCTCGGCGTTCGAGGCGCGCGTCGTGGGGACGTCGCTCGAGGGCCGCGCGAGGGGGGAGACGATCGACAAGCAGAGGCACGAGTTGACGCGGCACCGCCTCACCGTCGATCCGGAGAAAGGGGTCGCCGAAGTCATCTTCGACATCTAGGCGGCTCATGACGATCAAGGGAGTGACATTTGACTGGTGGGGGACGATCGCGGTCATTTCCGCCAGGTCCGACTCCGGGACGATGCGGGCGTTCCGGATCGGGCGGCTGGAGGTCCTGCTCCGGGAACAGGGTCTTCGACCGGCCCCTTCCGTCCTCTCCGGGGCGTACGACCGCCAGGGCGAACGGCTCGAAAGTATGTGGGCCGAACACCGCGAGCTTCCGCCGGACGAACAGGTCCGGACCTTCATGCGATTCGCGGGGCTGGACGAGAACGATGCGGGCGTGGTCACGGCGGTCGACGAGGCAATCCACGGCGCCATCGTCTCCCGGCCGCCCGCGACCTTTCCCGACGTCGAGGAAACCCTGGGTTCGCTCTCTGAGCATGGATTCCGAATCGGATTGATCTCGAACACGGGTCGGAGTTGGGGTCGGTACCTGACGCAGGTGCAGAACGCCGCCGGATTCGGCCGATACTTCCAGGCGCGCATCTACTCGGACGAACTCCGGGTCCGAAAGCCCGATCCGCGGATCTTCGAAGCGGCCCTGGATGGACTCGGCCTGCCCGCGGCCGAGGTGGCCCATGTTGGGGACGACGTGATCGCTGACGTCGCGGGCGCGAAAGCGGTCGGCATGCGGGCGGTCTGGTTCAACACGGGATTCTGGAAGGGTGCGACGACGGACCGAGCGGATGCAGAAATCCGCGGCCACGGGGAACTGCCGCGACTCTTGGAGAAATGGCGATGAAGGCAACGGCCGTGGCCCATCCGATCCAGGGACTGATCAAGTATCACGGCCTCGCGGACCCGATCCTTCGCCTCCCGTTCCACGATTCGATCAGCGTGTGCACCGCGCCGCTGACGACGCGCACGACGATCGAGTTCGGCGGGTCCCCTCGCGATCACGCGCGCCGCTGACGACGCGCACGACGATCGAGTTCGGCGGGTCCCCTCGCGATCACGCGACGATCGATGGGAGGGATGTGACCGCGCGGGACATGGAAAGGATCCGCTCCGTCATCGACGCGATCCGAGCGAAGGCATCCCTCCACGCGCCTTTTCGAATGGCGTCCGTGAACGACTTCCCGTCGAACATCGGATTGGGGGCCAGCGCGTCCGGGTTCGCGGCCCTCGCCATGGCCGCCGCGAGTGCGGCCGGACTCCACCTGAACCCGGAAGAGATCTCCCGGTTTGCCCGACGCGGCGCCGGTTCCGCGGCCCGGTCGGTTACGGGCGGCTTCAGCAAATGGAAGATGGGCCTCACGGACGAGGACTCCTATGCGACGCAGCTCGCGGGAGAGGATCTGCAGATCGGAATGGTCGCGGCCGTCGTCCCCGCGTTCAAGCAGACGGAGGACGCCCACCGCGAGGCCCTCACCTCCCCGTTCTTTCACGCGCGACTCGCGGAGATGCCGCGGCTCATCGCCGAGATGGAGTTGGCGATCCGAAAACGGGACATTGGTTCGATCTGCGGCCTCGCCGAGCGGGACACGCTCATGCTGCATGGGATCACGATGACCGGGACCGGGGAGATGGTCCTGTGGCAACCCGACACCCTCCGGGTGATCCTCGCGGTCCGCCGCCTCCGGGAACAAGGCATCCCTGCGTTCTTTTCGATCGACACCGGGGCCACGGTTTACGTGAACACGTTTCCGGACCACGCGGATCCCGTCCGCCGGGCGATCCAGGAACTGGGAATCGAAACGATGTCGTGTACGGTCGGAGGACCGGCGCGCCTGGTCGACGAGCATCTCTTCTGAAAGGCGCGTCGTCCGTCACAGGGAGGGTCGCGTCCGTCCGACCGGGCCTGCGACGACCATCGAGCTCCCGTTCGCCGTGAAGTACTTCATCGCCACCTCACGGACCCGATCCTCGGGGAGCTCCCGCACGATGTCCGCATACCGCTCGAGGAAGTTCATCCCGAGGCCGTAATACTCCATCCGGTGGAGCTCATACGCGACCTCTGCGTTGCGCTCGAGGGAGACGATCAGGGAGCCGATCTGGTTGTCCTTCCCGTCCCGGAGCTCGTCCGTGTGGAAGGGATCGGTCTGCAGGCGGTCCAGCTCGGCGCGGATCGATTGGGCGGCCTTCTCGAGGTTCGCGGGGTTCACGCCCGCGGAGATGGACCACATCCCTCCCGCGGTGCGGGCATCGAGACCGGTGAAGGCGTAGTAGGCGAGGCCCTGCTCGTCCCGCAAGTTCCGCCCGAGACGACCGTACAAACCGATCCGTCCGAACAGGAGGTTTGCCAGGTTCAGGGCATAGTAGTCCGGATGACCTCGGGGGACCGCGGGACCGCCGATCGCGATGTCGGCCTGGGATTTGTGCGGCATCGGAATCGTCGCGCGACGCGGCTTGTGCGGCGGAGGCGGCGGGATCGCAGGGATCCCTTCGGCGTCGGATTCGAGGCGGGACAGCGGTCCCGCGATCGCCTCTTCGACGAGCTCCTGGTCCACCTCCCCGGTGACGGCGAGGATCAAGCCCTCCGCACCAATGTGGGACTCGTGGAAGTCGACGAGGTCGCGCCGCCGGATCCGACGCACGCGGTCGGCGCCGCCTTTCGGGTCGCGGCCGTAAGGATGGTCGTTCGGGAACACGAATCGCGCGAGCTCGCGCGCCGCCCTGGATTGGGTGTCGTCCGACTCGATGCGCAGGTCGTTCAGGAGTTCGCCGCGCACGCGGTCGATCTCGCGCTGCGGGAATGTCGGCTCGGAGAGACACTCGACGAGAATCCGGACCGTCTCCCGCAAGGTGTCGCGCGTGCACCGTCCGCTGAATCCGAGGACCTCCTCGCCATTGTGGAACTCGAGGGTCGCCCCGATCCCTTCCAGTCGGTCGGCGAGCTTCGCGGCCCCGAGACGGCGGGTGCCGCTCAGGAGGAGCCGCGACGCGAACTCAGCGACCCCGTGCGCATCGCCCTCCGCGGCCACGCCCGCGGGAACGCTCCCGCGGAATGCGACGAACGGGTTCGATGGGAGGGCGTTGGAGATCAGGACGGCCCCGTTCCCGAGGACGGTCCGGTCGGGGAGCTTCAGCCCGTTCCCTCCTGGGCGTGGAATCGGACGACGGACCGATGCTCATCCAAGAGATACGTACGAGCTACATCCCGGATTCGCTCGGCCCGGACCTTCTCGACCTTCGCGAGAAGCCGGTCTCCGAAGTCCCAGGACGCGATGCCCTCTCCCGCGCTGAGCAACATCCCCTGGAACGTGACGCCGTCCTGTTCGTATCGCGCCCAGGAGCGGACCTGTTGCTTCGCCCGCTCGACCTCCGTCCGACTCGGCGGGGTGCGACGCAACTTGTCGACCTCCCGATCGATCGCGTGCTCGAT
>Ga0209154_1002243_pt1 | contig 10861 bp, 10 predicted proteins | sample GraSoiAngelo_121_FD_185878 | JGI IMG/M metagenome (GOLD analysis project Ga0209154, IMG submission 185878) | Grasslands soil microbial communities from the Angelo Coastal Reserve, California, USA - 14_0919_12_20cm (SPAdes) (version 2) | ecosystem: Environmental > Terrestrial > Soil > Grasslands ... | reverse complement strand
GGTTGGATACCGGCGTGGGCGGCGCTACGCCATTTCAAGTAATGATGGCGAGCGGGACAAACGCCGAGAGTTTCACGCGTTATTTGCAATCGCTCGACATGCCGGGCGTCAAATTCCGCCCATTTCAAAAAGGAAGGTATCGTGGCTGTGCGCTAGGCATCGAGCCAAACGCGCCTGCAAATCTAACTGCGCTGGGGATCTATATGCTGGCGGAATTGAACCGCACTTCCGGTTCGACCCTGTTTCGACGGACTCCCGCCGGCAAGCTCGATATGTTTTATAAAATCTACGGCAGCGCGTCGATTCGGCGGCAACTGGAGCGCGGCGTTTCTGCGGCGAGCATTGTCGCCTCCTGGCGAAGCAATATCGCGAGTTTCCGCAGCGAGCGTACGCCATATCTCATTTATTAAGGGGTTCACGGAATCGTCTTGAAAAAAATTGGCATCTACGGCGGCACATTCGATCCCATTCATCATGCGCATTTGATCTTCGCTCGCGAAGCGCGCGAGATGTTGGCGCTGGAAAAAATAATTTTTGTTCCGGCCGCGATTTCGCCGCAGAAAGATTCTCCCGTCGCCAGCGCAGAAATGCGATTGTCGATGCTGCGGGCCGCGATCAAAGGCGAAACCGGGTTGGTGGTGGATGAGTGCGAGCTAAACCGACCACCACCGTCTTACACGATCGACACGATCGAAGAGATTCGGCGGCGCGAAGCTGACTCGGAGACTTACTATCTGATCGGCGAAGACAATCTGTCCGGGCTGTCAAGCTGGCATCGCTTCGAACAGCTGCAAAAGATGATCCGCTTTGTCGTTCTCGATCGCACCGGGACGCAAACGAATCACCCTTATCAAGTCGTGCATCGCAGGATCGACATCTCCGCCACGGAGATCAGAAAGAGAATTGCCTCGGGTCGATCGATTCGCTATCTCGTACCGCCGGCAGTCGAAGAGATCATTCGTCAAAGCAATCTTTACCGGGAGCCAGAGAAATAACCGCGGAAAACTTAGCCAAGACTTGCGCCGAACTCGCCTCGAACAAAAAGGCGGAAGACATCGTCGTGCTGGATCTGCGCGGGATTTCGACGTTTACCGACTTTTTTGTGATCTGCTCGGCTACGTCCGAGCCGCAGCTCAAGGCGATTGCGAGTGAAATTGAGACGCAACTGAAAGAAGAGCGCGGGAGGCGACCGGTGGCGATTGACGGATTTCCCGCCAGTCAATGGATGGTGCTCGATTATCTGCAAGTGGTGGTGCACGTCTTTCACCGCGACAAACGCGCCTTCTATAGTTTGGAGGACCTTTGGGGCGACGCGCCGCGGATCGAGTGGGAAACGGCACAGGCCGAGCGCTGAGCGAGATGTTTGTAGAGACGCTCGCCACGGCGAGCACCGCTACAACTATTTCGGAGACGGCGATGGGTTGAGACTTGGCGACGGGCTGGGTGTTTGCGCCGGCTGAATCCCGACAAGTTCGACTTCAAAAATTAAAGTCGAATTCGGGCCGAGGTCCGGACCCATTACCCGATCCCCGTAGGCCAGATTCGGGGGGATGAAGAGCTGATATTTCGATCCCACTTTCATCAACTGAAGCGCTTCCGTCCATCCTTTGATTACGCCAGCGAGCGGGAAAGTCGCGGGTTGGCCGCGCTTGTAGGAACTGTCGAATTCCGTTCCGTTGATGAGCGTTCCTCGATAGTTTGCCACCACTGAGTCAGTTAGTTTTGGCTGCGGGCCAGTTCCTTCCTTGATGACCTTGTATTGCAGACCGCTGGCCGTGGTCTTCACGCCTTCTTTCTTTTTGTTCTCGGCGAGGAATTTTTCACCATCTTTTACATTCTGCTCGGCACGGGCCTTCTGTTTCTCTTCAATTTCTTTTGTCAAGGCTGTCATAGTTTCTTTAACCTCATTTTCATTGAGCAAAGGTTGTTTTCCGCCGAGTGCGTCTTTTACGCCGGCAAGCAGAGCGTCGGGATTGAGTTCCAGATTCTGTTTTTTGAAATTGAATCCGAGGTCGAGCCCAATGCTGTAGCTGACTTTGTCTTTCAAATCTTTAAGCTGTGGTTTGTTCTCTCCGGGAGCGGTGAGAGCAACGGAGAGCGCGGCCGCAATGATCATGAAACGTTTCATAAGAATGGAATTTTCCCGTGCGGTTTCGCTTTCATTCGAGCGCCGCGGGAAGTGCCACGCTAATGGATAAACCTCACCCGTCAAGGAAACAGCAAGGCCGCGCTCGCTTTCTCGCCTCCCTTGCCTTCGCGTGTGTCGTGACCGCCGTTCCGGCGCAGGCTCTTGCTGTCATCGCCCTGTCGCACGCGGAAGCGCTTCGCATCGGAAAAAAAATCTGGCTAAACGAATGCAACGGCACAGTCGCGGGTCTGACCGCGTGGAACGAGGGCGAGGATTTCCCGTCTCTCGGCATCGGCCATTTCATTTGGTACCCAAAGGGTAAACGCGGCCCGTTCGAAGAAAGTTTTCCCAAACTTGTCAGTTTCATGTCGAGTCGAGGCGCGAAATTGCCGAAATTGCTCCTGGGCGCTGGTGAACTTCCCTGCCCGTGGAATTCACGCGCCGAATTTTTTCAGGCCCGGCGAACGACCGAGATGAAACAACTGCGACAATTTCTCGCCGATACGGTCGATCTTCAGGCAGAGTTCATGGTCAACCGGCTCGAGACTGCCTTGCCGAAAATGCTCGACGAAGCGGCACTGGCAGATCGCGAAAATGTGCGACAACAATTCGAGCGCGTCGCCAGTGCGCCGCAGGGGTACTACGCGCTCGTCGATTATGTGAACTTTAAGGGCGAAGGTGTTTTGCACACGGAGCGTTATCGCGGTCAAGGTTGGGGTTTGCTCCAGGTGCTCGAAGGCATGACCCAATCCGACAGAGGCCCGGGCGCGGTCGAAGAGTTCTCGCGCTCGGCTCGAGCCGTTTTGACTCGTCGCGTCCAAAACGCTCCCGCCGAACGGAACGAATCGCGGTGGTTATCGGGTTGGATTCATCGTCTAAACAGTTACACTCGGCGATAATTTATGCCGGTAAGACTTTCGCCATCTCTCTGCGCAATGGCCCTGTTTATCACGGCGGTTCTCGTGAGCGCGGAGCGTCCAACTCCTTCGCCCCCTGCCGCCCAACCTATGCGCAAAGCTTCCGATCTCATTCGCAAGCAAGAGCCGGTCAGCATCAACCAATCATTGCTGAAAGAAGTTACGCCCGATGCCGTGCACGTCGTCGTCTCGCTTCCTAAACAGCGCGCCTATCTCATGACCGGCGAGCAAATCGTAATCGACAGCCCAATTTCGTCCGGCAAGCGCGGGCACACTTCGCCCATGGGACACTTGCACGTGCTCGAAAAAGATCCCAATCATCACTCCAGCCTTTACGGGGATTTTGTAGATAGCTCCGGTCGCATCGTGCGCGCCGGCGTCAGCGCGCGAATCGATGCCGCACCCAGCGGGACCCATTTCGCCGGCGCAGCGATGAAATGGTTTATGCGCCTCACCGAGGAAGGCGTGGGCATGCACATCGGAATTTTGCCGGGATATCCGGCTTCGCACGGCTGCATCCGAATGCCGCCGGATGGGGCAAAATTATTCTACGATCACGTGAAAGTCGGTACCCCGGTCGACGTCGGCGATTAGTAATCGTAGGGGCGGTTCACCGAACCGCCCGGGCGATTGAGGTCAATCGCCCCTACCCTACATCCAATCAACCGTCTGCGCAGCATTTCAAAAGCGGCTTGCGCGGTGAGCTGTTTAAATGTTTCGCGATCGCTCGGGAAAAAAAATCTCTTCACCATTGTTTCTTGGTCTGCGAAAGCGAGCGCGATGTAAACCGTCCCGACCGGTTTCTCCTCGGAGCCGCCGGTTGGACCAGCGATCCCGGTGGTGGCAAGCGAATATGCCGATCTTGCGCGCGCCCGGGCGCCTTCGGCCATTGCGTGCGCCACCGGCTCGCTCACTGCACCGTGTTTTTCGATTAAATTTTTATCGACGCCGAACATATTGATCTTGGCCTCATTTGCGTACACGACGTGGCCAGCGACGAAAACTTTGGAGGCGCCCGGCACGTTCGTAATCCGATTGGCGAGCAATCCGCCGGTGCACGATTCCGCGAGCGCGAGCGTTTCCTTTCTTTCCGTAAGCAGCTTTACAAGAACTTCCTCGAGAGATTCATCGCTTGTCGAAAAGATCGACAATCCCAGCTCGCCCCGGATGACTAAATCGGCGCGAGCGACTGCATCCGGTTCGCCGAGAATTCGGACATCGACTTCTCCCGGTCGCGCGCAGTAACCGAGTTCGATTCCGGGGATCACCAGAACCTTTTCTCCGATCGTCTCTTCGACAGTCGATTCACCGATTCCGGCAATTTTGTAGAGCCGCCGCTCGAGCGAGTGTGGAACCTGCACGATTGACCGCAAGATCGGCATAGCAAACTCGCGAAACATTGGCTGAAGTTCACGGGGCGGTCCGGGCAGCAGAAAAAGATGCGGCGAATGAATGCGCGGATTGATGTTGGCGCGAAAATAAAGCCCGGGTGCGCTTCCGTTCTCATTCGGAAGAATTTGCGCGCCCGTAGGAACGTCGGCCTGACGCGCAATGCGCGAAGTCCACTCGATACCGCGTGTTTTCAATCTCCGTTGAAGAGAAGCCAACAGCTCCGCGTTTTGCCGCAACTCCAAGCTAAGCAAATCGGCAACGATATTGCGCGTAATATCATCGGTGGTTGGTCCGAGACCGCCGGTCACAAACAAAATTTCCGCGCGCGAAAATAATTCAACGAGCGCATCTCGAATCGCTGCGCCATCGGGAACGGTCCGCTGTTCGTCAATGCGCAATCTGAGTGGAAAAATTTCGCGCGCGATGAAAACCAAGTGTCCGTCTTGAACGTCGCCGAGCAAGAGCTCCGTCCCAGTGTTGAGAACCGCCGTGCGCATGAAAGATCGACAAGCAAACGTTGAACGCTCAACGTTCAACTTCAAACTCAGAAGTTGAATCGACAATAATCGAACGTTCAACGTTGAAAGTTGAACGTTTTCCGCCGGATTACGCCGCGTCCTTGTCCTGCTTTTTGCGAACGAGCGGAAGTTTTTTGCCTTCGACCACCGCGCGATTGATCGTGACCTCAGCGATGTCTTCGCGGCTCGGCACGTCGTACATGATGTCGAGCATGGTGCGCTCGAGCATCGCGCGCAACGCGCGGGCACCGGTGCCCTTGGTGACCGCTTGCGACGCAAGGGCTCGCAGCGCATCCTTTGTCACCGTCAGCCGCACGCCTTCCATCGAGAACAGCTTCGTGTATTGCTTCACCATCGCGTTCTTGGTCTCAGTCAAGATCGCCACCATTTCTTCCTCGGTCAGCGCGTCGAGCGCGCTCACCACCGGCAAACGGCCAATGAATTCGGGAATCATTCCGAAAGCGAGCAGGTCCTCGGGCTCAACGTGCCGGACGGCTTCCTTTCGCAACGCTTCCTCCACTTCAAGCGTCGGGCTGCCAAAGCCCATCACTTTTTGGCCAATGCGTTTCTGCACAATTTTATCCAGCCCGATAAAGGCGCCGCCACAAATGAAGAGAATCTTCTCGGTGTTGACCTGGATGTATTCCTGGTGCGGATGTTTCCGGCCACCTTGCGGCGGAACATTGCAGGTGCTGCCTTCGAGAATTTTCAAAAGCGCTTGCTGAACGCCTTCGCCGGAAACGTCGCGCGTGATGCTTACGTTGTCGGTCTTGCGACCGATCTTGTCGATTTCGTCGATGTAAACGATGCCGATCTCGGCCCGCTTCACGTCGTAATCGGCATTCTGCAACAACCGCAGGATGATATTCTCGACATCTTCGCCCACATAGCCGGCTTCGGTGAGTGTGGTCGCATCGGCGATGCAAAATGGTACATCGAGAATCTTGGCCAGCGTCTTCGCCAGTAGTGTTTTACCCGAACCGGTGGGCCCGATGAGGAGAATATTGCTCTTCTCAATTTCAACGTCGGCGAAGGGATCGGGTTGAAAGGCGGAAGACGGATCAGTCGGCGTCGAAGTCTGCAAAACGCGCTTAAAATGGTTGTGGACCGCGACCGCGAGCGTCTTCTTGGCAACCTCCTGGCCGATCACATATTGATCGAGCGACCGGCGGATATCCGCCGGCTTGGGCACGCGGATGTTTGACGACTGGCGGCGCGCATCTTCATTGAGCTCCTTGTCGAGGATGCTTTTGCAGACGTTGATGCAACTATCGCAAATATAGACGCCGGGACCGGCAATCAACTTGCGCACCTCGGCGTGGCTTTTGCCACAAAAGGAGCACATGGTGAGATTGGAAGCGCGGGCCATATTCGACGCCTTAAGGGAGCAGCTTTTATTCCTCGACCTTGCGGGATGAAGAGGCCTCCGCGCCCCCCGACGGGGGCTTGGCCCCATCGAGCGATTTCAGGTCCTTGCGAGATTTGATGACTTCGTCCACCAGCCCGTAAGCCTTGGCCTCGGCCGCCGACATGTAGTAATCCCGGTCGGAGTCCAGCCGCACCTGGTCCTCAGCTTTGCCGGTGTGCTGGGCGATGATTTTGATGAGGCGCTTCTTCAATTTGAACATGTAATCCACCTGCCGCTCGACGTCGCTCGCTGCCCCCTGAGCGCCGCCGGACACCTGATGGATCATGATGTCCGAATTCGGTAACGCGAAACGTTTGCCTTTTGTTCCAGCGCACAGCAAAACCGCGGCCATGCTTGCCGCCATTCCAAGACAGTAAGTCGTCACGTCGCAAGTCAGAAACTGCATCGTGTCGTAAACCGCCAGACCTGCCGTGACCGACCCACCCGGGCAGTTGATGTAAATATTGATGTCTTTCTTCGAGTCCTCCATTTGCAAGAAGAGTAACTGCGCGATGACCAAATTCGCGATGTGATCGTCCAGCGGCGTGCCGATAAAAACGATCCGGTCCTTGAGCAGGCGCGAGTAGATATCGTAGCTGCGCTCACCGCGGCTGGTCTGCTCCACCACCATCGGAATGAGCACCGACTGCGACAAATTTTCCTGGGCTCGACTCATGATTTCTCTTCCGCAACGGCCGGTTCTACTGCCGGTTCGATGGTAACATTCGCTTTCAGGAAATCAAGAGTCTTACCGAGCAGAATCTGTTCTGCCAGGGTATTCAAGCCATCGTGTTGCTCCAGTTCCTTGCGCATTTTCTCCACCGAAACATCGTAGCGCGCCGCTTCCTCCCGGATCCGTCGATCGACATCTTCCCGCGAGATTTCGATTTTTTCCCGCTCCGCGATTCGATGGAGGATGAAATTCGTCTTCAACCGAGGCGCAGCCAGACTCGCGGCGCCCTGAATTAGCTCTTTCTCTTTGTCCTTGAGCATCTCATCTGGAACACCACGGGCGCGATTTCGTTGCACCAACTCGCCGAGCGCGCGCCGCGTTTCATTTTTCAACAAACTCGACGGCAGATCGAATTGGATCCGCTCGTGCAAATATTTCATGATCTGCGATTCCTTGGCGCGCTCGATCTCATGCTCTTTCTCGTACTCGAGATCGTGCCCGATGATGTGGCGAAGATCGACCAGCGTTTTTCCGGGCATCAATTTGGCGGCCAAATCGTCGTCCATTGGAGCCAGCACCTTTTGCTTGATCTCGCGTACGGTCACTGCGTAGCTGGCTTGCTTGCCGGCTAATTCTTTCACCGGAAAATCAGCGGCAAAATCGACAATCACCGTGCGGCTTTCACCCGGTTTCTGCCCCACGATTTGCTCGCAGAAGTTTGGAAGAAAATTATCGGGCGCGAGACGCAGCCAGAATTTCTTGCCGCCGTGCAAGTTCTTGCTCGCTTGGGGCGCGATTTCGCTGACCGGCTTGCCCTCGATCGAACCTTCAAAATCGATCACCGCAAAATCTTCCATTTGCAGTCCGCGCTCCGGAGCATCGACAAAGTCCGCTGCCTGATCGCGCAGCCGCTCCAGCGCCGCGCCTATTTCCGCCTCCGTCACTTTCGTCTCCGGCAATTGGACGGGAATGTTTTTATATTCCGGCAACTCGAACTCCGGCGCGGTCACGACGGTGGCGCGAAACCGCATCGACCTGTCCTCGCCGAATTGGACTTCTTCCAGGTTGGTCAACGAAACGACACGCAACTGCTTCTCCGCAATCGCATCGTGATAACTTTTCGAGACGAGCTTTTTCGTCAGCTCATCCTGAATTTCCTTGCGAAACTTCGCTTCGATGACGCGGCGCGGGGCTTTGCCTGGCCGGTAACCGGGAATCCTGGCAAACCGGGCGAAGCTATTTGCGATCGCGTCCCATTCCTTCGAAACCTCTTCCGCCGGCAATTCGATCTGTAAGGTCGAGATCGAATCCGGCTGCGTTTCAACTTCAACTCTCATAAGGGAGCGACAGTAAGGTTGGCCAAGCAAGTGAGCAAATTAAGTAGGGGCGATTGACCTCAATCGCCCCCTCTTCTGTAGCGGCCCCGAACGCTTTCGGGGCCGCTACAGAACAGATCGACCGCGCACGTAAACGGAATGCGTCTGGGAAAAACCAAACCAGTACGCGAGCTCGCGATAATCTTGGCAATCAAAGATCGCGAAGTTGGCCAGCTTACCGATTTCAAGCGAACCAGTCTTGTGGCCGCGGCCGAGACTGTAAGCGGCATTGATTGTCGAGGCAGCGATCGCTTCCGCCGGCGACATTTTCATTTGTGTGCATGCCAGCGAAAGCATCATCGGCATTGACGGCGACGGCGAGGAACCAGGATTGAAATCGGTTGCGATGACGACAGCGAGCCCGGCATCGATCATCTCTCGCGCCCGCGGATAACATGTCGATCCAAGCGCGTAAACCGAACCGGGCAACAGAACTGGTTGCACGCCCGCCGATTTCATGGCGGCAATCCCCTGCCCTTCGGTTTTTTCCAAATGATCCGCCGTGGTCGCTTTCAATTCTGCGGCCAACTTTGCACCACCCGAGTTGGTGAGTTGATCGGCATGCATGCGCAGTTTCATCCCGAGCTTTTTCGCCGCGACCAAAATCTCTCGCGCTTGCTCGAGGTCGAAATAACCGCGCTCGCAAAAGACGTCGCAAAACTCCGCGAGATTCTCCTTCGCGACGCGCGGCAGCATTTCGTTGATCACAAGATCGACATATCGCTCAGGCGACTCTCGATCTTCGCGCGGAATCGCGTGCGCGCCGAGAAACGTCGGCACAACTTCGAGCAGCGTTTCTTGATTGAGCCTCTTCGTCACGCGCAAAATCTTTAGTTCGTCCTCGACAGTTAGTCCGTATCCCGACTTCGCCTCGGCAGTTGTCGTGCCGCCTTTCAAAAACCAGGCCGCGTGTTTCTGCGCTTGCGTGAAAAGATCGGCGTCGTTCGCGGCGCGCGTCTTCGCGACAGTTGACCAAATGCCGCCGCCAGCCTTAGCGATTTGCTCATAGGTTTCGCCGCGCGCGCGCCGCTCAAAGTCGTCCAGCCGATTTCCCGCGAAAACGAGATGGGTGTGGGCATCGATAAATCCTGGCAGCACAACTCGCCCGCGCGCATCGACAATCCCTGAACCGCGCGCATTCTTCTCGATCTCATCGCTTGGACCGAGGATGTCGATCTTGCCGTCGCGAATCAGCATCCCGCCATCATGAATGATGGCGAGTTCGGACATCTCGCAGCCAACGCGTGGCCGGCTCGGACCCGCCAGCGTGACTAAGTGCGATGCGTGAAGCACGGCGAGGGAGCTCATGAATCGCTTCTCCTGTAGCGGCGGTCTGTGACCGTCGCAAACTTTTCGGAACGACTGGACGGCGCGCTCGGCGGTCGCGCCCTACCCAAGCTTGCTTTCCACAACTTGACTGATTTTCTTGAACCGGTTCTCCGAATCCGCGCTAATCTTCCGGATTTTTTCCTGAAGAGCTGACCTCAATTTTTCATCCTTTAGGCTTGCAAGATTGATTCGGACATTCATCGCGGCTCCATCAATACAGGCACGCACGGCGAGCAGGCCAACGCCGATATCCGAAATGGAGGCGGGATTACCTTGCTCAGCCATCTCCGCGAGCAGTTGGTAGGCCTTGAAGGCGGTTTCCGTCACGCGCAGTGGAATCTCAGCCGCATATTTGCTAGCGGCTTGTATGGCGTCTGTGCGCGCGGCTTTTTCTTCTGCGGAATCCTTCGGCAACGCGAATGCATCCATTACCTTGTTAAAGGCAGCCGTATCTTCATCGACCAGGAACAGCAGTTCATCCTTCAGTTGCTGCGCCTTAACCGCCCAATCGCTGAAATACTTGAGTTTGTCATCCCAGCCACGTTTGCTGGCGGAGAGATTGGCCACCATTCCGCCAAGTGACGCGCCCAATGCGCCCATCAACGCGGCCACAGAACCGCCGCCGGGCGCCGGCGAATCGCTCAGTGTTTCATTACAGAACTGGCGCAAGTCCATTTTCAGGAGTGATTTTTTAGAAGCGGCCGATTCCATCTTGAATTCAATAATCTTCTCTCTCGGATCGAAAGGTTTCAGCTCACTCAATCCCATTGAACGGATCGCTACGTCAACGAGCTCCTCCTCCGAAGCGCCTTCCGACCATTTTTGTTTGCGCAGAAAATATCTTCCAGCATCCAATAAACACTTCTTCGGAACCATGCCCACGATTTCCGAGCCGGTCACGCGCAGGCCGCGCTTATTTGCCGCTTGGTTACAGGCGTCGAACGCCGCGTGTAACGGCGTCTCTTCGATGTTCGTCAGGTTCATGGAAACCTGCGCGATCCCATATTCCTCCACGTACCAACCGATGGCTTTCACATGCTTCAGCATTCCAGGGATACGGACCGGTTCGCCGTTCGCATCGAGCACAGGCTTTCCGTCGGGCGTGCCATCGTCCGTTTTG
>Ga0209154_1002240_pt1 | contig 10867 bp, 8 predicted proteins | sample GraSoiAngelo_121_FD_185878 | JGI IMG/M metagenome (GOLD analysis project Ga0209154, IMG submission 185878) | Grasslands soil microbial communities from the Angelo Coastal Reserve, California, USA - 14_0919_12_20cm (SPAdes) (version 2) | ecosystem: Environmental > Terrestrial > Soil > Grasslands ... | reverse complement strand
GCGGCATGCACTGGACGGTCCGCGGCGCCAATGCCATCCTCGCTCTACGCTGTTGTCGCCTCAGCGGACGCTTCGAGGACTTCTGGGAACGCCGCGCGGCGCGGAGGGCCGCATGACGCTATCCACTTTTATGTCGCACACCCATGCCAGCTTGAAAGAGCCTTCTTCGTGGACATCTCGGGCTGCTCACGGCGAGCAATTCAACATGTCCCGAACCAGCATCCCGCTCCACCATGGCGCTTGCCTTTGCCCTTTGGCCTGGGCGATTTTACCGGGCAAGCCTCGATGGGAAAGATAGCTACCGATCTGATTGAGCCCTGACAGCGCGCTGGTGGCCCACTATCACGCCACTATCAACAAACGCCATCGCTTCATATCGGTGGAATCATGCAGTTCTCGTTCGAGGGCGTATAGTCGGGAAACCGGAAACTTGCGCCCCAAATTATCGCTTGATCCCGATGGTTGCTTGGTCCTTTGTAACAAACTGCATGGAATTACCTTTATCGATTAAAGGCCAGCCCCAAGGTTTAGGCCCATCCTCGGGTAGCATGTTGCAGGGCGGGTAACTGCGCGTCTCAAGCAAGAACGGCAAGTGAGGTGCCACCCACTCGTGGCAATCGACCACGAACCCCATGTTACCAGTGAAGTCTGTGTCTCCGGCGAAAAACAATTGATAAGAATGTTTCTTGCCTGCATCTCGCGTAGTCACGATGGCGGTGGCTCTGCCCTCTAGCATGTCACCCGGCACAGGCGTTCCGTTCACATCAATCGTTACCCGTTTATTCAAGACCAGATAATCGATTTTGCCGGAGAAAAACAGGTACGCGCAGGAGAACGAAACCAGCAAAAAGATCAGGGCGGACAGCATACGCCATTTCATCTTCATTTTCAGCGCAGATGAACTGTGTCCATGACAGCGTCACCCTCAACAGCTTGGACCACCAGCTGGGCATCGAACAGCCCCATCTGACCGAAGCCCTTGTAATCTGGCCTGTCCGTTGGGGACCTCTTCAGGTGGGCTGCATGGATTTCCTCTGAAACACCATCGATTCTCCCGACAAACGTCGCGGTGACTCGATGAAGCACCAAACCGCTAGCCTCGCTCTTTTTGGCTGCAGCGGCCAAGTGTTTCTCAAATCTCCTAAAGTTGAAATCGCGAACCAGTTTGACCCGAATAGGGGCAGCTCTCGCGCCCTCCGAATCGTTCCCACCCGGCACCGCGTTTCCCATTACGTACGCGACTAAGCCGGGAGGGCCGGACCCGTCGCCGTATGCGAACCAAATCGCATCCGAACATCCGTCGCCCTCAATCGTCGAATATTCAAAATTGACCGAAACGTGGCCTCGAACCCGTACTAACTTGTTGTTGAAAGCAGCGGGGGCTTCGAGAATCTTACATACCGTGGTTTCGATTGGTTCCTGTTGAGCGATCGTGGCTGAGTCCTGTCTGGTGACCGGCTTGGCGCAGGTCAGCTCTCCATTTTCGGTCTTGACGAGAGTTACCGGCTTTGGGCACGGCGCGACAACTATGTGATTGTCGTCCAACAGTAGCGCCTCTTTCGGTAGTCCCGTTGTTTTCCAACCCATGCCCTCATAGTCCACTGCGTAGACGTTTCCATTTGCATCGCCAGCGAACCCGTAGAACCCGAAAGAGTCAATGCCCTGGCCATAATAGCGCACGTAGAATGGCTTTCGATCTGCGAATGCTCGAAGCGCGCACTCTGAAGCCGCTTCGGCTTTTCCGCTATTCGCGACACTCCGGCAGTCGATTGCTTCTGCTTTGCCACCGGTGGCAAGAGCTTTTAGTCGGTCATTGATGAGGCGCTTGGCTGGATCACGTTCAGACGCAGCCCGTTGCACCAAAGTCCTCGCATCTTCCAGATAAATAATCCTGTTGCCGAACGCCGCGTAGCGCAATTCCGACAGCTCGGCGGCACTGTGAGTGGTGTTAAGCACAAACAGCCCGTCAGCGAGTATCTCCCGTCTTTGTATACGGTACAGCGGTTCGCCCCGGCCTTAATTTCAACCGAACAATCAATGAACGTGCTGTCCGCCCAAACAGCAGAAGCAGGGACGTTTGCGGGACGATGGTGGTTTCCCCTGCAGCCCAGTAGGCAAGCGAATAGGCTTAGACAGACCAAGTTGACCGGCGAAATCCTCATGTCAACCTCCACCCCAGAACCCGAGCAATTGACAGCAGACAAGTAGAGTAGACACCGTTAAGTCAACAAATGTGCCGGAAACACTTGAGGGGCTGTCCCTATAACGTCATCCTGAGTTGACGCTGCCAAGCAGCTTGGATTACTCCTCATAAAATTGGCTTCCCGTAATCTGAGACAAAATGATTCCCTTTTTGCCTTGCCACTGCCAGCGTGCTGGATTTTGGGCGTATCATGTTCCGTTTCGCCACAGAATCACCTGTGTATGCTCGCGCAGTGCAGCAACCTTCTCGGCTGAAGCCTCGTCGCGTCGCTGCCGTAGCAACCACGACAAGACGATGGTGGGATCTCTGAGCGCGGTCGCGAGCAATTGACAGCCCATAAAACTCCGCGACAAATTGTCACTTGCCAACTTGCCTTGGTTAACTGGTTCCAGGCTAGGGATCCAATCGCGCGCAAAGTGGGCTTTTCTTCTCTGCTTGCCACAACTTGCGAATGACGACTCTTCGTCTGAGAAAGGTTTGCACGTCGAAGGCTTTCTAGCCGTAAGAGGCGCGGGACAAATTGTCCCCTCCTAGTCCGACGCCTCCGCTCGTAACCCATTGATTCTGCGTGCTATTAGCAAAACTCGGGGTTGGCAAACCGGGTGCAAACCAATGTGTGCTCGACAACCTTGAGCGAAGAGGAGCTGTCTGCTCCAGAGAAGCGCAAGCCATTGCCAATGTCGCGCGCGTGGGATGGAAGAGAACCCAGAACGTGAGAAACCGTGATCTACAAGAAGTTGTTCGCCAGGAGAAATGACTTGAGAAAGCAATTCTTGATCCTGCTAGGCTTCATAATTCTTCAAGCCGCCCTGCTTCCACTGTCGGCGGCAGCGGGTACCAACAGCTACCTGCTGGAGAGTCCCACGCCGGCCCAGGCGCAGGCCGCTTGCCTGCGCTATGGCTTCCAGATGGTCAGGAGCCTAAGTGGCGACGTTTACCTGGTGCAGATCTCGGACGCGGTTTCACCCGACCTGCTGAAACAATTGGTGAAGGACGATCCGAACGTCAAGAACCTTGAGCTGGACGGCACAGCATGGGTCCCTGAAGCTACCTGGCAGTACCGGCCAGGGCCTGCCTTCAGCTACTCCGCCGTCACGCAAAAGCCAATCTCTGACTATAACTTGACCCAACTCTATGGCCAGCGGACATGGGTTGGCTATGTACAGCAACCGGCGCTGGCTGTAATTGAGAGTTCGTCCGGGCGCGACTATACCGATATCTTTAGTTATGGCTGTGACAAGTCCACAAGCGCCGGCATCGTAGCCGTCATAGACACCGGCGTGGATCCGGACCAGCCGCTCTTGCGCTCGGTGCTTATCCCGGGATACGATTTTACGAGGGGCATCGCGGGCCGGGCTTCGGAAATGAGCGACCTCAGTCAGTCCACGGCCGCGATTCTCGAGCAGTCCACGGCCGCGATTCTAGAGCAGACCAAGGTCGCCTTCCTCAACCAATCTACGGCGGCCATTCTCGAACAGTCCACTGCTGCGATTCTCGAAGGGCAGAAACTGCCGGCCTACTTCGGCCATGGCACGATGGTGGCGGGCCTGGTCCACCTGGTGGCACCCACGGCGAAGATCATGCCGCTTAAAGCCTTCAACGCTGACGGCAGTGCCAAGAACTCGAACATTCTCCAGGCGATCTACTATGCCACGGACCATGGCGCCAATGTGATTAACATGAGCTTCAGCCTGGCGCAATTCTCCGACGAATTGATGCGAGCTGTGAACTACGCGACCCGCCACGGCGTCATCTGCGTGGCTTCTGCCGGGAACGACAACCGGAAGGTCCTGGTCTATCCCGCTGCCTTCGGCAACGTGGTGGGTGTCGGGTCCACGACATTAGATGATCATCGCTCCGCTTTCTCGAACTACGGGGCCGACCTGGTCACAGTGGCGGCGCCGGGCGAAGCCCTGGTCACCACCTACCCTGGCAACCATTACGCCATGGCGTGGGGAACTTCCTTCAGTTCGGGCTTGGTCTCGGGAGCTGCGGCCCTGCTGGTTAGTTCGAATACCGGGCTACAAGTAGGCGACGTCAAGCGCGCGTTCTCCAACGCCGTGCCCTGCGCTTCTTCTCCGACCTCGCCCTGTGCTCCGGGGGACCTCGGATACGGGCGCCTTGATCTAAATGCCGCTCAGCGGGCCATCGTAGAGATAATTCTCCCCACCACGACCCCCGCACCCCGATAGTCATTTGGGCTCACCGCACGGCGCCGCTGGGCTCCACCTCCCGGCGACGTCGTGCGTCTAGCGGCCGGATAAGAGAAACAGACGAGAGGCAGGGAATGCAAGCGATGCTGAGGGAAGGTACAAACCTGTTCGAGAGCCGGCGGAGAAGGCTCCAGATCGAGTAGCAAGAAAAGCGGTTCCGCGATCTGCGCAGCGCAGCGCTGATGAAAGTACGCTTCCCGAAATAAGGAGAGAACCATGACATCGACACCGACGAAGCGAGGTTCAAATCCGGAGATGCCTCCCAACGACTCGCAGCCAGAAAGATTACCGGAGCCCGGCGCAGAGCGTCGTGCCGACCTTCGTTTTCAAATCCATGTGCCACTCAGCGTTCGCTGGAAGAGCGTTTCAGGGGACGACGAGGCCGCCACCGAGTCACAGAACATAAGCTCACGCGGCATTCTTTTCCTGTCGCCTATACAGATCGAAAACGGCTTGCCCGTCGAGATTGTGATGACGCTGCCCCCGGAAATCACCATGGCTGGCCCGATCAAGGTGCGCTGTCATGGCCGTATCCGGCGCACAGAATCGCGGCTTGACCGCAGAGTCGGCGTGGTGGCAGAGATCGAACGCTACGAATTTCTGCGCAGTGACGAATAGCCTGGATAAGAGAGCCGTTTTGCGTGACTGGGCGTCTGGGGCCGTAACCAGGCAAATGCAGCCTTGTTCAGGTTGGCCTTTCGCAAGGCTGCCAAGCACTGCAAACGAACTGTAGGAGTTTCCTCTCATCGGACAGCTCGAAAGGCTATGGCAACTGAATCACCAGATGCGACCATCCGTGCGAAACCTACCGCCGGTGGCGGTCTGAGCTTCTTGCAGCGGCTGTGCGGGCATGAGATAGGTCAACCAGCGGGCTTTAGCCGCTTGCTGCAGGCTAGCCGCAATGTATTCCCGCTCTCTGTCCACCTCCGGATCTATCTTGTGGGTCACCAGACCGTTGCGATGATCCTTTTCAAAGCCAATATCATGGGTTCCCGCTCCCACCCAAATCACTTGGCCATGTGCTTCCCACGGAGCTTTCCAGATGCGAAAGTGATGGCGGCTCGCAACGACTTTGTACGGCTCGGCTTGTTCGTAGCCGTAGTCTTGGGTCCGGCCAAACAAGTAGAGCTGGCTCATTGGCATTGCCAGGTAATTCTGGTTCATGGAAGTTGTCACCAGGGCGTGCATGGCTGCCGCCCCTTTGCCCCGGTCAGCAACAACCCAACCGGCGGCCGCCAGCGCCTGCTGCACCTGTAGTGCAGAGCCGATGAGAATGAAGTTCGCCATATCGCCTGGGTGACCGGACGCGTCGCTGTTGCGTCGCGGCAGGCGGTCAATCATTTGGCGTAGCTGGTCGTCCAGGGAGCTGGGTGCGGCCGAAGGAACCGCGGGAAGTCGAGGTTCGGAAGGCGGTTGCGGCGGAATAATTCGCACATTAACGCGAAAGATCCCTTCACAGAAGTCTTCGCCATCAGTATTGACTCCCAGAAAAAGATGTCGCGGCTCAGCTACTCTCACCTCGATGTCCCGCCCAACGTAGAAGGGAGTGACTCTCCCGGTTCCGAATTTGCCAATCAGGGCTCCCGGTAGAGCGCCCTGGACAGGCAGGTCGCGGGATACATCTTCCGTAAGTTTCAAGCCTTCAGGGTTGCAGACTTGGAGGGCGTGGCCTTGGGACCGGCTGCGAGGCCGAACCGGCATCTGACTTGATGCGCCAGAGTCCGCCACTATCCGCACCGCATCACCCGGCCGCAGGTCAATTCCGGTGTCCGACCAGGGTTCCGTGGCGGAAAGGGTTAGATCGTAATCCAGAGATAAGGCTTGCTGTTCTAGGGCGGGCATCTGCTGGTCGCCTGGTTTGGGGAGTCCAGTCGGAGCGTTGGAGGTTGAAGGGGCAGCCTCTTGTCCCAAACACAATCCGACCAGGAGCTGCCAGCCTAACAATACAGCACACGCTGCCCGGCATTTCATCCAGAAAGCCTTTGTAGTTGCGGATTGTTCCGGCTTAAGCATGGGCCGCCATCAACCTATGGTTTCCCGATGAGGCGTACGCGGCCGGTGAAGCCCCGCCCTGTGCTTCCCGCAAACCGGAGAAAATCGGGAGATGCAGTGTTGTTATCGACCACCGTGGGATTATTGTGGTTGGTTAGGTTGAGGCATGCGAACTGTATGCCCACACTCCGGCCTCCAACATTGAAGAGCTTTTCTACCCCCAGGTTAAGCCGGAAGACGTCGGGGAAGCGCAGCAGGTTCGGCTGTCCTACAACCTGGTAGCTCTCGTCGAACACGGTGAATGGAAATCCGGTGCGATATTCCAGCAAATAACTCAGCATGAGATTGCCGGGTTTCACCGGGGCCCAGGCCCAGGAAACAACTCGGTTGGGCGCGTCCCACTCCAGAGGTCCTTGATACTGGTTCGTAAACGCGGCGGAAGCCGGATCGTAGTCAAAAAGTTGGTTGGTAGTGGCGTGCGAGCAGGTGTAACCGGCTAGAAATTCCGCTCTAGATCCAAAAGATTGGCGAAAGGAGAATTCGACGGCGCGATAGCGGTCGCGGCGGTCGTTGAAAAGCGCCAGGTCTTCCTCGTTGCGGTGTGCTGCCAGCTTATAGTAGGCGAGGCCATCGCGCTGAGTTCGCCAGAGCATAGAAACGCCGACGAAGCTGTGGCCGGCTATCTGCTGCTCCCATCCCGTCCTGGAGATGGTCACGCTGGGCGCCTTCAGCCGCGGAAAGTTTGCCACGAAATCCACGGTTTGCGGCGCTCCTATTGGATGACCTCCACTGTCGTAAAACCTGTCGATCCGAAGTTGATCCACCGCCTGGCCCAAAAGCGCCAAATTGAGCGGTGGATAGTAATAGCCCCAGAAGGCGAAGAGCTTGGTCCGATGGTTGGCGAATGGCGAGTAAACCACCGAGAACCGGGGAGCCGGCTCATACCTGCGAATAATTCGATCCCAGTCCAGGTGCAACCCGGATTGAATGCGCACGCGCGAAGTTAGCTTCCAGGTGTCCTGGATGTAGGAACCAATGCGCGCATTGTGCAAGGAAAAATCCGAATCACCCACGAATGAGGTGACTTGTTCCAAGGTTCCGTCTTCTCGACGAATTTGGAAAGGAGTCCGCCTGGCATGATGTTCAAAGCGCGTTGGCGTGAGGTCGGCGCCAAACTGAAGGTCGTGATTTCCCAACCGGCTCTGGGTGGGCACGAGGACATTTCCAAAGACTTGAGCCCGTCGCGTGTCTCCGCGGAGAGTCTCAAAGTAGTTCCCCTGGCTGCTTCCCGGAAAGAGGATGTAGGGAGTGCCGCCCTGGGGAGTGAGCGTCGAGCGCAGGCTCTCCAGAGTGATGCCCTCTTCGAACACTGTCTTGCCCACCGAGTGCTGATCATTCGCCGAGAACCGAAGCCGCCGCGAGCCGAGATCAACCGTGGTTGAGAGGGGGGTGAACGCACTGAGACCGATGTGAGTGTCGTCTCGCAGCGAGGATAGAAAACTTAAGTTGACCAGGTGGTTGGACGACAAGTTGAACTGTGTTCGAATCAGGTTGGAGCCTTCCCAGGCGCTGACGGAATCTTGGCGCCGCGGTAGTTCGGGAACGATAACAAGATCATGTTCGGCGCTAATCGTGTCCGAGAACCAGGCGCGCTCCGAACGCAGCGGCCCCGCCCAGGTCACTTGGGGTCTCCAGTTTCCCAGGTGTAGTCCGCGTTGGAATTGAAGCGGAGGAAATAGATTTTTGAGGTCCCAGCTCGAGTGATCCCCTCCGGGTCTCGATTCCAGGCTCAGGCCCTTGCTCGCCGGAGTGTACTCCGCTCCCATGCCGACGGTTCCTGATTTGCTGGCGCTCAATTCCAGGCTTTGCATGCTTTCCGCGTTCAGCGGACTGGCTAGGCCAAACTCCTGCGGCTTGCTCTGGTACGGACGATCCACCAAGTACTTGCTACTAGTAACCTGCGAGCCCGGCGTCCGGATCTCACCGTACCGATCCAGCAGAGTTTCGGAAACTCTCGGCAAGTTTTCTAGAGAGTCGTTCGCTGCCTCGGTTGTGCTGTTGGGTTTGACTTGAGGGTTCTGATTTGCCGGGAACAGAGCAGCGAACAACGACGTTACGCTCCCCTTCGGCTGTGGCCGCAGCACGTATCGGATTCGATTTTCCCCAAGGTGTAGGCTAAGCGAGCGTGCGGCGATCGGCACGTATCCGCGTCTCCTGAGCCAGATCTGATAGTCTCCCGCCTCTAGGGTGGTCTCGAAGTGCCCGCTAGCATCACTGCGGATCGATATTTGTCGTCCTGTCGGCATTCTAAGCAGAACCGAGACCCCAGCCAGGGCGTGGTCGTCTTTGCCGGCTACGCGGCCATAAACTGTTGCCACGGCGGGGGGTTCGCGTTCGGGAAAGGTAGCTGCCGACTGGGCTGCGAATGCCAAGGAGACATTGACCAGAAACCAGCCACAGAGGGCGAATCTAGACACAAATCGCAACCGAAGTCTTTTGCCCACAGTCAGGTAGAACATGGTTCGAGAACCTTCTGCAATCATTTGATAAAAAAGACCTTAATGAACAGCCCGGGGGTACGAATGCGAATAGACACCCTGGAACCCCCCACCTAAGGGAAGCGCAAGTCCAAAACCGTTTGCCGACCTTTCGAGCCAAAGCATGTACTCTCACGGCACTCCAGAGCTAAACGCCAATGGAATAAACCACTTGCGAAGACTCCAAACAAGGCGATGCGAGCTTGCCCCTTATTAGGTCCTGTGTGAAACTGCCCCAGAAGTGAAAAAAACAACCATTATGAATTAGCGAAAAGCGCCAACTCGCTACTGCATGTTTGTTCCGAACGCTGGTTCGATGGGATTTTCCGGGTGTTTGATCTGCCTGTCGAAATCCGCCGATAGGGTGCAGGCACCCTTCCAAGTCATTCCCCGAAGAAAATCCTTTCGGCAGGCCTGTGTGAAGAGGAGTCTATTTGCGCCCCACCAGCCGGAGGCGCGCGGTGACCGCGCGTCCCTGGCCACCGGCAAACCTCAAAAAGTTGGGAGCGTCAACATTGTTGATCACGGCGTTCGGATTGGCGTGACCGGTGACATTGACAGTGGCCAGCCGAGCTGCCCACTCGTAGCCGCGGAACCGGAAGCGTTTCTCGATCCCCAAATTGAGGCTCAAGTAGTCGGGGAATCGCAGGCGATTGGGGGGACCGACTAGCAGCTGCTGCTGGTTAATAACGCTGAAGGGGAATCCTGTCCGGTACTCGAAGAAATAGCTGATCAATAGTCCCCAAATCGGCGCCGGCGCCCAGCCCCAGGAGAGGAAGCGATTGGGAGCATCCCAGGATACCCGGCCCGAAGCCTGCGGGGAGAGGATCAGCTCGCCGAGGGCATAGTCGTGGACCTCGTTGGAGGAAGCGCGGGAGCGGGTGAAACTCCCAAACAACTCGGCTTTTCTGCCGAAGGAATGGCGGAGTGAGAATTCGACCGAGCGATACCGGTCGTGGCGATTGTTTTGGAGCAGGAATAAGCCTCCGGGCTGTGCGGGTTGCAGCTTCTCATAAGCTAGGCCAAAGCGTTCAATGCGGCGGCTGAAATGGACGGAGGCGAGGCTGTTAGCCCCGAACTTTTGTATCCATTCGACGCTGGTGGTGTAGAAACGCGGTTGCTTCAAGCCACCCGTCGGCAAGACAAAGCTGCTTGCCAACGACACCGGACTTTTTCCGCTGTTGTCGAAAAAGACGTCGGTCTGCTGCTGATCAAGCCCCTGTCCAAGCACGGCAAGTTCAACTGGCTGGTAATAGATACCCCAGGCGAGTGCCAATTTGGCGCGGTCATCTCGAAACGGCAGAATGTTTGCCGCGATCCGTGGCTCGACAAGCGCGCGGTGGATGATCCGATCCCCATCCGAACGTATTCCAAACTGGAGCAGCAGTGACCGAAGCGGACGCCAGAAGTCCTGTGCGTATCCGCCGATCTGCGTGTTAGAGAGGTGGAACTGGGGCGGCCCGGAAAAAGTTGTGCGCCGCGACAAGGTTGTATCGGACCGTTCGACCTCAATGGTGTGCCGCAGAGCGAGGTGAGAGAAATCGATTGCATCCAGATTGACGCCGACGGCGAAGTCGTGGGACCCATGCCAGCGTCGCGAGGGCATGGTCAAGTTGCCCAGGAACTGCCATCGCCGGGCGCGCAAGCGCAAGCCCTCAAAGAAATTCCCTGACGTTTCGCTTGGCGTGATCACATACGTGTCCGAGCCTCGAGGCTGGCTCTCGCTGTGCCCCGTATCCGCCGCGGCGCCTAGCTCCAGAAGCATGTTCTTCCACCAAATCTGATCTTTCAGAGAGACGAAATAGCGGCGCGCAGCGAGTTGGGTGGTTGTGGAAAGCGGAGCAAAAGGGCCCAGGCCCAGATGGGAAGCGCTCGATTGATTGTACAGAAAGCTGCCCTGCAGCACGTGGGTGGGCGTCAGA
>Ga0209154_1002239_pt1 | contig 10870 bp, 8 predicted proteins | sample GraSoiAngelo_121_FD_185878 | JGI IMG/M metagenome (GOLD analysis project Ga0209154, IMG submission 185878) | Grasslands soil microbial communities from the Angelo Coastal Reserve, California, USA - 14_0919_12_20cm (SPAdes) (version 2) | ecosystem: Environmental > Terrestrial > Soil > Grasslands ... | reverse complement strand
CCTGTCTCAGGAACACCCTCGCACGCGTGTAGAGCGCAGGCCACAACGTGGGATCATTCCGCAGAGCCGCGTCCACACTTCGTCGCGCATTCTCCACTTCGCCCGTCTGCAACTCCGCTTCTGCGTCCTTCCAGAATTTCATCGCAACTTTATTGCGCCCAACACCGGACTCGATCACGATCGGTAGGCTGCCTTGCGCGTCCATCGCAGCGAGAACCGCGAGGAGAACGCATGCTGCGGCAATTGTCATACGAGTGGTAATGCACATCCTGGCATTATTCTTTTGCATTGGTTTCCGAACTCTTTTCTAGAACGCTTTCGTCCGCGTCTTCAATCCAAAATAATCGCTTCCATAACGTCTGGATTGGATAGGTAACAAGTTTCAAAGTTCGGCTCGGCGAGCCGCCGAAAGTCCGAGCTCGCCACAAAGAAAACGCGCATATTGAAGTTCGTTTCGGCGAGACACCGAAACCAGCACGCGAGACGCGTGCGCTACCCATTCGCGTAAACCGCAGCCGGGTGACATTTAAGGTCATCTACCCAGTCGCTCCCTACGCGACTGTGTTCCCAGCGGTTTAAAAGTAGCATCATGCTTTCGAATAAATCTCTGCGCCCGCTTCGGTGAACTCGCGGGCTTTCTGTTCCATACCGGCACGTAACGCCTCCCCCGACAGTTTCTGTTCGGCAGCAAATTTCCTCACGTCTTCGGTGATTTTCATGGAACAAAAATGTGGGCCGCACATCGAGCAGAAATGAGCTGATTTCGCCCCTTCCATGGGTAGGGTCTCATCATGGAACTCGCGCGCGGTCTCAGGATCGAGAGACAAATTGAATTGATCTTCCCAGCGAAATTCGAAGCGCGCCTTGGAGATGGCGTTGTCGCGGTATTGCGCGCCGGGATGGCCCTTCGCCAAATCGGCGGCGTGGGCGGCGATTTTGTAGGCGATGACGCCGTCTTTGACGTCTTTCTTGTTCGGCAAACCGAGATGTTCTTTCGGCGTGACGTAGCAAAGCATGGCGCACCCATACCAACCGATCATGGCCGCGCCGATCGCGCTGGTGATGTGATCGTAGCCGGGCGCGATGTCGGTGGTTAGCGGGCCGAGGGTGTAGAACGGCGCTTCGTCGCACCACTCGAGTTGTTTCTCCATGTTTTCCTTGATCATGTGCATGGGGATGTGGCCCGGGCCTTCGTTCATCACTTGCACGTGCTGTTTCCAGGCGCGCTGGGTCAGCTCGCCTTGCGTGTAAAGCTCGGCGAACTGCGCTTCGTCGTTCGCGTCCGCGATTGAACCCGGGCGTAAGCCGTCACCGATGGAGAAGCTCACGTCGTAGGCGGCCATAATCTCGCAGATCTCGTCCCAATGCGTGTAGAGAAAACTTTCCTGATGATGGGCCAGACACCATTTCGCCATGATCGAGCCGCCACGCGAGACGATGCCCGTGGCGCGCCGCGCCGTCATCGGGATGTATCTTAAGAGTACCCCAGCGTGGACGGTGAAGTAATCGACCCCCTGCTCCGCCTGTTCGATGAGCGTGTCGCGATAAATTTCCCAGGTCAGTTCTTCGGCGCAGCCGCCGACTTTTTCGAGCGCCTGATAAATCGGCACCGTACCGATCGGCACCGGCGAGTTGCGAATGATCCATTCGCGGGTGGCGTGAATGTTTTTGCCGGTGGAAAGATCCATCACCGTGTCCGCGCCCCACTTGGTCGCCCAACGCATCTTTTCGACCTCTTCATCGATTGACGACGCGACGGCGCTGTTGCCGATGTTGGCATTGATCTTCACCAGGAAATTGCGGCCGATAATCATCGGCTCGCTTTCCGGGTGATTGATGTTCGCCGGGATGATGGCGCGCCCGCGCGCGACCTCGTCACGGACGAATTCCGGGGTGATCTCGCGCGGGATGGACGCACCGAAGGATTCGCCGGCGTGTTGTTGGCGCAGATCGTTTCTGTTGTAGCCGCTGCCGTTGGCTGCGGTGCGAGCCGCACGGACATTTCCGCGGTCAGCGACCGCGACTACAGCGCGACCATTCTCGCGGATAGCGATGAATTCCATCTCGGGCGTGATGATCCCCTGCCGCGCGTAAGCCAATTGCGTTACGACTTTGCCGGGCTTTGCCCGCAAAGGACGACGCATTGGCAATGACGAATGACGAATGACGAATGCCGAATCGTCCTTGCTGCCATTGAGCGTTGAGCGTTGAGCGTTTGACAGCCCGCTCGCGAACACTTTCGGAGTTGAGCGTTTGCTGGCGGCGATAGCCGCATGCGTCTCCGACAGGTATCCATCATCGATCGGCCTTACTGCGCGCCCAGCGTATTCCTCGACATTGCAGCGGTCGCGAATCCACTTCCCGCGCAACGCTGGTAGACCGCGCGCTACATCGACATTTATGTCGGGATCGCCCGACGGGCCGCTCGTGTCATAAACGCGCACCGGCTCATTAGTCTCGAGGCGGCCATCAAAATCTTTGGTCGGCGCGAGCGAGATTTCGCGGAACGGCACCCGGACATCCGCATGCTCTTTTCCGGCGATGTAAACGCGCCGCGAATTCGGCAAATTGTACGCGCGGCCAACCGCGGTTTCTTCAGCCCCATTTTGAGAGCCGGGGTCAGCGACCCCAACTACAGCGAGAGAATCTTTTTTCGTGCTCATAGCCATGCGCGGAAAATCGCATGGCTTACCTCGCTTCCTTCGGCGGAATTACCCGCATCAGGTTCAAGGGGTTCGATCGGCGTCATTCGCCGATCATCTCAGCCAGGCGGCTCCCCCGCACTGGATCGAGAATAGAACCGCCAGGCGCGAAGTCAAGAAACTGTAGTGGCGGGGTGCGTAGCCATAATTGCAGGGTATTTGATTCGCTTTCCCCTAAAGCTCACCTCTCCGGCTTTCCGTCCATGTCGTCGGCTCTCGCCAGCTCCATGCTGTGAAACGCCAAACTGAGTCAAGCCGCTGTCTGACATAGACGGCCTACGAACAAAGATGTAGTTACGGCGCTCTGTCGCTGTGCCTAGAAAGGCCTAACGGGACGCCTCGACAGAGCGAGGCGGCTACAGAAACGCAGGCGACACGCCTGCCTCTACAGAAGATGCGCTTACGGAACGATCACGGCGGACAGAAGCGACGGAGTGGGACTGGGAGTGGGCGTTGGCGAAGGCTCCTGAGTGGTCTGCGCCCTCGAGGGTTGCCGCCGATAATCGGCGACGATCAGCGGTCGCTGCTTGTTATCGGCCAGCGCCTTGTAGTTTTCGATTCCGACGCTGATCGCCTGTGCCAGTTTCACGCGCCAATCTTTATTCGCAATTAATCGGCTCTCGCCGCGCTCCGTCAGGAAGCCGCCTTCGATGAGCACGGCGGGGACTTTTGTCAGCCGCAAAACAGCGAAGCGTGCCCGCTTGATGCCGCGGTCGAACTCCGGGATGTGACCGAGGACCGAATGGTAAATGCAGGCGGAGAGTTCGATGCTTTGCGCATCGACCGCGCTGCCAGCTTGCATGTTCATGAAACTCAGGGCCACCGAGTCATCAGAGGTTGAGGGCGCTCCGCGCGGAGTGAGCGAATAGATTTCGAAGCCCGTCGCAGCCGGATCGCGGTCCGTGGCGTTGAAATGAATGCTCACGAAAATGGAATTCTGCGCCGCATTGGCGATGCGCGCCCGCAATTCCAAAGGAACGAACGCGTCGCTCTCGCGCGTCATGATCACACGCAGGCCCTTAGCTTGAAGCAGTGGCCGGAGTTTGCGCGCCACATCAAGGGCAAAATCCTTTTCGCACCCATAACTGCTGATCGCGCCCTTGTCGTAGCCGCCGTGACCCGGATCGAGAACAACAGTTTGGACTCTGTCGATGTTCGGGATGCGTTGCGGACGAAGCTGCGGCTCGAGCGTTTTCGCCAGGTCCATGCGCGAGACGAGAAATTTGCCGTCGTGTTCAATGACGGGGAAGCACAACCAATTGCGCGCGCCGTTGATCATCATTTCGCGGCTCTCGGGCGTGAACTCGAGCGATCTGTTTACGTCCTCGAGACCGATTTTCCTGCCGCCGAAAGGGACGCCGGCCGGGAAACTGTAAAACTTTGCGATGTTATCGACGCTCAGATAATCATGACCACCGACTTTGATGACCTGCCAATCATCCGAGGCAAAGGCCGGAGTGGGAGCCAGAGCAAAAGGAACGGTAAGCAACGCGAGGGCGACCAAACGTTTCGCCAGCACAATCATTCGTGTCTTACCGTGCCGCAAAGATGCCATGGTCGCAAATGGCAACGATCAGAATTGAATGGCAAAGCAATTTCCGGACGACGTCGCGGCATGGAAATGGGGAAACTTCCAGTGTTTGCGCCCAGCGGAGTTCTACTCCGCTGCAAGTAATGTAGCGGGCAGAATGTCCGCTGGGCACACAGGCAAAATGCCTATGTTCCGGCAATCTTGCCGCCCCACGAAAGTATTTTCGCTTTCGCGCCCGCCGCTTCGGCTTCTTTGATGTCGCCGTTGCGATTGTAGAATAGCGACAAACTCGTCCAGGCAATCTGATCATTTGGCCGCAACTCGGTCGCCTTCTTCCCGGCCTCGATTGCTTCTGGAAAATGTCCGAGTTTCATCAGCGCCATTCCAAGCGCATGCCAGCCGTCGAAAAATTCAGGATCGATCTCGACGCAGCGCCGGTATTTTCCGACCGCGCTCTCCAACTCGCCGATCGCAAGATCGCCGTTCGCGTCATCGAAGATCTGGTCGCGCGTCTCCATTTTCCGGAATCGACGATGTCGAGGTAACGTTTACCCTCGCGAAACTTGAAGACCGGCGTCGCGCTGCCGGTCGCGAAGCCATTCGTAGAAAACAATTTCTCGATAACGATTATCAAACGCAGCTTTCTTTTCCGGATACTTTGCCGGGTCCGCCGGTTCCCGTTTTTCCAGAACAGCAATCACCCCGCCCTCCTCCCATGGAAAAAAGTCGCTTACGTCGCCCGGATTAATCTGTGCCACTGCGTTTTTGATTGCGACCAGATCTGGCGGCTCCTTTCGCTCTTCCGGTTTGGCCGTTGCATCTTCCACCAGCGAAAAAGGCGGTACCTTCTCCGCTTTTAATCCCATCTTTTGGATGGCAGCTTCCAGCGGCTGGCCGGACGTGCTGACTTCACGCAGTTGATGCGCGATCTCGGCGCCCTTGGTCGAGATCAATTCCCGCGTTCGAGAGCTCTTAATTGCTTCCACCACCTTCGGCTTCGCCTCCTCGATTGTCAGCGGACGCGCCTCGACAATCCCCGCGAGATGCAAAATATAAAATCCATCTGCCGCCTGGAGCGGATCGCTGTTCGGTTCCTGCGCCGTTAATCGAAAAGCAGCCGCCCCAAGTTGTGGATCGACATTCAATTGCGGATCAGGCGCCGCCGCGGCGAATTCGCCAGTGACGTGAATCGGCAGCTGAAACTTCGCCGCCACTTGTTTGAAATTTTCTCCTTTTTCCAGCAATGCCTGCGTGAAATCGTTCGCGCGATCCGCCAGTTTCTGCAGAGCGTCGATGCGCTCTTTGCCGCTTAATTTTTTTTGTTCGTCACTCAACGCAAGGCTGACGAACTCGACCTTCCGCTTCTCTTCGTTTTTGAATTCGGCCTTGTGCGCTTCATAGTATTTTCCAACGTCATCGTCAGTCACTTTGATGTCCTTCGCAAAATCCGGTGAGCGCAATCGGATGACGCTCACGAAAAGTTTGCTGTAAGCTTCGTCGTAATTTGCCTTGCTCTCGTTTTCCGGGAGAGACGCACCCGCCGCGACGAGTTGTTTGATTCGGTTCAAGCAAAGCTCATCACGCACCAGCTGCTCGATTTGCTCTTCGCCAAGACCGTTCGGTGCAAGAAAGTTTTGCGTGAAGTCGTTGTATTTCTGAAGATCGAAACCGGACGAGCCGCGAAATGCTTCCAAATTGCGGACCACATCCGCAATCTCCGACGACCTCGGCCGAATCCCGAGTCGCGCCGCTTCATGTCTCAGGATAACAAGATTTAAAATGAATGGCACGTAAGCCTCCGCTTGGCTTTTCGCACCGGCCGAGAGATCCTGCCGAAAGCTGGACATTCCTAGCGCTTGCGCCAGATCGAACAACCGCGCATCTCGCCGAGCTTCCACGAGTGAAATCGTGCGATTGTAGATTCGGGCGAAGTCATCGGGACGTATCGCGCTGTAATCCGTTTTCACGAAATAGATGCAAAATGGAAGCGCCAGGATCGCAATCACGATCATGAGCCAGTGACGATGCTTCCGAAGAAGTGTGATCATCGCGTCTAACTATGTTTCAGAGCGCGCTGAATGACAAACTGACCGGGCGTGCCGCCCGCAATCGGCAATCTAAACGCTGCTCGTCAAGCTCCGGTACTTTACTGATTATTAACGACCATTTGTGGAGCGGGTTTGTTCAGTTCAAGCCGGTTGCTTACCTTCTGGAGTAGCGCCGCTTGCTCTTTTAGCTGAGCAGCGAGGGCCTTAATTTCCGCCTGCTGTTCCTGCACTATGCGGTGCTGTTTGAGGAACTCGTTGAGCAACATCGCGTTCACCGCCTCGTAGCGCACAGTGTAAACTTTCCCCTGACCGTCGCGAGCCACCAGAGCGGGATTGACCTTTTCCACTTCCTCGGCCACGAGGCCAAACTGCGGGATGCCTTTGGGATCAAGCTCGTGCTTGTAGCGGAAGGTGACCGGTTTGAGCGCGAGAATCGCTTCGCTCGCCTTGTCCATTGGCTTGATCTCGTCCTTGAAACGCTCCGAGGAAACTACCGTGCCGAGGTGACCGTTGGTATCTATAATTACCCCTACGCCTCCTGCAACCGTTGCCCCGCTAATGCCGGCGATAAAGGTGGCCGTCTGGGTTCCTTGCACGCCGATGCGGATGGTGCCGCTATCGCTCATCATACCTTGGTTGCCGATGTGGATATTGTCATCGCCCGTGGTAAGGTTTAAGCCGGCTGCTTTGCCCAAAGCAATGTTACGGGCGCCGGTCGTGTTGTGAAAGAGCGCGTCAAGACCGTTGGCCGTGTTATCGCTGCCCGTGGTATTAGAGGAGAGCGCCTGAAAGCCACTAGCCGTGTTATCGACGCCGGTGGTGTTGAAAAAGAGCGCCTCAGTACCATTGGCCGTGTTAAAGTTGCCGGTGGTGTTGCTAAAGAGCGCTTGAAACCCAGTGGCCATGTTATGGTCGCCTATCGTATTCGAGTAGAGCGCTTGAAATCCACTGGCCGTATTATCGCTGCCGGTGGTGTTAGTAACGAGCGCTTGAGAGCCGGTGGCCACGTTGGAACTGCCGGTGGTGTTAGTAAAGAGCGTTTGAAAACCGGCAGCCATGTTATCGTCGCCGGTGGTGTTGCTATAAAGCGCTTGAAAACCGGAGGCCATGTTAGCGTCGCCGGTGGTGTTGCTATAAAGCGCTTGAGAACCAGCGGCCACGTTATAGTTGCCGGTGGTGTTATTGAAGAGCGCGTAAGAACCGGAGGCCGTGTTGAAGCTGCCGGTGGTGTTAGTAACGAGCGCTTGAAAACCTGAGGCGATGTTATAGTTGCCGGTAGTGTTGGTAAAGAGCGCTTGATAACCATTAGCCGTGTTCTGATAGCCGGTGGTGTTGCTATAAAGCGTTTGAAAACCGCTGGCTATGTTATAGTTGCCGGTGGTGTTGCTATAAAGCGCTTGAGAACCGGAGGCAATGTTATAGCTGCCGGCGGTGTTATTGAAGAGCGCGTGAGAACCGGCGGCCACGTTATAGTTGCCGGTAGTGTTGCTATAAAGCGCTTGAAAACCGGCGGCCACGTTAAAGCTGCCGCTAGTAAGGCTAAAGAGCGCATTTTGACCCTCAGCGGTGTTGCCGTTGGGATAGCCTCCGTCCGGTGCCGGACTAACCCCGAACGCTTTCGGGGCCGGCCCAAGCCCGAGGCAGGCGAGCGCGACCGCGATGAGAAAGAAACTGCGCGGCAAAGGCGGCCGGCTGATTGAATTTCTTAGCGATTGAATTGTGGTTTGACGCTGAATCGATTGATACATATATGGACTCTTTTCTTTCCCCCGGTTAGTTTAATTCTGCCAGTGACAACTCTGAACGAGGCGGAAAGAACCCTACCGAGAAGAAGCGCCCTTTACCCGATTCAGATTTGTTTATCATTTACCCAAACTTTTAGAAAAATCTCGCCCGTTTGTCAAGACCAAACCATTAACTCCGAAAGCTTTCGCGACTCAATCTAGCGATATTCCGAGCTCGTCGTTAACGAAAATTAGGCGGCAACTTCGCCCGCCGTCGCCTGGATGAACTGCCAGACGTTGCGCAGATGTCGCTCGGTGGTAAGACCCGCCCGAAATCGCTCAGAATTTGTTCGCCGATTCTCTGCACGTCGGTATGATTGGAGACGTCAACCACACACGCTTTCGCCGCGCCGCCGTGAGGCTTTGGTACACGCCGCTTGTTGAGCCGTCGAAGAAAAAGGCGTCACAATCATGTTAAACAGAGCCTTGCAAGCGCGCCGTTGGGCGGAATTGCCGGAGCGCGGCACGCCGGTCATGCTGCGGCTGATCCATGGGATCGCCGTAGGCATCGGGCGCTGGGCGGCAAGGCTGCTGCTGTATCCGATCACGCTTTATTTCCTGATCAGCGCACATGCCGCCCGGCGAATATCGCGTGAGTACTTGAAGCGGGTGCACGGCCATCCGGCCCATTGGTGGCATGTTTTCCGCCACTTTCACTCCTTCGCCGCCACAATATTAGATCGAGTGTATCTGCTCAGAGGCGAGTTCCAGCGCTTTGCCGTAACGCTTCATCACAAAGAAATCCTGCACCGCCAGGTCGAAACCGGGAAGGGCTGCATCGTTTTGGGCTCTCACTTGGGTAGTTTCGAGGTGCTGCGCACCCTGGGCGTGACGCAGCAGGATTTTCCGATCAAGGTGCTGATGGATACCACGCACAACGAGAACATTACCCGCTTTCTTGATGCGCTTAACCCTGAGATCGCCAACACAGTAATCGTTTCGGATCGAGCGGATGCCTCGCTTAGAGTTAAAGAGGGCTTGGATGCAGGTTTTCTGATTGGCACGTTAGGCGACCGCGTCTCAAGCGATGGAAAAACCACGCAATGTCAGTTCTTAGGTGCGCCGGCTACATTCCCGGCCGGCCCGATCCTACTTGCTGCCGTTATGCATTGCCCTGTCATTCTGTTTTTCGGCCTTTACCGCGGGGGCAACCACTACGAAATTTACTTCGAGCGATTGGCTGAGGAAGTAATCCTGAATCGCGACCGGCGGGCGCAGGACATCCAGCATTGGATGCAACGCTACGTCGATCGTCTGGAACATTACACGCGGCTTGCGCCTTACAACTGGTTCAACTTCTATCCATTTTGGGATTAACGCGGCCGCTCGGTTGAAAAATGTAAGAGCCGCGAACCGAATATGCCTATAGCCAAAGCGGAAATCCGCACGCTCATCCCGCATGCCGGTCTTATGTGTCTGTTGGATAGCGTGCTCGAGTGGGACGACGAATCGATTGTGTGTACGAGTGAGACGCATCGCGATCCGGCCAATCCACTGCGCCGTGACGGACGGCTATCAGCGTTACATGCTTTCGAATATGGTGCGCAGGCGGCTGCCGTCCACGGCGGATTGCGAGCGCGATCAGCGGGTGTGGCCGCGCAGCCGTATTATCTGGCCGCGCTGCGGGATGCGCATTTGCAGGTGATGCGCCTGGATGACATCGATTCGCCGCTCGAGGTTCGCGGGCAACGCTTGTTCGGCGACGGCGGCAATGCGATTTACGAATGCCATGTCTCAGTCGGCGATGCTCTTTTGGCCGACGGACGCATTACCCTCATGCTACGTACGTGATCGCTTTAAACGAATGATTGTCACGGGAGTGCGACAGATGAGCTTTGAAATTTCCCGCGCGATTCGCGCCGATCATCCCAGCCTGGCCGGGCATTTCCCGGGCACGCCTATTGTGCCAGGCGTAGTGATCCTCGATGAAGTCGCCGCCGCTTTGGCCGAATGGCGCAAAGATTGTCAGCTTACCGGCGTACGTGCAGTCAAGTTTGTCCTGCCATTAAAGCCTGAGCAACCGTTTACCATTTGTCTTACGGCGAAGGGTGCGAAGACGGAGGTGGATTTTTGCTGCCGCGTCGAAGGCCGCATGGTAGTTGAAGGTCGCCTTGAGATCCGTTGCGACAAAATCTGATATGACAGACGCGGCATTATTCAAAGCGCCCGTCTTTAACCTTCAACCACCCGATCCACGCCTGGCAAATTGGCTTAAAGGTTACCCGCCATCGCTGTTCAGCGAACGCTTGTATCAAAGCATCGAACTAATAGAGCGCTATAGTATCGATCTGGCGATCGATTTGATCGGCCGATTGGATGTTATTGATCAACTCGGCCAGTGGCGATCGGCGAGAAAACTTTGTCAGGCGCTTTCGTTTCAGCCGCGTTTCAGTTCCGCCTTGGGTTGGCTTTTAGAGCGGCTGATCGAGACGGGTTGCATCGAGGCGCGAACGGACCAAAACACCCGCTCCTATCGCCTGCGCCATCCGCCGTGGCGACCTGAACTCGCCCGCCTGCGCGCTTTCGGGCTTGATATTGACTGCGGCAATGCACCGACGTTGGATTTATTAGACCAGGCAGCAAGCCTCTATCAGCCGGTCGCACGCGGCGAACAGACGGGCGAGCAGGGCCTGTTCGGAGCGCAAACTATATCGCTGTGGCTGAATTATTTTCACAATGATAACTTAACTTACACAGTGAATAATTGGGTGGGTGCGGCGCTCGCCGCCGACCGCCTGACCACTCGACCCAAGCTGCGGATTTTGGAACTCGGCGCCGGCGCCGGCAGCGCTGGTGTAATCCTAC
>Ga0209154_1002230_pt1 | contig 10913 bp, 10 predicted proteins | sample GraSoiAngelo_121_FD_185878 | JGI IMG/M metagenome (GOLD analysis project Ga0209154, IMG submission 185878) | Grasslands soil microbial communities from the Angelo Coastal Reserve, California, USA - 14_0919_12_20cm (SPAdes) (version 2) | ecosystem: Environmental > Terrestrial > Soil > Grasslands ... | reverse complement strand
ATCTTTGACGAGTTCTATCAGCTCGACAACGCGACCACCCGCCAGGTGGAGGGCACGGGTCTCGGACTTTCGCTGACCCGCCGGCTGGTCGAGCTGCATGGAGGGCGCATCCGGCTGGAGAGCGAGCCGGGCAAGGGATCGATCTTCACGTTCCAGTTGCCCATCGCGGGCCTCGAAGCGGTGAACGGGCATCGACACAACCGCGTCCTGCTCATCGAGGACAACGCGAGCAATCGCGAGCTCGCCAAGATGGTGCTCACCGGCAACGGGTTCGAGGTCGACGTCGCGCTGGACGGCGACGAGGGGCTCCACAAGGCGAGAGCGAAGCCCTACGATCTCGTGCTCATGGACATCGAGCTTCCCGGGATGGACGGGCTCACCGTCACCCGGATGCTCCGGTCGGATCCCAAGACGTCGTCCATGCCCATCGTCGCCCTGACCGCCAACGCGATGAAGGGGAGCGAGCAGGAAGCGCTGGCGGCGGGGTGCTCCGGCTACATCAGCAAGCCGATCGAGGTGGCCAACTTCGTCGAGCGGATCTCCAACTACCTGGAGGCGGCGGTGTGAGCGGCGCCGGCAAGACCATCCTCATCGTCGAGGATGACCAGCCCAGCCGCGAGATCGTGCGCCTGGCGACCAGCGCGCAGAATCACACGCTGGTCGAGGCCGCGACCGGCGTCGATGGACTCACCCTGGCGCGAGAGCAAAACCCGGACCTGATCATCCTCGACATCAACCTGCCCGGCATGAGCGGTCTCGACGTGTGCCGCCGTCTGCGTGCGGAGGGATCGCGCGTTCCCATCATCATGCTCACGGCGAAGTCGGACACCATCGACGTCGTGGTGGGGCTGGAGCTGGGAGCCGACGATTACGTCACCAAACCATTCGAAGTGCGCGAGCTGATGGCGCGCGTGGGAGCGCATCTGCGACGCAGCGAGATCTCTGCGCAGGACCAGCCCCGCGACCGTTTCGAGTTCCCCGGTCTGACCATCGACCTCGGCCGCCGTCAGGTGTTCCGCGAGGGCGAAGAGGTCATGCTGACGCTGACCGAGTTCAACCTGCTGGCGCTCCTCGCGTCACGTCCCGGCCAGGTGATGAGCCGCGGTGAACTGCTGCGTCGCGTGTGGGGCTACGAGGTGGAGATAGAGACGCGCACCGTCGATGCGCACGTGTACAGGCTGCGGCGCAAAATCGAGCCAGACGCAGAGAAGCCGACGTACATTCACTCGGTCCCAGGCATCGGTTACCGCTTCAGCGGTTAGCTGTTCGCGGCGTGGTTGAGAGAAGGGGACGCATGTGTCTGCTTTGCTCAGAGGCCACAGCGAGTGGACACGTGTGTTCGCGGCGAGTTCAGGGTGCGGCGGAGCAGTGCGCGATAGTTGCCGAAGGCGATAGCGCACTGCGGAGCCGCAGCCCTGCTGTCTGAGCAGAGCGGACACACGTGTCCACTCGCAAGACCAAGAGACGATCAGTAGATGAAGCCGGTGATCGTCCAGTCGTTGGCGGCGATGGTGCGTCGGTCGACACGTCCCCAGCCACCGCCAGTGCCATAGAAGTTCATCTCTGAGACGACGAAGCTGCCGTCGGGATTCACGTGTTCGACGTACGCAACGTGCCCCGCCCAACCGAGATGGAACACAGCGATCGCTCCCTGAACGGCGACGCGACCCAGGTGCATTGACCCCAGGGAAATCCGTCGGATCCCGTCGGGTTCAGCGTGCTCGGCGGCACCATGGGCACGCCAGGCGTATTCACTGCGAACAGCCGGGCGATCAGAGAGCCCCGCGGAGCGTCAGCGAGCGGCACCTGCAGATACGTGCCCGCCGGCAACGGGTTGTCGGATGTGAGCGCGTTGTAGTCGAGTGCCGTCGCCGGGTCGAGCCCGACTCGCTTGGCGAACTGGGTCGGCGTCTCACCATCATGGACGCGCACCAGCGCACCGGCCGTTGGCGGAATCAGAAGCGGCGTACCGGGCGCCGGCCGTGCGTTCGGCGCCAGACCGTTCGCCCAACGAATCGCCGACGCGTCGCCGCCGTACGCCTCCGCAAGTGACTCGACCGTCTGGCCGGGACGTACCGTCGCGGTCTGCGCAGGGTGTGAGATGGGGATGGGCGCGACCGCGGGGCGCTCGATGACTGCGTCGATCTGGATCGCCGCGATGTTCTTGAGTGCCAGTGGTGTCGGAGCGGACGCGCCGGCCGGCTGCGCCACGAGAAATATCAGGCCAGCGGCTGTGGCGAGAACCCACGCGTGACGCAGCATGCGATGCGGGTTTCCCCCGATCAGTGTTCCTCCGTATCCCCTTCGAACCGGCCGGATCCGGGACGCTCGCGCTGCGCCCCGGCAGGTCGCGCGGGACGATAGCAGAGTGCCGGCCCCGAGCGTCAATACCCGGGACCGGCACCGTATGGAGGGAGAATCTTATCTTATAGCTTGACTATCACATAGTGTGAGGTATAGGCTCAACGGATGCGCAAGTACAAGCCCGTGGAGCTGCCGCTGAAGTCGGTCCCCACCGACTACGAGGCGACGCACGCCATGTGCCCCAACTGCGAGAACCGCAACGCCGGCGTGATCGGGAGGCTCGGGCTCCGCCTGGTGTTCCGCTGTGAGCACTGCCGGGTGCGGTTTCACCGTCCCACGGCGAGCGTCCAGCTGCTCTAGCCCCCTGGCCGCGGGCTGCTGCCAGACTGCCCGCCATGCCCCCGCCGGTGCTCGCGTCGCTATGGCGGGGCGCCGTCCGCGAGGCGCGCGTTCGGGGGCACGTTGCCGTGGTCGATGGCCGGAATCGGTTGGTCGGCGCGGCGGGCGATCCCGACGTCCTGACCACGGTCCGCAGCTGCGTCAAGCCGATCCAGGCGCTGCCCTTCGTCGAGCACGCGGCGCGCCGGCTCGGAGCGAGCCTTGCGGACATCGCGATCGCGTGCTCCTCCCACAACGGCGAGGACATGCACGTCGATGCCGTCCGCCGGCTCCTCGGTCTGGCCGGGCTGGACGGTGCACAACAACTGCTCCGGGAAGCACGCGGCGATGCTCGCGACCTGCGCGGTGGCGGGCTGGTCGCTCGAGGGGTACATGGAGCCAGGCCACCCGTGCCAGCAGGCGGTATCCGCCGCCCTGGCCCGCCTGCTCGAGCGCGAGCTGACCTCGGCGCCCTGGGGCATCGACGGCTGCGGCCTGCCGACGTACGGCGTGCAACTGTCCTCTGTCGCCGGCGCCTTTGCCCGTGGCGATCAGGCAGACCTCGGGTTCGCGCGGTGCGAGGCAGCGATGGCGTCGCATCCGCGGCTGGTGGCAGGAACAGGCCGCTTCGACACCGCACTGCTGCAGGTGGCCGGCAGCCGGGTCATCGCGAAGGGCGGAGCGGCGGGGATCTGGGCGGCGGTGGTGCGCGGCCAGGGGCTTGGCCTCGCGATCAAGCTGGAGTCCGGCGGCGGCGAGGCCATGGCTCCTATAGCGCTGGCGGTCCTGCGACGCCTCGGGGTGCTTTCCGATCCTCTCCCGGCGCCGCTCGCCGGGTTCGCCGCGCCGCCTCGCTCGAATTGGGCCGGCTCGCGGGTGGGCGAGATCCGGGTCGAGGAATCGGCGCTCGACGGGCTCTGAATCGCGCGATCGCAAGAACCGCGCCTCACGCGTCGTCCCTTCAGATCATGAGCTTTGACACGGGAGTCCCCGGCCCCTATAGTGCGATCGGAATGTTGATTCGCGTGTCAACTTCAGCTTCGTTTGACGCGTTGGAAACGCTGACGCATGCCTGACCAGACCCACGTGGGCCGACGGTACGAGGCTCGCGGACAGGTCGTCGACGCTGGTCGCGCGGGCGCCATGGCAACCGCGATCGCCGGCCCGGCGACGGCCTTCGAGCCCCACGCGGTCCCTCCCACCTTTGCCGCCGTGTACTGCCTCGCCCCCACCCTGGCTCAGGTGTTCACCGATCCCGAGGTTGGCGTCAACCTGGCCGGCCTGATCCATGGGGAGCAGGCGTTCGAGTGGCCGGCTCGGGCGCGGCCCGGCGATGTCGTCGATGCCAGCGCGGAGATCACCGATGTCGAGGAGAAACGGGGCATGACCTTCGTCACGCTTCGCTTCGAAGCGGCGCGGCCCCAGGACGGGGCGGTCGTCTGCCGCGGGCGCTCGATGATGATCATCCGGGGACATGAGCGCGCCGGCGCTCTCCACCGTGCGTGTCGGCGACGAGCTGGCTCCCCTGACCCGCACCGTGTCCCAGGAGCAGATCAATGCGTACGCGGAAGCGTCGGGAGACTTCAATCCGATCCACGTCGACGCCGACTTCGCCGTCGCGGTGGGGCTTCCGGGCACGATCGCGCACGGCCTTTTGGAGATGGGGATCCTTGCCGAAGCGCTGTCGCGCTGGGCGGGAAGCGCCGACCGTTTGATGTCGCTCGAGGTGCGCTTCAGCAAGCCACTGGTAGCGGGCGGCACGATCACGTGTACAGGACGAGTAGTCGCCGTCGACGAGGCGGAGGGGATCGCCACCCTCGATGTTGAGGCGGTCTCCGATCGCGGCGAGCGTGTGTTGACCAATGGCCGGGCAACGGTCCGGCTTTCAGGGTGAGGTGTTGAGGACATGGCACTCGAGTTCTCGTTGACCCGCGAGCAGGAAGAGATTCGCGACCTCGCGCACGAGTTCGCCGAGAAGGAGATGCGGCCGGTCGCTGACCAGTACGACGAAGCCGAAGAGACGCCGTGGGACGTGATGCGCAAGGCCCACGAGCTCGGCCTCGACGCCATGGGCGGGTTTCCCGAGGAGTACGGTGGCGGTGGCATCGACCTGCTCACCACGCTGGTGCTGCAGGAAGAGCTTTCCTGGGGAGACGCGGGCATCGCGGTGGCGATCAACGCCAGCGGTCTCGCCGGCGCCGGCATCGTCGCGATGGGAACCGAGGAGCAGAAGAAGAAATACATCGGCATGCTGTGCGATCCGAAGGATCTGAAGATCGCCGCCATGGGCTTGACCGAGCCCAACTCGGGATCCGACTCGCTGGCGCTCGAGACGACGGCGACGAAGGTCGACGGCGGCTATGTCCTCAACGGCACCAAGCAGTTCTGCACCAACGGCGGCATCGCCGACATCCAGGTGGCGTTCGTCACCACGGACAAGTCGGCCGGCCCCGCCGGCATCGCCGGGTTCGTCATCGAGAAGGGCAACCCCGGCATGCGCCAGGGGCGCAAGGAACGCAAGCTCGGCGTGCGCGCGTCGCACACCGCACAGGTCATCTTCGAGGACTGCTTCGTCGCCGAGGACGCGCGTCTCGGCTACGACAAGGAGGGCAACGCGACGGGGCCGGGCGCGATCGGCGCCATGCTCATGCTCGAGGCGACGCGGCCGTTGATCGCCGCCGGCGCCGTCGGCATTGCGCGCGCGGCGTTCGAGTTCGCGCGTGACTATTCGCTCGAGCGCGTCCAGTTCGGCAAGCCCATCGCGAAGCACGAGGCGATCGCGTTCAAGCTCGCCGACATGGCCACCGAGATCGACGCCGCGCGCCTGCTCACCTGGCGCGCCGGCTGGATGGCGATGAACGGCATCCCCTACGCCCGCGGCGAGGGATCGATGGCCAAGCTCTTCTCCGGCGACATGGCGATGCGCGTCACCACCGACGCGGTCCAGGTGCTCGGCGGCTACGGGTACGTCAAGGAGTATCCGGTCGAGCGCTTCATGCGCGACGCGAAGATCTATCAGATCTGGGAAGGCACCGCCGAGATCCAGCGGCTCGTCATCAGCCGCTACATCCTCGGCGAGCGGCGCGCCATTCCGCGTCCCAAGCTCGTCAAGGACGAGCCCGCGGCAGAGGCGCACGCGAAAGCGAGCTGATTCGCGCTCCTTTGCGGGCGCGGATGCCCTTCCACGTGTGGGGTACGCGGTCGGAACCCCGCTGGGGTCCCGCCGCTCGACTCTCGGCTCGCCCTCCGCTCCGACCACGGTCCGGCTCGCCTCCGAGACGCCCCCACACATGGGAGGGCATCCGCGCCCAAGTGACGTCTCGGACGCTCGCGGTCGCTAAGCTCTCTCGCGTTCTCTCATTGACAAGAGTAGGAGAGGCGGATGTTCGACCTGACCGGCAAGGTGGCGGTGGTGACCGGCGGATCGCGCGGCCTCGGCCGGGCTGACAGCCTCGCGCTGGCGCGCGCGGGCGCGGACGTGGCGGTGACCGACATCCTGATCGAGTCGGATCCGTCGCTCGAGCAAGCAGCGGAAGCGGCGCAATCCGCGCTGGCGCAGGTGTTCACCTCGCAGCGGGTCGTCTATGCGGAGAAGACGAGCGAGGAGATCCGGCAGATGGGCCGGCGCTCCGCGGCGCTGAAGATGGACGTGACCAATCGCGACCAGATCCGCGATGTGTTCGCCGAGATAAAGAAAGACTTCGGGTCGATCGACATTCTGATCAACAATGCGGCCACGCTCGATCACATCGCGCAGATCGAGCACCAGAACGACGAGCTCTGGGACCGCGATCTCCGAGTCAATCTCAGTGGCGCGTACAACTGCACCAAGGCCGCGTGGCCGTACATGCGAGAGCGAGGCTGGGGCCGCATCGTCTACATGGCGTCCGTGGCGGGGACGCTCGGCGGCTTTGGCCAGGCGTCGTACGCCGCGACGAAGGCGGCGGTCATCGGGCTCGGCAAGTCGATGGCGCTCGAGGGTGCGCGGTTCGGCATCACCGCCAACGTCGTCGCGCCAGGGATCATCGCCACCGAAGCGTGGAAGATGGGTGATCCCAAGATGAACGACCGCATGCTCCTGCGCACCGCGCTGCGGAGCCCGGGTGAACCAGACGACGTCGCGAACACCATCGTGTTCCTCTGCTCACCTGAGGCCCGCTACATCACGGGGCAGGTGCTCACGGTGGCGGGCGGCATCGATCTCTTCGTCTACTGAGCCATGGTGACCCCGCCGGCGCGCGAGAGCGTGCTCGCCGGGGTCACGTACTGGTCGAGAGATCTCGGGCCGTATGTGTGGCATGAGTTCGACCCCGAGCGTGTGCGGGCGGACCTGCGTGCGATGGCCTCGGCTCAATTTCGCGTGGTGCGCACGCTGCTGCCGTGGGACAGGTTCATGCCCACGCCGGAACGTGTCGATGACTCGCGGCTGCGCGACCTCGAGGTGTTTCTCGACGTGGCCGCCCAGGAGACGCTGTCCGTGATCCCGGTTCTGTTCGCGCAGTCCATCGGCGATTGCGTGATGCTTCCCGTGTATGCCATCGACGTCGGCGTGAAGCGGCCCGGCGTCCGCGCAATCACCGACGGCGTGGTGCAACCGGGTGCTCCACGTGACCAGTACACCGACGCGCGCATGCTCGAGGCCGAGCTGGTCTGGCTCGACTCGATGCTTGCAGCGTTCGCCGGGCACCCGGCGGTGGCCATGTGGGACCTCGGCCACAATCCAGCGAACGTGATGCGGCCGCGGCGCATCGATGACATGGTTCGGTGGGCGCAGCTTCTGAAGTCGAGAGCCGGTGAGCGGGAACAGCAGTGCATGCTCACACTCAGTTCACGCGACGTCACCACCGCCCGCGGTGTTCGGCTTGGCGCACTCGCACCGTCGCTCGATGCTCTGGGGTTCGACGTTGATCCCAAGGCGCTCGGGTTCACGTCGGAGGCTGTCGACGCACGGCCACTTGTGTTCGTGACGCAGCTCGCGCTGCGCCTTGCCGGAGGTGTCTGCCCCCTCTATGTGCACGTCGATGCTCCGCTGCCGGCGGATGCGGCGCGGTTCGCCGCTGAGGCGGCTGATGCGCTCGCTGACATCGGCAGTGCCGCGCGCTTCGCGGCGGCGTGGTCGGATGGTGGCCCGCGCACCGCGACGGTACCGCCGTTCGACACGCATCCGGAGCTCCGGATGCGTGGCATTGTGGACATCACAGGAGAGCGCACGGCATTCGGCGCCGCGTGGCTCGCGCGAGTCGCTGCTGAGCGCGAACGCCAGACGCCCGAGCCGTGGCCCGACGACATCGACGTCGTCGAGTACTACGCGAACCTGCCCGAGAGTATCAGCGACCTGTATGCAGGCTGGCGAGGCGCCTCGAGCGATGGGCCTGCTATGCTCGGATGAGGTAGCGGTGCGCTCGGGTTCACGTCGTCGCCGGTGCCACCATCGCGGCCGTAACGGACCCCGCCGCTGACACGGGTGTTTGGTGCGCCGGAAACATGATGGCCATGACCGTTGTCAGCGACTTGTCCTGGAGGACCGCCGTGGCTTCTGGCCGCATCAAGAAGATCATTCCCGATCGTGGATTTGGTTTCGTCCGTGCAGATGACGGGAACGAGGTGTTCTTTCATCGCACCGAGTTGACTACCGTGGATTTCGACACGCTGCAAGAAGGCGAGTCGGTCACGTTCGACATCGTCGAGTCGCCGAAGGGGCCGCGCGCTCGCAACATCCAAAAAGCTAGCTAGCGGCGCTCAATTCCTCCGGGCGGTTCTTCGTCGCTGCGCAGCTCGCGTAAACGCGCGGCGGCGGCGGCCACGCGATCTTCGTTCAACCCGCGCAGGCGGATAACGAGCTCGCGACGCTCGATGTGCGGATATGAGCCGGCGATGACGTCCGGGAATTCGCCTTCGAGCGTACCGAGCGGTCCCGCCAGCTCCGCCTCCGGAACGGACGTGTAGCGCACCTCCGTAACGTGCGGTTTGGCGCCGTCCTGGAAATAGTGGGGGATCAGCTCTTCCTCGACCATGGTCGAGAACTCGCGCGGGATGCCGGGCAGCACGAACAGGGTGCGTTCGCCGAGCTCGATCGCCAGTCCAGGCGCCATCCCGCGTCGATTCGGTAGCACGGTCGAGCCTGCAGGGACCAGAGCGCTGCGCCGATTGGCCTCGCTCACCGTGTCGGTGTCGACCCACCCCGCCTCGTGCATGCGCCGCACCAGTGTTTCGATGTGGGCAAAAGCCACCGGGTTCAGCTCCAGGGGACGGTCGAGCGCCCGCGCCACCGCGCCGAACGTGCGGTCATCGGGCGTCGGGCCGATGCCGCCGCTCACCACGATGCGACTGACGCCCGCCTCGGTCTGCGCCCGTCGCACAGCAGCGATGATCGCGTCCGGGTCATCGCCGACGACCTCGACACGGCGGACCGGGTGCCCCGCGGCGAACAGCGCTTTGGCCAGCAGATTGGAGTTGGTGTCGAGCGTGTGACCGCTGAGCAGCTCATCCCCGACGGCGATGAGAACCGTCGGCCCGCCGCGCTCGCTCATGCGCTCAGAATACGGCCCGCTAAGCCCTTGCCAGCGTTTCCCGGGTACAATCCTGCGGCCCCATGGAGGCGATCGGCGCAGTGATCCGTCGCCCCTTTTGCAACGCGTGGAGCGCGGAGCTCGCATGACCCAACTCGATCGCGTCGTCCTCCTGCCCGTCGGTGCCGCAGGCGTTCTCGCCTTGATCTGGGCCGGGTTTCTCATCGTCTGGGTGCTTCGCCAGCCACCCGGAACCGAGCGTATGCAGGAGATCGCGCGCGCGATCCAGGAAGGAGCATCCGCATACCTGAACCGTCAGTACTCGATCATCGCCGCGATCGGCCTCGCCATCTATGTCTTCCTCTCGTTCACCCTGAGCTGGCAGACGGGCGTGCTCTTTCTGATGGGAGCAGTGCTGAGCGGCGCCGCCGGCTACATCGGGATGAACATCTCGGTGCGTGCCAACGTACGCACGGCCGAGGCGGCACGCGGCGGCCTCAATCCCGCGCTGCGCCTCGCATTTCGTGGCGGCGCGGTCACCGGATTGATAGTCGTCGGCTTCGGATTGCTCGGCGTGGTGATCGCATACGGCGTCTTCAACAACTTCGATGCGCTGGTCGGATTCGCTTTTGGCGCGTCCCTGATCTCCGTGTTCGCCCGCCTCGGCGGCGGCATCTACACGAAAGCCGCCGATGTCGGCGCTGACCTCGTGGGCAAGGTGGAGGTGGGCATCCCCGAGGATGACCCGCGCAATCCCGCGGTGATCGCGGACAACGTGGGAGACAACGTCGGTGATTGCGCGGGTATGGCCGCAGACCTGTTCGAAACGTACGCGGTGACCGCGGTCGCCACCATGCTGCTCGGGAGCTTGCTGTACCACAACAAGAACGGGCCGATCTTGGTGTTCGTTCTCTATCCCCTCATCCTGGGCGGAATCAGCATCATCGCCTCGATCATCGGCACCGCCTTTGTGCGCATGGGGCGAGGCACGTGGATCATGGGTGCGCTCTACCGCGGGCTTCTTGTCTCCGCTGTGTTCGCCCTGGCCGGATTCGCCGCGGTCACGATCGTCCTCGACAACGGCGGATACTTCGCCGGGTTCGACCATCCGGCGTTCAATCTCTTCTGGTGCGCGGTGATCGGCGTCGTCATCACCGTGCTCATCGTGGCCGTCACCGAGTTCTTCACGGGCGCACAGTTCTGGCCGGTGCGGACGATCGCACGCGCCTCGGTGACCGGACACGCAACCAACATCATCGCGGGGCTCGCCATCGGCATGGAGGGCACTGCGATCCCGGTGCTCATCATCGGCGTCGGCATCCTGGCATCAGCCGCGCTCGGAGGCCTCTACGGCATCGGCATCGCTGCCATGGCGCTGCTGAGCATGACCGGCATCGTCGTCGCCATCGATGCATACGGACCGATCACCGACAACGCGGGCGGCATCGCGGAGATGGCCGACCTGCCCGAATCGGTGCGCAACGTCACCGACCCGCTCGACGCGGTGGGCAACACGACCAAGGCGGTGACGAAGGGATACGCGATCGGTTCCGCCGGCCTCGCGGCGCTTGTCCTCTTCGCGAGTTACACCGACATCCTCAGCAAGCATGGCAGTGGCGGCAAGGGATTCTTCGACCTCACTGCACCTCCCGTCATCGTCGGCCTGTTTCTGGGCGGGATCATGCCGTTCCTGTTCGGCTCGCTGTCGTTGCTGGCGGTGGG
>Ga0209154_1002224_pt1 | contig 10924 bp, 9 predicted proteins | sample GraSoiAngelo_121_FD_185878 | JGI IMG/M metagenome (GOLD analysis project Ga0209154, IMG submission 185878) | Grasslands soil microbial communities from the Angelo Coastal Reserve, California, USA - 14_0919_12_20cm (SPAdes) (version 2) | ecosystem: Environmental > Terrestrial > Soil > Grasslands ... | reverse complement strand
CGCACCACACTGGGTGCAGACGATTGTCATGAATTCCCTTCAGACCAGCCGTCGCGATGGATTCCTGCGACGGCAGTCTTCGCAGACTCCGTAAATTTGAAAGGTATGGCGAGTAGTCTCGTAGTGATGCTTGCGGCCAATCTCCTGTTCCAAGTGGTCCACCTCGGGGGAGAAAAACTCCACCGAACTGCCGCATTCGGTGCACACCATGTGATGGTGGCTGCGACGATTGTACTGGTGTTCGTAGCGGGCAATGCCGTCGTGAAAGGCCACCTCGCTGGCCAGCCCACACTCCGCCAGCAATTTCAAAGTGCGGTAGACGGTGGTGAAGCCGATTCGTGAATCTTTTTTCTTCACCAGGCGGTGCAATTCGTCGGTCGAGAGGTGTTCGTGGGTTTCCAGAAATGTGCGCAGGATGGTATCACGCTGCTCCGTGTGTTTCAGGCCCACCCGCTTCAGATGACGGTGAAGGATACCCTGAGCTTCGCTGACCATCTCCTGCGAGATGCTGGGCTGGTCATCGATTCGTTTCTGCAAGGTGTTGGACACAGCGGTTCTTCGCGAATCCCCGTTGGGTTGAGAGCATGATACTGACGTTGAGTGCGAACTGCCAACCCGGGAGGAGAGCAGAGCCTATGGGCTCGCGCCCGGATTGTCATTCCTGGCCGGCACACCCTACAATCGAAGCTTTCCATGGCGACCACCGTTCTGACTGCTTCCCCCCGCCGCACCTCCGGGCTCCTCCGTTTCCTGACCATTTCACTGCTGGTCGGAGCTTTGCTGGTGCTGGGTGCGGCCAGCTACCTGTATACCGTCGCACGGCGTGCTTTGCCGCAACTGGATGGGCATTTGAAAGTCACCGGCCTCTCGGCTCCGGTCACGGTGACGCGCGACCGGCACGGCGTGCCCACGATCGAGGCCGCCAATCTGGAAGATCTCTTTATTGCCGAAGGCTATGTCACGGCGCAGGACCGGCTCTGGCAGATGGATGCGATGCGACGTTTTGCGGCCGGGGAACTCTCTGAAGTCTTTGGCGAAGGCCAGCTTCCGCACGACCGGCTGCAGCGAATATTGGGTTTGCGAGCGGTGGCTCGCCGGTCACTGGAGCTGGCGAATCCGCGGGATCGATCCTTTTTCGAGGCCTACGCCCACGGGGTAAACGCATATATTCAATCCCGTACCGACCGCCTGCCGGTCGAGTTCCGCATCCTGCGCTACAGGCCCCAAACCTGGACCGCCGAAGACTCGATTCTCATGGGCGCCAACATGGTCGAGAACCTCAATCACGGCAAGTACCGCGCCGCGCTAGAGCGGGAGAAGATCCTGGCTAAGCTCGGACCAGAATTGACGGCAGACCTCTACCTAAACTCCTCATGGCACGACCGCCCGCCAACGAAGGTCCCAGTTCGCCTCGACGAACCTGACGATGAAGACCGGGGGGACGACAGCAGCATGACCGGTATCCCGCAACCACTCTCGCCGGAGGGAGCAGGCTCGTTTGAGGATCTCTTCAGCCTGCTCCGGCCGGGGTCCAACAACTGGGTTGTTTCCGGCGCGCATACGGTGTCGGGCAAGCCCCTGCTCTCTAACGATATGCACCTCAATCACCAGATGCCGAACTGGTGGTACGAAGTGCATCTGCGCAGCGGGAACTTTGACGTGGTGGGGGTCAGCCTGCCGGGTATGCCTTTCGTGATCGTGGGCCACAACCAGCGGATCGGTTGGGGATTTACCAACCTTGGGCCTACCGTCGAAGACCTCTATGTCGAGACCTTCAATGACCAAGGGCAATACCTCACCCCTCAAGGATGGCGTGATCCTGAGCATCGCCGCGAGGTGATCCACATCAAGGGCAAGGCTGACGTAGTCATGGACGTGTCGGTCACGCGGCATGGGCCGATCATCAGCGAGCTGGTCCCCGGGGAAAACCGCTCGCTCGCGCTGCGATGGACTCTTTACGACGGGTTGAACGATCCTTTTTTCGAGGTGGACTCGGCACAGAACTGGGATGAATTCCGGCATGCACTCTCCACTTGGGACGCACCTTCGCAGAATGCTGTATATGCCGACGTGGACGGCCATATCGGATATCAGACAACCGGGCACATCCCGATCCGAGCGACGGGCGACGGCAGTCTCCCCCAAAACGGAAGCGATGATCTACATGAGTGGAAGGGTTACGTTCCTTTTGACAAGCTGCCCAGCATTTTCGATCCCCCGTGGGGGATTCTGGCGACTGCCAATAGCCGGATCACTCCCGAGAAATATCCGTACAGTCTAAGCACGGAGTGGGAGGCGCCCTGGCGAACGGAACGAATTTATCGGGTGCTGGAATCGGGCAAGAAGCTCGCGCCTGCCGACATGCTTGCCCTGCAAACCGATATCTATTCGGCCTTCGACCGCTTTTGTGCCGAACGGTTCGTCTACGCGCTCGATCATGCCAACCATCTCACATTACGGGCCGCTCAGGCTCGCGATCTGCTGCGTGACTGGGATGGACAGATGAGCGCTGATTCTGCGGCACCAACGATTGAGGTTCGCGCCAGCCGCGAACTCGCCCGACTGCTGCTCGAGCCCAAGCTCGGTTCCGCCCCGAAAAATGGAATCTCCGATGCGACTGCGCCGAGTTGGAGAGATTATCGCTGGGCGATGTCTTCGCTCTGGCTAGAAAACGTTCTCGAGAAACAGCCCAAGCGCTGGCTTCCCGACGGCTACGCCGATTATGAGGCAGTGCTCACTGCTGCGGTAGAAGCCGCCGTCAACAATCCGGCTGCACCCAAGAAGCTTTCCGAATGGAAGTGGGGCAAGGCTTCTCCGCTGTATATCCAGCATCCAGTGCTGGGGAATCTTCCGCTGATCTGGCGCTGGACGGGTCCGGGTCTTGTGGACCAATCCGGCGGCGGCCTGAGCGTCAAGCAGGTGGGAAGACAGTTCGGGCCATCCGAGCGCTTGACGGTCGACTTCTCGAACTTTGATCAGAGCACGCTGAACCTCGTGACCGGCCAGTCAGGAAATTTCCTTAGCGCTTACTACAGGGATCAGTGGAAAGCATGGTACGCGGGATTCACGTTTGCGCTTCCCTTCTCTACGCAAGCGGTGGAAAAAGCCAAGGTGCATAGGCTTCAGTTAGATCCGGGAAAGTAAGCGGGCAGCGAGCGGGTCAGAGGTGTCAAGTCTGAGCTTCGGTAAGGCGTAGGGAAAGCGGCAGCTAATCCACGATCTTCACGTCAACCGCATGTCCAACCAGGTCGATTTGATTCTGGGGAAGAATTAAGGCGTCCTTGATCGTATCCCAGATGCGCAGCTCACCGTTTTCGACGACATAGACCTCGGGGCGACCCGTTACGGGCTGGATGCCGGTCACGTCACCCAGGTCTGTGCCGATCACGACGGAGTTGGTAGCGGCGTTGTAGATGGAAAGGCAGCCGCGCTGCTCGGTGCTGGTGTTCACGTTCGAGCAGTTGCGCGCTCCCACGAAAACCTGATTGTCAGCCGTGATTGCCATGCGATTGTGATAGCCGTCGGTAATCGTCGCGGTGTTCATGACTTCGGGAGCACTGGGATTACTGACGTTGATCACGGTCAAAGTGCCACAGAACGGCGCGGCGGTTGTAGCTGGGCAAGGGGCCCCAGGCACAGTTCCAGCTACGTACAAAGTCGTTCCCAACAGAACTCCGTCAGCAGCACCCCCTGAAAATACTACTGAACCACTTGGCGTCAGGCTCGGGTTATTGGTGAGGCTCAGCACGGTTGCGCCGGCAGAGCCGAAGGTTCCGCCACACTCTGGTCCGCAATTCAGGATGTAGGCTGTGTTGCTGTCCGCACTGAATACAGCCCAAACCGGCCGGTTCAGCCCTGTCACCGTGGCAGGCGGAGATGTGGTGCTCAGCTGCCAGTTCGGACTCGTGCTGGTCCCGGCATTTGTGAAGGTAATCAAAGTCGCGGTGTCACTGTTGTCGCTAAAGGCAAGCAGGCGGGTGTTGTCCGGGCTCAGGACGATATAGCGAACTGCGGGAACCGGAATCGGCGGTTCCAGGGAAAAGTTAGTCAGGTTCAGCCTTTCCACAGCGCCAGTGCCCTGTCCGGTTACCGGCGCATTGGGAACTGCGGCGTAGCCGGCTGTGGCATCGGTCGTAATCGCGATGCTCTCGGTCCAGCTGGGCAGAACTACATTGCCGGCCGAGGTTTCCTGCTTATTGTTCACTGCATTGATTGAATTGCTGGAAGCGTCAAAAACCAGAGTCAGCAGCTTGTTGTTGGACACCGCCATTAGACCGGGAGCACCGCCCGCACTCACTCCGGGTGCGCGAAGCAACTTGTCGAGGGTGGCGTCCACGATATCCAGCCCCGCCGAAACGCTGCTGCTGGAAACGTCCTGCGAGACAAAGGCGCGAAACTTTACGCCGCTGGAACCGGTGGTGCTGGGCGAGGTGGCTCGCCCGCATCCCGCGAAGAAAACGCATGCCATCACCGGCAGCACACTGGCGAAAAAGGTCCGTTTCAACCTCGAACTCCTAAGCTCATGTGCGATAGAGATTTAGATGCGAAGCTTTGGATTATAACAAAGCGATAATTTGCCTCGGCGCGTCGATAAGTACGGAGGTGCCGCATCTTGCTCGGTTCCCGCCCGGGAGGGAAGCGTGCGTAGGCAAGAAGCACGCTCATCTTGTATTCTCAAACCCATGGCTGGTGACCTCCTTTTCCGCCTGCAGAAGTCGCCCGTGCTGTGTGACGGCGCGATGGGGACGCTTCTATATGGCAAGGGGATCTTCATCAACCGTTGCTATGACGAACTTAATTTGTCGCAGCCGGACCTGATTGGCGGGATTCACCACGAGTATCTGCAGGCCGGGGCCGAGATCATTGAGACCAACACGTTCGGCGCCAATTCCTTTCGGCTGGCTCGGCACAGTCTGACTGGCCAAGTACACGAAATCAACCTGCAAGGTGCACGCATTGCCCACAGTGCGGCCAAGAGTTTTGACGCCTGGGTCGCGGGATCGGTAGGTCCGCTGGGTATTCGCATTGAGCCGCTGGGCAAGACTTCTTTCGACGAGGCTCGTCAATCCTTTCGTCAGCAGATTGCCGCGCTGGTGGAAGGCGGGATCGATTTGGTGATCCTGGAAACCTTCGGTTACGTAGAGGAACTGCATCAGGCACTTCTGGCGGCGCGCGACGTGAATCCCAAGCTGCCGGTTGTGGCCCAGGTCACAATCGACGAAGACGGCAACTGCCTGGATGGATCGACCCCGGAAAATTTTGCACCTCGGCTGGCGGACTGGGGAGCTGACGTGATCGGCTGCAACTGCAGCGTGGGACCGGTGGCGATGCTGGACGCGATCGAGCGGGTGCGGGCAGTGGTCAATCGAACCCCGCTTTCTGCCCAGCCCAATGCGGGCATGCCCCGCTCGGTAGAGGGTCGCAATATTTATCTCTGTTCGCCGGAATATATGGCCAGTTATGCGCGCAAGTTTGTAGCTGCAGGTGTGCGGCTGGTGGGCGGCTGTTGTGGAACCACTCCGGATCACATCCGCGTAATGAAGTCGGCTTTGCGGGCTGGCGAAGCCAAGGTGGCGCGGGTCCAGATGGCCAAGCCGCAGCCGGTCCCGTCGGCGGCTCCGACTGTACCCATGCGGGAACGATCGCGCTTAGGGGCGAAGCTGGCGAATGGTGAGTTCGTCACCATGGTGGAAATTGTTCCGCCCAAGGGCACCGATATCCGCAAGGAGCTGGAAGGCGCGCGCTTTGTGAAATCAGTGGGTGTGGACGGCATCAACGTTCCCGATAGCCCGCGCGCCTCGGCGCGTATCAGTAACCAGGCCTTGTCGCTGCTGATTCAAAGGGAAGTTGGAGTTGAGGCGGTTCTGCACTATACCTGCCGCGACCGCAATGTCTTGGGCATTCAGTCTGATCTTCTGGGCGCGGCTGCCATGGGCATCCGCAACCTGCTTTGCATCACCGGCGATCCTCCCAAGATGGGTAATTACCCCGACGCTACAGCGGTGTTTGACGTGGACGCGATCGGCCTGGTGAATATCGTGCATAGCTTGAACCGGGGATTGGACATTGGCGGCAATCCGATCGGGACCGGAACAGGGTTTGTGATCGGTGTGGGTGCGAATCCGGGTGTTCCCAACATCGACGAAGAAATCCGGCGCTTTGAATACAAGGTCGAGGCGGGCGCGGAGTATGCGGTCACGCAGCCGGTGTTTGATCTCGGCCTGCTGGAAATTTTTCTCAAGCGCATCGAACACTGCCGCATTCCGGTTGTTGCCGGCATCTGGCCCCTGGTAAGCGTGCGCAATCTAGAGTTCATGAAGAACGAGCTACGGGTGTCGGTGCCCGACTCTGTCCTCGAGCGTATGGCCAGGACCTCCACTCCGGAAGCAGCCCGGGAAGAAGGGGTGGCTATAGCCCGCGAGATGCTAATTGCCGTGCGCGGATTGGTCCAAGGGGCCCAAATCAGCGCTCCTCTGGGCCGTTATGCGTCAGCGGTCGACGTTCTGGAGGCGCTGGGCAGCGCCAAGGCTGTGCAAAACTAGGCCAAATCCTTCGAGCAGCGTACCCGCCGAGATTTAGTCACGCTGAATGCCTGAAATTTTTCCACAGACGTCCCAAAAATTGAAGTTTTTGCAAAGAATTAACTTGCAATCGGATAGGGAAAGGGTGCATTAAAATAAGTACAGGAGTTTATTGTTGGCCAAGTTTGAAGAGTGTCTCCAGCGCCTTGAGAAGATTGTGCAGGAACTGGAGAAAGGAGATGTTCCTCTAGAGAAGTCTCTCACTTTGTTCGAGGAAGGTATGGAACTCTCGAACTCCTGCCGCAAGGAACTGGAACAAGCAGAAGGGAAAGTGGAAATTCTGCTCAAGAACAACGGCAAGCTCCAGCCTGAACCGTTCGAGCCCCTGACCGAAAAAGCGCCCATGCGTAAGTAGGCGCCCGTGAGGGTCGTCGCCGCTCGTAAGTATCAACGCCTGCGGTCACGCCGCAGCCCAGGCCTGCCGTACACGACGGCACACAAGGGGTTGTATGAGACCGTTAAACATTGCCCTCCTCCAAGGTGACGCCAAGGTTGCCAGGTCACTAGCTGGTTCCCTATGCCACCATTTCCACGCTATCTACGCTGTAGGCTCGCTTGAGGAACTGCGCGAGACCATTGTGAAACACCGCATCGAGGTGGCCATCGTCGACATAGAGTTGGCTTCCCTTTCCGAGATTGAACGATTGCACCGTGCATTCAAGGGCACCTGCATCGTCTGCACCCATCGCCTCGCCGATGAGGAGATGTGGACGGCAGCGCTGAATGCCGGCGCTGCCGATGTCTGCCCCTCGTTCGATACCGGCAGCATTGTTACGGCTGCGCTGCGCAGTACTCCTTCCGTGAGTCGTTCCGCTGCCGCGTAAGCGAATTGCTTTTCTGAAGAGGACGCCTGCGGGCATCCCTTCCTGTTTGCCTCCGCAAGCCTGTCGTGCTGAACCCCAGGGGCTCAGTCGGAGTCGAAGGACTCCTGCACTTGTAACCTGATACTGCCGCAGCGAATCATCCTCTCCGGTCGAGTCAAATGCCACAGTTGCAATTGCTATACTCACCTCTCATGCTCAAGGAGACACTTGAACAAGGTCAGAAGGTCACGGATGCGGCTTTAGAACGCCTGCTTCCAGCAGCTACGCAACATCCCACCTCGATTCACCAGGCTATGCGGCACAGCGTCTTTGCTGGAGGCAAGAGGTTGCGCCCGATTCTGTGTCTGGAGGCGGGCCGGATGGTTGCCGGTTCCCTTCCGACAGGGATTGAGGAACTGGGCGCCGCGCTGGAGATGCTGCACACCTACTCTCTTATTCACGATGATCTCCCTGCGCTGGATAATGACGACCTGCGCCGCGGACGCCCTACCTGTCACAAGGCTTTCGGTGAGGCCACCGCAATCCTTGCGGGAGATGCGCTGCAGACACAGGCGTATGAAGTTTTGGCAAAGCTCGGTTGTCCCACGGAAGCGCGAGTGCGAATCATCGAGGAAATCGCGCGCGGCACGGGCACGGTTGATGGCATGATTGGCGGACAGGTGGTCGATCTGGAAGCTGAGCACACGAAGCCGGATTTGAAGATGCTGGAATATATCCACCGCGCCAAAACGGCTGCCTTAATTACCGCCAGTGTGGTCAGCGGCGGATTGTATGCTGGAGCAAGCCCTGAAACGGTGGCCAAGCTGCGCTCTTTTGGACAAAACGTCGGTCTAGCGTTTCAGATCGTGGACGACGTGCTCGACGTGACCCAAACTTCGGAGCAGTTAGGCAAAACCGCAGGGAAAGACATGGCGGCGGAGAAGGTGACCTATCCGGCGCTGTTTGGAATTGAAGAGTCGCTCAAACGAGCCCATGCCCTGGCTGACCATGCTTGCGCAGCGCTCGACCGCTTTCGAGAACGCGCTGACACACTCAAGTCGCTGGCGCGCTTCCTGATAGAGCGGAAAAAGTAAAGTGCGTTAGCGGTGTCTGGGTTGAAAACCTCCGACATCCGGAACAAAGAACCTCTATGTTCAGTATTCGAGTTGGATGCCTGCTGGCCGGACTGCTTGTTTCCCAAGCTCTCATGGGTCAGGGGGTCGGGTCAGCCACCAGCTCTGAAGAACCAGCCCCTGTTCCAAAACAAGTCAGCGAGTGGTTCCGCAGCAAGGCCATACCCTTGAACAGCACAAATCCCGATAGTGCGCTGGACGATCTGTTTCCGTTTCAGAGGGTGATCGGGGATGCGCAAATCGTTGCCATGGGGGAAGCCACGCATGGCACGCGCGAGTTCTTCCAGCTCAAGCATCGCATGCTGGAATTTCTCGTCGAGAAGATGGGATTCACAGTATTTGCGATTGAAGGCAATTGGCCCGAATCGTTAGCGATCAACGATTACGTGTTGAACGGGAATGGCGATCCTGCCGAGGCGCTAGCCGGGATGTACTTTTGGACCTGGGACTCGCAAGAAGTACTCGGCATGATCCGGTGGATGCGCCGATTTAACCAAAACCCCGCGCATGTCAAAAAGTTGAAGTTCTTAGGCTTCGACATGCAAACCGCTCGAGTTGCAGTGGCTAATGTTGAGCGCTACCTACGAAAGGTTGACCCGGACGAAGCGAGAATAGCGGCGAAGATTCTCGCACCCTTAAGCGACGCCGGCAGCGAAAAGGAGTACTCGAGAAGGCCGCCGGCTCTGCGGCGTGCGACCGCGGTGGGTATCAAGCTCCTTCTGGACGAATTCAACGAAAACAGAGCGAGCTATACGAAGGCGTTTTCCGAGGAGGAATGGATTCTCGCCCAGCACAACCTGGTGATTGTCAGGCAGGCGGAGCGGGTTCACTCGGCAGGACAGTTTGGGCGTCTAAGGATACGCGATGTCTCGATGGCACAGAACATCACATGGATCCTGGACAACGAGCCGCCTGGAACGAAGATCATGGTCTGGGCGCACAATGGTCATGTCTCGACGGAAGGCTTTCCCGGTGCCGGGTCAATGGGCATGTACCTAAGAAGGATGTACGGCACGCGGATGGTGGTTTGCGGACTTTCGTTCAATCAGGGTTCATTTCAAGCCGTTGGGCGTGGCGGCCTTCGGGAATTCACCGTCGGTCCTGCCCTTTCCGACAGCCTGGACTCTGCTCTGGCGGCTGCCGGACTGTCGCTGTTTGCCGTCGACCTCAGAGAGGCTCCGAGCACGGGCCTTGTCGCTGAGTGGCTGGACAGCCCTCATCGGTTGCGCACTGTCGGAGCCCTGTACAACGAGTCCTACCCAGAGGCGTTTTATATAAGCGTCTCGCCCCGTAGCTTCGACGTACTTTTCTTCGTAGACCGAACCACAGCCCCGCGGAAGAACCAAAAAGCAGTGGAATTTGAATTTCACGAAGGACATTGAACAGAGCGGAGGGATCAGAACGGATTAGAATCAGGTTCTCACCGGGCGGGTCGGGATCAGTTTTCGGATCGAAACACAAAAGCTATGCCGAAGTATTTAGTGGTTCTCCTCTTTGCGGTCCGCCTCTTCGGCCAAAGCAATCTGGGAGAACTGCGGCTGAAAGTGACGGATCCTGCCGGGCTCGGCTTACCAGCTTCGGTCACACTGGTCTCGGAGGCCAATCAGTTTCGTCAAACCTATATCACCCGTGCCGCCGGCGATCTGGACGCCAGAGGACTCCCCTTTGCTGTGTATCGGTTTCGGGTGACCCAGCAAGGCTTTTCCACTATTCCGGAACGGTTGAGATACGATCCGCTATTCCCCTAAACCTGCGCGTGAGCCTGTCTGTGGCGACGGTCGAAACGTCTTTGGTGGTAAAAGGTTCCTGATACCCTGGTCGACCCGCATCGCACCGGCACCATCAATCGTGTGGGCCCGGACGCGATCGGACATGCAACCTTCGCGCTGCCGGTCCGTTCCGCCATTGAACTGGTGAATGCACCGGCCGGCTCGGTGTTGGAATCGAATGGCGCGTTGCATCCGCGCGGCTCGGAATATCAAACCCAATATGTAGTCGATGGTGTACGGCTCACCGACAACCGGTCTCCATCCTTTGCGGCGCCGATCGAGGTGAACGATGTCGAGTCGATGACCGTTCTCACAGCCAACTTTCCAGCTCAATACGGCAGAAAACTGGAGGGTCATCGAAATTTCTACCATCAGAAATCCACGGCAGGGCTTTCACGGAAAGGTTGTCGGGTCCGGAGGGAGCTTCAGCACTGCGGACGGCTACTTGATGGCTCAGGATAGTAGGAGTAAGAACACGGTGTGCATTAGCAGCGAAGCGGCCACGACAGAGCGCTATCTAGATCCTCCGGTGCTCGAAAATTTCTCCAACCATGCGACGACCAGCGATTTGGCGGCCTGCTACGAACGAGACTTGACCGGTCGCGACCGGGTGGGTGCGACCATCCGCCATTCGCAAG
>Ga0209154_1002223_pt1 | contig 10931 bp, 8 predicted proteins | sample GraSoiAngelo_121_FD_185878 | JGI IMG/M metagenome (GOLD analysis project Ga0209154, IMG submission 185878) | Grasslands soil microbial communities from the Angelo Coastal Reserve, California, USA - 14_0919_12_20cm (SPAdes) (version 2) | ecosystem: Environmental > Terrestrial > Soil > Grasslands ... | reverse complement strand
AGATAGACTCGATCGCGCCGAAGCGGGAAGAGGTTACTGGTGAGGTCGAGAAGCGCGTTGTATCGCAATTACTTTCTGTAATGGATGGTTTACAGTCGCGTGGTAAGGTGGTGGTCATAGGAGCGACTAACCGGATCAATTCGATAGATCCTGCTCTCCGACGTCCGGGTAGGTTTGATCGGGAGATCGAGATCGGTGTCCCTGATCGGGATGGTAGATTGGAGATTTTGCAGATTCACACCCGGGGCATGCCTTTGGCAGAGGATGTGGACCTGAAGAAGCTGGCCGATGTTACCCACGGGTTTGTGGGAGCGGATTTGGAGGCGCTCGCTAAGGAGGCGGCTATCCGTGCGCTTCGTAGAATTCTTCCGGAGATCAACTTGGAAGCGGAGAACATCCCGGTGGAAGTTCTCAACAAGATCATCGTCCGAATGAGCGACTTCCAAGAAGCGCTGAAGGAAGTGGAACCGTCGGCGATGCGGGAGGTCTTGGTGGAGGTTCCGGATATCAAATGGGCGGATATTGGAGGGCTGGAGGGGGTTAAGGAAGAGCTTCGAGAGGCTATAGAGTGGCCGCTGAAATATCCGGAACTCTTCGCCCAGATGAACGCCGTTCCCCCGAAGGGGCTGCTGTTGTACGGTCCGCCTGGAACAGGGAAGACGCTCTTGGCGAAAGCGGCGGCGAACGAGAGCGAGGCGAACTTCATCAGCGTCAAGGGTCCAGAGCTGCTCAACAAGTTTGTCGGCGAGTCTGAGAAGGCGATTAGAGAGGTCTTTCGCAAGGCGCGGCAAGCATCGCCATGCATCATCTTCTTTGACGAAATCGACTCGGTGGCACCTGTCCGCGGGAGCAGCTCGGGAGACTCTAATGTGACGGAGAGGGTGATCAGCCAGTTTCTGACCGAGATGGACGGGCTGGAAGAGCTGAGGAACGTCGTAATTATTGCAGCAACCAACCGGCCAGACATTGTAGACCCAGCCCTTCTACGCCCTGGCAGGTTTGACAGGATGCTTCTGGTTCCTCCACCGGACCTCGAAGCAAGGAAGCAGATCTTCCGAATTCATACGAAGAAGACCCCGCTGGCTGAAGATGTGAAACCGGACGAGTTTGCGAGGAAAACTGAAGGATACACTGGAGCCGATATCGCGTCTATCTGCAACACTGCTGTGATGTTGTCAATCAAGGAACATATTGGGAAGGCGAAGGATGCGGAGGATGCGAAGAAGAGGGCTAAGGGGTTGAAGGTGGCTAAGCGTCATTTTGACGAGGCTATGCAGAAGGTCAAGCCGATTTCTAGCCAGGAGCTTAGGATGTACGAGCGCTTCTCGCAACAGTTTGCCGACACGAAGACAGGCCTTCAAAAAGTTCCAGCAACCGCGTAGCTTTGTTGAGAGAAGGGGTTCTAGGGCCGAGATGAAGCGCGGCCGCTCGAAAAAGGCGGGAGGTTGGGCTAGGACCGGGGCCGCCCAACCGAGGGGGGCAGGGAACGATGCGATTGGCCCATGAATCCAGTCGTGTGGCTGAGAAGAGACGATGTCTCGGTGACGCTCGCGTGCGTGTTCGTTGCTGTCGTGTCGATGTGGGTTCTAATCCACTCGGGTATGACCACGGTGCGGATCAGCGCTTGGATGGTCACGTCTCTCGTCTTGGCTTCGAGCTGCAGCTTCCGGTAGTTCTCGTTCCCCATTGAGAAGATAAACTTGGCCATGAGAGATACATTGTGGTATAGTTCGGTATAAGCCCACAAATTTGAACAGTGAAATTGCGATGGCGGATGCTGTCTAAATGTGCGTACAGGCGGTTTGAACGGGGAAAGAGTGCCTGTTTTCACCTGAGAAAACGCGAAATCGTTACCTGGTAGGACCCGAATAGTGCCAGACGAGCGTTCTACTGATCCTCTCCTCGGGCGAGTCTAAGCGAAAACTTTGCAAGGCGAGAGAAACGACGAGGCGCAGACGGATTGGTAGGCAACCATTGCTCAGAAGAGGAGCTCGCAACGTGTGGGACCAGACGCTTCCTCGGTTCCTGACGGTTCGGCGCGGAACCGGAAGTAACTCTTCGCCACGCTTGAAAACGAGGTTCTAGATGAAGAAGACGAAGGTTACGAAGCATATCATCATGAGCAGTATGGCATGCTTCAGCCCGTCTTTGAGATAGCCTGTTGCCATCTTTCCACCCACCATTCCCGCGAACAGTGCTTCTATCATGGCCATGTACAGGAATACCGCGGTAATCTTGTCAAGTGGGAGACTAACGAAGCTGAACCCTCCCCCGAGTCCCCCACCGCTCCCCCCGCCAGCGCCAAAGGTCGAGTTGGCCAGTTGTTTGAAGAAGCTCGATATGAGGAGGTAGACTGTGACGAGGAATACTGCGAAGCTGATGTACATGACTCCGATGAAAGGTCTCAGAGTGGCGCGCCTCTTTCTCTCCAAGTACTGGATCTCTTGCACGTGCTTGGCGACGGATTCCATGCTTTCTTGAATGTCTCCTCCGGATTTGTTGGCCTCGGCAATAAGCATGGAGCTTCGCCGAGAGAGAGTTGTGCCGGTCGCGTCCGCAAAGTATTGGAGCGCCCTTTCCAATGGGACCCTGAAGCTAATTTTCGCAATTAGCTTCTTGAGTTCCTTCGTCAACGGTCCATAGTCTCGTTCCGACGATATTTCGATAGACCGGGTCAGAGTCATGCCACTTCGACCCGCGTCAGCGATATCTCGGATCAGGTGTGGAATGTTGTTGTCGATAGAGTCTCTTCGCTTAGACTCCATGAGATAGACTATCGCGGGCGGTATTAGCGCTACGATTCCCCCTAGAAGGAGGAAGCGGTCAATGCTGAACTTGCCAACTAAGCCCGCAATTGGAACGGTTGGCGTTGGCCCGTAGAGGGCGATCTCGACGAGTCCCCAGAAGAATATTCCAGCGAAGATTATTCCGCTGAAGACCCAGGCTAGTTTGCGAGTGATCTTGCTGAAGATCCCCCTCGCTCCTCCGCCCGAATCTTCTTTGACTTTTTTCACCTTCTTGGCGGGAACTGCGGCGTCTGGAGCCTGTGGGGCCGGCGCTGGTGCGTTTGGTTGTGACATTTTTCTATTCTCCTAACCTTTCGGCTGCATAGTGTCCAGTATGAAGAGGAACATTACGCCGCATATTGGTATGAGTACGAAGGCTAGGAGGTACATGAAAGAGAAAACGTCGATTCCTCCCAAGTTTCCTCCGATTGAGGCCATGATCGAGAGCATGACGACGAGCATTAGTGGAAACGCGATGAGCATGAGCACGTATGTCTCAGCGATGATTCCCAGCGTGTCAAGGAACCCTTGGACGGAGAGAGCGCGTTTCTGGAACAAGTGGTCTGTTATGCCTTGGAAGAACTTCTTCATGTCTCCACCTGTCCTGATGACTCCTGCGAAGCCTCGCAGAAGGTCTTGGTAGTTTGCAGAGGGCGAGCGTTCTACCTCCGCGTTCATCGCATTGATGACATCGTATCCGAGAAGGTCGATTCTTCCAATCACATTCGCAATCTCATCGGAGAGCATGAACTTGGGATCTTTCTCAGAGGTGGATCTCAGTATTCGCTCAGGGGTGACTCCGGCGGATGCTAGAACTGTCATGTAGCTTGCAGTGAACGGTAGGAAGTTGTCTAACCGTTGTCTTCGGGACCCGACCTTCATGGATGGAAGTATGTAGAAGAATCCAAGAATCGCAGAGCCTGTTAATACTGCGAGCCCGATAGAGAGTACAATGGTCAATAGGACGGAAGTTATTGAGAAAGTGAGACCGAAGACACTTCCAAGGCCCAGATTGAGGATGAGGAACCATACGAAGAAGGATAATCCCCCTCCAACCAAGGCGAAAAAGACCATGCTGCTCACGTAGGCCTTGTAGCCGATCTTCATTCCAGCAAGGGAGAGAACCTGCTTGAGGCCACTGAAAATCGGAAGTAGCCTGCCTATCCTTTTGCCCAGGAGACCGTAAGTGAAGTAGGAAAAGCCTTCTTTCTCGGGTGGAAGTACAACCCCTCCCTTCTTGCCCTTTTCACCCTGTTCAATGAAGCGTCGCATTCTGGTCCGGTAGTCTCCCATATGGAGTACTGCTTTTTCGTAGACGAAGCTGCTGTAGATGGCGCCCAGTGGCGACAGCAGTGCTATTTCGATAATCAGCCAGGGCGGGCTGCTGGCGACTAGGGGGAAGAACATGTTCGAGACAATGGCCAACGGGACGGACAATGGGATGCTGATGAACCATTTCCGTTTTTTCAGCGCGGGAATGTTGAAGTTGTATAGTATCCCGAAGAAGGACCCTGCTATGAGCAAATAAGTGAGTGGGACAAGTTGCTGAATATCGCCAGTGTTGGGGTCTGTGTACCAAGTGCAACCGCAGTACGCGCCCATTCCTCTGAATAGGAGGGTGACGAAGGAAAGTACGACTGTCGCTCCCACCCACGCCTTGCTCGTCTCAAAGACGCTCTTCTTTACAGAGTAGAGACCTAAACAGACCAGTGCTAGTAGTCCGAGCCCTACTGTGAGTAAGTCGTTTGAGTTTGTCGATAGAATCTGTCCGAGCGGTCCCAGGAAGGGGACGATAGGGTCTATCAGGCTCATGGGGAGGAGCCTCCAGTGGGTTGTACCATCTTCTCCCGCTTGACCCGGTCAAGCAGTTGTTGCGGGTTGACATAGTACGTGCGTATGACTTCGACCACATCTTTGAAGTCGCGGATGTTGTTGCGGACCATCCACTCTAGGACGAGGCGTCTGTTGTTGAGTTCTTCCATTACTTCCTCGTGCTTGTAGCCGTGGCGTTTCATGATGTTCTCGAGGACGTAGCTTCGACCGTAGAACACGTAGGTGTCCGTCTTTGGATTCCACTTGAAGACGTCGTTTGTTAGCACGTCCTTCGTTGTGGGATCGAGTCCCACGACCTCTGCTATGTTGACCATGCGTCGGACGCTTTTGTCGCCGACCTGGACTCTGGTCTGGACGCCGATGACGTCGATAGTTGGGATTAGAGGTCGGGGTATGTTCATGGGTTCGCTTTCAAGACGGTGGATTGCTGCTTCCGCGGAATCGGCGTGTAGAGTCGCGAGGCCTCCGTGACCGGTAGCGATCGCCTGCATCAGGGTGTATGCTTCATTGCCTCTGACTTCTCCGACGATGATGTACTCGGGGCGCTGTCTCATGGCGTTCTTGAGCAAGTCGAAGAGAGTGATCTCTGAGACCTCCCCTGTTACTCCGAATCCCATTCTGACGACTGAGGAAAGCCAGTTTTCGTGGGGGAGCTGGATTTCTGACGTGTCTTCGATGGAGACTATCTTAGCGTTGGGCTTGATGAACATTGCAAGGGTATTGATGCAAGTAGTCTTTCCTGAGGCAGTGCCGCCCACGACGATTACTGATGCTTGTTTCTCGATGATGTACCAGTACCATGCCGCCATCTCGGCAGACATTGTGTTGTAGATTATCAGGTCCGAGCAAGTAAGGGGTCTCTCTCTGAACTTTCGTATCGTGAAGGTTGAGCCGCGTCTAGTGACCTCTTTCTCGTAGGTCATCTGAACACGGCTTCCGTCAGGCAGTGTCGCATCCAGCACAGGCTGGGCGATGGATATGGCGCGGCCGGTCATGTAACTTAGTTTGAGAATGAACTTGTCAAGCTCTTCCGAAGTGTTGAAGATAACGTTGGTGGGTATCGATTCATGTTTTCGATGCCATATGTAGATAGGAATCCCCATGCCGTTGCAGGAAATATCTTCGATCCAGGGATCCCGCATCAACGGGTCTATTTTGTCGAAATGGACAAAGTCCCGGACAACATAGTACATCATACGATCCAGGCCATCGGGCGTAATCTTGATCTTGTAGTTCTTGATGATCTTCTCGACAAGTTTCCTAATGTAGGCTCCAGCGTTCTCGTTGCCACCTAATCTCCTAACATCAACATCAAGCTCTTCGATCAGAAGCTCGCCGATCTCTTTGAGCTTCTTCTTCTCATCATCGCTGAGCTGTACCTCCACTATCTGATACTTGATCGCGCCATCTTCTTTGACGATCCGGGCCTTTGCATAAGGCGCGTTTAGGTCGTATTGATCTAGAACGGGGGTGTCTGATGCTTTCTTCATCAGATCTATGGTCATTTTTTCGTATTCCATCAGCATGCCGACAATGTTATCGATCTTGTCGGTCTTTTCGGGCTTCGCGGTTTTTGACATGATTATCAGATTACTCTGCCGAACGTTTCGGCCATGATCCCTCTATCTGTGATTGAGAAGGGCAGAAGCATTGGGCGCAGCTGTGCTCTCCTCATCTTGTAGAATCGGAGTTTGCCCTCCAGGTGTTCAGATTCTAGCTCGAATTCGACAACGACATCCGACATGTGCGATAAAGTGGCGACGACGTGAGGATCGTGAATGTCCGACATGATAGGCATGAAGACGAGTCCGTTTCGCTGGTGTATCTGGCTCCCTAGGATCTCCAAGAGCTCGCGAACCGATGCGGCATCATGGTTGACCAACAGGTCCGAGAGCGAGTCTATCATTACTATGTCTCCTTCATCCAGTTGTGACAGTATCTCCCTCCGGAGTGTCACAAAGAGGTCCGAGCCGAGGCTTCTCGAACCGGGACTCATTGCCCCGGCCCCGAGGAGCCCTCCACCCATCGAATGCGGCCCTTGGCCTCCTTGTTGGAGGGACTGCACTCTTGGACTGTAAGCGTCGATAAAGGTCCACTGTCTCCCTTGTTCCATTTCAGTGGTATCCCATTCGTAGACCATCATCTCTTCTCGGATGTAGGCAGGATCTCTAACAATTGTGAAGTAGAAAATTCTGTGACCCTCAGTGCCCAGGAGATATGCGATTTGTTGGCAGAAGAGACGGACGGGACCTTCTTGATTGCTGACGAGGAGTATGGTGCTACCGGCCGGAATTCCACCGCCCAGTTTCTCGTCCAGGCCACCCATGCCTATCCGGATGCGGCGAATTCTCTCCGGGGGTCTCGCTCTAATCAACCTGTTTCGCCTTGAAGATTGCGCGTCTCAAACGCTTGGTGACCTCTGGCTCTGATTTGATCTCGATCCCGTTTTCGTTAATGATGAAGGGATGCTGATATTGAGAGTGCGAAGTACCACGCATCTTGGGAATCTCGATTTTTCGAGCGCGCACCTTCATAGAGAACGAGTCCTCCTCTAGAGAATTTCCTTGGAGAACATTCTGTTCGAGTGTCGTTTCACCGCTGACGCTCTCTTCGAGGTTGTGGTGAAGCCTGATCATTCCGTCGACAACGTATTCCTCGACCGACTTTCGTCCTTGGTTGGTCATCTCAGCTTGTCCGCTGACGAGAAGCGTAGTGCAGCCGAAGGATTTGAGAATCATCGTAAGTCTCTGTATGAGGCTTCTAAGATCCACTTGGGTTAATTCCAGGCTCATTGCGTCTAAGGAATCAATGACAACTCTGCGAGCGTTTACAGTTTGTATGGCGGTTTGGATCTCGTATAGCAGCGATTCTAGAGTGAACGGTCGGGGTACGACGAACTGTTCAACGCTACTTAGACCCAGCCTGCTAGAAATCGCGTCCAGGACGATAATGTTGCGATTGTCCTCGTATGTCTGGATGTTCCAGCCGAAGCTATTGTACACGTTTTCTCGGAGTTGCTGAGGAGTCTCCTCTAGCACAACATAGACCCCGTTCTCGTTATACTTTGATATCCCGTTGTAGAGAAACTGCGTTGAGAAAATCGTCTTGCCCGCACCCGCAGGCCCAGCTAAGAGATAGACTCTGTCACGTATGAGCCCGCCGCCAACGATCTGGTCGAAACCGGGAATTCCGGACGGTATTCTCTGGAGCTGCTGGAGCTGAGGGCGTGTCGGTTGCTGCTCTTGCGGTGGCGGAGTTGGAGCATAGCCTGAATTGTCGTACCCCTGATTCTCGTAGGAGCCGGACTCGTACCCAGTATAGCCTTGCGAGGGGTCGTATTGCGAGGGGTCCTGGTACGAGTAAGGGTCGTTGTTTGCTGGCTGTCCTTGATCATCATAACTCATTAGCCATCCCAGGTCTCACTCAACACGAACCCGGGTACCCACCAGTGGTCTTGAGGTCAATGAACGGGATTGTCTCACCCTGGACTAGACCTCGATAGAGATAGTAGAACCCGATGAATGTGATCCAGTTGGTATCCTTGCCGAAACTGCCCGCGCCGGTTCCTCCCGCGCTAGTTGCTGAGAACTTGATTAGTGTTAGGAGTGCAGGACCGTTGGAAGGTGCGGGAGGAAGAATGGTAGGTTGAGCATCGTTGTATGCAATGACGCCGTTAGGGTTGACCGTGGTCTGGTTATCTATGAAATCGTCGACAACGAGTCCGGCCCCGGTTAAGCCATATCCTTTGAACTCTATTACACTGGTGGATTTCAAAATAACAGAGCTATCCATCGCATTGTTCGCAATTCTTACCCAGAACACGAGTGGGGTTCCAGAAGGAACACAGAACGCTGATTGGGAGACGGTCTGGGATCCTTGTGTGAAGTTGAAGGACTTGTAGTCGAAATAGATCGAGAGAGGTCCGATGTTTGAGACAAAGTTCCCCCCAGGAGTATTGGTAGTGCTGATGGTCACAGGCCATGGATAGAAAAAGCTGAACAATCGACCTCTCGTAGAGCTGAGAATGACCTTGTACCCGCTGCCGTCATTTACTGTTTGTCCTGAGATAGATGTTGGCATCGTGACATGTATGAGGTGGTTGATTTCTCCGGCTGCTATGTTCCCGTTCGTGAAGAAGCAGATGCCATTGCCAGTGCAATTGACGGGACTACTCGGGTCGATTATGCATGGACTACTGGTGCAATTAGTCGAACCAGTGGGCGAGATGTTGGTTATGTAGATTCTTGCAACGCTAACAGTTGTCCCGCCTAGATTGTTGACCGGAATATTGAAACCTACGCTGCTGAAGTTTTGGGCTCCGGGATTTGTAGGAACTAGGTTTTCAGAAATGGCAAGTTGATCGCTCTGGTTCATCGAGCGAAGGGTTGTATTGTAAGCGTCGTATTGGATGAAACTCCACAACATCAAGTTGAATCCCATGAGTATGAGAATGACGAAGAATAGTCCTCCGAATACGGTGCTCATGCCCTTCTTTGCACGGAGGAATCTTCTGTAGATCCGCATGTGTCTATGACACCCAAGTTGTTTGTACGACGGTGCCCCTAGATGTCGCGACGGTTATTTTCTGGATGTCTCCGTGTGCGGGAGCTGAACCTGCGAGAGTACTTGGTATTGCAAAGCCATATACTTGCGTAACGTTGATGACTCTAGCGACACTAGTCTGCGACCCGTTAAGGTAGAGGCTGGAGATTGTGAATGGTATTGTTCCTACGTTTCTAACGTAGATGTTGATGAGGCTTGTCCCAAAGTAGACGTTTTCCACTGAGACTCTCTCCTGGTTGGCTATGCTGCGGCTGGAGAACCAGTATCCTGCGCCGCCCTGGTAGGCTCCGAAGCTGGAGATTGCCCAGACGAAGAGAAGGGAACTTAGACTTACGACTATGACAAGCATGGTCAAATTGGCCATGATCGTACTGATGCCTCGCCTTGACCCTCGGTTCTTTTCGATACGATTCTTTGCCCATTTTACTAGACTCATTCTCTCATCCTATCTCCAGTGCTTCCCATCTCTACTGAGGCTCGCTTGACACCTTGGAAGTTCAAGCCAAAGACGTCAAAGGGTTCTGACCATAAAGCCCCACTGTTTCTCTCCTTCAGTATCCTCGGTACTAAATTCACAACTCACGTCTGATCGAGGAGTAGACCTCGGGATATGATCAAGTGTCGAGTCCACTGACCGTCGCGAAAGAAAATTGTCTTACCGAAGATCTGTCCATCAACTTTGTAGGCATCTCCACAGGTTCAAGATGAACAATGTAGCGACCAAAATCCTCGTCGGATTTTATTACAAGGATCCGAACTTGGTTGGAGAAATCTATCCAACTGCACGAAAGACATGAAGGTAAAGCTCCAATTCGATGGAAACTCGGGTACTAGGAACGCAGCTTTGATCCGAGACGTAAGCTTGTGGGCAGCTGCTTTAGAAGGCGGCCATTCCCGCTTTGTATCCGGAAACGGACTTGTGTTTGTTGCGTGGCACTTGACGCCAAAAGTAGCTGGTTCGATGGAGAGGCTACCTCAACGTCTTCTTCGGACTGTCGATTCCGCTCGTTCCCCATATACATCGAACTCAAGACCCAATGTGGCGTTTGTGGAGAGTTTCCCGAGGCAGGCAGAACTGACGAGTCAAGTTGGCGCTGATCGTAGAATGACCTTCCATTACTAGCGTTTCTTCTTCGCTCTGGAATCGGCCCGCCTCATCGTGGCCAGGTCGTTTCCGATCCGAAACTTCTAGTCTTGCCGATGAAGATCGGTTTTCAAAAAACGGGGAAGTTCAGACCAGGCATCCAGGCACGCCAGCATTGTGCACTCAGCCCTTCGTGACCGTGAACGTGAAGGGATTGTTCTTTACAGTGACGACTTTGACCGTGTACGAGTAGCCGCTCGCGAAGGTATTGAAAGCATTTGCAGTACCTGTATATTGACACGAGGAGCATAAGGTGTTGCCAATGACTATGTTCGTGGCCACGGCCTTGTTGGGGGCTATGGTTGGTCCAGCCCAATTCAGTAGCTGCCATGTGTTGCTCGATGAATCAGTTACATAGTATGCCGCTAAAGTAACGTTGGAACTGCCGGAGTTCCTAATGTAGATTGTAACATTCGTCGCGCTCGAGAACGCAGAACTGTCCGGAGAGAGAGGGCCCTCCCCGGTATTGGGCTTCACCAGCAAAGTTCCGAGAAGTCCTGTTGACCAAGCGTAGACCATGACTGCGGCGACGACGACGATGACGACCATGAGCAATGCTGCGAGTATGGTATCGATGCCTTTCTTGTTCCCTGTTATTTTTTTCA
>Ga0209154_1002220_pt1 | contig 10936 bp, 13 predicted proteins | sample GraSoiAngelo_121_FD_185878 | JGI IMG/M metagenome (GOLD analysis project Ga0209154, IMG submission 185878) | Grasslands soil microbial communities from the Angelo Coastal Reserve, California, USA - 14_0919_12_20cm (SPAdes) (version 2) | ecosystem: Environmental > Terrestrial > Soil > Grasslands ... | reverse complement strand
GGATCATGGTCAGCTCCTCCCTCTTGTTGGCTAGTCCGTCAAGTGTCAGCGGATGCGAGCGGGACAGGTCCCCCGTGCTGAATGCTGTGTCCCCAGTGTGGAAAAGCACCGGGAGCCCTTCGGACTCGGAGTAGTCGTATAGCCCGCTGAACACCGGGCTTTCCGCTGATGCCTTCACATAACCCAGCCTGACCTTGAAGGCCTTGACCTCCTTCTTGTTCTCCTTTGCGAGCTTGACTGCGGCCTTCACGTCTTTGGCAGTGGGCTCGACAGTAACCACAGGCGCGAGCATCCCCCCGCTACGTGCGCACAGCGCGATGACTTTGTCGTTTGGAAGAGCGACAGTTCCTTGTAAGGGCGGGCTAAGAAGGAGCCCGCGTGTGATCCCGTACCTCTCCATCGTTCCTAGCAACTCTTCTAGCGTGTATCTCAGTCCGTTCATCCGTGCAAATCGGATTAGGGCGTCGTCTTGCCGTTCAGACAAGTGCACGTGGGCGTCGATGATTTTTTGCAACGATTTCCATTCTGCGGCTGAATCTGAATAAGGGTTGTTGCGTCGACCCAGGGAGGACGCCGAACAAACCAGGATTGATTCGACATTAATCGATACGGTTTTAGTCCGGTTAGAGACAATTGTGGATTTGGAATGTCCGCACGGTTTACTGACGAGTATTCCACGAAGGAGTTGTCGAGGCGGACTTGGCCTGATTTTGAAAGGCTCTTCCTGAAACAGGGAGTAGTAGGGGATGGTTGGTGGTGTTGGTGCACGCATCATCACGTCTCATCCTACTCTCTGCCTGAGAACCAGCAACCGCGGACCCGAGCCGAGAGAGCGGTGAGAAACCATCGCCAGAAAGCAAAGCTCGTCGAGAAGGGATGTGCCCACGGGATCCTTGTTTATGCAAAGGGAGAACCGATAGGATGGTGCCAATATGGGCTCAGAGAGGAGTTCCCTCGTGCCGACAATACCCAGAAGTATCGAAAACTCGCCCTTAGAGATGGAACATCCAAGTTATGGAGAACCACCTGCTTTGTCGTCGACAAAAACTATCGGGAGCGTGGCGTGGCTGGTGCAGGGTTGAAGGCGGCTCTGGAAGCGATAAGGAAGAAGGGCGGCGGTCTCGTCGAAGCCTATCCCGTGAGTAAGACTGATCAAGGATCAAACTACATGTATTGTGGAACAGTCGGAATGTTCGAAAAGGTTGGATTCAAGACGATCGCGCCCTTGGCGACCGGCAGAACAGCCACAGTCGCAATGAGAAGGACCATCTGAAGGCTCTTACTAATCTGCCGGCGTAGCACGGCTCAATACTTATCTCATCTACTGAGCCTAACAATCCTACCATGCAGTCGATGACCAGCAAGGTCGAGATTCGCGATATAGCAAATGGCTTGTGGATCTGGCGGGCTGAACATCATCACTGGAAGCCAGGCGACGACTGGCAACCGGTCGTGACGTCAATCTATGTCGAATCGGCAGGCGAGAAAGTGGTGATTGACCCGCTCGTCCCCAAAGCGTCTGCCGAAGAATTGTGGAAGCGTCTGGACAGTAGGCCGCCTACTATCGCTGCGGTAACGATCCCTGACCATGTCCGGGACATTGACGATTTTGTCAGCCGCTATCAGGTCCGTGCTTTCGGTCCGAGACTATTCTATCCCGACGACGTGCCGAAGAATAAGCTGGAGATAATTGAACCAGACGGAGTGCTTCCGGGAGGCGTCGTCGCCCTCTACGATGGGAGAGGGCGGCTAGAGACCCCTCTCTGGCTGCCGGAGCAGCGGGTCATTGTTTTTGGAGACGCATTGACCGAAAGGGGCGGAGTACTCCGGATCTGGTCTTCGCCATGGCATGAGAGGAGAGCTTTGCCGGCGCTGCGAGACTTGCTCAAGCTTCCGTTTGAACAAATTATCATTTCACACAGCGACCATGACCCGGTGCATGATCGTGCCGCTTATGAGCGTGCTTTGAAGCTCCCGCCTTGGACGGGCTAGTGTCCCCGAAGCAATAACCAGCTGAGCGGCCGGATCGTTAGGGATCTGCTTTACTTGGGGTTGCCCGCTTTGAGCCAGTCGGCATAGTGTTGAATCGCCGACTGAGTGTCGAACTTCGGCGAGAAGCCGGTGTCCGCATGTAACCGCTTGGTATCCGGGAGAGGAAGTGGCGGAAATGGAAAGTGTCCAGGGGGAAGGTCTGCTTTGAAGTCGGGGGCCACTCTTTTGACCGCGTCCACCAGTTCTCTATTCGGTGTCACCTTTCCGGAGGCTACGTTGTATATGTTGTACTGAAGCTTCTGTGCGGTCTGAAGCAGTGCGATGGCTCGGGCCATGTCCTTGATGTACAAGAGATCTACCGCATCGTCTGCGTTACCGAAAAATACGTCCTCGAAGCTCGGCGGTCTTCCACTTACAGCCGCATGAACGAGACGTGCTGGGAGACCGAGCTGTGCACCATCAAAAGGTCCGAACATTCCCATTAATCGTACGCAGATAGCGCTTATCCCTGTCTTCTTCGCGAACTGTTCTGCGGCTACCTCGACAATCTTCTGATACGCAAGAATAGGGAACATACTCTGAAGAGCAATAGGATGTTCTTCGTCCACTGTTCCCGAAAGCCCGAGGTACATTCCTCCTGTACTCGAGAATGTGACCCGTTTGACTTTCCATTCCTGAGCCACTTGGAAAGTGGCGTCGAGCATGTCGAAGTATCCTTTGAGACCCCGCAGAGGGCCCTCGCCTGAGGTGAAGCCTCCTGCGACATTGACGATACCATCGATTTTGTGTTTCTGGCCTATCTTTCGAAGGTCCGCGACTGAGGTCGAGTCCGCAGGTTCGATAGATACGTGGTGATGATCAATATGCTTCTGAAGGAAACCAGGAACGTCCGTATTCTCGTGCCGTGTGACAACGCAGTCCTGGCCCAAGTCGACTAGTGCTTCTGTTGTGTTCGAGCCTATGAAACCGTTCAGGCCGCCGATAACAAGAATCATCGCGATGTTCCGCTCCCGGGCGGTTTGTAGGAGTCGGACCAGACTGGTTTGTCGGTGTCATGGTCTCCAGTGATTACTATTTTTCCTCGGGTGCGTCCTTCTTCGAAATAGCGAATAGCCTGGGCTGTCTCTGTCAAGGGGTAGCGTCTATCGATCACAGGAATTATGTCTCCTTGTTCGATGAGGTCCTTCAGGACGACGAGGTCGTCATGGTTTGATTTTGCGATGAAGAATGTGAACTTCTTGTCTCCGCGTGACGCGAATCGGCTTCTGATTATGAAATAGAGTAGACGCCTCACGATCTTGTCTTTGAAGCCGACGAGGACAAATGTGCCGTTCGGATTCATTATGCGCTTGTAGTCAGAGATGGAATGAGACGCGCCAATCTCCACTATCAGGTCATAGGATTCTCCTTTCTTGGTGTAATCCTCCTGCGTGTAATCGATAACTTGATCAGCGCCGAGCTTGCGGACCATGTCTAGATTCGCCGAGTTGGTCACAGCAGTGACTTCGGCTCCTAATGCCTTGGCGATCTGAACGGCGAAGGTTCCTACTCCACCGCCTGCACCGTTAATCAACACCTTCTGTCCGGGTTTGATGTGTCCATGATCGCGGAGAGCTTGTAGAGCCGTAAATCCGGCGATCGGTACCGCTGCACACTGTTCGAACGAAGTATTGCTCGGTTTCAAGGCTATTCTGCTCTCACGTGCAAGACCGTACTCTGCGTAAGCGGCGTTAGCTACTCCGTACACTTCGTCTCCTGGTTTGAACGCAGTCACGTCGTTGTGTACGGCTTCTACTACGCCGGCGAAGTCGGTGCCCAGTCCAGGCTCTTTTGGCCGGCGGACTCCCATGCTTAGTCGAAACAGGGGCCCGACAAGTCGTATCACGAGCGATGCTCCTCTCATGTCATGCTTGTCCGCGGCATTCACGGAGGACGCATAGACTTTTACCAATACTCCACGTACGTCGTTCGGAGTAGGTTTCTCCACTTTCTTGATCTGGAGTACGTCTGGCGATCCGAAACGTTCTCGGACGATCGCTTTCATGAGTCCCTTCTCAAGCGGCTTTGGTTCGGCTATCACTGCTGGTCCCTGAACCATGTTTCACGAGTACCTCTTGAAACTGTTGGTCATTGAAACTTGGGAGATTGCGAATGATGGCCATGTAATCCCAACAGAGACAGAACTGCTTCGGCCACAGTTGGCCATGCCTCCGATTCTGGGTCTATCAGTTCGTAATGGCCGATGCCTTGGAGCCTGACTAGAGTGGGCCGGTCGCCAAGCTTCTCTGCTTTCTCGACGTACGCTTCGGACTGAGAAAATGGGACGGTATCATCGGCTGTCCCATGAACCAGGATTTGTCTCGCGCCGGTGGGCAGGAGTTCTATTGGAGAGCCAGCATCGTACCTGTCAGGATGTTCTTCTGGTGTTCCACCAATAAGTCGTGTTACGATACCGTGTCCCAGCTTCTGCTTCCACGCAAGACGCAGATCCGATACTCCTGCGAGCGAGACCACGCTTGGTATGGCTTGCCTAAGGTTGCTGTGGAGAGGTGAGCCTTTGCTGATCCGGTGACTGCCAACCAACCAGAGGGCTAGATGACCACCAGCGGAATGCCCAATGATGGTCGTCCGACCTCGGTCGAAGCGTGAATCCTTCGAAAGATATTGGAGAATATTGCGAGTTGCGAGGCTAATGTCGTGAAAAGTTCCAGGCCAGCCGCCACCCGGGTTTCCGATTCTCCGGTACTCTATGTTGCACGTGATGACTCCCGTAGATGTGAAGGCGGCGCAGAGGTGTCCGATATGAGACAGGTCATAAACGGATTGCCAGAATCCGCCGTGGACAACGAAGAGCAGCGGGGAGGGTCCCATACCGTTGGGAAATCGAAGCTCAGCGAACTGACTTGGATCACTGCCGTAAGAGATCCTCAGGTCGAAAGGGGGTGACGCCCTGTCTAGGATGCCGCTCAAGGGTCCTCCGTGTTCACGTCCTATGCAGTCCAGGTTACTCCCATTTAGATTTCCTCTTCCATCCAGTCTTGCAGGACTATGGGCTCTCTTGTGATCAGATGAATGAGCGCGGTGTCTTGAGCAGAAGTATTCTGCTCAACTTGCAAGCCTCCTCGACCGTTTAAGCTACTATACGCATAAAAGCTTTTAAATGCATCGAAACGGCATTCTGAGACCATGGTTGCCTGGAGTCCCCGAAAAACGGTAATAGTCGCGGTGTTATTGTCCGCACTGGTGGGAGGCGTAACAGGGCTCAGCGTGTCATATCTCGCCCGTGTCAGCCCAACGCCTCAGACGCGAGACTTCTATCTATTCGGCGTTGACCAGTCGTTCAACTCCAGCCTCGCCTCTGGACTGAAAGCAGACTATGCATTCTCGTCCAGTGTCATAACCGCAAACAGGGGCGACACTTTGGTGATCCACTTCTATAACCCAACGGATCAGAACCATACCTTCACCATAGGCTCGCCCTACGCGAACGATGTGTTCGTGGCAGCGCATCCTACCGACCAAAGCCCAATTCACAACGCAACCATAACAATCAATGTAAACCAGGCTGGAATATTCCCATTCCACTGCAGGTTCCACACGCCTTCCATGTCGGGAAGCGTCGTGGTGCAGGGATAGATCTGGGATGCACTTAGAAAGTGGCCTTTACCATGGCAAGTAACAGATTCTGGGTCTTGATGCTTGCAATCCTAGCTCTCTCCTCGCTCTTTGCGACGTCGCTTAACGTTCCCCCAAGAGTAGAGGCTGCCTCGACTCCGAGTATCAGCCTGGTAGGGTTCATTAGCGCTTGGAACAACACAAGTGTGCCCAACCCCACGATTTCTGTAACTCAGGGAGACACGATAACCATTCAGCTATCGAGCGGAGACGGGGCCGTTCACAGATTCTTTGTGGACGTGGACAGGAACGGCATGACTCCAGACTGTCCCGGGGCTGACGTGTGCTCTAACGTCTTTCCCCCGACAACCTCTCTGACTTTCACTGTCAACTTTGCGCCCGGGACTTACACTTACTATTGCTCCGTTCACCCAACGACCATGCTAGGACAGTTTGTCGTTCTACAGCCGCCTGTCACCGGCGGTGGAGGTCGACATCCATTTGAAATGTGAGAAATTGTTCTGTCGTTCCGCAAACCTAAATAGGCAGATTGGGAAGGGTGCTCGCATAACTGGTGTGAAGGCGATGGGTGGTCATCTTTACTGGCATGAGTGCCGCGTCGAGACCATCCTCGACGACTAGGCACCAGCACCAGATCCTAACACTCCAAGACTCGCCTCCTTACTCCTCTCTCCGCCAAGCCTCTTCCTTCCACCAGCGACTGCGCCTACTGATTGTCAAGTTCGGCGGATCCAGTTTATCAAATCCGAAAAGAATCAGTCTGGCCGTAGCCTCAATAGCGAAGGAGTATGCCCGCGGAAACCGGGTCGTTGTAGTTGTCAGCGCCGTAGGAAACACCACTGACCGGCTACTGCATCTCACGAATGGTGGTGCCGGCCTAGTCAAGACGGATAGAGACGACATTTTGGCAATGGGAGAGAGGACGAGCGCCAGAATATTCGCGGCCGCGCTGAAATCTCGTGGGATACAGGCGCGTTACTACGACCCTTCTGACCGAGACTGGCCTATCATTACCGACGACAATTTCCAGAACGCGAACCCTCTCAAGAACAAATGCGTGCAACGCATCCGACGTTACCTGAAACCGGTTCTCGGCGATGGAGTCGTCCCAGTTATTGGAGGATTCATCGGTCGAACAAGAGACGGACGAATAAGCACTCTTGGACGAGGAGGAAGCGACACAACCGCTCTTCTACTCGCGATGGCGCTCGAAGCTGACGAGGTTGTGCTCGTCACCAACGTGCCTGGGATCCTGAGTGCTGACCCGGCCCTGGTCAAGAATGCACGGGTCCTTCCAAGGATCGACATGAGAACTCTGACCGGGATAGCGGACACCGGAACAAAATTCATTCACCGCAAAGCGCTAAGGTTCAAAGATCCCAACATCAACATCCGAGTAATCTCTAACTCGAATGGAAAGCTAGACTCACAAGGAACCCTAGTCACAGGAGTCTCGCTTCCAGAGCTAGAAGTGACAGTAAATAATCCTCATCCAGTCGCGTCAGTAACCATCATCGGAACAGGCCTCCCCCACCGACCAGAACTAGTGCAGAAGATCTCAAAACTAGCTGGACAGAATCTAGTAGCCGTCTCCCAAGACCGAGACAGCGCTATCCTATACATCAAACAGACAGAAAGACTGCGGCAACAAATAGCGAGATTGCACGACGCTGTCCTGAATGATCCGCACGGAATAGCCCTCGCCGCCAGGATGGGAATGGCTCTCATCACAGTCCGAAGCATTGGATTAGAAGAGAGACCAGGGGTGATCGCGAGAATAAGCGACGCCCTCCGTTCCGTGAACATCAACATGTTCGGAGTTCTCACAATAACATCTTCCGTTCTAGTCTTCGTGGACTGGAAATTACGGCGCAAAGCGGCCAGCCTCATCAAGAGTTCGTTGGAGAACAACTGACTGACAAGTATGCTGTGATCATGATGGAATCTGGAAAAACACGCAGACTCGGACGAATATTCCGGGACGATGGTAAGACTGTCATCGTTCCGATGGACCACGGAGTATCAGTTGGTCCAATCGAAGGACTAGGCGACATGAGAAAAACCGTAAACCATGTCGCGAAAGGAGGAGCCGACGCGGTCCTGGTACACGCAGGCCCAGCGAGGACTGTCGACACTACACAACTAGGTCTCATCGTCCACCTCTCAGGGGCCACACGACTGACCAAAGAACCCAACTGGAAAATGCAGCTCTGCAGCGTCAAAGAGGCAGTCCGTCTGGGTGCGGATGCAGTATCTGTCCACATCAATGTGGGATCAGAGCATGAGCAGGATATGCTGGACAACTTCTCGCGGATACTGGACGAGTGCGACGACTATTCGATGCCGCTCATTGCCATGATGTATCCGCGAGGACCGAAAATCTCAGACGAACATTCCTTCGAAGTGGTGAGCCACGCAGCTCGGCTAGGGTATGAACTCGGAGCCGACATCGTGAAGACGAACTACACGGGTGACGTTGAGAGCTTCAGAAGCGTCGTCAACAGCGTAAGGGTGCCTATCGTGGTAGCGGGCGGACCCAAAACAGACCATGTAAGCGAATGTCTTCGACTAGTCTACGAATCTATCCAGGCAGGAGCCGCAGGCGTATCGATCGGCAGGAACGTCTTCCAGCACCAAGATCCAAGCATCATGACCCGAGCCATCGCAGAGATAGTACACAACCAAGCCGACCCCGGAAACGCATTGTCTACTCCCGGTGAGAAAAGTGAAACAGTTCTGGCTAGAACCTAGTCACGACTTATCGGAAGATGACCTTCGGAGGATAGCGGAAGAGGCCAAACCACACACCATAATCCTGCCCAAGCCAGTCATCGGACTCCCCACGAAAGTCGCCAGCCCTGTCGACGGAGGAGACATCTTAGTAACTTTTGACATCACAACGGCTAACGCCGCGAAAGACAGAGGAGTGCCTGTAGCACTTCAGATCACAGTCAAAGACAGGAACGACTTGAAGAGGGTCTCGCAGTCCCTCCATGCAAGCCCCGATTATCTACTCATTGACTGTCCCAACTGGAAAATTATCCCAGTTGAGAACCTGATTGCAGAAATCAGGGGAAGGTCAAAGATCCTTGTTAGAACAAGGAGCTTTGAGGAAAGCAGAACCGCTTTATCGATACTGGAGCAAGGAACGGATGGAATATCGCTCACGGCTGATCATCCCAGTGATATCATCAAGACCCGCGACCTCGTCCTAGAACAACCAGAGCCGGTTTCGCTCTCCCTGGCAAAAGTGACGAGTATCAGACCCATCGGGACTGGTGCCCGGGTCTGCGTCGATACCTGTGAGATTCTACACGATGGCGAGGGGCTGCTGACCGGTAGCTCTTCCCAAGGACTGTTTCTCGTTGAAGGCGAGGTCCACTCCAACCCACACGTGAACCCTCGGCCCTTCAGGGTCAACGCTGGGCCAGTTGCGCTGTACCTCTTGGCACCGAAAGGCAAGACCCAGTACCTTTCGGAACTGACCGCTGGACAATCTGTCCTACTAGTAGACAAGCAAGGGCGGACGAGGACAGTGGATGTCGCCCGCGTCAAGATAGAACGCAGGCCGCTGATCCTCATAGAAGCTTCGGTAGGATCTGACTCCATGAAAACCATCGTTCAAAACGCGGAAACAGTCCGACTCATCAACCGCGCCGGATCGAAGTCCATCTCAGATATCCGACCTGGCGACGAGGTACTTGTTCGGTACGAGGAAGGTGGACGACACTTCGGGACACGGGTCCCAGACGAGATGATTATTGAAAAGTGAAACCCAAGATCTGCGTATCTCTATCCTCCAACGACCCTCACGAATTATACCGGAAGGCACAGCGCGCGGAGGCGTTGTCAGCTGACCTAGTGGAAGTTAGACTAGACAAACTGAGCAACCACCGAGGAGTATCGAAGGTTGCAGGGGCAGTAGAGATACCTATAGTCGCCACGAACCGGCCAGTCTCGCAAAGAGGATCTTTTGCACGTTCGGAGAGTGAACGATTGAGCCTGTTAATGGACGCAGTCGAAGGAGGAGCCGACTACGTAGATATTGAGAGCTCAACCAGTCATCTTGACCGAGTCATAGACACGTTCCGGAAGACCAGCGCCAAGATCATACTGTCGCATCACGATCATTCCCGAACTCCAAAGCTATCAGTGCTGAAATTGACACTGGCTAGACTACAGAAACGGAAGTCAGATCTCTACAAAATTGTCACCACCGCTCGATCCCTAGAAGATAACCTAACAATCCTCAGTCTGCTAAAGACGAACCACACAACCAGCCCGCTTGTGTCCTTCGCGATGGGAAAACCCGGGATTTGGTCAAGAATACTAGCACCATTCTATGGTGCAGACTTCACCTACGCTTCACTGGAAAGAGGACTAGAAATTGCGCCCGGACAGCCCAGCATTTCTGAGCTGCGAAGCATCTACGAGACAATCGATGTTGAGTAGGTGGTTAAGATAACAGGAGAAACTAGGGTCCATTCACTGTTCGGTTCACCTGTAGAGCACAGCCTCAGCCCGGTGATCTTCAACACTACCTTCCAGAAACTCTCGCTAAACCGTGCTTACCTCCCTTTCGATGTCAGGAAGAATCAGCTCAAGAGCGCTGTAGAGGCGGCTCGCACGCTGGGCTTTGACGGCTTCAATGTTACGATGCCCCACAAGACAGGGATTCTGGAGCTGGTCGACCGGCTTGATGACGTGGCGAAGAAGGGAGGCACAGTCAACACCGTCGCGAGAGTCGGGCGGAGCCTTGTCGGGTACAGCACAGACGGTGAAGGAGCACTGAGGGCGATCAAATCCTACGGATTCGAGCCCGAGGACAAGAATATACTGGTAATCGGAGCCGGCGGAGCCGCTAGGGCGGTTGTCCAGAGCCTCTCAACGCGACACAATTCGGTAAGAATCCTGAACCGTTCCCTGCACAGGGCGAAGAGGGTAGCCGAGAACCTGAACGGTCAAAGAAGAGTCTCCTATGGGAAACTGACGAGAAAGAACCTGGAGGCTTCCATACCCGGAACGAATCTTCTAGTCAACGCAACACCGCTGCAAACCGCGAAAATTCTCTCCAAGCTAGGCATTCAATCTCAAAACTTGAGACAGATTGACTGGGTCTTCGACCTGGCGTATGACGGATTCTCTGCACCGCTCCCAATCCGGAGTGGCCGGATAAGTCCGCTGGAAATGCTAGTTCAACAGGCTGCATTATCGTTCGAAATCTGGCTCGGAAAACCCGCTCCCTTCGCCCTCATGCGTTCGTCATTGACAGACCACTTGAGGCGAGACTGGAAATGAAGGGCAACGG
>Ga0209154_1002214_pt1 | contig 10949 bp, 12 predicted proteins | sample GraSoiAngelo_121_FD_185878 | JGI IMG/M metagenome (GOLD analysis project Ga0209154, IMG submission 185878) | Grasslands soil microbial communities from the Angelo Coastal Reserve, California, USA - 14_0919_12_20cm (SPAdes) (version 2) | ecosystem: Environmental > Terrestrial > Soil > Grasslands ... | reverse complement strand
TGATAACTATATGCCGTGACGGAACCGCGCGATCCGACCCTCGATGGGCTTCTCGACCTCGACGGGCAAGTTCTCGTGGTGGACCCGGAGGGCGGCTACTGGGTCCGGTTCATCGTGACGCGGGTGCCGGCGTCGCCGGAGAAGCCACACGGCATCGACTACTCGCTCACGCTGCACGGCCCGGATGGCGAGCGGTTGGTCGGCTTCGACAACGCCCATCCCGTGGCGCGACAGAAGCGTGGCGAGCCGCAGGACCATCGCCACCGCGTGCGGACGGTCAGAGCCTATGCGTATCGGGACGCGGCAACCTTGCTGGCCGACTTCTGGGCGGCGGTGGACGCGGTGTTGCGCGAGAGAGGAGTGATCCTATGACCACTTTGAAAGTCGGCATCGCCAGCTATGAAGAAATGAAGGCGCGCACCATGGCCGTGGCGCGTGGCGAGCGGCGCGTTGCGCCGAGTGAGCCCAAGGTCTGGTTCACCTCGACGGAGTCCTTCGCCAAGGTGTTGTCGGCCGGCAATCGCGAACTGCTGCGCGTCATCGCCGAGAAGGCGCCCGGCTCGCTCGAGGAACTGGCGCGCATCACCGGCAAGGCGAAGTCCAATCTGTCGCGCACCTTGAGGACGATGGAAGGCTACGGCCTGGTCCGCCTCGAACGCGGTGATCGCGGGCGGATCACGCCCAAGGTGATGCATGACCGCGTGGAGCTGGACCTGCCGCTCACTCTCTCACGGAAGGCAAGCTGAGCCATGACCACTTGGACGCGAGCAGGCCGCACGGACGACGCCGGTCTGGAATTACTTTTAGAATCCACAACTTACTGATTTGTCATCCTTCCACACCCCTTGAATCCGGATTGGGCGCTGGATTGGGTCACTGGAAATCAATTCCCGGAAGGTACCGTGGCTACAATCCTTACCTCGAAGCAAGGAATCATCGATGGCATCCGCCACCCTCAACAGCAAGGGCCAAGTCACCCTCCCGAAGAGCGTCCGGGAGCGATTGGGCATCGAGGCCGGCGATCGGCTCGAGTTCATCGAGTCGGGGCAAGGCTTCCTCGTTGTCGCAGCCATTCGCGACATCCGGTCCCTCAAAGGAATCGTCGGACGACCGAAGAAGCCAGTGACTGTCGAAGACATGAACAGTGCCATCGAAAAGATGGGCCGAACGCCGTGATCGGCCTGGATACGAACGCCGTCATCCGCTATCTCACACAGGACGATCGGAAGCAGTCGCCGATCGAACGGCCGCTGCGACATCGAGAATGCTGGCGGAGCGGACGGGATTCGAACCCGCGACCCCCGGCGTGACAGGCCGGTATTCTAACCAGCTGAACTACCGCTCCGAATTGGGGGGCGAATGCTAGCGGATGCATGAATAAGGCGACAAGCGGTTTTCGTTCCCGGGTTGCGAGGCGGCAGGCCCGGGGGGACGGAGCGCCGGCCGGCCGGCCCGGGCGCGGCCCGCTGGCACAGCGAGGGCGGCGCGCAACTCGACCCGAAGCGGGCAGCGGTCCGCCGCAGATCCCGCCTGAACTGGCGGTGAATAAGTCAACCGATGCGCAGCTCCTGCGCTCAGGGACTGTAGGCCGGCCACGCGGCAGGTGAGTTACGTCGTCGCCAAGCTAAGACAGCTCGCGCCGACCGCGGCCTCAGGCACAATGAGGCGGATCCAACCTTAAGGATGACGCGGATGAAACTGACGGGCGCCCTGCTCTCTTCGATCGTTCTCACCGCAGCGCTGGCCACACCCGCCTTCGCGGCCCTCGGCGAGGATGGCACCACCGTCCAGGCGGATGTCGCCCGGATGAAGGGGGTGCTGCGGATTACTTCGAGCGCGGCATTCACAGTGCACGAGATCACAACAGAGTCCGGCGTTGTGGTGCGCGAGTACGTCTCGCCGGACGACAAAGTGTTCGCCGTGAGCTGGCGTGGCCCACTGATCCCGGATCTGCGTCAGATGCTGGGAGGGTACTACGGGCAGTTTCAGCAGGCCGCAAATGCGCCGCACCTCGGCGGCCACAGGCACCTGACGATCCGGGAGCCCGGGCTCGTGGTGCAGTCGAGCGGCCGCATGCGGGCGTTCTTCGGTCGCGCCTGGGCTCCGGACCTGGTGCCGCAGAACTTCTCCGTTGACGACATCAAGTGATTTCAAAGGAACACCCGTGCGCAAGTTCGTTGCTCTAGCGTTCATCCAACTGGGGTTCCTGGCCGCGTGCGGCGGTGGCGGCTACCGCGCTGCCACCATCATTGTCCCGCCTCCCTCGCAGAATATCGCCACCCCGGGGCCGCCCAACGTCGAAACGCTCGCGGTCGACGCCGGCCCCGCCGGTGCGGTCAACGCGGCCTTCGTCAGCGTCAAGGTCTGCGTGCCCGGCAGCACGACCTCCTGCAAGACCATCGATCACATCGAGGTCGACACCGGCTCGGTCGGGCTGCGCATCCTGTCGTCAGTGCTCACCACCGCTCCCGCCATCACGCTGCCTCCACACACAGACGGCACGAACCCGCTGGCCGAATGCCTGCGGTTCGCCGACGGCGACGCCTGGGGCCCGCTCGCCGTCGCTGACATCCAGCTGCCGGTCTCCGGTGAATCAGCCACCAGTGTCAACGTTCAGGTCATCGGTGATCCGGCGTACACGGCCCTGCCGACCGATTGCATGACCAATCCGGAGAATACGGTGGCCAAATTCGGCGCCAACGGAATTCTAGGCGTCGGCCCGTTTGCCCAGGACTGTGGCAGCGCCTGCGTCGGAGGGATCCCCTCGACCGGGGCGGTCTATTACAGCTGCCCCTCGCCGAGCAGCTGCGCCAGCGCACCTCTCAGCACGCTCCTCCAACAGCTCCAGAACCCGGTAAGCCTGTTCGCCACCGACAACAACGGCGTGATCGTCGAGCTGCCGGCGGTCGGCGGCGCGGGGGCTGCCACCGTCACCGGGGTACTGGTATTCGGCATCGGCACTCAAAGCAACAACGCGCTCGGGAGCGCGACGGTGCTGCAGGGAAATACGTTCTCCGGCCTGATCACAGCGACCTACAAGGGCACCGCCTACAGCGACGGCTTTATCGACAGCGGCTCGAACGGCAACTTCTTCACCGACAGCTCGCTGCCGACGAACTGCACGGCGGGCACTCAATGGTACTGCCCGACCTCGACCGTGAATGAAACCGTCAGTCTCCAGGGAACGAACTCCACGATGCTCACCGCCAACTTCAGCGTCGCCAGCGCCGATGCGCTGTTTGCGAACACGACCTACACCGCCTTCAGCAACCTCGGCGGCACGAACCCGGACGCGATGGGTTTCGACCTTGGGTTGCCGTTCTACTACGGTCGTAACATCTATACCGCCATCGAGAACGCCAGCGTCGGCGGGAATACTGGGCCTTTCTTCGCGTACTAACCCGCGCGCGGCGGCATGACGGGCTGGCTCGACGAGGGATTCGCCGTCGAGCGAGCTTAGGGCGCCGCTACGCTCGGCTACAGGCGCATTTCCGCGGTGATCGCGCAACCAGCGCGCGTGGCATCATAGTGGGGATGAGCCCCCTGCAGAAGCTGACCGCGGCGGTGATTGCGGTACTGCTCATCGCCGCCGCCTACGGCGTGTGGGTCACCGAACCCTCGGCGACGGCACCGGCTCGCGCATCGAAAGGCAAGCCGGCGCTCCCGGCCAGCAGCGCCATGCCGGTGATCGATCAGGATACGTTCCGCACCGCGCGGCGCCTGGCGCGACTCGCCACGACGGCCGACGAGTTACCGCTGGCTCAGTCCGCCGTGCAGATCGCCGATCACGAGCTCGATCTCGCGTTCGCGGGCGCGCTGCGCCACGTCGAGGCGCACCCGCCGCAGCTGAGCCCCGAGGCGCAGCAGCTGCAGCAGCGCCTCGAGAGCTCCCAGAAACAACTCCAGGCGGACACCGAGCAGGTGAAGCGCCTCACCGCCGCGCTCGAGAAGGCCTCGGATGCCGAGAAGCCCGCCATCCAGGACCGCCTCGAGCTCGCCCAGTCGCAGATGGAGCTCGAGAAGGATGAGGTGCAGGAGGCGGGCGAGGATCTGCTGCAGGCCGGCGGGAACCTCCACCAGCGCATCCAGATGATGCAGCAGGAGCACGAAGCCACCATGCGCAATGTGGCCGCGGCTCCCGCGCCGGCCGCCAGCCCCCTTGCGACTCTCCGAGGCCTCGTCGGGCAGGTGCGCCGCTGGCTCGTGCTCCGGGGCAAGCGGCGCGAGATCGCCGCGGCCGAGCGGCGCGCCGCCGACAGTGCGGCGCAGCTCGCGGCGGAGCGAGCGCAGATCGCCGCCGACCTCGCGGTGAGCAAACAGAGCGTCCCGCACCTCGCGGCCCGGCACTTAGCCGTCACCGGGGCGCCCGCTGTGACGCCCCCGGGGACTCCCACGCCCGCGAAGACGGCCGGGTCCAAACCCGCGGCGACGGGCGCCGATCCGAGCCTGGTCAGCGTCACCCGCCAGCTCGCCGCCGAGCAGCGCCGCCTCACGCTCCGCGACGAGCGGATCACGGCGCGCCGGCGGCTCGCCGACGTCTACGGCCAGTGGGACGCGCTGCTTGCGGGACAGGAGCGCACCCTCCTGCACGATTGCCTGAGCCGCGTGGCGATCGTGCTGGCCGCGCTCCTCGCGCTGCTCTTCGCCAACCGCTGGCTGGAGCGCCTCCTCGGGCGCGCCCCCATCGACCGCCGCCAGCTCGGGACGCTTCGCAGCGTGGTCGGGGTCGCGCTGCAGATTCTCGGCGTGGTGCTCATCGTGCTGGTGGTCGTCGGGGTGCCGGGGCAGCTCGGCACCATGGTGGGACTCGCCGGCGCCGGCCTCACGGTGGCGCTCAAGGATTTCATCGTCTCCTTCGTCGGCTGGTTCGTGCTGATGGGCAAGAACGGCATCCGCCTCGGCGACTGGGTCGAGATCAACGGCGTGAGCGGCGAGGTGGTGCAGCTCGGGATGCTGCGCACGGTGCTGCTCGAGACCGGTAACTGGACGGATGCCGGTCACCCGACCGGCCGGCGCGTCACCTTCACCAACAGCTTCGCCACCGCGGGTCACTACTTCAACTTCTCGACCTCCGGCCAGTGGCTTTGGGATGAGCTCGTGGTAACGGTGCCCTTCGACCGCGACCCGAACGCCGTCGCCGATGCGCTCCAGAAGGAGGTGATCGCGGCCACCGCCGACAGCACCCGCCAGGCGGAGCAGGAGTGGCGGCGCACGGCGCGCGGCCAATCCGGCGCCGCGTTCTCCGCGCAGCCCGGGATCGCCGTGCGTCCCGCCCCCGGGGGCGTGGAGATCGCCCTGCGCTACGTGACGCGCGCCAGCGAGCGCTTCGCGCTCAGGGCGCGGCTCTACCAGTCCGCGGTGCAGCTCCTCGCGCAGCACCCGAGAGCCTGAAGCATCGAGAGAGCATGAGCACGCCTCTGCCAGCGCTGTTCCTCGGCCACGGCAACCCGATGAATGCGCTGCACGAGAACGCCTGGACGCGCGCCTGGGCGGCGATCGGCACGGCCCTCCCCCGCCCGCGCGCGGTGCTCGCGCTCTCGGCCCACTGGTACGTGCCGCTCACGGCCGTGACGGCGATGGCATCGCCCCGCACCATTCACGACTTCGGCGGCTTCCCGCGCGAGCTCTACGAGGTGCGCTATGCGGCACGCGGAGATCCCGAGCTCGCCGCGCGCGTTCAGCGCCTCCTCGCGCCGCTCGCGGTCGCCGCCGATCACTCCTGGGGCCTCGACCACGGCAGCTGGTCGGTGCTCAAGCACGTCTTTCCCGACGCGAGCGTTCCCGTGGTGCAGCTCAGCATCGATGAGACGCGCGCTGCGGACTTTCACCACGAGCTCGGCGCGCGCCTTCGGCCGTTGCGCGATGAGGGAGTGCTGATCCTCGGCAGCGGGGACATCGTGCACAACCTGCACGCTTATGCGTGGGGCGGGCATCCCCGCGAGCCTTATGATTGGGCGACGCGCTTCGAGGCGCGGGTGCGCGAGCGGCTCGAGGCGGGCGAGCACGCGCCGCTCATCGACTACGGCTCGCTCGGACAAGACGCGCTGCTCTCCGTGCCGACGCCCGAGCACTACCTGCCGCTCCTCTACGTCCTCGGCGCGAGCTTCCCCGGCGAGCCCGTCACGTTCCCGGTCGAGGGGGTGGACGGCGGCTCGGTGTCCATGCTGGCGGTGCAGTTCGGTTGAGGCGCCTGCCTCTTACCGATGGCCCGCCGGTGTGGCGGGCCCTGGCCACAGAGCCGTCGACGTGTTGCCAAGTGGAGCATGAATGAATACACTTATGCCATATGGGTCATACACTCACGATACGTCTTGACCCCGAGCTTGCGGCGTGGTTGGCCGAGATGGCGAGGCGCACGGGCGTTCCCCAAGGGCAGATTGTGCGCGAGCAGTTGGCTAAGGCCAGGGCCAGTACGGAGAAGCGTCCGTACATGCGCTGGGCTGGGTGCATGGAAGGCCCGCGCGATCTGTCGGCGCGCAAAGGCTTTTCCCGGAAATGAGAGGCATTGCCGACACGGGCTTTCTGGTCGGCTTTGCCAACCGCAAGGATCGTTTCCACGATTGGGCCTTGAGTATCGCAGAACAGATTGACGGTCCCTTATTGACGTGCGAAGCCGTACTCGCTGAGGCAGTGTTTCATATCGGGAGCGCGTCCCAGGTCTTCGGTATCGTCAAGGACGGTTTAGTGAAGTTGGCGTTCGACTGCAGCGGACATTTCGCGCAGCTCGAAGCGCTGGCGGCGCGCTACGCCGATCGTCAGCCTGATCTTGCGGAGCTCTGTCTGATTCGCATGAACGAACTGTTTCCGGATCACCCGGTGATCACCGTCCCCTCCCCACTCGCTGGAGGGTTTCCCCTAGCCGGAATCACCCCATACCGCCGGCTGCCGCCAACGCGAGCGCCGGCGAGGCGGCGTTCCGGGAACGTTCCCTGAGGCGCTCGGTTGATTGCGGTTGGATTTTCTCGCGCGTAGCATCCGCACGCTGACCGTAGACCAACAGTCTTTCGCAGCTACAAGAATATGCGGCGCAAGGGAGTGCTCCGATGGCCGCGTTCCCTGCGACGCTCACGCATCTCGAAGGGAGACACCACATGACATCCCGCATGGCAGGTCGGATTCTCGTCACCGCGTTGCTCGTCTTGCCGCTCGCGGCGCGCGCCCAGACCGGCGCCGGCTTCCCCTTTCTCGAAGCCACCGTGGCACAGCTGCAGGCGCAGATGGCCTCCGGACACCTGACCTCGGAGCACCTGACGCGCGCCTACATCGATCGCATCCACAGCCTCGACTCGACGGGTCCCGGAGTCAACTCCGTCATCGAGCTCAACCCGGACGCGATCGTGATGGCGCGCCACGCCGACGCGTTGCGAAGGCAGGGCAAGGTCCTCGGGCCCCTGCACGGGATCCCGGTGCTCTTGAAGGACAACATCGACACCGGCGACCAGATGCAGACCAGCGCGGGATCCTTTGCGCTGGTCGGCATGCCCGCTCCGAAAGACTCCACCGTAGCTGCGAACCTCCGGGCCGGCGGCGCCGTGATCCTCGGCAAGACGACGCTCTCGGAGTGGGCCAACTTTCGCTCCTTCGAATCGATCAGCGGCTGGTCGGGCCGTGGCGGGCAGACCCACAACCCGTATGGCATCGACCGCAACGCCTGCGGCTCGAGCTCGGGTTCGGGCGCCGCGGCGTCGGCCAACTTCGCCACGGTGTCGCTCGGCTCCGAGACCGACGGCAGCATCGTCTGCCCCGGCAATGCGAACGGCGTCGTCGCCCTGAAGCCCACGGTCGGGCTCGTCAGCCGCGCGGGCGTCGTCCCGATCTCGCACACGCAGGACACGGTCGGTCCACACGCGCGGACGGTGGCCGACGCGGCGGCCACACTGGGCGTGATTCAGAGCCGCACCTTCGACGGGAGAGACCCGGCTACCGGCGATGTGCCGCTCGGCTGGCGCGGCCGCTTCACCCGCCCGACCAACATCCCGGCCGATTACACGCAGTTCCTCGATCCGAACGGGCTCAAGGGGGCGAGGATCGGCATCACGCGGGCGGGCTTGAGCGGATTCACCAATGTCACGACGCCCGCTCCCGTGACCGCGGCGATCGAGGCCGCATTCAAGGCGCTGAGCGATGCCGGCGCGACCGTCATCGATCTCGACAAGGCGGGGTTCAGCTTCACGCCGGCGAACGGCGAGTTCGGCGTACTGCTCTATGACTTCAAGAACGACCTGGCCAAGTACTTCGCCACCCGGGTCGGGGTCCCGGTGGCCGGCGGGACGCTGCAGACCGCGATCGACTTCAACAATGCCCACGCGGACGTCGAGATGCCGTTCTTCAATCAGGACATCTTCGACCTCGCGAACTCACTCAACACGACCGATCCGAACGCACCGCAGGATCCCGGCCTCTTCTGCAGCGCGGCCGCCGGCACGCCGTGCTCCTACAACATCGCGCTCAACCTCGACCAGGCCGCCGGCGTCAGCATGGATAAGGCGCTCAGCATGTTCAACCTCGATGCGGTCGTCTCGGCGACCGACAACCCGGCGTGGGCCACGGACCTGGTCTACGGCGATCACTTCATCTTCGGCACCTCGAGCCTCGCCGCAGGCCCCGGCTATCCGATCATCCAGATGCCTGCGGGCGAGGTGTTCGGAGTGCCCCTCGGCATCAGCTTCTTCGGGACGGCCTTCAGCGAGCCGGAGCTGATCAAGCTCGCCTCCGGCTATGAGGCGGCGACCCACGCGCGCGCGCACAACCTGCCGACGTTCGCGGCGACGGTGCCTTTCGACCACATCAAGGGCTCGCTGCAGCAGAGCGCCGGCGGAGGGGCTGCGACCGGTGCTGCGACGCAATCGGGGGCGAGCGCCGTGGCAGCCACCCCGGCAGAGGGTGCCGCGGCCGCGCCGGCCGCGGCTGTCGCCACCCCCGCCCAGTCTATGAGTGCGAAGGCGAGGAAAGTGCTGCATCACCTGTAGCAGGGCGCCCGCGCCACCAGCCCCGACGAGATCATCGCGGCGTCACGGACCGGCAAGGGGCAGTTCTATCATTACTTCAGGAACAAGGAAGGCCTGGTACACGAAGTCCTGCAGACCTATCTCGAGGCGATCAAGTCGGGCACGGCCCCGATCGACTACGAGATCAGCTCCTGGCGCGATCTCGAGCGGTGGTTTGCCGACCATCTCGAGCTGCAACGGCGTTACGAGATGACGCGCGGCTGCCCGTTCGGAACCTTGGGCAACGAGGTGTCGGCGGACGATGAGCTCGTTCGCCAGGACGTCAGCCTGATCTTCGAGGTGGTGGGGAACAAGCTCGCCGCCTTCTTCCTCAAGGAGAAAGCCAGGGGACGGCTCGCCAAGCGCGCCGACACGCGCCGCATGGCCGACTTCTGCCTCGCGACGATCCAGGGCGCAATGTTGATCGGCAAGGTGCAAAGGAGCAGCCAACCCGTCGAGGCGGCTGCGCGGGAAGCCGTCGCGCACGTGAGGAGCTATCTGCTCAAGGAGCGGTCGTCGAGCAAGAGCCGCTGAGCCGCCCGACACGCGCCGTCAGCAGGCTTCGATCCACTGTCACCAGTGCATGACTGCCAATCAGACTATCGTCCTCGCTTAAAAGACCAGATAATCAAGCCGCGGCACACGCTCGAACGCCTTCTCGCGGGCGACCAGGGTCGCGTCATAGGACAGTGCGGTTGCGGCGATCCACGCGTCGTTTTCTCCCAGTCTGCGCGCGAGCGAACCTTGGACTGCGGCCATGCGCCACGCAATGGCGCGTGACAGCTGCACGACGCGAAAGGGCGCCAGAAATTCCACCAACGCCCTTGGATCGGCAAAGCCTTCCGCAAACTCCCCGAGCGTGATGATGCTGATCGCCGCCGCCTGCCGACGGCGAGCGCTTAGTATCGCTCTTGCGGGACCGCTCTTTCGATTGACGAGCTCATCTTCGAATTCGATTAAAAAACTCGTATCAAGCAGCAGCATTGCGTTCGCGTTTGCGCCTGGCCCCTGCTCCCTTGCCCTCAAATGCCTCCATTGCCGCCAGTAAGTCCCCGGCCGTCAGCGCGGGTCGCTCCGAGAGAACGCGCCGAATTACCCTGGAAAAGGATTCCTTGGGGTCGCGCTTTTCCCGGACCAACAGTTCGTAGGCATCGATTTCGATGGAGATCGTCTTGGTAGCCATACACAGATCATGCATGGGCCATGCATGGGGGTCAAGGCCCGGCAGTCAGAAGCGATAGATCGCCGTGGCACCGAGCGTTCGCGGTCGTATACCGCGCTCGTAGTACAGCTGGTCGAAGGGTGCGGCGATGTCCCGCGACTTGAACAGGATCGGATGTGCGTTGGTGAGGTTCTGACCGAAGACGGAGACGTCGAAACCGCCAAAGCGCACCCCGGCGCGCAGCCCGAGGTTCTTCACCACCGGCAGGCCCGGAACCGTTGCGTCGCTCAGACCGTTGGCCGGATTCTGGACCGGGAGGTGAGCGGTCTGCGTAGTCGAGTACTGATAGTCGACGCGCAGGTACGGCTTCAACGCGTTCCCGATCGCAAAGGCATGCTCCGCGGACGCCACGAACGACCATGGCGCTCCAGGCAGGCGGTCGCCCTCACTAACGATCGGCAAAAAGGCCGACCCGGGCGCGGTACAGTTGATGACCGGGGTCGCGCACACCGTGCCGACGTACCTCGCGTCGGTGTAGGCGGCGCTCAGGTACAGCTGCAGCGGACCGCGGTGATAGGTGATCTCCATGTCGCCGCCGTGACTGCGCACCCGACCGAGGTTGGCCGAGTACTGCAGGCCGCACGTCGGCAGGTAAACGCTCTGCTGGATGTTTTTCCAGTCGATGGTGAAGAGGCTGGTGTTGATCTGCAGCGCATGATTGAGCGCGGTGTTCTTGGCCCCGAGCTCGTAGCTCCAGAGACTGTCGGACCGTGAGGAGGGCGGGGTGCCCGTGAGACCGA
>Ga0209154_1002211_pt1 | contig 10960 bp, 20 predicted proteins | sample GraSoiAngelo_121_FD_185878 | JGI IMG/M metagenome (GOLD analysis project Ga0209154, IMG submission 185878) | Grasslands soil microbial communities from the Angelo Coastal Reserve, California, USA - 14_0919_12_20cm (SPAdes) (version 2) | ecosystem: Environmental > Terrestrial > Soil > Grasslands ... | reverse complement strand
GGGTTCGCGTGTCTTTCAACGCGCGGAATCCCGCGTTCCAATCCCTTTCTTCCACCGAGACTTTGTGCGAGATTCCTGTTCTGCGCCCCGGGCACGCGAGTTCGGGTCATCCTCATCAGTCACCGCGGATTGGACAGCGAGACTTAGCCCTGACGGGAATATAAGATTTCAGCGAGCCGGATGGTCGGCGCCAGCGGTTCACGTCCTTCTCGTGCTGGCGCTCGTGAAGAATCCGTTCAAGCTCGCCGGTCCGGCCGGCACCATGCCTCAGCCTGCGGACCCCGGCGAGGCTGCCCAGCGCAGTCAACGCACAAGGGCGACCAGCAACGCGCCGAGGATGAACGCCATCAAATGTGTCCAGAAAAGATAGTTCTTCAGAAGCCTCTCAGGCTCGAACCAGGGCCGAGTATTCTTGCTCATTTCGCGAACTCTTCCATCGCGTTCAGGATCGCGTTCACTGCTCGCCAGTCAGGAGTAGGCGGGTCGTTCAAGGCGCGGTGAAGCATGTCGGTCCAGTTCCTGACGAGAGCCCGGAACTCCTGATCAGTGATGTGTGAGTGATGCTCGCTCATTTCCAATAATTCGCTCCACCGAAACTTGATCCGCAGTTCGTACAGGTCACGTCCTCGACTGTTCTTTCTCCGAGCTCATCATACTCGCTCGTATCTTCGAGCATTGTTGAACCGCAAAGAGGGCATCGGTCTATTCGTTCGAAGCTCAAATGCAGGCGGCCCCCGCCGGCGCGATACAGCGGCCCAGGACAGCGGTAACAAACCATACCAGCCCGAGGGCGAAGAGAACCCCGGCCATGAAGCCGGATGCGAAGAACAGGGGCGAGCGATGCTCGACTTTCTCGCGGATAATATGACTCATGCTCTCACCTTCGGATTCGTCCTCAGAACCAGATCACACACGCGCCCGGTGTGATCCCCAAACCGGGGAAGAAACATAGCCCCGCAACGATGACAGGTACGCCATCCACGTCTGACAAATCTCGTTTTTGACACTTCCTCGATAGTCATTAGAACCTATCGAATATTTAACAGTCCTGTAACCGGGGATGGGATGCGCTTCTGCCGGAACATCACACCAGGCCAACGAGACCGCTGTGAGGAAGTCCTGACAGAACCCGGCCTGATGCTCTCTCGGCTTACGCATCCCGCTCGATGATCAGTTCCGTCGGTATCTTGCTGACATAGTACCTGCGCTCCTTCTTCCGTCCCTTCATCAGCCAGAGAACCAGGAAGAACCCGGTCGTCCCCCATCCGAGCTGCCACCAGTCAACATTGCCGAGAAACGGGATGAACATGGTTTCCGACTATCTCCGGATAGAATTTAACGCTTTACGGCGCAGCCTGCGGCGCTGACTGGGGCCCCTGTCAAAGTTCCGCTGGCGACTCGCCCAGATTAGCAGAAAGAAGATGCTGACGAACCAGATTGTGCCGAGGATTGTTGAAGGCAGGTCAAGGAATACATTGTCTGCGCCCTGATAGGGTGGAATCACTGGTTCAACCAGGCTTCGCGGGTCATCTCAGCTTCCTGTTCCATCGGCTACCGCCACGGCGATTGCCGAGGCTTCTTTTCCATCGCTCAGGAGTCCAGGGCTTTCCTGACATTCAACTCTCCGCCATCACGACTATCGAGTTGATGAACACGGTCGTATTCGCGTCCGCTGCTGCGGCTCCCTCGGTGAAATGAATCGTGGCCGCGCCGGTCTGTACGAAGACGGCTTCTAGCGTGAATGGGACCGAGCTCGTAGCTGAGACCGCTGCATCTACTACCATCGTATTCCCTACCTGAGTGGTTCCGTTAAGGATTTTGAGATTAATCACCTGGTTGGTCGAGAGCGTCACGAATGAGACGTATCCAGTGATCCGGACGATGACGCGCGTGTAGCTATTGGCTCCAAGGCTATACGTGGCGATGTCCGTATCCGCGTTCGAGACGGTGTGGCTAGACTGGGTCATCGATTGACCATCGAGGACGAGAACGTTTTTCCCTCTGGCTTTGAGCTGTCCAGCGAAAATCCCGGTTCTCCAACGATTACCGCTTCCCCCCCAGTCCTGGGCATTGTCAGCTGAGGGAAACCATGTGGTTCCATCGAAATGGAGGCTTCCACCGCCTCCGCCGACCGCTCCGAACTGCATGATGAGATCACCGCTTCCAGAATAGAGTTTTCCCCTGAGATTCACCCCATACACACTGCCGTATCTCAGGGTTTCAGAGCCGAGATCACGGGCATTGTCTGTTGAAGGGCGCAGTCCAGCATTCATTTCAAGAGAATTGGCTGCAATTCTTTTCAGATAATTATCGGTAGCCGTGGAGCCTCCGGGGCCAAGGTCCAGTTCTGAACCGGAGATTTTCGCAGTAGGCTGAGAATCGCCTGAGGCGGCAAGTATTCTCAGAGCCGTACCAAGATAGAGATTCTGGTATCTGAGCGTTGAAGCGCCGAGATCGATCAGGTTATCATCCGCTATTGGGCCTAAAAATCCCTGCGTATTCTGGCTGATCTGGATCGCGTTGGTATTATTGTCTACTCCTCTAGGTCTGAAGCGGATCGCGTCATTGTTCGCTTCGATATAGATCGATGAACCGTCTCCATGTATATCTGGGGCTACCCGTGTTGTTGCTCCACTGTTGAGTATTCCCAGCAAGCCGGCATTGATGATTCTCCATTTTTTGCCTGCTGTTCCAATATCTAAGGCATTGTCGGTTGCCGGGTTTATCGATTCCGTGCTGGTAATGTTTGAGCCGTCGTCGCTGAGCGCGCTATCGCCTATCATGTTCGCGGAGAGGAATTTCGCGAGCTTGTTCGCTGTTCCAGGGCCCACGTTCGCATTGGAACCGGCTGGTCCTGTGCTACCACTTCCCATTACGAATAATCCGGCGACTCCCCCGCCGGCGAGGGCCGTCAGGAACTGGCGCCGATCGATCTGCCTATTTTCCGCCATGCCAGTTCCGCCCGTAGAAATCGAACAGCGATACGAGGGCCATGAAGAGGAAGAACACGTCAACGAGAACGATGGTTGACTGAAGCGTGCTTGAAAGGGCTAGAGTCGACGTCGCCAGGACCCCGCTGTTCTCGGTGACGTACTCCAGGTTCACGGTGACAAGCGGGATGACCAGGACGAAGCATCCTATCGAGGTCATCCGGCCGATCTGGCCCCTATCCATGAGATAGAAGCCAAGGAACCAGAGAGTGATGACGAAGAAGATGGTTATCGGCAGAAAGGCCATGCTTAGGCTATCTCCATCGGGGTTACCCGCACCCAGTCGTTGTATAGGGGGAAGAACCGCCAGGGCTCCTCGAGGATGAAGCTCCGCGCTCCCACGTTCCAGCGGGATGATACGCTGACCCGGACGGCGACGAGCGGTTTCTGCACGTCGCGGGGTACGCGCTCGGTTTTGATCTGGTATTCCGGCGAGAGACGGATGCGCCGGTCGATGTTCTCATGGAGAACCGTGTCGTAGTGCCATTCGATGTCGCGCTTGAGAACCTGGTATCCGAAGTAACCGAAGTCCTTGGTCGTCTTTTTCATCGAGCCCCTGGCATCGAGGAACTCGACTGACTCATCCGTCATCAGGTAACAGTTGTAAATGTCCTGTTTCATCGGCCGGGAGACATCGAAGTGCCTGTGGGCGAAGTTCAGGATGCAGTCGAAGCGGCCCTGATCATCCTCGGGGCAGGTGCAATAGACGATCCGGCCCCGGTTGTAGGCTTCCCAGGCGAAGATTGCATTCATCAACGTCTTACCCGAGCGGTTGGGGCCGAGATGCTCGACCCTGATCCCTGTCATAGCGCCTTCCGCCAGAACTTGATTGACTGCCCGATGAAGATCGAGAGAGCCCGCGCATTGCCCCCTACCACATACCAGTCATAAACGCGCCAGGACAGGCCTCTTTCATAGAACTGGTTCATCAGCTCTTCCCTGAGCATCCTCTTGATTCTTCTGACTACCGGAAAGGGTCCTTCTCCCTCGAACGGAATCTGTCCGGGCGCTTCTTCAACGGGATGGTTTTGACACTCTTCTTTCCCACGACCACAAGATAGCGTCTGCCGCTTTTCGATTTTTCGATCCTGTCGGTGAGCTGTTGCTCGCCTTTACGATGTGTCATCGCTTTCTCACATGAGCATATTTAAGATGGTAAGAAAAAGCCTTGCAGTGAACCGGGGCAGTTCCCGGATTTCTGTTAGTCCAATAGCGGCGATCATGAGCATGATGATCACGAGAAAGACGAATAAGGCGACAAGCAGAAAGGAAGATTCTTACAGTGATCCGGGTCAATTCTACATTCCCAGGTTACAGTTTTCATCCGTGAAACTCCGGCACTCCACAGTGAGTAGGCGCTACAGCGCAGTAGGAATTGTAAGAGTAGTACGCGGCGACTGTGAGCATGATGATCATAAGGAACGCGAACAGGGCGACGAGCAGGAACGGGAGATTGCTCTTTTTCCTGCCGATGCCGTGCATCTCCTCGAGGCTCTTGTTCTGCCAGGCCGCATAGACGAGACCGGGGGAGATTTTGGGCCCGGTATTCCAGTGCTTGATCGGTATCGCGTTGTAGTCGTCCTGGTTGAAGTACCAGGCGGGGCGGCCGTTGATCCGGGCCGTGTTCTCCTCATTGATCGTGTAGGATTTCTTTCCGTAGATGAACTGGGGGTGCGAGCGGCTCTTGATCTCGCTGACCGGCATTACCCGGCGGTCCGGTGTTCCGTCAGGCTGGAAGAATACCGCGCTGAAATAGTCAACCCGGCTGATCCTGTACCAGGCTTCCGGCCAGCCGCCGAGGCGCTGGAACACCGCGAAGATACCAGCAATTATGAAGAGCGCGATCTCTATGTCGATGATGACTGAAACGTCCATTTTTTCTCAAGTGTTCCTGAACGGGTCTATGCTCTTCGACTTGAACGGGTCCTTCGCTCCGCGTGATAGGTGGAGTTTCTTGAAAAGCTTCTTGTCCGATTTCACGGCCTTGATGCTCTTCTGCAGCTCCGCGTCAGAGGCTCCTTTTACCGCTTTCGCATCAAGACCTTGAGCAACCGCTCGGCGTTCAAGTTTCGCCCGGTATTTTGCTGATGCCATGTTCTCACCTATACCCCGCCTGCGCTTTGGCGTTTCTCTCTCATGTCCTGCTCGTGTTTTAAGCGTTCTGCCGCTGACTGCCAGGCATCGACGAACTGGGCTCTTGACCGGCCGTCAATGCTGGGCAGGGCCCGGCAGTAGGTAAGGACCCACTCGCTTATCCAGGGGTTCGGCGTGTCCATTCCCGGGGCGCCGATGCCGTGCCGGGCTAACTGCATCGCGTTCGATATGGTGCTGACGTTCTCGGGCTTGAGATAGGTTCGACCGATGATCGACTCGGCCTCTTTGATATGAGCTTCGACGAGGACACCGAGGACCTCGTGAACGTTCCGCTCGTCAGTGGTACCGCTGAAAATCTTTTCGAGCGATGTCGGCACGGAAGCGAGATTTGACGGTCGCGCCGGAGTAGTGGGCCTACCCTGTGCAGGCTCAGGACGATCATCGGCCCGCTCCGGCGATTTGGATTCAGGCTGAGGCTTTTCCTCGCGCTCCGCCTCTTCTATCTCAGCCTGATACTTCCTGAAAAAGGCCTTCTGGCTCTGCTTTGCCATAAGCTACTCCGGCGGCCTGTTCCCTCGGAACATCGAGAAAGCGTACAGTCCCAGGATCACGATGATGCCGAAGAATATCGGGCCGACGAACGGGATCGCTGTCAGCGGAGAGAGGATCGTCGTCATCTGGTAAATCAGATAGAAGCCAGCGCCGATGCGGAAGAATGCACTCCCAATGGATGCGAGAAGCCAGATCACGCCGAGATAGGCCGTGTCGAGAATGTTACAGCTCCCGGTCGGCCCGTTCTGGCTGAACGAGCAGTTCGAGTTCGAGATAGTCGGCCATGGCCCAGTGATCTGGTTCATGGTTGACTGCAGATCAGGCAGTCCGCCGCTCGTGGCGCCGTACACGGAGGCGATAGCGAAGAACACGAACACAAACATGACCAGGAAAGACATCGTTCCCAATGGCTTACACCGTGGATTGCTTGTGCCGGCCCCAGATTGCCGAGGTGAACATCCAGGCGACGATTCCGATGATGATCAGCGGGATATACGGGGGCAGGACCCCGGCGGCCGAAAGGAAGATCATCAGTATGACAGCAATGATCACCATGAACTCCATTGGAAGAGCGAACCCGACGATATGACCCTGGGAGTCATGCTGGCGCGTGACGTAGAGCATGGTCAGCCCGAAGAAGCCGAAGAGAATGCCGAACGCGGCGAGGCCGCCGAGAACTCCGCCGCCCAGCGCGTTGACAAAGTTGGTCAGATAACAGGGAATCGTTCCGCATCCGGCCGGCGCGCCCGGAGGACCTCCGCTTACCGTGTTGCCCTGGACCCAGGCGTACAATCCCGTTAAACGGTTACCGAGATTCGTGGATGATGATATCTGATTGGGCGTGCGACCTGCGACCTGTAACAGGTTAATGTTCGTGTTGGTATCGTTCAGATCAAGCCCCGCGAACGAGCCACTGACAGAGACTCCAATCCACTGACCGTTAGAGATAGAGAACCTGGTAAGCATGACCACGTTCCCCTTAGCCGGATTGGTGAACAGTTGCGAGGATTGAAGGAATCCCGGGCACTGTGGCGTAAACGGAGTGGTCGAACATGATGGATCGACAGAGTAGAGCCCCAGGGTCAGCCCGTTGCCGTTCGAGTAGGAACGGGCGACTGGAACGGTCACGTTGACAACGAACCCGTTGACGTTCGACTGGGCCGCGTAGAACTGGGTGATTGACGTGTTCCAGTTGGTCAGGTGGGTCGTGTTCGTGTTCGCCAGCGTCACCGCAGGCGATCCGCAGTTGCCGTAACACTGGGTCAGGAAAGATGGTTGAGAACCAACGGTCTGGAAGGTGCCGCCGATGACCGGGCCCGGGGATGAGATGATTGAGCTGTACGAGCTGCCGACTGTGGATGAGCCGGCGGGAAGCGTTAGCGAGGCGACGGTGGAGATCGGGGGCGAATTACAGGATGTCTGACAGTTAGCGACCCAGTTGTTAGCATTCGAGGGAACCACGAACAGCAACCCGATCCATTGACTGTTGACGATCGAGACCGGGCTGGCGAGGGTAATCGTCTGGAAGGCAAAAGATGTCAGCCCGGACAATCCCTCGGTATCCTGGACCGTGAACGATTGCCCCGCATCGACATGACCGCATAGACTGAGGCATCCCGCATCAAGTGTCCTGGTCGGACTTGTCCCAGCCGGGAATGTGGCTATGACGATGGCTGTCGGCTTGACGTTGTCGAGATATACGCTGACCTGGACGAGCTGGCCGGTGAACGGGGCCGCGACCGCGAGCCCGGCTACGTCTCCGCTCGTGTTCACAGGGTTGGCGCAGGTCCCGCATCCGGCATTGTGCTGTGAGGCGAGATAGCCGACGTACTGGGAGACCCCGTTAACAGGGGCCATGAACATGATCAGGAGTAAGAAGATCGGCGCTAAAAATAGGGGACGGAGCCTTCGCATGAGCGAGGACTCCGTTTACTCTAACTGATATTTCTGACTTACTGCGAGAGCTGCCCGCAGGACTGCGAAGATCATCGCGGCAAGAATCTTTCTCTGGATTCTAGCCTCGAGACTTGTCGCGTTGCTGACGTGACGGTACGCGGCGAACAAGATGATGGCTACGAAGATCAGTGGTACGATGATGACGAGCGCCTGGGCTCCGCTGAACGGGGCCAGCGCGGTGGACGCTGAACTGGTGGACGTGGCGACGGTGGCGACGAGCGCAAGACCGATCACGATGACGAGCAGTGCCTCGAGTAGGCCTCTGGTTGCTTTCATTTTCGACCGATGAAGTCAAGGAACTCCCGGGGAAATATCTTGTTAACCATACGCGAACGTGTCAATATTCCCCTATCGAAGCTCCATAGGACGAGCGAGATCAGCCAGGAAGAGCCGATTATCGTATATCTAGCCCAGTTCAGCGGATCATGCACAGCGTACGGGTTAGTCAGTATGAAGTTCCAGATCGCCGGCTGAGTGATCGGCGGTATCAAAGGAAACTTCGTCAGGATCGCCAGGGGCAGGAAGAAGAACCGGATTCGCCCGAGGATGATGAAGAGGAAGATGAGATAGTCCTGGGGCGAGACGATCAGAAAGTACATGGACATCTGGGCGACGTAACCGATGTAGAACTGCGAATGGTTCGAGGCGACGACGATGATCAGCGCCGTGTCGATGGTGAAGGTCGTGAGGTTGAACGCCCAGTACCCGTACCTGGTTATCCAGTAGTACGAGTACCAGAGCATCGAGTAGGGGACCGGGAAGGGGATGTTCCCAGCAGTCCGGTTGTCGAACGAGTAGGGCGGATACTTTGAGAAACCGTAGAACCACATGAGGAAACCGGCGCTGTTCGGCTTCGAGACGATGATGGTCAGCTTTACAAGTTGAAGGATGATCAGGAACGCGATCAGGACTGGCCGATCAAGCGGCGAAAGTATACGATTGCTCATCGAGTAATCTGGCAGACGATGAAGCCTGTCACCATTGCAAGCCAGTAGAAGGTTAACGGCTCAATCATCGGAGAACCGCGAATAGGAACAGGGTCAGCGCAGAGGTCGCATAGCTGGACTCGATGACAAGAAAACGGTTGCGATGAACGAACTGTTTGAACTGGCAGAAGTAGCACTTGTACCATTTCCCGGCGGTTCCGCCTCCCCGGTGGCCATGCATGAACCGGACCCCGTGCTCGGGGCACGAGGGCTTGTCGGCGTTCATGGGCTTAATCTGTGAGCTTTTCAAGTATAAAAAGGGTGGAGGGAAGGGGATCATCCCCTTCCGGTTTGCTTGACCAGTGCCGATCGCCCCGGTTGAAGGCTCTGCGTTGCTCGCACCAGTCGCATTCGCAGTAGCAGTTTCCCTGTTTGCAGTCGAGGCGCGGATAGTAGCGGTCATGCCGGAACGGGCAGGCCATCAGGCGGCGCTTCATGCGGCCTTCACCGTGTAGCGGGTGTCCTTCTGTCCTTCCCCGGTCCTGATCACGCGGATCGTGATCGGGGCGGTTTTGAGAAAGCCCAGCAGGTCCCGGTAGAGCGGCGAGCGGATGTTGACCGTCCATGCGAATTCTTCCCCGTCTTTCGATTTTTTGACGACGAAGGCTTTGCGCGGCTTGCCATCCTGTCCGGGGTTATCTGTGGGTATCTTCGCCTGCAGTATGAGCTTGCTTTCTCCGACCGGCAGCGCTCCAAGATACGGCAGTCCGCCTTTGGCTGTGACCACGCTTCCTCGCTGAGTGTCACTCCGCTTTGCCCTGAACGGGCGCGTATGTGGATGCGGTTCCCGGTGTAAATCAGCGAATGGCGCATTGATCGCCTGTTCGCGTTGTGCCGCTATCTGCTCGAGCTCTCGGTCAGCGAATCTCGCTATTTCTTCTTGGCTCATTGTCTCACCTCTCTCTCCCGTGGTCGCACGATGAGCATTCTTCCGTGAGCATCCGTGTAGCATCTTAGATGCCTTCGCTGGTAACTATTGGATCGCGTTCTCACTATCTCCTCGCCTTTCACAAATCTTTTCCCGCATCCGTAACAAACAGCCGGGTCGCCTTCCCTGGCTCTAAACCTGTAACAGTAAAATCCTTTCACTGATTGATCTTCCTCATCCGAACATACCAGGTTTCATTCTTCCGGCCGCCATGATTCGATCGCCGGTCACGGTCGATGATCCTGAGCTGCGGCGGCAGGAGCGTGATGGCGAAGTTCAGCGGCCGGCTCGAGGTTCCCCACTTGAAAAGAAGCTCTCCGCCTGGCTTGAGGACCCGCGTTATCTCGCGGAAGGTTCGATGGATGGCTTTTCTCCCGGCGGCCGGGTTGCTGTACCAGCCGAACCGGCGGTAGATGTCGGTATCAGCCCACCCGGTCGGTTCTCTCATCAGGAAGGGCGGATCGTACAGGATCAGGTCAGCGATGCCATCGGGGAACGGGGATATTTCGTGGTCAGCGACGAGATGGGGTTTCTTATCACGATTCTTATCGAGGTTTATGGTGCCGCCGTTGAGCCCGAACTCTTTCTGCATCCAGCCCTGGCCGTAGGTGAAGTCGATGATGACCCTGGGCTGTTCTTTTCCGTCAAGGGTATTCTGGCCATGGCTTGATGATGGTTTCACCAGGCCCAGCGGTTCCCAGGGGCCTCCGCGAGGTATTTTCTCGCCGGGCTCAGGAACGAGGAGCAGCTGCTTCATTTCTTTTCAGGCTTACCCTTGGGCTCCGGTTCCGGTTCTTCCTCGAGTGCATCCTCGATGATCTGTTTCGCTGTCTCGCGTGTCGCGCCGGTCTCGCGTTTGATCTTCCAGATTATCCAGTTGAACTCGGCGCCTTTCAGCGCCCATTCCCGGGCCTTGATCTGGATTCCTTTTCTCCATCCGAGTCCTCGCTGGTGACCGGTTGTCAGTGGTGCTTCAGGGTGGCCATTGTTTCGGGTGAGCGCTGACTCTTCTATATTCGCCATCTGTCGTTTCAAAGTTCTGATTTCTTCCTGAAGTTCATCGTAGCTGGGCTTCGGTCTCAGATGTTCCTCGGCAAGTGGATTTGTTTTCGGGGTCAGAGCTCTTTTTTCTGCGAGCTCTTCCTGTCTCCTGAGTTCCTCGCGAAGCCGATCTTCATCATCGCTCATGGCCGTTATGCATTCCTCGGTGTCGAACGTAGACGTAGAGCACGCCTCGTTCGGTCAGTGATTCGAAGGTTTTTCCGCAGATTTCACAGGTAGCTCTAAAGAATTCTCCGAGTTCTGGGTCCTCGATCTTTTTGACGGTTGACATGTTGCTCTCTCGCGTGTGCTGGTGTGCGAGTAGTTAACATGATCAGTCAGTTTTTCTGACTTAGTTGGCTGACATGGGCCGGGAGAGAGAGAGAGCGAATGCGCCCACGGGGGCGCCCACG
>Ga0209154_1002209_pt1 | contig 10968 bp, 11 predicted proteins | sample GraSoiAngelo_121_FD_185878 | JGI IMG/M metagenome (GOLD analysis project Ga0209154, IMG submission 185878) | Grasslands soil microbial communities from the Angelo Coastal Reserve, California, USA - 14_0919_12_20cm (SPAdes) (version 2) | ecosystem: Environmental > Terrestrial > Soil > Grasslands ... | reverse complement strand
CGGAATTTGTCCGTAGCGCGCAGGACACAGAGAGAACGACCAGTCGATTCTGGGCTTTCGGCGCGACTGACGAAGTTTACGATTTTCTCTGTGCCGCGAAACCTAAGCCATCGCCATGAACCGGGTCTGAACACGTGTGGGGGTGATATTCATGCGTACTACCTTTTTGTTGACTTTCGCTGTCCTTTTGGTTGCCTGTGGACGAGTTGGTGCACAACATCGAGCGGAAAGCAAGAGTGACGTGATCACAAAGATGGTCGACGAGAGCAAACAAGGCCATTACGAAGAATCTATCCAAGCAGGAGTGAGAGCCCTTGAGAATAAAGCGAGCGACGACGTAATTCTCAGACAGATCGCGATCATCTATCTGATACGAGCAGAGAAGGATCGCGAGCACGCTGGGCAGTGGGTAAAGCAGGCGGATATCTTTGCTGACAGATCGCTAGCGATTAATCCGGCCATCGATATTGGCCGATATGAAGCCGCGCGCATTTTTGAGCACTCCGCCGATTTGGCCAAAGAAGAAGATAAGTGCTCACTGTATAAACGAGCTCTGAAGACTCTAGCGGAATGGTCGTCTACGCTCAAAGGCGAGAACATCACGGTCGAGAGAAAGGACTTCCCTGTTGCGCCTCTGCGTAAGGAAGCTGACAGCACGAAGACCAGAATCGAAAGAAAACAGGCTGAGTCACATTGCGAATGAGCGAATGCATAGCTTCAGATACGATCCCTTCGGGCGCAGAATCTACAAATCTTCGTCCTCCGGCACGAGCATCTTTGCTTACGACGGCGACAACCTCGTCGAGGAAACGAATTCATCATGCGGAGTCGTTGCCCGGTATGCGCAGGGGCGGAATATCGACGAGCCCCTGGCCATGCTGCGCAGCGGGGCGACGAGCTACTACCACGCCGATGGCCTCGGCTCCGTCACTTCGCTGAGCAGCGCGGCTGGGTCCGTAGCAAACACCTACACCTATGATTCGTTCGGCAAACTGACGAATTCAACCGGTTCGCTGGTGAATGCGTTTCGCTACACCGCCCGCGAATTGGACTCTGCACTCTTTCGATGGGGCTTCAGCGGCTGAAGCCACCGAAGACATATTGAAATGGCCCGACTTGCGGCACGCCTGAAGGTGTGCCCTGACGAGAAACTAGGGTTTCACAAAGGCTCTGAAGGCCTGGGGGGACTTCCGGGCAGTGGAGACTTAAGCGCTATGGCCAAAAGGGTTTGCGGATTTCGTGCGGCCCGGTGAGCTTGTGCAGTGCGAAGAGCACCAGAAGAACCACGCCAATCCCGAGCCCTGCGCGGGTGTTGGGCGGCATCACCATCAGAGTACAGATAAGAAGTGTCCACAGCACCGCCAAGACGTTAATCCAGTTGCTGTTGTTACCCAAATGCCAGGGGCCGCGCTTCTGCGTCCACTCCGTTTTCCGCCGCCATCCGAGATACACCGGGATGATGTAGGAAAGATAGAAGCCGACGACGCTGATGGAGGTGACGACGGAGTAGCTCCCGCTATAAATCATGGCTGCCAAGGCCAAGGCCACGGAGAGCCAGATAGCCGCCGCGGGAGTGTGGTGGCGAGGGTTGATACGGCTCCACAGGCCTGCCAGCGGCAGCCCCTTGTCCCGCGCAAAGGCGTAAATCGTGCGCGAGAGCGAGGTGACGGTTGAAAGCCCGCAAAACCACATGGCCACTACCGTTAGGACCAGGACCGCCCTGCCCACGCCGCCCCCCAGCGTTCCTTCGACGATCGCCAAAACCGCCGGGATGGGGTGGCCTTCGGCGTCCTTGGCGTTCACGATCTTCGCGATGTCGGGAATCACCCAGGCCAGCGACAGGACAAGCAGGTAGCCGAAGAAGCCTGACACTACCACGGAGGTCACCATGCCCCAGGGCGCCCGCCGGCGCGGGTCTACCGTTTCTTCCGCCACATGGGCCGAAGCGTCGAAGCCGGTGTAGGTCCACTGCGCTTGGAGCAGCCCCAACAAGAAAAGCCAAGAATACGGGGCATGCATGGAGCTTGAAGAAGTGGCCCGCAGCAAGAAACTCAGGGGCTGCTTGGGCGCAAAGAGCCAAAGCGCGCCGATCAGTAAGGCCACCCCCAGGATGTGAACGGCGACGCTGAAATCGTTCAGGTAAGCGACCCAGCGGATCCCGTAGTGATTGATCAGGGCGTGGGAAAGGAGCAGCAATCCGTACACGATCAGGATGGTGGAGCTCTTCGACCCCAACCCAAGCATCGGTACCAGGAATTCCGCGCAGCCATAATCGATGCCCGCAATGGCGGTGATCAAACCTACGATATTCAGCCAAGCCGTGAACCATGCCCAGGTGGGGCCGCCGAGCTCGGCCGACCAGTGGTACATCCCTCCCGAAGTAGGCAAGGCCGAGCACAGCTCCGCCATGCTGAGAGTGACCAGCAGGGTTCCAGCGGTCGCCAGCGGCCAGCCCAGCGTCATTTCGAGCGGCCCGCCCATGGTCAAGCCATACCCAAACAGGGTCACCGCGCCCGTCAGGATGGAAATGATGGAGAACGAAATCGCAAAGTTGGAGAATCCGCCGATGCTGCGCAACAGCTCTTGCGCGTAGCCCAGCCGCTCGAGGTCATTCGCGTCTTTCTGCGCGCGCAACTCGTCCTGGGGAGTGGAAAATCGCAAGATCGAAAACCTCACTCGCTTAACAGGGCTTGAAAGCCCCTCGCCCGACCAGCTTCTGTTGTCGGACCTAACAGGCTACTGAGAAACTCATCATGCCGTCATTCCGAGGAGCCCCCTCGACTTCGCTCGGGACAGGCGAAGGCGACGAGGAATCTCTCTCTCTAAGTGCTTGATTTCGTGAGCAGAGAGATTCCTCGCGGAGTTTATCCCGCCCCTGGCGGGGCCCGGAATGACAGATTGAAACCTTTCTTCGGCAACCTGCTAGAGGTCCGACCCCCTATCCTCGCCAACGTCGGTGGATTTTGTCAGCAAATCTCTAACCCACGACACTAGTTCTGCTGGATCAGCGCCACCAGAGCTCGCAGCACGACGCCGGCGACATCGGGCCCTGGGGAGTTGACCTCACCGTACCAGCGCTCGGGTTTGTTGAGCAGCCAAGGAGGCTTGTCGTCCCACTCGGCTTTGGGAATTAAGTAGCCGAGTTCGTCGTTGGCCAGGCCAAGAATGAACTGGTACTTGCTCTTCAGGTGCGCGCGCAGTGTGGGTTCAAAAGCGGCGTCGGGGAAGTCTGCTCCAGGATAGCGGGTGATGCCGCCGTTGGTCAGCTCCGGATAAATCTCTCCGGGGATGGCAGCAATTTCCGCCACCACGCGGCCGCGGCTGCGAAGCTGGACATAGCCGGCTTCCGTCTGCAGGTCCTGTCCGGTGGAAAATTGAATCTTGCCCACACCTGGGACTTCCCTCTCGACGGACGATCGGTCCAACGCGCCATTACTGTAAAGAGGCTTGCGGCCAGCGAAGACGCCGGCACCTCCGGCAATTCGGAAACGGTCGTTCTGAAGAGGCACGAACAGCACTGACTTGCGAATCGCAATGGAATCCACATTGGCAGGTTCCGGCGACGCCAGCGCGCGTTGCACGAGCTGGCCGATGGTCGTGCCGATTAGTTCGGCTTTTCTCCAGGTCCCGTCTGGGGCGATTTCGCCGGTCTGGGGATCTTGCAGGGCAACCTCGCTTCCCAGCGAGGAAACCTTGCCGATCGAACCGTTGACGAAGACGGCCGTGCCGCCCAGTTGATTTTCCACATACTGGCAAAGCCAATGCGGGTAGTCGGCGGTGATTTCCGTGTTCTTGCGGCCCAGGGTCTCGGGATGATCGCTCCAGTTCACCAGAGTGGCGATCGGTTCACCCGAACCAGCAGCGGTGAGGCGCATCAGGAACAAGTATGGGTCCTTGACAAAAGGAGGACGCCCAACACTCTGGAGCAGCCCCAGCAGAGGATGGTCATCGCGCGACAGCTCCATGCGGGCGGGCTGCATGGAGCGGAACGCCTCCACCGCAGTGGCGGCAATTTGCGAGTCCAGCCAGTCAAGATAGTTTTCGTTAATCCCGGTTTGCAGTTGAGTAGGGCCCCACAGGCCCAGGGTATCCGGACCCGCATGCACATGGGTGCAAGAGACAATCAGGTAGGAGACCTCCGGTGCCTGCGCCTTCACTTGCCGGCGAATTTTCAATACGTCGTCGTAGAAAAGTCCGATGACATCCACCGAGCACAGCGCCACGGTATCCATTCCTGCGCCCAGCGCCAAGCAGCGAGCGTAAAGGTCATCATGGACTCCAGTGGCTACGCGGTTGTGTCCGAACCCGGCGAGGTAGACTGCGTTCTTGTGGACGTCGGGCGTGATCACAGCTTTGGCCACTCCGGCGCGCAGCTGCGCCTGGGCGCAGGGAATGAAGGAGGCCACGGATAGAACTGCCACACAAATGAAGCGCGCGAGCACGCGCATCGCATTGTCCACAACAAAAGTGCTTTTGATTGTCATTCCGCGCGAAGCGAGGAATCTGTTTTTTCACAAGAGTCGAAGAAAACAGGGGATTCCTCGCCGCCCCTGGCTTCTCGGAATGACATCGCGAAGAGTTTCTCAACAAGCTGTTTAAGCAAGCGGCGGTGCACTCCTTATTCGTAGGAGAGGGCTTCGATGGGGTCTTTGCGGCTGGCGAGCCACGCCGGATAGGACGCGCCAACCAGGCTGCCGGCCACCGCGATCACGGCCGCGCGCAGGATCCAGTCGACGGTGATCAGAATGGAGAGCGTAGGAAAGAGGGAAAGGAAAGCTGCGCGCGCCGCGTAGCTCATCCCAATGCCCGCGACGATGCCGATGCCGCAAATCAGCGAGGTCTCGCTCAGCAGCGCCTTAACGATGTAGCCCTTGGACGCGCCCAGCGACTTGAGCACGCCGATTTCGCGCGTGCGTTCGATCACCGTGGTGTACATGGAGAGAAAAATAACCAGGAATCCGATCGCCACCGCCAGCGCGATCATGGAGTGGATAAAGGTGTCGAGGCCCGGCAGGCTTGACGCCGTCATCAAGGAGAGAAAATCTTTGAGCGGGCGGATCTCGTACCGCGGGAAGATCTGGCGGATCTGCGCGATCACCGCGGGGGTGCGCTCGGGACGGGTGCACTTGAGGAAGAACACCGAGGCCTTGTCGCGGGCCCCGGAAAGTTCCTGCAAGGTTTGCATGGGAACAAACAGGCGCGCGCCCTTGCCGTGCTCGACGATTCCGGCGACGTGGAAGTCGTGGTCCAGCAGGCGGAAATTTCCGTCCACCTTGATCGACTTGGCCTTGGCGGCCCAATCGTCCACCAAGATGTCGTCAGGCCCTTCCATGTCGTGCCCCTGAAGGAAGACGAACCCGCCCGAGACGGCGCGGTAACTCTCCGGCTCGATACCGTAGATCACGTCCACCCCGCCCGAGGAGCTGAATTGCAGCAGCACCGGCGCGACCGCCTGCACGTGCTTCAACTCTGCGAGCTTTTCTCCGATTTTGATGGGCATCGGTGCGCCGCTGAAGGCGAGAAACACCGACGCCGAGGGCGGCTGGAGCATGATGTCGGCGCCGATGCCCTCGATGCGCTTGGCGGTTTCCTGCATCAGGCCGCTGGTAAGCCCGACGATGACGATCACCAGCGACACTTCAACGCCTACCGCCAGCACGCTCACCACCGTGCGCACCGGCCGGTGCAGGACGTTGCGCACAATCATCTGCCAGATCACGGTTTCTCCGCCGCATCGCCTTCGCCCATGCGCACCAGCTCGACGCCCGGAGGCGGTTCGAGCCGGAAGCGCTCGGCGGCGATCTCTTCGTTGAGCTGCAGGCGCGTGATGCGCACCTCCAGCCGATAGTCGTCGTGCGGCCGCTCGAGCCAGATGTGGCGTGGATAGCGCACATCGGCCGCTGGCTGCCAATCAGCGTAGCGGATCTCGGAGACCAGCCGGCCGCCCGGCCCATAGAGTTGGACGCGCGTAATACTCAGGTCGGTGCGGTCAAACCAAATCTTGCGCGCGATCTCAAGCGTCGCAGAGCCGCGCAGCAGCGTCAGAACGTAGTAGCGCGCCGGCTCGGCGTTGAATTCCTCGAAGAGCACGGTCTTGCCGGGCTCGAGCTCGGGCCAGAACAGCGCGTCGAGCAAGTGCTGCGGGCGCAGATTCTCGATGGGCTTCTTTGCGGGCCGCTCGAACGCCGCCGGGCCGGTGATGAACTTGTTTTTCGGCGGGATAAAGATGCGAAACGTTTCACCGTCGCTGACCATGTCGAAGACGTTCTTCGCCACCACCGGGGCCTGGCCGATCATGCGGATGTGCGCCGGCTTCTGCGCCAGAATAAACCCTCGGACGTCGTGATACTCTTCGATGACACCACTGTAGGACGAACCCGCCACCGGCACAACCTCCACGCCAGCGTTGATGCTACGCACCGCGCGAGCCTGTTGATTGTACTGCGCGATGAGCTGGTCCGCTGTGGCCTCGAGCGCGGGGCGCACCTGAGCAGGCGGCACAGTGTGCTTCTCGCTCACCGCGCAGCCAGACAGCAGAAGCGGCAAAACGGCCAGCCACAGCGTCCAGATTGGGCGACGACCTCTCAGTAATCTCCTCCGAAGAAAGACAAACCGAGCCATTTAATAGCCACCTTGGGGGCGTGTCAACCAAGTGCATCGCAAGCCGTTCGCGCGAGGCAGCGGCTACTGGGGCCTGGCGATGCCGACGAGGAGGCCATCGAGGACGGGGCGCACGCGCCGGATCACCTCGCTCGACCACAGGCGGTTGCTGAGCAGGGTGAGGAAGCCGTTCTCGAAATCGCAAACGGCACAGAAGAAATAGTTGGCGAAGACGGGATGATAGGCGTCCACGCCGCGGCGCGCCAGATCGTTTTCGAGCGCGGTGTCAACGGAGAGCAACGGCTCGCCGGCGCGTACACCGAAGGTTTCGCCCGCGAAGCGCGCGACGAGCGCCGCGAGCGGCTCCGCGCCGGGCGGGGCGATGACGACGCACCGGTTCGCGGCCTCACGGAAGGCAATCTCGTGCCGCCGGCAGAATTCGCGGAGACGTTCCAGATGGCTGAAAAAATCGAGCACCCACGGCTCGGCGCCGGCCAGGACCGGCAACGCCGCGGCCCAGATGCGCGCGGCATCGGCACCGCGCGCGGGTTCGCGGCTCTCTCGATCGATCAATTCCAGCCCAACCGCCTTTACGTCCGCGCCCAGATAGAGCGGTTCCACTTCGAGCACGTAGGGCGAAGGATCCACCGGCATTTCACTCGCTCATTTCCGGGAACCCGGCAAAGCGCTGCTGGAATTCCGGCGACTGCTTGCGCACCTCCAACCAGTCGAAGAAGGCTCCCGGCGTGTCGAGCCAGATGCGGAACCACTGCATCACTTCTTCTTTTTCTGCGCGCTTCTGCGCATCCACTTTTGGGTTGCGCGCAATCATTTCGGCGCGGCGCCGGCCCAACCGCGCCACCTCGAGCACGCGCTCAACGGCCGCGCGCTCGCCCTCAGCCTGAAACTTCCGCAGCAGCTCATCCAAGCGCACCAGGCACATCTCCGCCTCATCGAGAGTGGCGAAGTGCAGCAAGTCCTGGAACTCTTCCTCGTAACGCCCCTCGGTGTCGGCGCGCGTGGACCAGACCAGGCGCAGCCCGGCCGTTTCCAGCACCCCGGCGATGTAATCCGGCGAGGTTTTTCCGGCTGCTGCGCCCAGCCGAGCGATCAATTGCCGGCGGATCTGCTCGACTTCGGCGGGCGTAAAGCGCGGGACGCCCAACCCGCGCGCGATTTCCAGGATCAAGGTTTTCTTGGTGGGATGCGCGGCGCGCGTCATCGGAACCTCTTGCGGCTCGCATTCTTCGGCGGCGTGTTCATCGTTTGGACGGCCGGGGCGTCGCCCCCGTTTGACGCGTGAGTGTTTTGGGCCAACAGGCGACGGTATTGAGCTACGTTTCGGTTGTGCTCCTGTAGCGACTTGCTGAATACGTGCCCGCCCCGGGTGCTGGCGACGAAAAAGAGATAGTCCACCGGCGCCGGTTGAAGCGCCGCCCGCAGCGAGGCTTCTCCGGGATTGCCAATCGGACCGGGCGGCAGCCCGGCGTGGCGATAAGTATTGTAAGCCGAATCGAAGTGGAGGTCACCGGAGTCGAGTCGCCCGCTGTATTTGTCGGCGAGCTCGAGCGCGTAAATTACCGTGGGGTCGCATTGAAGCGCCTGGCCACGGCGCAGGCGGTTGGTGAAGACGCCGGCTACGATAGGCCGCTCCTCGGGCACTCCGGTCTCGCGCTCGACCAGCGAGGCCAGCGTCACCACGGCGTCCACGGGGCGGGCATTGTTATTCCTGGCCGCCTCAGGCAGCGAGTTCCAAGTTTCGCGGAAGCGGCCAACCATCGCGTTGACAATTTCCGTCGCGGTGGAATGCCGAGAAAACTGGTAAGTCGCCGGAAACAGAAACCCCTCCAAGCTGCCCGCAGCCGGAGCTAGGTCGTGAATCGGCGTGGTATCTCGCGCGGCCTTGAGAAACGCCGCGCGGGTGGTGAATCCCTCGCGCTCCATCAAGTCCGCAATCGCAAACATGGTGAGGCCTTCGGGCACGGTGACCGATTTCACGTAGACGCGCCCCTCGGAAAGGACGCGAAAGACGTCGAAGGCGGTCCCCGGGTGGTCGAAGAAATAGTCGCCGGCTACCAGCTTGGAGCGATCGCGCCACCGGCACAGCGCTTCAAATGCCAAGCTACTCCGCACCACTCCCTTCTCCGACAGCAGACGCGCAATTACTCTGCCGGAGGCGCCGCGCGGCACCTCGACGAAGACGCCCTCCTTCGGGAAGCTTTGATACGGCAGATAGAGAGATGCGGTGAACCACACCGCCGCCCCAGCCAGCCCCAGCAAGAACACCACTACTCCGATACGTCGCATCTCAGCTCCTCGCCTGTTCGCGCTTGTGGCGCGCTTGTTGTGTCGGTATAGTTGCCGCAGACTCAGCGGAATCAGCCCGGGCGCGTTCACGCCCCAGATAGTCACGCAAGATTACTGCGGCGGCCATTTGGTCAATTTTCGGAGATTCTTGAATGCGGACTCCCCTGCCACTCCGGCTCCGGACTCCTCGGCCGCCTTGGCGGCGGGCCAAGCCACGGCGCTCGGCTGAATATGCTTCCTTGACCGCGAGCATCTGTTCCGCCTCCCAACTGCTGAGCCGCTCGTCTACCAGCTCGACCGGAAGGCTCAACTGTTTTTCGATGCGCGCGGCAAACCGCGCGGCTTCGGCCGCCATCTCGCCCGCGCTGCCATCGAGATGCAGCGGGTGGCCGACAATGATGCGCTGGACGCCGTGCCGGCGCACGAGTTCGCGTAGGCAGCGCAAGTCGTCTCGCCGATTCGTGCGCGCTAGAGTTGTGAGCGGCTGCGCCGTCAGCCCCAGCTCATCTGACAGCGCCAAACCCAGCCGCCGCCGGCCATAGTCAATCGCCAGCACGCGCGCCGGGTTCGGCGTCACTCCACACTCGGCGCGTGAACCAGCAAGCGCGGATGGATTACGCCCCACAGAAGCCATCCTTAAATTATACCGCGAGCAACGTCGTTAAAGTGGGAGCGTCGCCAAAATGTATCGTGTTTGTTTGGCCTGCGGGTTTGCACCTGCGCAGTCTATCTAAGGCGGATATGCCATCCATTGATTACCACCCGTTTACTTAAAGCCGTGTAGTATGCTGGCCAACCTCCGAGATGGCTGCTCAAATGCGACGGTGGAAGACGATTTTCCTCAGGCATACGCTCGTGCTGCCATGCATCGTGACGGCCGGGCTGCTCCTGGAGGCACTGGCGCAAGAAACGCCCTGCCTGCGGCGCACGGTGATGGCCAGCGTGCTCACGCTAGCGGGCCAGCCCGTCGCCAGCGTTCCCACCAGCAGCTTCAAGGGGGAGTTTCGCCGCAAGCCGGTGCGGATTCTCTCAGCCACGAGGGACCTGGGGCCGCGGCGGATCGTGGTGCTGCTCGACGCCAGCGGGAGCATGGCGGGCTTGACAAAGGGGAAATGGGATCTCGTTCTAAGGGCGGCCAGTGACGTCGCCGCGCACGCTCCGCCAGATAGCTCGGTGGCTCTGATCGTCTTCAACGACAAAGTCAAGCAAGAAGTGGATTTCTCCGCCGGGCCCAAGACTGTTTTGGAAAGAATTGCCCAAGTTCGGGCGGGTCGTACGCCCGATCGCTTGCCTGCTGGGCGCACGCCACTCCTAGATACGGTTCTGGAAGGCCTCAAATTGCTCGAACCAGCCACTCCCGGCGACGTCATCTACGCGATCACCGATGGCGGGGACAACGCAAGCAAGAGCTCCCCGGTCGCAGTGGAAGAAGCTCTCGTTTCTGCTGGCATTCGCTTGTTTAGCTTCCTAGTGGTGGACTATCCGGGACATCGGATAGCCCCAGAGGAGGAGTCTGCACGACATGACTTTCTTCAACTTGTGCAAGCTACCGGCGGGACCACCCTTGGCCTGAGTGGTACCCCGTGGAGCGACCTGCAGTATCCCGCGAAGGAGAAGGACCGTCTGGCCCTAAAAGCTGCCACTGAGGGGTTGTACCTGCAGATGGCCCAATTCTACCGGTTGGAAGTGGACCTGCCCGAACCGGTGACCAAGCCTCGCAGATGGAAGCTCGAAATGGTCAACGAGCGGGGCGCCAAGATGAAGGAGTGGCAGGTCGCGTACCAAGCCACTCTCCTCCCTTGCAAGTCAACCACCGAGCGGAGTAAGGAAAACAAGTAAGCCGCTGGCCGGAAGCCCTGTTGGGCTGCGCGTTATTTTGTCCGGCCGCGCTGGCCCTGTTCCCACATCGGCCAGAGCCCGAGGGCCTGCATCTGCTTATCGAGCGCTGTTTCTTTCAGCAGGGCTTCGATCTCCGCGCGGGACTGGCGCTTGCCCAGGCGTTCGCTGTTTTCTGCGATGCCGAAGACGGTGACCGCCGCCAGCGCCGCATGCAGCTTGAGC
>Ga0209154_1002208_pt1 | contig 10974 bp, 8 predicted proteins | sample GraSoiAngelo_121_FD_185878 | JGI IMG/M metagenome (GOLD analysis project Ga0209154, IMG submission 185878) | Grasslands soil microbial communities from the Angelo Coastal Reserve, California, USA - 14_0919_12_20cm (SPAdes) (version 2) | ecosystem: Environmental > Terrestrial > Soil > Grasslands ... | reverse complement strand
GCCGCCTTCCGGGCCGAGATAGATGATCCAGTCGGCTTCGGCGATGACATCGAGGTTGTGCTCGATCACCACCACGGTATTGCCCGCATCGACCAGGCGATGCAGCACGTGGATCAGCTTTTCGACGTCCGCCATGTGCAGGCCCACCGTGGGCTCGTCGAGAACGTAGAGAGTCTTCGCTTCATTTCTCTTGGAGAGTTCGGTCACCAGCTTGATGCGCTGCGCCTCCCCGCCGGACAGCGTCGGGCTCTGCTGGCCGAGCGTCAGGTAGCCCAGGCCGATGTCCTGCAGGAGCTGCAGGCAGCGGTGGATCGAGGCGTGCGCGGAGAAAAACCCGGCTGCCTCCTCGACGTTCATCGCCAGAACCTCGCCGACGGACTTGCCACGCAGCTTCACGGCCAGCGTGTCGGCGTTGAAGCGCGCGCCGCCGCAGGCTTCGCAGCTCACCCTCACGTCGGGCAGAAAGGACATGGCGATCCTCTTCATTCCCTGGCCCTCGCATTCGTCGCAGCGCCCGCCGCTCGTGTTGAACGAGAAGCGGCTCGCGCTCCAGCCGCGCATGCGCGCCTCGGTGGTGTCGGCGAACAGACGCCGGATCGCGTCCCAGAAGCCGACGTAGGTGGCGGGGCAGGAGCGCGGCGTCTTGCCGATCGGCGTCTGGTCGACCTCGAGCGCGCGCTCGATCGCCTTGCCGCCGCTGACCGCCTTGCAGCCGACCGCCGTCGCCCCGCGCAGCGATTCGTACAGCACGTCGCGCGCGAGAGTGGATTTGCCCGATCCCGACACGCCGGTGATCGCCACCAGGCGGCCAAGCGGAATGCGCGCTTCGATATTCTTGAGGTTGTGCAGCCTCGCTTTGTGCACTTCGATGAAAGGATCTTTTCTTGCAACGGCGCGCCGCGGATGGATCGGATGGCGCAGCGGCTCCTTGAGGAAGCGGCCGGTGAGCGACTGCGGCTGGCTCATCAGGTCCTCGGCGTGGCCCTCGGCGATGACCCGGCCGCCGAGCTTGCCGGCGCCGGGGCCGAGGTCGATGACGTGGTGCGCGCGCCGGATGGTGTCCTCGTCGTGCTCGACCACCACCAGCGAGTTGCCCTTCGCCTCGAGCTTCTCCAGCACGTCGAGCAAGACGCGGTTGTCGCGGTGGTGCAGGCCGATGGTCGGCTCGTCGAGGATGTAGCACACGCCGCGCAGGTTGGAGCCGAGCTGCGAGGCGAGCCGGATGCGCTGCGCCTCGCCCCCCGAGAGGGTCGGCGCCGAGCGATCGAGGGTCAGGTAGCCGAGGCCGACTTCGCCGAGAAAGCCCAGCCGAGAGCGCAGCTCGGCGGTCAGGTCGCGGGCAATCTCCCTCTCCCTGCCCAGCAATTCGACTTCCTTGAAAAGCGATTCAAGCTGCGCGACCGGGAGGGCAGCGTAATCCGAAATATTCTTCCCGCGCCAGAGCACCGCGAGCGCCTCGGGGTTGAGTCGCCGTCCCTCGCATTGCGGGCAGGCCTCGTCGAGCTCCAGCCACTCGATCCAGGAATCGAGCACGTTGTCCTCGGCGCCGGTGCGCGCGCGCTCCTCTTCCCACTCGACATCGTCGATCTTCAGGCCGGTGCCGTAGCAGGCGGCACACCAGCCGTGCTTCGAGTTGTAGGAAAACAGCCGCGGGTCGAGCTCGGGGAAGCTGCGCCCGCACAGGCGGCAGGCGCGCTTGGTCGAGAAAACCTCGAGCTTCTTGCCGGTCAGGACATGGACCACTCCCTTGCCGAACTCCAGGGCTTTGGCCAGCCGCTCGCGCAGCTCCTTTTCGCCGCGGGCGCTCACTCTGACGTAACCCACCGGCAATTCGATGCTGTGCTCCTTGAACCGGTCGATGCGCGGAAAGGGGCGCACCGGCAGCAGCCTGCCGTCGACGCGCAGTTGCGTATAGCCTTTTGCGGCGGCCCACTTGGCGAGCTCGGTATAGACGCCTTTGCGATTCACCACCAGCGGCGCCAGCATGACCACCGTCTCGCCGCGGTACTCGCGCACGATGCGCGCGGCGATCGCCTCTTCGCTTTGCGGCTCGATCGGCACTTCGCAGTGCGGGCAGTACTGCGTGCCGAGCTTGACGAAAAGCAGCCGCAGGAAGTGGTGCACTTCCGTGAGCGTGCCGACGGTGGACTTGCTGCCGCCGCGGCTGGTGCGCTGCTCGATCGCCACCGTCGGCGGGATGCCGAAAATCGCGTCGACGTCGGGCCGCGAAGCGGCCTGGACGAACTGCCTCGCGTAAGCATTGAGCGACTCGAGATAGCGCCGCTGGCCTTCGGCGAACAGGATGTCGAAGGCGAGGGTCGATTTCCCCGATCCCGACACGCCCGTCACCACGGTGAAGCGCCCGCGCGGGATCTCGACGTCGATGTTCTTGAGGTTGTGCTCGCGGGCGTTATGAATGCGGATCGCATTGGAAAAAGCAGGGACAGACCCCGGTTCCTTTTGCTTGCCGGGCCGGGTGAATGCTTTCTCGTAATCGCGCAGCGCCTTTCCGGTGGGCGACGAGGGATGCGCCATCACCTGCGCCGGCGTGCCCTCGCACACCAGCTCGCCGCCCGCGTCGCCGCCTTCCGGGCCCAGGTCGAGGATCCAGTCGGAGGAGCGGATGACATCGAGGTTGTGCTCGATCACCACCAGCGAGTGCCCTGCTTCGAGCAGCTGGCGGAACGCGCGCAGGAGCTTGGCGACGTCGTCGAAGTGGAGCCCCGTGGTCGGCTCGTCGAACAAGAATAAAATGGGGTCCGACCCCATTTTCTTTTCTGCGAGGTGGCCGGCGAGCTTCAGCCGCTGTGCCTCGCCGCCGGAGAGCGTGGGCACCGGCTGCCCGAGCCGCAGGTATTCGAGTCCTACGTCGACCAGCGGAGTCAGTTTCGCCAGCACTTTTGGTTCGGTCTTGAAAAAGGCAGCCGCCTCCGAGACCGTCATGTCGAGGACCGCGGCGATCGACTTGTCGCGAAGCGTCACCTCCAGCACTTCTGCGCGGTAGCGCCGGCCGTCGCAGTCGGGGCAGCGCAGGTAGACGTCGGAGAGGAACTGCATCTCGACGTGCTCGAAGCCGTTTCCGCCGCAGCTCGGGCAGCGGCCGCCGCCCGAGTTGAAGCTGAAGGTCCCGGCGGTATAGCCGCGCTCCTGCGCCGTCTCACTGCGGGAAAAGAGGGCTCTGATTTCGTCGAAGGCACCGACGTAGCTCGCCGGGTTCGAGCGCGTGGTCTTGCCGATCGGCGACTGATCGACCAGCACCACTTCACTGACGAGCTCGGCGCCTTTCAGCTCGCGGTAGGCGCCCGGCGCCTCGGTCGGCTTGCCCTTCGCCCGCAGCAGCGCCGGGTAGAGGACGTCCTGCACCAGCGTCGATTTGCCAGAGCCCGACACGCCGGTGACGCACACCAGGCGCCCAAGCGCGATGCTCACGTTCAGGTTCTTGAGGTTGTGCTCTGCCGCGCCCAGGAGCTGCAGGAATTGACTTGCCGGGATCTCGTTCCTTGCGTGCGTGGCCTGGCGCCGCCCGGACAGATATTCGCCGGTGAGGCTATTTTCAGCCTTCAGCTTCTCCGGCGCGCCGAAAAAGACGATCTCGCCGCCGCGCTCGCCCGGACCCGGCCCCATGTCGAGAATCCGGTCGGCGGCGAACATGATCTGGGGGTCGTGCTCGACGACCACGAGGGTGTTCCCCGCATCGCGCAGCCGCTGCATCACGGCGATGACGCGGCCCATGTCGCGCGGGTGCAGGCCGATCGACGGCTCGTCGAGCACGAACAGCGTGTTGACAAGCGAGGTGCCGAGGGCGGTGGTGAGGTTGATGCGCTGCACTTCGCCGCCCGACAGCGTGCGCGACTGGCGCTCGAGCGTCAGGTAGCCGAGCCCGACCTCGCACAGGTAGCCGAGCCGCGTGCGGATCTCGCGCAGCACGAGGTCGGCCGCCTCATCGTCGATGTTCAGACTTTGAAAGAAACCGTTCACCCTCGAAACCGGCAGCAGCATGAGCTCGTGGATCGACCTGCCGTCGAGCTTCCACAGCAAGGCGTCGGGCTTCAGGCGCGTGCCGTGACAGGCCCCGCACTCGGTGTACGCGCGGTACTTGGAGAGCAGGACCCGGATGTGCATCTTGTAGGCCTTGGTCTCGAGCCACTTGAAGAAGCGGCGCACGCCGTACCAGGTGCCGGGCCAGGACTTGCGCCAGCTCTGCCATTCAGGCTCGCCTTCCAGCACCCAATCCTTATGAATAGGATTTAATCGATCGAAAGGCAGATCGAGCGGAATGCCTCGCTTCTTCGCGTACTTCTCCAGGTCGCGCTGGCATTCCTTGAAGCTCGGGCTCTGCCAGGGCCGCACCGCGCCTGCGCGCAGGGTCTTGGTCGCGTCGGGTACCACCAGCCCGAAATCGACGCCGATCACGCGGCCGAAGCCGCGGCAGGTCTCGCAGGCGCCGAGCGGCGAATTGAAGGAGAACGCTGCCGGAGTTGCTTCCGAATAATGGATGTCGCAATCCGCGCAGTGCAGACCGGAAGAAAAGCGCCAGGGGCTGCCGTTCTCGGGGTGGATGTCGACCCGTCCCCGACCAACCCGCAAGGCTGATTCCAGCGCTTCAATGACTCTCGCTCGCTCGGCGGAAGACATGCGGATGCGGTCCTGGATGATCTCGAGGCGCCCCTTTGAGCGAGAATGCACGCGCGTATAGCCCTGGCGCTCGAGCAGCCCTTCGACTTCCTTCTCGCTGAAGTTCTTCGGCACGTTGACCGGGAAGGTGATCACCAGCTTCTGGTCCGGTTTTTGTGTCAGAGACTCGTAAATGGACTGCGGGCTGTCCTTCACCACCGGCTTGCCGCAGCCGCGGCAATGCAGCTTCGCGGCGCGCGCGAAAAGGAGCTTCAGGTGGTCGTTCAGCTCGGTCATCGTGCCGACCGTGGAGCGCGAAGTCCGAACCGGGTTGGTCTGGTCGATGGCGATCGCCGGCGGGATGCCTTCCACGGCGTCGACCTGCGGCCGGTCCATGCGGTCGAGGAACTGCCTCGCGTAAGGACTGAACGTTTCTACGTAGCGCCGCTGGCCTTCGGCATAGAGGGTGTCGAAGACGAGCGAAGACTTGCCCGAGCCCGACACTCCGGTGACGACAACGAGCTCGCCGCCCGGGATCGCCAGGGTCAGATTCTTCAGGTTGTTTTGGCGGGCGCCGCGGATGACAATGGCGTCGCCGGGGATCTGCTCTTGCTTCACTGAGATGAAATTTTATCTTTTCCTAGCCGCCCTGTGCTTGTCGTCGGCGCATGCCGCGCCGCCGCCGGTGATCGTCGTGCCCCTGGAGGGAGCGATCGGCCCGGCGAGCGCCGATTTCGTGCGACGGGCGCTGCAGCGCGCGGCGAAGGACAAGGCGCAGCTGGTGGTGCTTCGCATCGACACGCCCGGCGGGCTCGACACCTCGATGCGCGAGATCATCAAGGACATCCTCGCTTCGCCGGTGCAGGTGGCGTCATTCGTCGCTCCGGGCGGAGCGCGCGCGGCGAGCGCCGGCACCTTCATTCTCTACGCCAGCCACATCGCCGCCATGGCCCCGGGAACGAACCTCGGCGCGGCCTCGCCGGTGGCCCTGGGCGGCGCAGGATCGGACAAGGACGAGAAGAAGGACACCTTGATGCGCAAGCAGATGAACGACGCGGCGGCGTATATCCGCGGCCTTGCCAAGCTGCGGGGCAGGAACGCCGAATGGGCGGAGCGCGCGGTGCGCGATGCCGTCAGCCTCTCCGCGGAGGAAGCGCTCAAGATGAAGGTCATCGATGTGGTGGCGAGCGACGTGCCTGACCTTTTGAAAAAGCTGAAGCAGGCGGACGCGCCGGTGATCGAGGTTCAGCTGGACTGGCGCACCAAGATCCTCGGCATCGTCACCAATCCGACCATCGCCTACCTGCTGATCCTCGTCGGCATCTACGCCATCATCTTCGAGTTCATGAACCCGGGGCTGGTGCTGCCGGGGGTGGTGGGGACGATCTGCTTGCTGGTTGCGCTCTATGCGTTGCACCTTTTGCCGGTGAATTACGCCGGCCTCGCCCTGATCGTCCTCGGCATCGGCTTCATGATCGCCGAGGCCTTCTTTCCGGCCTACGGCTCGCTCGGCATCGGCGGGCTGATCGCTTTCGTGCTGGGCTCGATCATCCTCATCGACAGCGACTTTCCCGGCTTCTCGATTCCCTACACGCTGATCGCCGGCGTCGCCGCGGCGAGCGGCGCGATTCTGATCCTGGCGGCCGGCATGGTGGTGCGCGGCCGGCGCGTGCCGGTCGTCACCGGGCGCGAGCAGATGATCGGCGCCGCGGGCGAGGCGCTCGAGGATTTCGACGGCGAAGGCTGGGCGCGCGTACGCGGCGAGAGCTGGCGCGTGCGCACACCCAAACCCGTGCGCCGAGGACAACGGCTGCGGGTCACTGCCATGGAAGGGCTCGTCCTGACGGTAGTCCCTGAGGAGGGAGGCTGACGATGTGGTTCGATTTCAGTTTCGGGCTCGGCGCGCTGGTGATCGTCGTGATCCTGGTCGCTGCGTCGATCAAGATCCTGCGCGAGTACGAGCGCGCCGTGGTGTTCCTGCTCGGCCGTTTCCAGGCCGTGAAAGGGCCGGGGCTGATCATCATCGTCCCGGTGATCCAGCAGATGGTGCGAGTCGACCTGCGCACCGTGGTGCTCGACGTGCCGCCGCAGGACGTGATCACGCGCGACAACGTCTCGGTGAAGGTGAACGCGGTGGTCTATTTCCGCGTCGTCGACGCGCAGCACGCGATCATCCAGGTGGTCAACTTCCTTGAGGCCACCAGCCAGCTGGCGCAGACCACGCTGCGCGCCGTGCTGGGCAAGCACGAGCTCGATGAGCTGCTGTCCGAGCGCGAGAGGCTCAATCTCGACATCCAGTCGATCCTCGACTCGCAAACCAATGCCTGGGGCATCAAGGTCTCCAACGTCGAGATCAAGCACGTCGACCTGAACGAGACGATGGTGCGCGCCATCGCGCGCCAGGCCGAAGCCGAGCGCGAGCGGCGCGCCAAGGTGATCCACGCCGAAGGCGAGCTGCAGGCCGCCGAAAAGCTGCTGCAGGCCGCCACGATGCTCTCGCAGCGCACGGAGGCGATGCAGCTGCGTTACCTGCAGACGCTCACCCAGATCGCGGGCGACAAGGCCTCGACCATCGTCTTCCCGATGCCGATCGATATCATCGGTCAGCTTCTTTCGAAGAAGGAGCCGCGATGACCAGGATATTGTGGATCTGCGCCTGGCAATTGGCTATATTGGCGTCAGTCGGAAAAAACACGACACGCTTGTAGCGAACCGCGAAAAGGGGAGACTGCGTATGTTTGAGGAGATGGCGATGACCTCACCGCGAGCTGAGTTCCTCGATCTGTACCGCGCCGGCGTGAAGAGCGCCGTCGACCTGATGAAAACATCCCTGGAAAGCCAGGTGAAGACCCTCGACGAGCTGATCGCCTTGCAGGCCAGCATGGCCGGCGACCAGTTCGTGCGTGCCGTCGACTACTGGAGCGAGCTGTGCCGGGCGGCGGGTGAAAACCAGGCCGCGGCGATCGGCCAGATGCAGGAGCAGGTGGCCAAGGCACGCGACTGGATCAGCCAGGAGCCGCGCAGGGGCGCCTGATCCGGCAGCCCGGTTGGGAACGCGGCGCGACGGCGCGTCATCTAATGCGCCGTCCTGACCATGAAAACCGCCACCACTGCCGCAGTCCCAGCCAGCCCTGAGCCGCTTTCGGATGGCGAGCTCGCGCAGCGCGTCGCCGGCGGCGACGTGCGCGCCTTCGAGGCGCTGATGAGGCGCCACAACCGGACGCTGTTCCGCACTTCGCGCGCCATTCTCCGCGACGACGCCGATGCCGAAGAGGCGCTGCAGGACGGCTACCTGCGCGCTTTCCGCGCGATCGGAACATTTCGCGGCGAATCAAGGCTTTCGACCTGGCTGGTGCGGATCGTCACGAACGAGGCGCTGATACGGCTGAGGAAGCGCCGGCGCGGCGCCGAGGTGGTGCCTTTGCACGGGGAAGACATGACTGCCGAAGATCGACCGGACTTTGCGGCGCAGCGCGCGCAGACGCGGCGCCTGCTGGAGCAGAAGATCGACGCGTTGCCCGAGGCATACCGCGTGATATTCATCCTGCGCGCGCTGGAGGAATTTTCGGTGGAAGAAACGGCCGGCGCCCTCGGCATTCCGGAGGCGACGGTGAGGACCAGATTTTTCCGGGCGCGTCGCGTATTGCGCGACGCGCTTTCTACGGAGATCGATCTCGCGCTCGACGAGGTTTTTGCGTTCGCCGGGGAGCGCTGCGACCGGAATGTGGCACGCGTGCTCGCCAGGCTCGAGTAACTTTAACCACGGAGGTTCCAATGTCCTTTCTGAAGATCTCAAGCCCGGCTGCCGCGCGCCGGTTGTTCCTCGCCCGCTCCGGCGCCGCTCTTTCCGGCGCCGCGGTTGCGCTGCTCGCCGGACGCGAAGCGCTTGCCGCGAAGTCCGGCGATAGCAAGGCCGGGGATGTGCGCATCCTCAATACGGCGCTCGCTGCGGAGCTGGAGGCGGTTGCGGCCTACCAGGTCGGCGCCGAGAGCAACCTGCTGCAAAAGCCGGTGCTCGATCTCGCCGTGCAGTTCCAGGGCCAGCACAAGGCGCACGCCGATCTGCTGGAGAAGACCATCCGCAAGCTCGGCGGCAAGCCGGCTTCGGCAAAGGCGAAATACAGTTTTCCAGTCGAGACGCTGAAGAACCAGCTTGACGTGCTTCGCTTCGCCGCTGGCCTGGAGCAGGGCGCGGTGAGCGCCTATCTGGGCGCGGTGCCCTTGTTTGCCACGCGCGACCTGTCGAAGGCGGCGGCGAGCATCCTCGGCGACGAAGCGATGCATTGGGCGGTGTTGCGTCAGGCGATCGGCGAAAATCCGGTGCCCGCGGCGTTTGTGTCGTGATCGAAGCGGTGGCGCTCGCCGCGGCGCTTGCGGCGGGCGACCCGCAGCACGGCAAGGAGATCTATGCGCGCTGCCTGGCCTGCCACGCGCTCGCCTATGACCGGGTCGGACCGAGGCATTGCGGCCTGCTCGGGCGGCGCGCGGGCAGTGTTCCGGGGTTCGCCTACTCGGGTGCGATGAAGAAATCGGGCATTGTCTGGAACAAGAAAACGCTCGACCGCTTTCTCGCCGATCCCATGCACACGGTCCCCGGTACCGCGATGACCTATGCCGGGGTCCCGGATGCGCAGGAGCGCGCGGACCTGATCGCCTTTCTCGCTGCGGCCGGCGAGTCGGTGGATTGCAGAGCGAGATGACCCTTCTAGCGATCGAGCGCACGGGCGAGCGCCGCGCGCATCCGATTGTAGTGCGAGCCCGGCCAGTAGACCCGGTCGCATCGCGTGCAGCGCACGAATCTCTCGTGTAGCTGCGCCACCTGCTGAGGAAGTCTTGTCGCGACCTGGGATTTCTCGATCGGTTCCAGCGGCAGGTTGCACTGCAGACATAAAGTGAAAGGCCGCGACGTCGGCGCCAGGTCGTAGCGGCCCGCGACCTCGCGCAGCTGCGCTTCGGGCTTCAGCGCGCGCACGTAGCAGCCGCGCGCGATCTCGCGGCACTTGAGGAGCTCGCGGTCGCGAGTAAGGACGATGCGGCGCTCTTCGCCGGCAAGGCTGCGGATTTCGCCGTCCTGCAGGCGGCCGTGGAAAAGCGTGTCGTAACCCAGCATGCGCAGAAAACGCGCCAGGCCGCCGAGGTGCGCGTCCGCCAGGAACAAGTCGGGTGTTTCCCTCTGTCTCGGGCGTACTTCGATCAGGTCGCTGTCGCGGACCATGCGCTGCAGGGTTGCGCGCGCGCCGTTGACGGTCACCGGGCCGACCTCGGTGTGTGGCACGCCGAGCGCCTCGATCGCGTTCTTCAGGCTCGCGGCGCGAGCGCAACTCGACTCGAAGGAAACATCGCGTCGGGGGCGAGGAAGAAATTCGCCCAGCAGTCCGTAAAACTGAAAGCGCGCGATCGTCACCACGCTCGGATCATTCTAGCTCGTCGATTGAGCGCGGCCAGCTCTTCTTAAGGAGGCGCGACAGCGCCCGGTCGGCAAGCACCTTGCCGCGCGTCTGGCAGCGCGCGCAGTAGTTGGTCTCGTTCTCGGCGTAGACGATGCGCTGCACGGGAGCGCCGCACACCGGACAGGGCTTGCCGTAGCGCCCATGCACCGCCATGCCTTCGCGAAACGCGGTGACCTTCTCGGGAAAGCCCGCGCCTGTATCAGCGCGCAGGCGCTCGGTCCATTCGACCAGAACTTCCCTGGTCGAGGTGAAAAGTCGAGAAATCTCTTCTTCCGTCAGTTGCCCGGTAAGCGCTACAGGCGAGAGGCGCCCGCGATGCAGGATTTCGTCGGAATAGGCGTTGCCGATGCCTGCGAAGACACGGGGATCGGTGAGGGCGCGCTTCAGCGTGTGGTTCTCCCCGATCAGCCTTTCCCGGAATGTTCTCAGATCAACCTCCATCACTTCGATGCCGCCCGGGTTCATGGCGTCGAGCGCTGCCTTGCCCTCCACCAGGTGCAGCGAAGCTCGCCGCTTGGTTCCGGCTTCAGTGAAAGCGAGGACGCCGTTGTCGAATTCGAACAGCGCCAGGGTGATGCGCGCGGGCGCCTTGCTGTTGCCTTCGATCCAGCGCAGCCGCCCCGCAATCATGAGATGCAGCACCAGGTAGAGCTCGCCCTCGAGCTCGATGACGATGCGTTTGCCCAGCCTGCGTAAATTCAACACCTTCTTCCCATCGACGCTGGCGATCGGCGGCACGGCGGTGCGCAGGAGGAACGCGTTGAGCAGCCGGATGCGCGCGAGTCGCCGGTTCGCAATCCGCGCCGCCAGGCTTTCCAGGTAAACAGTAAGATCGGGCAGTTCCGGCACCCTGCGATCATAGGATGGCAAGCAACCTGCTCACCAGGCTGCAGAGCGGCGATTTCGTGGT
>Ga0209154_1002206_pt1 | contig 10977 bp, 9 predicted proteins | sample GraSoiAngelo_121_FD_185878 | JGI IMG/M metagenome (GOLD analysis project Ga0209154, IMG submission 185878) | Grasslands soil microbial communities from the Angelo Coastal Reserve, California, USA - 14_0919_12_20cm (SPAdes) (version 2) | ecosystem: Environmental > Terrestrial > Soil > Grasslands ... | reverse complement strand
TGCGCACCGGCCAGCCTCGGCAGGCGGCGTCAGTGGTTGGGTTGTTGAGCCGTTTGGACGTTCCTAGCATGCTCGAATTGCTGCCCGCACGCTTGCCGGAGTGGAACCGCTTTTACCACGACGTGGTTGTGCGGCAGGTCGCATACGGCGCAGCTCATGATCGCGGCCGTTCGCTACTGGAGCTGCTGGAAATTCTCGATCCCTTAGTGGTGCCGCAGGCCATTGACGAAATTGGCATGAGCGGCGATCGCACAGCCGTCCCGCCACTGATTGTGATGGCCGAAGCCGGCGAGGCGCAAGGACGCTCTCCCCTTTTGCAATTGAAGGCCGTCGAGTCGCTCGGGCGCTTGCGTGAACCTGATGCCGTTCCCGTGCTGCGTGGCTTGCTCGAAGCAAAAAAAGTATGGAAATGGACGCACCACAAAGAGCTGCGCCTCGCAGCCGCACAGGCTCTCGCTAAGATCGATCCGCGTTATGGCAGTCAGATTATGGGCGACAGCGGATTAGAACCCGGCGAACTGGCGATTGCTCCTTTGGATTCGGCTCCAGCTTGCCCCTGGGTGCGGCAACGGCGCTACGAGCGCATCGTCCTGCGTAAAACGTATTCTGGAGTGATCAGCAGTTCCTGGGGAAGATCGAGCATTCTGATTCGCGAGCTCAGCCTGGGCGGCGGCATGGGAACAAAGGAAGACAATCTGCGGGTGGGATCGGAAGCCAACATTGATATTTCCATCGGCGTACGCCATATTCGCGGACAGGTGTTGCTGCGACGGGCGCGAGTAAACGAAGTCGGCTTCGAGATTGTCAATACCGACCTGGAAAGCCGGTATCGGCTGCGCCGCGCGCTGATGCAATCCCTGGAGCATTCGCCCGGAACAAAAGACGGCGAGTGGGACGGACAGCGGCAGGTCCCAAAGAAGAGCTAAAAGCCTCCGCTGGACAGAGACCCCTTATTTCACGAAGACACAAAGATACCCAAAGGGATGAATTCAGAAGGGTTTCCTTGGTGCCCTTCGTGGTCAAATCCGGACTACCAAACTCTACTTTACCTTGGCAAAAATAATTACCAGGGTGTACAGCGCCAGTGATTCGATCAGCGCCAAACCAAGAATCAGCGCGAATTGAATACCGGAGCGGGCCGCGGGATTGCGTCCCAAAGCCTCCGCTGCGGCCGCTGTAGCTCGTCCCTGGGCCAGACCGCAGATAGCCGATGCAATGGCCATCGAGAATCCCGCAGCGATGGCGACCCAGTTAACTGGACTCGATGCCCCGCCTTGCGCGAATGCCGGCGCTGCAAAACACAGCGTCGACAGCACCATGAACACGTAGCTCAACTTACGCATTAGTTTCTCTCCTCGTACTATGAATTGCCGCCAGTGGGTGGTTGACGCCATGCCTCTTTGGACTGACGCCCTCACGCTGAACGGCGAAAATCAGCGTTAGCCAACAACTGAGAACTGGGAACCGAAAACTGAGAACTGCTCTTAACTCCTCGGAACCTCAACTTCTAATGCTCCTCCCCTACTGCTCCTGCCAAATACACCGTCGTAAGCAGCACGAAGATGTAGGTCTGCAGGAACGAAACTCCAATGTGCAGAGCCAAAAACGCGATCGGCACGCCAATAGGAATCAGCGAGAAAAATACCAACGTAACCATGTCACCGGCAAACATGTTGGCGTAAAGACGAATGGTCAGCGAGAGCATGCGTGCCAGATGGCTGATAATCTCGATGGGCAGCATCAACCACGACAGCCACCACATCGGACCCAGGAAATGCTTCAGGTACGCCAGCCCAGCGTGTTTGAATCCTTGCGTCTGGTAATACACAAATGCGCAAATGGCACAACCCAGGGGGACTACGGGAACAGCCGTGGGCGACTCGAATCCCGGAATCACACCGAGCAGGTTTGACGTCAGTATGAATAAACCGAGCGCCATCAAGAAAGCCGTGTAGCCCTCGCTATGGTGTCCGATGATGTCGCGGCTCTGTCCTTCAATGAAACCGTGGGCGCCCTCAAAAACGTGCTGCAGCGCTCCGGGCCTGTCCACCGAAAGTCGCGAACGAACCAATGCGAATAGCACAACTAGAGACACGAAGACCAGAAATTGCATGGCCACCGCATTCGTGATCGGCGCCTCTGGATTCTGAGGCTGAACATGGAGCCCTCGCAACAACCCTGTCACTGGGCCGGCGAAGAGATGATTCAGTATCTCGGTAAACCAAAGTTGTTCGGGCATAGAGCAGCTTTTAGCTATTGGCCTTTAGCTTTTAGCTCAAAACCTTAAATCACTCTGCAATTGGGAATCAGATTCCGCGCGCGAGCGCGGCATACGCTTCGTAAGCTGCTTCGCACGCGATGGCCACTACGGGCAAGAACAGGCCTGCAAATAATCCGTAGAGACTCGCGGGAGAAACACTAAAGATAACATACGCAGCTACGGCCATCAAAACGTAGCGCAGCAGGAAGCGCAACACCACTCCTTTGCTTGATTGCGGCTGGCTTGTTTCAGTAGCGCGGTCCGCCAATGCAGTCACAACCCGCTTCAGCCAGAAGAAGTTCACGTAGGCGATGGCGCATCCAAAGGCGAGCCCGACCGCAATGCGCCCGCCATACAAGATGCAGGAGCCACCCGTAAAAAGCACCGCGAGCACAATCATGGAATTCGAGATCCGGGTGAGCGCGCCGGCGTAGAAAGCATCGCTGTTTGCGTTTGGGTCCATGATCCAAAGATTCGCACCCCAAAAGACCGAGATCGTGAAAATAAACCCTACTTGGAATCGGAGGATACTGCCAGGCGAATCAACTCCACAAATCCGGCGACACTTCCCAGGATCAGCCCAGCAAGATAGAGCCATCCGGTATGAAGCCATTTATCCAGAGCCGCGCCAAGCAACCATCCGACGACCGTTGCCGCGGGAAAAATGAAAGCGAGCTGGCTGTATCTCGCAATCTGCACTAGCGGGTTCTTCTTTTCAGGGTTGTTGTCTCCGGAGGGCATAAGCTGACAACGGAAGATATTGGCGGCCCCTACCGTACCAGGCTCGCCACTGGCGAACTCTGCGCGATGCCTAGGGACCAGTTCACCGCGCGGATGAACGGCTCCGGATAGATTCCAATCACGAGAGTCGCAAACGCAGTGATGCCGAGCGCCGTCCGCATTCCAAGGCTGATCGGCAGGCGCGTCTTGTCCACAGCCTCACGCATGAACATGGCGTTGGCGATCTTCATATAGTAGTAGAGTCCGAAAACCGCGTAGAGAACCGCGAGCGAAGCCAGCACGTAGTGCTTGCTTTCAATCAAGCTGAGAAATATGAAGTACTTGCCGTAGAAGCCCGCCAGTGGCGGAATTCCGGCGAGTGATAACAGAAATATCAGCATCAAGATGGCTTCTGTAGGAGCGCGGGAGTAGAGACCGGCGATGTCGTCAAGCTCATCACCAATAACGTCGCGCTGACGCAGCGACGTGATGACCGCGAAAGCACCGAGATTCATGAAGGTGTAAACCAGAAGATAAATGAGAATGCCTTTGATGCCATCCGCTGTGGGCGAGTGAGCGTCGCCGGCAACCAGTCCGAGCAGCATGTAACCGACATGGGCAATCGAAGAATACGCCAGCAGTCGTTTGAGATTCGTTTGGGTGAGCGCCGCCAGGTTCGCGCCGGTCATGGTTGCAACTGAGACAAATACAAGTAGCGGAACGTAAACGGGACGCAAAGGCGAAAGCCCCCAGACCAGAATCCGCAGCAGCATAGCCCAGGCTGCCGCCTTCACCGCGACTGACATAAATCCCGTCATGCTGGTCGGCGCGCCTTCGTAGGCATCAGGCGCCCATTGATGAAATGGAATGGCGGCGATTTTAAAAAGCAGGCCGGTCGTCGTCGTCAGCAGCGCAATCACCGCGATTGGATTGGCATGATTCTGGTGTGCCGCCATCTCCCGCGCGAGGCGGTTTTGAATCACAACCAGGTTCGTGCTGCCGGTTAAGCCATAAAACAGCGAGAGGCCGTAAGCGAAAATTCCCGAGGAAAATGCTCCCAGCAGAAGATATTTTAGAGCCGCTTCATTGGAGCGGCGATCACTGCGCAGAAAGCCGACCAGAACGTAGGTCGAAATTGCCATCAGCTCGAGTCCGATGAAGATGAGCACGATGTCAATGCCTGCGGCCATGCACATCATCCCAACGACGGAAAACAAAATCAGAGCGTAGAACTCACCGTGGTGCTCGTGTTCGATCTCGAGGTAACGAACAGACATCAAAATCGCAATGGCCGCTCCACCCAGGAACAAATACCAGAAGTAAACCGCGAAGTGATCGAGCAGCATGGCATTCATAAATGCCGTTTGCGCGGGAAGGCCGGCGGCATCCAGCGGGCGCTGAATGCGAACATATACGGCAGCCGCCGAGAACAGCACACCGATGAATGCCGTGAGCGCATTGAACCACTTCCACTCGGCGGGGATGATTAGATCCATGAGCAAGATGCCGAGCGCGAACAGGGTCAGCAAGATTACCGGCAGCGACATCGAGTAGTCGCTTAAAGTGAAGAATTGTGCCATCGAGCCGATCACTTATTTTTTGCCTTTTTCATTTTTGGAAGCTAGCTGCATAGATGAATCTGCCGGCGAAGGCTGTACCGCCGCATTCACCGCGGGACTTGCGCCCGGATAGCCGGGGCGCACCGTCTGCACGATCTGGTTCACCGGCTGCTCAAGAATCTGGAAAAACGGCTTGGGATAAAGCCCGATCCACAGGGCCATGATGATCAGCGGCACGAAGGTCAAGACTTCGCGCGGTGTGAGATCGTGCAGCTTTTCATTCTTTGGATTCGTAACCGCACCGAAGAATACTCGCTGATAAAGCCAGAGCAGGTACGCTGCAGCGAGAATTACGCCGGGCACGGCCCACGCAGCCCAGCGCCAATTTTCCATGAACGTGCCCTGCAGAATGGTGAACTCGCCGACAAATCCGTTCAGCAACGGCAGCCCCATTGACGACAAAAACATGATCATGGTGATCGTCGCGTAAACCGGCATCACATTCGAAATGCCGCCGTATTCCGAGATTTCGCGCGTATGGCGCCGTTCATAGAGAATGCCGACAATCAAGAAGAGCGCGCCTGTCGAAATGCCGTGGTTGATCTGCTGCAGCACCGAGCCGCTCAGCCCAGCGGGATTCAAGGCGAAAATTCCCAGCGTGCAGAAGCCCAGGTGGCTGACCGAGGAATATGCCACCAGCTTCTTCATATCTTTCTGCATCAGCGAAACCAGCGCTCCGTAGATGATCCCGATGATGGAAAGGGCAATCATCCAGCCCCGCACTTTGGGGTGCATGACGACGTCAGGGAAGAATGGCAGCGCGAATCGGACGAAGCCATAAGTTCCCATCTTCAACAGAACACCCGCCAGAATGACCGAGCCGGCGGTTGGCGCTTCCACGTGCGCATCCGGCAGCCAGGTGTGGAACGGAAACATCGGGACTTTGATTGCGAAGGCGAGAAAGAATGCCAGGAACAGCAGTATGGCAAAAGTCGCGCCGTATGCAGGGTCGTGAAAAATGTGCGGGGCGGTTTTGTACAGAGCCTCAATGCTGAACGTGTAAACGCCCGTCTGACGGTAGTTGTAGAAATAAAGGAACAGCACGGCCAACAGCATGGCTACCGAGCCGAGCAGGGTATAGAGGAAGAACTTGATAGCGGCATAGAGTTTCCGAGGGCCGCCCCAGATGCCGATGAGCAGGTACATCGGCACTAGCATGGCTTCCCAGAAAACAAAAAACAAAAAGAAATCCAGCGCCATAAAGACGCCCAACATGCCGGTCTGGAGCACCAGAAACCAGATGTAGTATTCCTTCACCCGGTTCTCGATCGCGGACCAGGAGGAAAGGATCGAAATCCATCCCAGCAGCGTGGTCAGCATGATCAGCAAGAAGGAGATGCCATCGATGCCGAGCACATAGCCCGCGCCGATGGAAGGAATCCAGTTGTTCGGCGCGCCCTCCATGAACTTGAAACCCGGCTCGAAGCGCTGCTGCCAAAACCAAGCGACGAGCGGGATCGAAACCAGAAAGCCTGCCAGCGCGAAGATGTTCGCGATCCAGCGGATACCGTCTTTATTCTCCTTGGGCACAAAGAGGAGAAGGAATGCGCCGACGAGCGGCGTGAAGAGAATGATCGAGAGAATGTGGTTTTGCATATATTTAAAAGTAGCGCCGCCGTCCCGGCGGCTGTCCGGCGGGCGTCACGACTGCCGATGCGAAGGCGAGACGCCTTCGCCACAGCCGGCCAGAGGCCGGCGCTACGATTTCAGTGCCATGTGTAATACGCAACAAATCCTACTAACCCGACGACCATTACCAGCGCGTACCACTGTACGAGTCCCCATTGCAACAGGCGAGTCGGGTAAGAAAGCATTCGCGCCAGAATCGCGGGACCATTCACGCCGACTCCGTCGATAATCCACTTATCCCACCAAGTAGAAAGTGTGGCGGTCAGCCTGGTGATCCATCCTGCGCCATTCACCGTCCCGTCGATTACGCGAGAATCGAACCAGGAGGACGCTTCACCCAAGCCCATCGCGCCGAGCCGCACCCTTCCAATTTTGTGGCGGCCAGTGAAAGCGTAGTCGTACCCTTCGTCCACGTAGTACTTGTTATAGAGCACGCCATAAATGGGCGGAACTTTCTGCGCAATCGGTTCGGCGTAGCCTTTGTCTGCGTGCCGATAGGCCCGCCACGCCATTCCCCAGCCGACCACCGCCGCGCCGACCGAGAGAAACATCAGGAAATATTCTGTCCCGCTGGTGTGCTCTTCCTCTTTCGTTCCAGCCGCCAGTTGCCCCGCTTCGCCCTCTGCCGCGAACACATGCGCCTCTTTGGCGAACACCGGCTCCAAAAATCTTTCAAAACGATTCTTCCCTCCAAGGCTGTGCGGCCATCCCAGAAATCCTGCGAACAGGCAGAAGAAAGCGAGAACGACCAGAGGGCCGGTCATCGACTTGGGCGATTCGTGGATGTGGTGCTCTGCCTCGTGGCTCATGCGCGGCCGGCCATGAAACGTCAGAAACATCAGGCGAAACATGTAAAACGCCGTCATCAAGGCAGTGATGTAGCTAATGAGCCAGAGATACCAATACGCGCCCTTCTCCGACGACCACGCCTGCCACAGAATTTCATCCTTCGAGAAAAACCCGGCGAACGGCGGGATGCCCGCGATCGCGAAGGTAGCGATGAACATGGTCCAGTGCGTAATCGGGATGCGCCGGTGCAGATCACCCATGTTGCGCATGTCCTGCTCGCCGCTCATTGCATGGATCACCGAGCCTGAGCCGAGGAACAGCAGCGCTTTGAAAAACGCGTGAGTGAAGACGTGAAACACGCCCGCCGCAAAGGCGCCAACGCCGAGCGCGAGGAACATGTATCCCAACTGGGAAACGGTTGAGTATGCCAGCACGCGCTTGATGTCGTTCTGCACCAGACCGATCGAAGCAGCGAAGATGGCTGTTAGAGCGCCTATGATGGCGACCGTCTTCATCGCGTTTGGCGCGAGCACGAAAAGCGCATTGGAGCGCGCCACCATGTACACACCGGCGGTGACCATGGTCGCGGCGTGGATCAGCGCGGAAACCGGCGTGGGTCCCTCCATCGCATCGGGCAGCCAGACATAGAGCGGGATCTGTGCCGATTTGCCGCAAGCGCCAATGAACAGCAGCAGGCACGCCACCGTAATAATTGGATCGCCAATCCGAAACAGTTGCGGGTCTCGCGCCAGTGCCGTGATCTCCGTAAATCGAAACGTTCCGAAATACCAGACGATGGTGAACATGCCCAGCAGAAAACCGGCATCACCGATGCGGTTTACGATGAATGCCTTATTGGCAGCGTCGTTCGCGGATTTGCGATGGAAATAAAATCCTATTAACAAATACGAGCACAGCCCCACGCCCTCCCAGCCCACGAACAGTACGGCGTAGTTGTTCCCCAGGATGAGCGTCAACATGGAGAACATGAACAGATTCAGATATCCGAAAAATCGGTAATAACCTCCTTCATGCGCCATGTAGCCGGTTGAGTAAATGTGGATTAGCATCCCCACGCCGGTGACGAACAGCAGCCAGATGGCAGAGAGTGGATCGAGAAGGAAACCGGCATCGGCGTGAAAAGGCGCAGGCGAGCCGTCTTTCTTGACAAAATTCAGATGGCCGGTGTCGGTGCCAAGCCAGGTATAAAGAATTTTTTCGTAGGGTTTGCCGGGATTGTCGTGCGCGTATCCGGTGTACTGCCAAACCGCGCCGCAGGCCAACAGAAACGCCAACACCACCACGCCAACGCAGACTGCATCTACCGCCTGCTTCTGCAGCTTGCGCCCGAAAAAGAACATCATCGTCGCGCCGAATGCCGGCAGCAGTGGAATGAGCCAGATGTGATCGAGAAAAAACATGCTTCGTTGTTAGTCGTTGGTCGTTAGTGTTTAGTCATGGCCCGTAAATCACTGTCATCCTAAGAGGCCTTCAGGCCGCGAAGGATCTATGCATTTCTTAAATACATAGATTCTTCGCCGCGCTGCGCTCAGCGTCAGAATGACATCACCACTTCAACAAATCCACCTCGTCCACATTCACTGTCTCTTTATTGCGGAAAAAAGCAATAAGAATCCCGAGGCCGACTGCGGCTTCGGCAGCGGCATCGGTAATAACAAAAATCGCAAATATCTGGCCGTGCAAGCCATAGAGCCGCGAAAACGCGACAAGATTCAGGTTTACAGCGTTCAAAATCAGCTCAATCGACATCAGAACGATGACGACGTTTCGGCGCGTGAGCACACCGATAACGCCGAGCACAAACAGCGCAGCGGCAACGACCAGGTAGTGCAATGTGGCGATAGGAACCATGTCGCTAATTTCTAAAAGTATCGGGCCAACTCAGAACGAGAAGGAATGCGCGTTTGTCGCTTACTCGCAAAACTGCAGATTCCTCGCTTCGCTCGGAATGACAAGTTTTTAAAGTGTGTGCCAATTCAAATTCTCTTTTTTGCCATCACCACCGCCCCGATGATGGCAACCAACAACAGCAGCGATGCGATCTCGAAGGGAAACATGTAATCGCGATACAGAAGCAGCGCGATGCTCTGCGTGTTGTCGGTTTCCGGCAATTGCGCAAGTGTAGTTGGGAAAAGGCCCTTCCCTTTTGTATAAACCACTACGAACAGCACGCCCAGCGCCAGCGCGGCCGCGATTCCCACAATCCATTGCTTATTGAACTGCTCTTCTTTTTGTGAGCGCTCGATATTCACCAGCATGATGACGAACAGGAAAAGCACCATGATCCCGCCGGCGTAAAGAATAATTTGCACGCCGGCAACGAACGGAGCATAGAGCATCAGATAAAGTCCCGCCTGCCCCAGCAAGGCGAGAATCAGCGCCAGCGCGGAATGCACGGGGTTGCGGCGCGTGATGACCCCGATGCCACTGATTACCGTGAGCGCGGACAGAAAGTAAAAGAAAAATGTTGTGGCTACAGGCTGCATAATCTCAGATCACGTAGGCCCGGACGCCCTCGTCCGGGCACTCGCCGCCAAGCTCGCCGGGCGGGTGAGGGCACCCGCCCCTACGCGCATATTTATGACAACACCACTCCCAAAATTCCGGTCACAATCAGCACGCCCAATCCAATGGGCAGTAACACCTTCCATCCCACTCTCATCAACTGATCGAAGCGGTAGCGCGGAAACGTGCCGCGATACCAAATGTAGAGATACATGAAGCCGGCAACTTTAATTGCGAACCAATAAATATCCTGAATGCGATCGCGTACCGGCGGCATGAACAGAGCCAGACCGATCAGCCCCAGCACTGCGCCGAACCCAGCAAGCCCGATGGTCTGAACGCGGAAGTACGGATGTTTCGGCATGCGGATGGTGCTGTAGAACGTCATCAAAGCCAAAAGCACAAATGTGACGCCCGGGAACAGCGAGAACACCAAGTCCCACGTGTCGCCCGTGAGCCAGTGCGGGAACGGACGCATCCATCCGCCCAGCCAGAGCGTGACCGCGATCGATGAAACTGCGATCATCGCCGAGTACTCTGCCAGGAAGAATAATGACCAGCGGAAACCGGAATACTCGGTGTGGAATCCCGCAGTCAGCTCCGATTCCGCTTCTGGCAAATCGAATGGCGCGCGATTGGTTTCCGCGACCATGGCCACTGCGAAAACGAAAAACGCGATTAGTCCCAGCGGAAAAAATTTGAAGATGAACCAGGTCTGCTGCGCTTGCTGCGCCTGCACGATGCCGATCATGCTCAGCGTTCCCGTGCCCTCCGTATTAAGGCTTGTCATCAGGATCGCTGAAATCACGGCCAGGCCCATGGCGATTTCATAGGAAACCATCTGCGCGCTGGAACGCAAAGCGCCGATCAGGGGATAGTGCGAGTTCGAAGCCCACCCAGCGGTTACGATTCCCAAGACACTTAGCGACGAGACTCCCAGCATGAACAGCACGCCAATGTTCATGTCGGTGACGGCGTGGGTTGGACCAAAGGGAACGACGATAAACACCGTGAAAGAAGTAATCACCACGATGAGAGGAGCGATCCAGAAAACGATAGGATCAGCCTCGGCCGGCATGATGTCTTCTTTGATTAAGAGCTTGAGTGCATCTGCAATCGGCTGAAGCAGGCCATGCGGGCCTACCCGCATTGGACCAAGGCGTACCTGCATGTGAGCGAGAATTTTGCGCTCCAGCCAGTTCATCGCAATGACGGCAACAGACAGGCCGAGGAAAATCAGAAGAATGTAGATGAAGGCCCACAGAAAATTGCCGGCTTGCCCAGGAGTGGTATCGCTCTTGAGATATGAGGTGATGTAGTCGAGCATCAGCGATCCACCTCGCCGAGCACGATGTCGAGCGTGCCGATTACGGCAATCACGTCGGCGACCAATTGACCGCGGACCATCTGGTCTAAGGCTTGCAAATTAACAAA
>Ga0209154_1002198_pt1 | contig 11002 bp, 6 predicted proteins | sample GraSoiAngelo_121_FD_185878 | JGI IMG/M metagenome (GOLD analysis project Ga0209154, IMG submission 185878) | Grasslands soil microbial communities from the Angelo Coastal Reserve, California, USA - 14_0919_12_20cm (SPAdes) (version 2) | ecosystem: Environmental > Terrestrial > Soil > Grasslands ... | reverse complement strand
GAAGAACCCTGGAGAGCTTCGAGAATCCGCAAGACTTTCGAGATTACCCCGACAGGCGCTGCACCCGGGCTTGATTTCGCGACTCGTGGCATTGCATTTCTCCTGCGACTGCACGCCCCACTTGAGGTTTCGAGACCTGGGTAGCAGCATCTCTGGAGCGAAATGCTGTTTCAATATGCAGAACATTAACACGATTCTGCCTGGACACACTAGCAGATCGTTTCAATAGATGAAACGCAATTCGCAATAATGAAAGTTTTTGATTGACAACATTTGAAAAGCAATGCTAGAAGCTTGTGCAGCGTGGGGTTTCTTAGCGGGCCAATTGTGTGGGTCCGCTGTCCATCGAGTACAAACCGACCGCTGAAAGCTGCGGCACTATGCCGCAGAGGCCCGAGCGCGACCTCGTGTGAGGAGGATCTACCATGACACGCCAGGTTTTTTCCGACACGTATGAGCGGTGGATTGTGGTGCTGACGTTGTTCGCGGCGGCATTGGTGTTTACACTCTCGGCATCGCCCGCCTGGGCCCAGGCGACGGCAGCCATCAACGGAACAGTGCGTGATTCGGCGGGCGCGGTTATCGTCGACGCGACTGTCGTGTTGCATAACCGCGACACGAACCTGGATCGCTCAGCGACCACCAACAGCGTCGGGTCTTACGTCATGACCAACGTGCTACCCGGTAATTACGATTTAAAAGTAACCATGAACGGCTTCGGTCCCGCGGTGAAGACGGGCCTCATCCTGTTGGTGAACCAAACCGCCACCTATGACTTCACGCTGAAAGCCGGAGCGGTCAACGAAGTCGTCGAGGTGCAAGACAATCCCGTCACACTGGAAACGTCGACGTCTGAGCTTGGCGTTGCCGTTGTCAGGGAGCAGGTCAACGACCTGCCCTTGAACGGCCGCAATTTTACGCAACTGCTAAACCTGACGCCAGGCGTGAGCACGGTAAATGTCTCGCAGAATTCCGCCACCAGCGGTGGCGTGTGGTCGAATCCCATCGGAACGTTTTCTTACCCGTCAGTAAACGGCCAGACCAACCGCAGCAACCTGTTCCTTTTGGACGGAATCAATGACCAGGGCTCGTTTGGCAGCACCTATGCGATTCCGCCGATCGTCGATGATATCCAGGAGTTCAAGGTCCAGTCGCATAACGACGACGCTTCCTTTGGCGGAGTGCTGGGCGGTGTCATCAACGTGGTGACGAAATCAGGTACGTCGCACTTTCACGGGTCGGCGTGGGAGTTCCTGCGAAACAAAGCTTTCGATGCTGGACTAATCTACCCGTTGCTGCCGACCAGCGAGCAGGCTCGGTCCTCCAACCAGCCTGGGTTCCAGCAGAATCAATTTGGCGTCACGTTCGGTGGTTTCCTCCCTATTCCTGGCGAACACCAAAAGAAAACCTTCTTCTTTCTCAGTTACGAAGGATTTCGAAACCACACGGCGGCCTCCAACCAGTACATCACGCCCACTACAGCGCAGTTAGCCGGCGACCTCACCGGGATTGCCGGGCAAATTTACAATCCGTACGACACCAGCGGGAAACCATTTCTGTGCGACTCCTTGGGAAATCCCGAGCCAGCCCCAAGCAATATTCAGGCTTCGGGAGGCACGCCTTGCAACAAGATTCCCGCCACCATGATTGACCAGAACATGGTCAACTACGCAAACAAGTTGTTCCCGGCGCCGAATGTCACGGGTTCATCGGTGAATGGTCTGGACACCACCAAGAACATCACGCGTCAGGACGAAGGGGGTGCTCGTCTCGATCACCAGTTCAGTCAACATGACTATGTTTGGGCGCGCTATACGAGTTTCCGCCAGCCCGTCTCCGGGTCCGGTGGTTTTATAGGACTTCTGCACGAGCAGGTCACGAATGGCTATAACGTAGGTGCGAACTACACCCACCTTTTTTCGGGCAGCACACTGGCTGAATTCCATTTTGGACGCAACAGCGTGAATATCGACCAGGGTTCTCACTTCGCCAATGCTGCTCCTTCCTTCGGTACACAGGTCGGATTTTCCCCGAACTTCGCTGGAAATTTCAGAAGTGGCGTTGTGATGATTCCGGATGTGGTCATTCAGGGATATATCGGAAATTCCAATCCCAGTGCGCACGGTGCCGCGCAAGTCGACAATACCCACGTGTCCGACATCTGGGAGTACGGGGGTGACTTCACAAAAACTATCGGGCGTCACACCTTCAAGGCCGGTGCAAATTTTGCCACCAACAATGCCAACGCTTTGTACTTGAACTCGAACGTTCAGTTCGCAGCTGCCAATACAGCGAGCCCCTCATTGGCTGGCGGCAACGCCCTGGCGTCATTCCTTCTGGGGATTCCGACGAGCGCGGGACGCCGCAATGTTATTGAAACCGAACACTCGGGCTGGGTCGACGGGTTTTACGGCATGGATCAGTGGAAGGTGACCAGCAAGCTGAGCGTGAATCTAGGGGTGCGGTACGACCTCACATTGATCGGCATCTATGGGGACAACAAGAATGCGAACAACTTCGTTGGAGATATGAATTTCCGGGATGGAACTTACATTCTGGCTCGCAACGCTCCGTCGTGCGCACAGACCAATGCCGCGCCCTGCATACCTGGCGGTACTCTCCCACCTCATGTGATCGTTACGCCTCTGGGCGGAACTGCGATTTACCATACGGATAAAAGCAATATCCAGCCAAGAATCGGCGCTGCCTATCAGCTGCTGCCCAACACTGTGATACGCGCCGGCTATGGAAGGTTTTACGACAACTGGGCAGCGATTACGCAAACCGCGCAGAACTATGAAGGCACTTGGCCGAGCCTCGACCAGCTCGGAGCCAGCAATATGAATGCCGTCGGCTCCGCTCCGAATAGGACGGCGGAAGATCCATTCGGTCTCGGCAGCGGAAGTCCCATCACCGGCGCCACTCCCTTCAACCAATCCACGTGGTTTGCGGATCCCTATTTGAAGAGACCGTATTCCGATCAGTGGAATGTGGGTGTGCAGCAACAGGTAACTTCGAACTCGGTGCTGACTGCGAACTACGTCGGGTCGGTTGGCAGACGCTTGGATATTGGCGGGGCTTACAACGTGGCCATGGTCGCGGGTGGAAACGCCAATAAAGCCTGTACACCCTACGATCCCACGAGCGCGACGGCGACCAACTGCGGAGCGCCTTTCCCTTACATCGGGCCGACCGCCTATGATCGAAGCACCGGGAATAGCAAGTACAACGCGCTGCAGATGTCGTTGAACGGCAAGCAACAGCACGGCCTCACCTACCTGATTTCCTACACATGGTCCAAGAGTATCGACGAAGGCTGTACGGGCTGGTATGGAGTGGAAGGCTGCTCTACCCAGAACCCCTACAATCTGCGGGGGGACAGGGGGCCCGCCGCCACCGACCTGCCACAAATCTTTTCCGCTGCGTGGGTATATGCTTTGCCTTTCGGCAAGGGTGGCGCATGGTCGTCCGACAATCGCGTTGTGAATGCGTTGGTAGGAGGCTGGAACCTTAATGGCGTCCTCTCGTTCAGTTCGGGAACGCCGTTTGACGTGGGAAGTGGCAAAGACATCGCCGAAACCGGCAACTACAACTACGGCAATGGTTACGGCTATGAGCGAGCTAATGTGGTAGGAAGCTTCTATCCCGGCAGCAAGGGACCCGATGGATGGATTAACGTTGCTTCTTTTCAAGTCCCCGCAAAGGACACATTTGGGAACTTAGGCCGGGACTCCCTGCGCTCCGACTGGAACAAGAACTTGGACCTATCCATCTTCCGACAATTCTCTTTTACAGAACGCGTCCGCATGGAGTTCCGGTTCGAGATGTTCAATGCGACCAACACACCCGTGTGGGCCGTGCCGGTCACAAGTCTTGAGAATTCCAATTTCGGCAAGGTGACGCACGCGGCTAACGTGCCTCGACAGCTACAATTCGGGCTCAAGCTTTACTTCTGACGGCATCCCAGCGGGGATGCTCAAAACAGGAGAGGACAGTGAGGCGGGGCGTGCTCAGTCTTCACAAAGGCTTCGTCCGCCCCACGTTTCTTAAAGACTGCCGGGGGAGTCTTTCACTTGTGGTCCAGCAGCATCGCTTTCTCAGACGCTAGACTGTAGGTTGCCTGTGTGCCGTAGCATGGTGACGCGTTGCGCCTCGGTACCGCGCAGCTTGGTGGAAGGCGGAGTGACTGAACCCTGAAGGCCAGTGGAGATGTTGGCTGCTAGGACAGAACGGGCTCGATTTGCAAGTTGTCTGTTCTTGCATTTGAGCGTCCTCATAATACTGGCGTGCGCACTCTCAGCGGTTGCGCAAAGTACGGCGCCCGGGAATGCAGTTTCCGCGCCCCGTCCACCTTTCCTGCCGAAAACGTGTCTGAAGCAGAGCCGCCCTTCCGAGAAGATCAATGCTCTACTCGAGACAGTACACGAACACCCCACGGCTGGAGCGTACAACACGCTGGGAGTTCTATACGCCCAGGAAGATCGGGTTTGGTGTGCTATCAAGGCCTTTGAAACAGCCATCAAGTTGGAGAATCCAAACTGGGAGGCTCACTACAACCTGGCGATAACGCTTCTTACCAAGGGCGATCGATCGGGGGCCACGCGCGAGCTGCAGACCGCAATTCAACAGAAACCGGACTCGGTCAGCTCCCATTTCGCTCTCGCCACCCTGTACGAGGAGGAAAAGAAGTTCGGGTTCGCCGAAGAACAACTTCGTGAGACCCTGAAAATCGATCCGCACTTCGCTCCCGGAGCCGTCAAACTCAGTCGGGTCTTGATCGCCGCGGGCAAGCCGCAGATGGCAGTCGAGTCCTTGCAGGATGCGATCAAGCAAGCGCCTCCTGCCGATCAAGCGCAATTGCTGCAAGTTGCTTTGGCTAACGCTTATGAAGCTGACGGCGAGACGGAGAAGGCCTTGGCAACCCTGAAAGAACTCGTGGCGGCTCAACCTGCTTCTGCTGATGCGCATCTTAGTCTTGGATTGCTCCTCGTAAGGAAGGGACAGTCCGCCGATCAGGAAGCTGCGGTCGCGGAGTTCCAGGAAACGCTGCGGCTTGATGAAGGCAAGGATGTCGGCAGACTTGCTCTGGGCCAGCTGCTGATTTCTATGGAGAAATATTCCGACGCGACACCCGTTCTTGTGGATTACACGCGCCACCAATCGAAGGATGCCCAAGGGTTCAATGCCTTGGGCCTGGCATACCAGGGACTTTCAAAATTGGATGCGGCCGTGACCTCCTTCCAGCACGCCGTCGATCTTGATCCAAAGGACGCGGCAATTCGATTAAATCTAGCAAAACTGTTAGCGGACCGGGGGCAAGCACATGCGGCAATCGCGCAGTTGCAAGCCGCCGACCCTGAGATTCACGATGCATTGGGGACCCTGCTCGAAAAAACTGGCAACAAAGAAGCCGCTCAAGCAGAACGAGCTAAGCTGTCGTCGCTGAAATCCGCGGCGGACAATGACAGCACCATCGCCAGACTCAACGCAAATGCGAGCCAGTCTCTCTCGGCGGGCGATCCGAAGGCGGCGGCCGAAAGTTATCGCAAAGCCGTCCAGCTCAATCCTCGCGACGCGAAGCTTCACTACAATCTCTCGCTCGCTCTGGACAGGCTAGGAGACGTCGCGTCGGAGCGGCGGGAGTTGCAGAAGACCATCGAGTTGGATCCGAATATCGCAGTGGCGCAGAATCAGTTGGGCCTGATCGCCTTGCGCAATGGGAATCAAGGCGAAGCCGAGCAGCGTTTCAAGAAGACACTAACCATCGATCCCACGTTTGCCGAAGCGCAAAGCAACCTCGGCGTCGTCTACAGCCAGCAAGGCAAGAACGAAGAGGCGGCAGCGCTTTTTCAGCGAGCCATCAAGAACGATCCCAAGTACAGCAAGTCATACGTCAACCTCGGCCTTCTCCTGGCGCAGCAAGGAAGGCTGCCTGAGGCAGAGCAGCAATTTCGCACGGCCATTCAAGTGGCTCCCGACGATGCCGACGCCTACGCTGCCCTGGGAATGCTCCAAGCTAAAACCGAGCGCGGACCTGACGCCGTGAAGAGCTTCCAGAAAGCCGTAACCCTCGCGCCCAATTCCGCCCAGACGCATCTCAATCTGGGCATCGCTCTGGTTGATCAGTTCGACCGACCCGGCGGATTCAAGGAGTTTTCCGAGGCGGCGCGACTTGATCCCAAGCTCGCCGCGGCTCATTACAACCTGGGACGCTTCTACTTCGAAACCGGCAAGTATGAGGATGCGCGGCAGGAACTGGAAACGGCCGTTCGACTCCAGCCGAATGATGCCGGCGCGCTCTATTTCCTCGCTCTGACTGCAAAACAGGAACACCAGCCAGAACGGTCCACCGAACTGCTGCAGAAAGTAGTCGCATTGCAACCCGACAATGCTGATGCTCAATATCTTCTGGGTCAGAGCCTGGAACACGCAGGCGAGACCGCTGCCGCCATTCAGCATTGGAAAGCGGCGGTTCAGGCTGACCCCAATCACTCACAAGCCTTGTTCAACCTGGCCAAGGCTCTGAACAAGATTCATGATCCCGATGCGAAGGAGTATCAGGATCGCTTCGAAGCGCTCCAGAAAAATCAGCAGATCGCTGATCGGGTTTCGGAACTGGGCAACTTTGCTCTAGAGGCGGCAAACGCACAAAATTGGCCTCAGGCGCTGGCGCAGATGAACGAGGCCATTCAGCTTTGCGGTAATTGTCCACAAAGCGCTCACCTGCACAAGAATCTCGGATTGTTTTATGGTCGCACCGGTAATCTCGGTGAGGCGAAGAAGGAATTGCGCACTGCGTTGCAATTGGCGCCCGGCGACACCGATGCGCAAAACGCGTTGGCGGTCTTCGAGCAAGCACATCAGGAGCAGTCGAAGTAGTCTGAAATGGTTCGCATCGTGGAGGGAGGGCTTTCTGAAAGGGAATTCACACACGTTTCGCCTGGATGGCAAGCTCGCCGTAGTTACGGGGGCGGCCAGCGGCATTGGGCGCGCGGTTGCGCAACGATTTGCCGCCAGCGGTGCCTGCGTACGCTTGCTCGACATCGACGAAAAAGCTGCCGATGCCGTCGCCTCCGAAATTCGGGCTACCGGTGGAAACGCAAAGGCTTACGGCTGCGACGTGTCCCAACCCAGTGCCGTGAACGCCACATTCAACAAGATACTCGAGGACGGCGACCTCCACATTCTGATCAACAACGCGGGAATCTCGCACGTTGGCAATCTGGAGAGCACCACGGAAGAGGATTTCGACAAAGTTTTTTCCGTTAACGTCAAAGGCATTTATAACTGCATGTGCGCCTCCGTAGCACACATGAAAGCGAACGGAGGCGGCATCATTGTGAACATGGCGTCGATCGCAGGTACCTCGGGTCTGGCGGATCGCTTTGCCTACTCCATGAGCAAGGGCGCGGTGGTCGCCATGACGTACTCGGTTGCCAAGGACTATCTGGGCCACAAGATTCGCTGCAATTGTATTTCTCCGGCCAGAGTCCACACGCCTTTCGTGGATGGATTCCTGCACCGCAATTATCCCGGCAAGGAGCAGGAGATGTTTGAGAAGTTGGAAAAGTCACAGCCCATCGGCAGAATGGCCCAACCCGAAGAGATCGCCGCCCTTGCTCTCTTTCTTTGTTCTGATGAAGCCTCGTTCATCACAGGTTCCGATTACCCTATCGACGGAGGTTTCTTAAATCTTCGCGGCTAGAACTAGATAACTGCTGCGAAGATTAGAGTTCACGACCAGAGCCGCGCTCTCCATGGACCTCCAGCTCAAGAACAAAGTTGTGCTCGTGACCGGTGGCGCGAAAGGCATCGGCGCGGCTATCACCAGGATGTCCGCGGAAGAGGGCGCCATTGCGGTCGCCGTCGATCGAGATGCATCGGCATGCCAGCAATTCCACGACGATTTACGCTCCCAGGGGCTGGAGGCCAGCTTCATTACCATGGACCTTGCCTCAGCCGACAATTGCAACGTGATCGTCGAACAGACGCTTGCGAGTTTCGGCCACATCGATGCGCTGGTGAACAACGCAGGCATCAATGACAAGGTCGGCCTCGAGCACGGCAATCCCAAAGAGTTTGTGCGCTCGCTCGAGCGCAATCTGCTTCATTACTACAACATGGCGCACTACTGTGTGCCGCACTTGAAGCGAAGCCGTGGCTCGATCGTGAACATCAGTTCGAAAACCGCTCTTACGGGTCAAGGCGGCACGTCGGGATACGTTGCGTCCAAGGGCGCCATCCTTGGAATGACGCGGGAGTGGGCTGCCGAACTCCTCCCCTACAGCATCCGGGTAAACGCCGTCATCCCCGCCGAGGTGATGACGCCACTCTATCAGCAATGGCTCGAGACCTTTCCCGCTCCGCAGGAAAAACTGAACAGCGTCGTCGCCAAAATTCCGTTTGAAAAGCGAATGACAACCCCAGATGAGATTGCGGCCATGGTGGTCTTTCTTATTTCCTTAAAGGCCAGCCACATTACGGGCCAGCACCTGTTTGTAGACGGCGGTTATGTGCATTTAGATCGCGCTTTAACCTGACAGGAGAAATATGACCAAACCGACGGTCCCGATTACGGAGCGCCGCTATGTGGTGCCGCTGATCCTGGTGACCAGCCTATTTTTCCTTTGGGCTTTCGGCGTCAATCTGAATGACATCCTCATTCCCCACCTCAAGAAAGCATTTCACCTTACCGACTTTCGGTCGTCCCTGATACAAACTGCGTTTTTCGGTGGCTACTTCCTGGCCGCGCTGCCGGCTGGGTGGTTGATGGAGAAGATCGGTTACAAGCGAGGGATTCTAGTCGGGCTGCTGACGTGTGCCATTGGAGCACTCTTATTCATTCCAGCAGCATCGATCAGGCTGTACATGTTTTTCCTGTTCGCACTCTTTATTATGGCCTGCGGCCAGGGCATTCTGGAGGTGGCGGCCAACCCCTACGTAACTATCCTTGGCCCTCCGGAGAGTTCCGAGCGTCGCTTGAACCTGGCGCAATCTTTCAACTCCGTGGGTGCTGTGGTTACGCCCATCGTGGGCGCTGCGTTCATCCTTACTGGAGTCGAGTATTCGCGGGCACAGTTAGCCGCGATGACGCCGGAGCAATTGCACGCCTACGAGATTGCCGAAGCGTCCACGGTCAAAACACCCTACCTGGTCATCGCGGGACTCTTCCTCGCTGTCGCTGCGCTCATCTTCTTCTCCAAGCTGCCTGAAGTCCGTGAAGAGGAAGGCGATGCGGGAGCACCCAGCGAGGCTGTCGGTCTGCGTGGTCTGTGGCCATACAAGCATCTATTGAAAGGCGTAGCGGCGCAGTTCTTCTATGTAGGCGCTCAAGTAGGCGTCGCCAGTTTTGTCATCCGTTTTGCACAGTACAGCATGACCGGACTTCCGGAGAAACATGCCGCCAATTATCTCAAGCTGCATCTCCTGGGATTCATGATTGGCAGGTTTGCCGGCTCCGCCATCATGAAGCATATTGCTGCGTCCCGTCTGCTTTCGTTCTTCGGAGTCTCGGCCCTGACTTGCCTGACAGTCGTACTGCTGGGAACCGGAGTGGCCCCCATGTGGGCACTGGTGCTGCTGGGCTTCTTTCATTCGATTTTCTTCCCGACCATCTTTGCTCTGAGCCTCAAGCATCTCGGTGCCTACACCAAGCTGGGCTCATCCTTATTAGTGATGTCGATCATCGGAGGCGCCGTATTTCCAGCCATCATGGGCTACATCTCAGATATGAGCAATATCCGCTACGCCTTTGTGGTTCCATTCCTTTGCCATGTCTATGTACTCTATTTCGCGGCGAGAGGCTATCGTCCAGATCTCGATGCGCTGCCAGCGCCAGAACTCCGAAGCCTTCCTGTCGAGAATTAGCAGCGACCGAGGTAACGACATGCGCGTGAAAAAAGTTCTGCTCCGCACACTTGTATCCATCCCACTTCTCGTCTGTGCGGGCGGGTTGCAGGCTCAAACCGCGCAGAATTCTGCCCACGCGATTCCCAAGACTAGCGAGCAGGTTTACAAAAACATACAGGTTTTAAAAGGAGTACCCGCCGACCAGTTCATTCCGGCCATGCAGTTCATCGCAGCCTCCTTAGGCGTCCAATGCGATTTTTGTCACATCGAGAATGCTTTCGACAAGGATGACAAGGAAACCAAGCAGACAGCGCGAAAGATGATGCGGATGATGTTCACCATCAATAAGGACAACTTCGATGGCCATCAGGAAGTCACATGTTTTGCATGTCATCGTGGTGCCCGCAAACCCTTGATCATTCCCAGCGTCAACCAGGACGATGTCAAAGTTGCTGAAGAAGAAAAGACGCGCCCTGAGGAAACCACCGGCCTGCCGGCCGCGGAACAGATCGTTGCAAAGTACCTTCAGGCGATCGGCGGGGCTGAAGCCGTGGCCAAGATTTCAACCCGCATTCAGAAGGGAACCCTGACGGTCGGCGCGAAGAGCTTTCCCGTTGAAGTTCTTGCTCAAGCACCGGCAAGACGAATAACCACGGTGGGCTTTCCTGGCGGGGACAGCGTCACTGGCATCAACGGCGCAGAAGGGTGGCTGAGCACGGCAGGCCGGGCGCCGCACGAGATGGGTCCTTCAGAACTGGATGCTGCGAAGCTGGACGCGGAACTTTTCTTCCCCACTTATCTGAAGCAAATCTTCAGGGAATTGCGAGTACAGAAAAGGGAACTGCTCAATGGCAAGCAGACCTATGTCGTGTCGGGCATGCGGGAAGGCCAACTGCCAGTAGAACTTTATTTTGACGAAGAGTCCGGATTGTTGCTGCGGATGCAGCGCTACACGGAGACGCCGGTCGGACGAAATCCCACACAGATAGAGTTTGCAGATTATCGTTCGGAGGGTGGGGTAAAGACCCCGTTTCGGTGGACTGTCGCGCGTCCCAACGGACGATTCACAATTCAGATCGAACAGATGCAGCAATCTATCCCGATTGAAGAAAACAGATTTGCCAAGCCTACAGTCGCGCCGCCATCCTCCTGA
>Ga0209154_1002197_pt1 | contig 11003 bp, 13 predicted proteins | sample GraSoiAngelo_121_FD_185878 | JGI IMG/M metagenome (GOLD analysis project Ga0209154, IMG submission 185878) | Grasslands soil microbial communities from the Angelo Coastal Reserve, California, USA - 14_0919_12_20cm (SPAdes) (version 2) | ecosystem: Environmental > Terrestrial > Soil > Grasslands ... | reverse complement strand
CGATATCATCGCGACAGGGACGCCATCGGGAGTGGGGTTCAAACGCACTCCCCCGCTCTTTTTGCATGACGGGGATGTCGTGGAAGTCGAGATCGAACGCATTGGCCGCATTCGCAATCCGGTGATACGGGGTCGTGTATGAACAGGAGAAAGTGTCCTGGAGGAGCATCGTTCAAGAAGGAGGCGGGTCTCGTCGCCGAGATGCGTCTCACCCAGGCAACATCAAAGGAGGAGACATTTGTCACAGATATCTGAAGGCACTGCCATCAAACGGCCCACCCTGCACCACGTCAACCTGAAGACCACGCGCTTGCAGGAGATGATTGACTGGTACGCCACGGTGGTGGGCATGAGTCCGACGTACCAATTTCCGGGCGGTGTCTGGCTCACCAACGACGCGGCCAATCACCGCCTCGCGTTGCTCACCTCGTCTCAGTTGAGCGACGACCCGGACAAGTTGGCGCACGCGGGTATCCATCATAGCGCCTTCGAGTACGCGACGATCGACGACCTACTGGACACCTACATGCGTCTAAAGGGCCAGGGCATCGAGCCGCACGCCTGTTTGGATCACGGCATGACCACCTCGTTCTACTACGTGGATCCCGACGGCAATAGCGTGGAGCTGCAGGTTGACAACTTCGGGGACTGGGACCAGTCCAGCGAGTGGATGCGCACCTCGCCGCAGTTCGCCGCCGACCCCATCGGCACGCCCGTCGATCCTGAGCAGATGATTGCGGCGCGCAAGGCAGGGGCCTCCTTCGCCGAACTCCACCAGCGTGCCTACGCTAGTGAATTTAAACCATCTGCCCCCTTGGACCTGCGCTTTCCGCTCACGGAGCCGCGCTCTCCAGTGTAGAACTGGCGAAGCTCGGGGGAAAAGAGGTTCAAGTTTCTCGCTCACTACCAGCAAGGAGTACCTAACATGACAGCCTCGTTCGCAGCAGGGACGCCTTTTCGGCACCAGTAGCGTGATTGATCGCTTCAAACAGATCGAGCCAAAGGTGCTCTTACTCCGTCATATGATGATTGAAAGGAACGTTGATGAATATGATGAAAGCCATCGTTGTCGAACAGAGTGGTTCGCCGGAAGTATTGCACATTCGACAGATACACCGCCCCGAACCTGATAATGGCTGGGTGTTGGTGCGAATTCGTGCCTTTGGTCTCAATCGTTCAGAGATGTTCACCCGTCAGGGATTTTCGCCTGATGTGACGTTCCCTCGCATACTCGGGATTGAGGCAGTGGGTGAGGTCGAACAGGATCCAAGCGGACACTATCAAGCGGGGCAAAAAGTGGCGGCGGTGATGGGGGGAATGGGTCGCCAATATAATGGCGGGTATGCTGAGTACGCGGTCTTACCTCTTGAGCGTCTCATGCCTCTTCAAACCACGGTCTCATGGGAGATTCTCGGTGCCATTCCTGAGATGTTTCTCACCGTCTGGTCATCCCTCACCGAGAGTTTAGACATCCAGGCAGGACAAACTTTGCTGGTGCGAGGTGGGACATCCTCCATCGGCTTGACATCGGTTGCTGTTGCAAAAAATGCTGGACTCACGGTTCTAGCAACCACGCGAAGTGAGAAGAAAAAGCAAGCATTGCTTGATGCTGGTGCCGATCATGTCCTTATCGATGACGGGAACATCGCGGAAAAAGTGCGGACAATTTTCCCGAAGGGAGTGGATCGCATTCAAGAATTGGTTGGGACGCGAACACTGCTTGATTCCTTGCAAGCCACGGCACCAAAAGGCGTTGTCTGTATGACGGGCATGTTAGGCAACGCATGGTCTCTCGCCAATTTTGAGCCGATGATGATACCATCCAGCGTCAAATTGACCACCTATCAAAGCGAAACACTCGATATGTCAACCGCCGTGAGTGCCTTGCAGGAGTATGTGACGGGCGTTGAACACGGCACCTATACGGTTCGCCTTGACCGCGTGTTCAAGTTTGACGAAATCGTTGAAGCGCATCGGTATATGGAATCCAACGCAGCCACGGGGAAACTCGTGGTCTTGGTCGATTAGATTTCAAAAGCTGATGAAAGGTGGAGGATACTCTCTAATGCCTGACGAGTCTCGCTCATACCTTGCGGATATTTTTGTTTGGATTCTGTGGTGTAGGGTGCAGCAGATGTCACCATCGCCTCACTATTCGTCATGTTGGTCGCCATTCTGAAGGCGCCCTCTCTCTCGCGCAAAACCGCTGAGACAGGTTTCATGAAGAGATTTCTGATCGTGAAGACCATGCATGGATCTCACCAACTCTGAACATGCTTTCGGGAGAAAGTCAAGCGGACGGCGGGACGTGGTCGAGCGTCCTTTTGACAGACTTTCCGAAACATGGTACATTTATGTAGTCGGCTACATAGTTTTGGAGGACGAGATGGGCGACAGTAAAATCGATAAGGAGGGAACGCAAGAGTTACCGTTCCCCAACGGAAAAAAACCGTATTTGTCAAGGAGGAAATAACATGACAACGCAGAGCGAAAGCACGGCCACCACCCGCAGCATATGGAAACTCGACCCGAATCATACCCTGGTTGAGTTCTCAGGCAAACACATGATGTTTACGACGGTGAAGGGCCACTTCAAGAACGTCAACGGCACCATCGTTCTTGACGAGGCTGACCCGTCGCGCTCCTCGGTGGAAGTGGAGATCGACGCATCGACCCTGTATTCGGGCGTGGAACGTCGCGACACCCACCTGAAGTCCCCCGACTTCCTGGATATCCAGAACTATTCCGTCATGACGTTCAAAAGCACCCGTGTCGAGCCAGAGAGCCATGATCACGCCAAGGTGATCGGAGACCTGACGATTCGAGGAGTCACGCGCGAAGTGGTGCTGGATACCCAACTCACCGGACGTGGAAAGATGCCCATGCCTGGTGCGCCGGAGACCATCGGCTTCGAGGCCAGGACGCAGATCAATCGCAAAGACTTTGGCCTGAACTGGAATGTGGCTCTGGAGACAGGGGGCTTCCTGGTCGGCGACATCATCAAGATCGAGATCGCGGTAGAGGCTCACAAGCAGTCCTGAGCCACCAGCGCGGACTCCGCTGGATGCATTCATCGAATCATCTTTTCCAGCGCAAGCTTTACCGTGCCGAGTAACTGCCTCTGGGGGCCAACATACCGGCCCCACGGGCGTTCTGCTGTTGACTCACCGATCTGCCAGATGTAGTACTGCCAGTCATACATAAAGGAGTGTAGCTGATGATACTCGTAAGTTACCGGCCTCGTGGGTCGGACGGTCCCTGGCACGCCGGTATCGTGCATGAGCAAGCGCTCGTTGACGCGAGCGCGTATCCGTTGAGTCGTGCAGATACTGCTGTTGGGCAAGCAGGTCTCTCCGTGCGTACGCTGTTTGAACGGGGGCGACCGTATATGGAGGAGGTCTTTGCCTGGGCGAGAGCACAGTTCGAGGCCAAGAGCTATCTCATCCCTCTCGACATGCTAGAGCTTGGACCGCCTGTCCCAGATCCCGACAAAATTCTTTGTCTAGGCGTGAACTATCGCGAACATGCCGCTGAAGCCCAGCAGGAACTGCCTGCCGTTCCCCTGTTCTTCGCCAAGTTCCGCAATAGTTTAATCGGTCCGAGTAGTCCCATTCTCTTACCCCGGGTGAGCACGCAGATCGACTATGAAGGGGAGTTAGCCGTCATCATCGGCACGCGCTGCAAAGAAGTGGCTGAGCCGGAGGCGTTGCAGTACGTGGCTGGCTATAGCATCATGAACGATGTGACCGCTCGTGACATCCAACTCCAGACGAGTCAGTGGACGGCTGGCAAAGCTCTGGATACCTTTGCACCGATGGGACCCGGGATGGTCCTGGCATCCGACATACCCGATCCGCAAACGCTCATGCTCACCACACGAGTGAATGGGCAGGTAGTGCAGCACGAGAGTACCGCCAGCATGATCTTTTCGGTGGCCACTTCAATCGCTTTCCTGAGTTTCCTTATGACGCTGGAGCCCGGGGATATCATTGCGACGGGGACGCCATCGGGCGTGGGGTTCAAACGTACTCCTCCCCTTTTTTTACGGGAGGGTGACGTCGTGGAAGTCGAGATCGAAGGCATTGGCCGCATCCGCAACCCGGTCATGCGCGGTCGTTGGTGAGAAGAGGAACTTGTAGCGTGTCTTGCACAGAGGCGAGATGCATCGAAGAAGTGAGTCTCACCCAAGCAACACCAAAGGAGGAGATAAATGTCAGAGGTAACTGAGGGCAATGTGATCACTCGGCCCACCCTGCACCACGTCAACCTGAAGACCACGCGCCTCCAGGAGATGATTGACTGGTACGCAACGGTGGTGGGCATGGCGCCAAATTTCCAGTTTCCGGGCGGGGCTTGGCTGACCAACGACGCAGCCAATCACCGTCTCGCGTTGCTCACCTCACCTCGGATGAGCGATGATCCAGACAAGTTGGTTCACACCGGCATCCATCATAGCGCGTTCGAGTACACGACGATCGACGAGCTGCTAGAGACCTACAGGCGACTGAAGGGTCTGCGGATCGTGCCGCACTTCACGGTGGATCACGGCATGACCACCTCGTTCTACTACGTGGATCCCGACGGCAACAGCGTGGAGTTGCAGGTCGACAACTTCGGGGATTGGGAGCAGTCCAGCGAGTGGATGCGGACCTCGCCGCAGTTCGCTGCTGATCCCATTGGTACGCCCGTCGATCCCGAGCAGATGATTGCGGCACGCAAGGCGGGGGCCTCATTCGCAGAACTCCACCGGCGTGCCTATGCCGGCGAATTTCCACCAGCTGGCCCCATAGACCCGCGCGTTCCGCTCGGGGATCCGCGCTCTCCGCTGTAGAGCTGGTCAAGCTTGCCTGCTTCGCTCAGCTCAGGAGAGCTGAGCGAGCAACGATTCACGTGCTGCCCAGGCAAGTGTACTTCGGACTAGAAGACGATACCAACCACCAGAAGGAGGTCTTTCTCTATGGAGAAGCTGATTATCACGGCGGCGTTGACCGGGAGCATCACGGTCCCGACACAGACCAAGTATCTCCCCTATACCCCCGAGGCGATTGCCGCCGATGCCATCGCCTGTGCCAAGGCAGGTGCTACCGCGGTTCACATTCACGTGCGCGACCCCCAGGACGGTCACCCTACGTCTGACCCGGAACTCTTTGGCGAGGTCGTCAAGCGCATCAAGGCGGAGAGTAATGTCATCGTGGGGCTAACGACTGGGGGCGCGATGGGTATGACGCCACAAGAACGTCTGCGGGTTGTTCCGCTCTTTCAGCCGGAACTGGCTTCCTTTAACCTGGGGTCGATCAACTTCTCCATGCATCCGGCGGCCCGCCACTTCAAACCCGAAGACTACCGCTTCGAGTGGGAGCAAGCGTACGTCGAGGGAACGAAAGACTTTATCTTGCGCAATACCTTTGGCGATATGGAGGCCTTCGCTCAAACCATGCAGGCGAACAACACGCGACCGGAGTTCGAGGCTTACGATGTCGGTCACCTCTCTAATCTGCGCTTCCTGCAACGCTCCGGCCTCGTCAAGGCACCGCACTGGATCCAGTTCGTGCTCGGCGTGCTGGGAGCCCTGGCGGTCACACCGGAAGACCTCCTGGTGATGAAGGCAACGGCCGATCGCCTCTTTGGGCCCGATAACTATCGCTGGTCGGTCATCGGCGTCGGCTATCCGGCCGAGTTCAATATGGCAGCGATGGCGATCATGATGGGAGGGCATGTGCGCGTCGGCTTGGAAGACAACATCTTCGTGCGGCGTGGCGTCCTGGCGACCAACGTGCAGCTGGTCGAGAAGGCAGTACGGCTGGCCAATGAGTTCGAGCGCGAGGTCGCAACACCGGATGAGGCACGAGCAATGCTTGGCCTCAAAGGACGTGAGGCCGTCAATTACTAGTGTTTTAGGACACAGCCGCCTGGAAAAGGAGCACGAAGCATGGGAACTGCATCTGGAGATGAGACGCTCCTGTGGGAACCTTCAGAGGAACTGAAGCAACAAGCCACGCTCACACGATATATGCAGTGGCTCGAACGTGAAAAAGGGCTGTACGTTCGCGACCAGGAGGAACTGTGGCACTGGTCGGTGAGCCACCTCGAGGACTTCTGGGCCTCGATCTGGGACTTCTTTTCCGTCAAGGCCTCCAGGCCGTATACCTCGGTGCTGGCGGACAGGAAGATGCCTGGTGCCCAGTGGTTCGGAGGGGCTGAGCTCAATTATGCCGAGCAGGTCTTCCGAAACGCTTCTGTTGGTTATCCTGCTCTGCTCTTCCAATCCGAGCGGCACCCGCTTCGTGCAGTCTCGTGGGAGGAATTGTCGCGCAACGTGGGTTCGGTGGCCAATGCGCTGCGAGCCCTTGGGGTAAAGCCGGGGGACCGGGTCGTGTCCTACATGGCCAATCTCCCGGAAACGGTGATTGCATTTCTGGCTTGTGCGAGCATCGGGGCGGTCTGGTCGAGCTGCCCCCCGGACTTTGGCACGAGCAGCGTGATCGAACGCTTCCAACAGATCGAGCCCAAGGTGCTCTTTGCCGTGGATGGCTACCAATATAACGGCAAAGAGTTCGACCGGCGCTCGGTGCTCTCCGAACTGCAACAGGCCTTGCCCACGCTGCACACGACGGTCCTGCTCCCCTATCTATCCAAGGATACTGATACAGAGGGCGAGACCTCGATGGTCCTCTGGCACGACTTCCTGTCGAGCGATACCACGCTCACGTTTGAGCAGGTGCCCTTTGAGCATCCCCTGTGGGTGCTCTACTCCTCAGGTACCACTGGTTTACCAAAGGCCATCGTGCAAGGACACGGCGGTATTGTCCTCGAACATCTCAAAAGTGTGGGGCTGAGCCTGGATCTGAAACCGGGAGATATTTTCTTCTGGTACACGACGACCGGATGGATGATGTGGAACATCTTGGTTGGAGGGCTGCTGGTGGGAACCACGATCCTCCTCTACGATGGCAGCCCAGCCTACCCGACCCTGAACATGCTTTGGAAGTTGGCCCAGGAGAGTGGCATGACGTTCTTCGGCACCAGCGCAGGCTATATTACCTCCTGTATGAAAGCGGGCCTGGAGCCGGGCACGACCTATGACCTGAGCAAGCTGCGGGCTATTGGCTCGACCGGCTCCCCGCTGCCGCCGGAAGGCTTTGGGTGGGTGTACGAGCATGTCAAGCGGGATATCTGGCTGGCTTCGATCAGCGGTGGTACGGACGTGTGCTCGGCCTTTGTGGGGGGCTCGGTGCTGCTGCCGGTCTATGCAGGTGAACTGCAGTGCCGCGCGCTGGGAGCGAAGGTGGAAGCCTTTGACGAGCAAGGCCACCCTGTCATCAATGAGGTAGGCGAATTGGTGCTCACTGAGCCATTGCCCTCGATGCCCCTGTACTTCTGGAACGATCCAGGGAACACACGCTACCAGGAGAGCTACTTCGACGTGTACCCGGGTGTATGGCGACATGGCGATTGGATCAAGATTACTCCACGGGGCAGCGCCATCATTTATGGTCGGTCGGACTCCACTATCAATCGTCAGGGCATTCGCATGGGCAGTAGTGAGATTTATCGTGTGGTCGAGGCGCTCCCAGAGGTCCTCGACAGTTTGATCGTAGGCGTTGAGCTTCCAGGTGGGAAATACTACCTGCCACTCTTTGTGGTGCTGCGTGAGGGAGTGGAGTTGGATGATGCCCTCAAAGCCAAGATCAAGCAGCAGCTGCGCACCAACGTCTCGCCGCACCATGTGCCTGATGAGATCATTGCGATTGAGGAAGTTCCACGAACACTGAGTGGCAAAAAGCTTGAAGTCCCCGTGAAGAAGCTCTTGATGGGAATGCCGATCGAGAAAGCAATCAGTATGGACGCGCTGAATAACCCACAAGCTATGGAGTATTTCATTGAGTTCGCTCAGAAGATGCGGACCTTCGGGAAGGCAAGCAAATCATAGCGGCTTTCAATGAGGCCTATCAGGTCATCCTGGAGCGTAGGGGACCGTTAGATGAAGTGATCGTTGAAACAGAGGCTACCAGGGAACTTGAGGAGCAATTGGGCGAGGCGATGCTGGCAGTTGGGATGCTCACGAAGAGGTAATCAGGCTCCGACACCAGGTCATTACAGCCTTACGTGAAGCAATGGGCCTCCACTTCTGTTTCACCACTAGCCATTAAGAGGAAAACATGATGCAAGACGTATATATTATTGACGGAGCGAGGACTCCCGTCGGCCTATTACAGGGATCACTTTCCAATGTCAGCGCTATTGAGCTTGGCATCATTGCCTCCAAAGGAGCGATTGAGCGCAGCCGCGTTGATCCGAATCTGATCGACCAAATCGTCATGGGCAACGTCATTCAGTCGAGTAAGGATGCGGTCTATTTACCGCGCCATATCGGACTCAAGGTCGGCATACCCATCGAGACGCCGGCCTTAGTGGTCAATCGCTTGTGTGGTTCCGGCTTCCAGGCGATTGTGACGGCCGCCGAGATGCTCCTGCTGGGAGATGGCCAGATTGCACTGGCTGGAGGAGCCGAGAACATGACGCAGGCTCCCCATGTGCTGCGTGGCGCACGCTCCGGCTATAAATTCGGCCAGGCCCCTCAGCTCGAGGATAGTTTGTGGGAGGCCCTTATCGACACCTACACCGGTTGTGGCATGGCGATTACGGCTGAGAATCTGGCGGAGAAGTATGGGCTGACACGCCAGGAGGTCGATGCCTATGCCCTGCGCAGCCAGCAAGCCGCTCGCCGGGCCGAACAAGCCGGCTGGCTGGCCGAAGAGATCGTCCCCGTCACCATCAAGGACCGCAAGGGCAACCCGGTGGAGTTCAAGCAAGATGAGGGCATTCGCGATACCTCGATGGAGTCCTTAGCCAAGCTGCCAGCACGCTTCCGCAAGGGAGGAGTTGTGACCCCGGGCAATGCTAGCGGCATCAATGATGCAGGTGCCTGTGTCATTGTGGCCACCGCTGATGCCGTACAGCAACATCACTTGAAGCCGATGGCCCGGCTGGTCTCCTGGGGGGTAGCTGGAGTCCCACCCGAGATCATGGGCATCGGACCGGCCCCTGCCATTCGCCAGGCCCTCAAACGCGCCGATTTGACCTTAGAGCAGATGGACCGTATTGAGGTCAACGAGGCCTTCTCGGCGCAGTATCTGGCCGTCGAGAAGGAATTGGGCTTGAATCGCGACAAGACCAATGTCAATGGCGGCGCCATCTCCCTGGGTCATCCCCTGGCGGCAACGGGGGCTCGTATCACCATCTCCCTGATATATGAGCTGCGCCGCCATCATCTCAAGTACGGCATCGGTTCGGCCTGTATTGGTGGCGGGCAAGGTATTGCTGTGGTTATCGAGAACGTAGCGTAAGCTGAACAGGGAATCATCGAACGGCAGAAAGCCGAACTCCCGCCCCAGAGCTCAGATCAGGTGTGAGCGGTGGGGCAGGGATTGCGAGGAGACAATGACCATGAAAGAACGATCATCGGACGGGGCGAACATTATGGAGGCTTGGACCGAGTTGGCTATATTCTCAAAGGTCACGACTTGCAGATTGGCCCAATTCCAACAATCATGACACGGCGGGCACCATAGTTATATCTTAGCTCTACTACGAAGTAGCAGTACAAAAAAGCGGTAACTGGAAGGAACGCCTTCAGACCAGACCGAACCACCAGGAACGCTTGACACATTGCGAGAGGACATCGTTACCCGCAAGCAAGCCCTCTGTTCGCGTATCCGGGAGGGTGAGGCAGACGCAGGTCCCTGGCGCCGTGAGGTACTCGATTACACGACTTGGGCTGTAGAGGAGAAGGTACGCATCGCCAATCCACGGTATCTCGAACGCACTGGCGGCTCATAGCCTCGGGTTCGTCAGATGAAGTTCTTGTCGTTTGACGTTGCAATTCATCTAACGAAAGGCAGTCCTGTCACAGTGTCTGATCGCCTCATGTTCTGAAAACAAACTCGGCAGAAGGAACCGTCTGCTGAAGGTGAAAAGGAGAAAAGTTGCCATGAGTAGTAAACAACCAGAGCCTCTCAATCCGCTCGATCCATTTGGAGCCTTGCGGACGACGCGCGATGCCAATATGGAGGCCTGGTCCAAGATGATGATCGAACTGGTCAACTCTGATGCCTATAGTCAGATGATGAGCAGATGGGCGAATACCTATTTTACGGTGTCGCAGCCCTTTCAGCAGATTCCTACCATCTAAAGAGTCGTAGTTGTCCAGCAGTGAGTCGTGCTTGGGGAGTTGAAGAATTTTCCTTGCATCAGGCGATCTTCTACACGTAGGAATGGTCTGAGCATCTTTTCGTTGAAACAAGAACAGAGGAGAAGATCATGAAAGCAGTCCGCATTCACGGCTACGGCGGCCCAGAGGTGATCCGCTATGAGGACGCGTCGCCTCCGACCATCGCTGCCGACGAGGTGCTCGTCGCGGTCCATGCCACCTCGATTAACCCGGTTGATCTCGCCACTCGCGCCGGCCATTTCCAGAACAAAATCCCCGTCATGTTCCCCTGGACGCTGGGACTCGACCTCTCCGGCGTTGTCGCCAAGGTTGGCCCGAACGTGACAGGCTTCGCCATTGGGGATGCCGTCTTTGGGTATTCCAACATGATGCGGCAAGGGGCCGATGCGGAGTATGCCGTCATCAGTGCCTCCGAGATCGCACACAAGCCGCAGTCGTTGGACTTTGTTGAGGCCGCAGCCGTCCCCGTGACTGGACTCACCGCCTGGCAAGCGCTCTCGATAGGCGGTCTCCAGGCGGGCCAAACGGTCCTGATCCACGGAGCCGGCGGGGGTGTTGGGTCTCTGGCAGTGCAGTTCGCGAAGGCTCAGGGCGCGCGGGTGATTGCGACGGCTGCGGGTGACAAGCTGGACTTGGTGCGCTCGCTTGGGGCGGAGTCGGTGATCGATTACACCACGACCCGCTTCGAGAAGGTGGTCCGTAACGTCGATGTCGTGCTGGGTGACGGCCGCGGTGAGATCGTCGACCGCGGTTGCGGGAATCGAGAGATTGG
>Ga0209154_1002195_pt1 | contig 11006 bp, 12 predicted proteins | sample GraSoiAngelo_121_FD_185878 | JGI IMG/M metagenome (GOLD analysis project Ga0209154, IMG submission 185878) | Grasslands soil microbial communities from the Angelo Coastal Reserve, California, USA - 14_0919_12_20cm (SPAdes) (version 2) | ecosystem: Environmental > Terrestrial > Soil > Grasslands ... | reverse complement strand
TTGAACCCCGGCCTCGTGCGAAGCGCAGTTACCTCGAAGGCCCGCTGGACGGGCGTGGTGAATCCGCCACATCATCCGCCGCGTGCCCGGCGGGTCATCTTCCTTTACATGTCGGGCGGACCGTCGCACCTGGAGACGTTCGATAACAAACCGCAGCTCGCCAAACTGCACGGGCAACCGATGCCCGAGTCATTCACCAAAGGACAGCAAGTCGCCCAGCTTCAAGGTCAGGACTTGGCTTGTTTTGCGCCGCAGTTTGCCTTTTCGCGACACGGACGGTCGGGCCAGGAAATCAGCGAACTGTTTCCGCATATCGGCACTGTGGCCGACGACCTCTGCATCATCCGCTCGATGGTCACCGATGCCATCAACCACGATCCGGCGCACACGCTCATGAACACCGGCACGACCATTTCGGGGCGGCCTTCGATGGGTTCCTGGGTGTTGTACGGCCTCGGCAGCGAGAGCGAGAATTTACCCGGCTTCGTCGTGCTGACCTCCACCGAGGGCCGCAGCCCGCAGCCCATCTCGACGCGCATGTGGCACAGCGGCTTTCTGCCCGGACAATTTCAGGGCGTGCATTTGCAGTCCAAAGGCGACCCGGTCCTCTATCTCAACCGTCCCCCCGGCGTCAGCGAGGCCCAACAACACGACCTCGTCACGGCCGTGCAATCGCTGAACCGCTCGCAGCGGAGCATCGTGGACGATCCGGAGATTGCCACCCGCATCGCGCAATACGAAATGGCTTTTCGGATGCAAACCTCCGTGCCCGGCCTGATGGACGTGGCCAACGAACCGAAACACATCCTCGACCTTTACGGCTGCCAACCGGGCGATGGCACGTTCGCTTCCAACTGCCTCCTTGCGCGCCGCCTCGCCGAACGCGGGGTGCGGTTCATCCAGCTTTACCATCGCGACTGGGACCATCACAACGACCTCGTCAAATTCATCCGCCAGAACGCGGCTCACGTGGACCGCGCCACTGCGGCCCTCATCCAGGACCTGAAGCAACGAGGCATGCTCGACGACACGCTCATTATCTGGGGCGGCGAATTTGGCCGGACGCCGATGGCCCAGAAAGACAAAGGTGGGCCGGGTCGCGACCATCACATGAAAGGCTTCTCGATGTTCCTGTGCGGCGGCGGCGTCAAGGGCGGACTCACTTACGGAGCGACGGACGAACTCGGCTACAACGCGGTGGAAAATATCGTCCACGTGCACGATCTGCACGCCACGATCCTGCACCTGCTCGGCATCGACCACAAACGGCTCACGGTGAAATTCCAGGGGCTCGACCTGCGCCTGACCAACGTGGCGGGCAACGTCGTCAAAGACTTGCTCGCCTGATGCGAGACCACGAGACCCTTTAATTTTTTTCGCACGCGTTTCCGATTGGCGAAGTTGCTGCGACCGACGTTTTGCGCACAGTCGCGGCCCGGTGGCGGAGCGCGGCCGTGTCGAAGACCAGCCGCAGCAACGTCGGCAGTCCCACACGCTCGAATTCATTCCAATGCCTCCGGGCTGCCGAAGCTGCTGCGAGTAGCAGACTGGCGCTTCATGCTGCGCTTGACCTCAGTCAGGTGTTCTGAACATCCGTGTTTCCGATTCTTGCCACGCCGGCAGACACTTATTCGGTCAATAGCAACCTATCTCTTCGTTCAGCTTACTACTGTATCTTCGCGGACATTGAATGCCGCGAAAATCTTCGAACCCATTTGGCGATTACCGTTTCCGACGAGAAGAAGGACTCGCTAATTAGAATCGTTAAGGGCGAAGGAGCTTTGGAGGGATTTGCGCTCGGCGAAACACTTTATCGAACCATCGTGCGATCGCTTCAGAATCTGGATCGCGACCGCTTGAAAAAGTCAGCAGTTGAATTTCGTCCTTGAGAACACCGAGCGGTTCCGCTGCGCTTCGCAGAGGCCCGGTCCGGAGCGCAGCTCTATTAGCCGCAGCAACGTCCGCAGTTCCACTCGGTCGAGTTCATTCCCACGCGTCCCGGCTGGCGAAGCTGCTGCGACTCGCTTTCGGACACGAATCTTGTTACTCAACAGTCATGGCAATCAATGAGCCATCCGACAGCTTGCCGTTGGCCGATGTCTTCCGCGCTGCGAATGAATTGGTGGCCGCAGGTCTGATTGAAGACTGGGCGCTCGGCGGCGCGCTGGCGGCTATTTACTACGTGGAGCCGTTCACGACTTACGACGCGGACATTTTCTTCATCTCGAAAGACAAAGGCCTGACTGCCGGCGTCCCGGCCATCTCCAGCCATCTTCAATCACAAGGTTGGCAAGTCGAGCGCGAACACCTTCTGGTGCGCGGATTTCCGGTCCAGTTTCTCGCCGCCGGCGGCCTGGCCGAGGAAGCCGTGCGCGAAGCCGAACGAATTGATTACGAAGGCGTGCCTGCCAAAGTTTTTCGCGCCGAACACATCGTGGCCATCGCCGCCAGCGTGGGGCGTGCGAAGGACAAGGCGCGCATTGAGCAACTGCTCCGACAGGCTGACCTCGACAAAACCTATTTGGAAAACGTGCTGCAACGGCATAAACTGAAGTTGCCGAAGATATGAAACCGGAGATGCGCCAAAAACTCGCTCGCGAACCGTTTGCGGAAAAAATCCGCAAGGTGGCGCAACTGATTCGTCTCGCAAAGACTTTCCCGCGTCGCGCCGCTCGACAGATTTCGGGTCACCCTTCAGGCAAGTGAGAACCAGCAAGGCCTCAAAGACTCCGGCGTTCGTGATTCGGGCCGAACGTGCTTTTCGCCGAGCAGCGCGGAACGTTAGGTCTAGATCTGAACACCGTGCACTGAAGCTGCCCGTGATTGTCTGGCAGGATGGCAAAGTGGTGGAGAAACCTGCCTGAACCTCGTGCTGAGTTGAATCCTGTGGGGACTCATCCCCTTGCGACAATAGAAAAGTTGGCCGATACGCTTGAAGTAAAAGTATGAAGAACATCACTAGCAATAAAAAGCAGTTGTCCCCAAAACAACGTGATGAACTGCTCAGAGCATTGAAAGCCCGTTTTGAGAAAAACCTGAACCGCCATAAAGGTCTTAAGTGGGCTAAAGTCCAAGCAAAGCTGGAAGCGAATGCTGAAAAGCTGTGGTCACTCAATGAAATGGAAAGAACCGGCGGTGAGCCGGATATGGTTGGTCATGATAAAAAGACAGGCGAATACATCTTTTTTGATTGTTCAGCGGAAAGTCCTAAAGGCCGCACCAGCGTTTGTTACGACCGTGAAGGGCTGGAGTCCAGGAAAGAACATAAACCGAAAAATAAGGCCATTGATATGGCAGCGGCCATGCGCATTGAGCTTTTAACGGAAGAAGAATATCGAGAGCTGCAAAAACTCGGAAATTTCGATACAAAGACGTCGAGCTGGGTGAAAACACCTTCTGATATTAGAAAACTCGGCGGCGCGCTCTATTGTGAGCGCCGCTACGGCCGCGTCTTCGTGGGTCACAACGGTGCGCAGTCTTACTATAGCGCCAGGGCGTTCCGCGGCTCGCTCAGGGTCTAAATTTTGCTCAGACCGCGTCTCGCGACCTCTCGGAAATTCATGAAACGCATCCAAGGTTACCACCTCATCACGCCGGGCGACCTGCACTGGCGGCCCTCCAACCTGATGCGCATCCCGAACGCGGATTATCTGGAGCGCACCGGAAGCGAGAATCTCGGCGCGCGGCTCTGGCGGTTGCCGCCCAGAAGCGCGAACGCGCTGCACAAGCGCACCCGCGCGGAGGAGTTTTATTTCGTGCTGGAAGGCACGGGCCGCCTGCGCGTGGGCGATGAGACGTTGACCGTGCCGCGCTACGGCGGCGTGCTGGCCGGGCCGGACCAGTTGCGCTAGGTGTTCAACGACACCGACGCCGAGATGCTCTGGCTCATCGTGGGCGCGCCGGAGGAAGTGGAATTCCTGCCCGACGCAAAGACCAAGTCAGACATGTCGCGGATTTATCCGGTTGACCCGAAACAATTGCCAAAGGAATTGGCCGGCGTGGAATGGCCGCCGAAGAGTTAAGCGTGTGAGGGCGGAGCGTCACCCGCTCAGCTTCAAAGGATTTCACTGCTGGTCGGGTATTTCAGCCTCGACCAGTTTGGCCAACAGGGTCAGTGATTCCTGCCAGCCGAGATAGCACGCCTCGGCGGGAATGGCCGCGGGGATTCCTTCCTGCGTGATGTTCAAATCAGTTCCGCAGAATACCTGCTTCAAGATGATCGTCGTCTGCATTTCTCCCGCGAGATTCGGATCGTCGAACTTGTCCGTGTAGCGGATGCGCTCGCGGGGCTTCAGCTCCAGATACGTTCCGCCGAAGGAGTGGCTCTTGCCGGTGGTGAAATTCGTGAACGACATCTTGTATGTGCCGCCGACTTTAGCGTCCAAGTGATCGACCTCGCCCGTAAATCCATTCGGTGGAAGCCACTTGGCCATCGCGTCCGCATCCAGGAACGCCCGATAAACTCGCTCCTGCGTCGCGCGGAGCACTCGATGAAGTCGAACGGTGTTTGTGTTGTTTGTTGTCATATTTTTTGTTTTCGTTTTTCATCATTACGACGAACGGAGTGATTGATTCAGGACATTAATCGCAAAGAATTCGCGCGGCCAATGGCTGGTCCGCAGGAAACTGCTCACCAAAGCACCGTGGCGAACATGACGGGAAACAGAATTCCAAACAAGCCAGCTCCAGCGCAGGCGAGTTGGCAGTGTCCTGATTTGGTTGTAGCGTCGGCGCTGTGCGCCGATTCATCGAGCCAACTCGCCGGCAGTGTCCTGATTTGATGTAGAGTCGAGCCTATGGTTCACTTGCGCGCTCGATTCAGCCATGCTCTACTGCCGCATGGCGCTATCATACCCGACCCTCATTCCCGGACTTCGCAGCCCGTTCGATCAGGTCAAGGGCATCGTTTATTTCGGTCGCATGCTGGACAAGATCCGGCTTGCGGCGGCGGGGAAATTGCCGGAGGCATGGCAGGCGACACGGGGCACTGCCTCGAAGCGGAGTTTTGACTCGCGCTGCTGCAAGTTCCTGCACATTGATTACGCAGCGTTCGAAGCGGAAACTCTTAAAGGCGGCAGCGATGAGGAGTTGCTCGCGTGGGCGTTCGTGCATGGCCGTCAGCCGAGTGAGGAGGAAATCGAAGTGTGGAATGGATTCATGACCAAATACGGCTGGCGCGATGCCGGGACGCAGCGATTGCATGAGCGGCTGGCGGAGATTGGTCTGCCTCCAGGCACGGTGCAGACGATGTTTGAATTCATCGATTTGGATGAAGGTCGGCGTCAGGCTGGTCCGCGATGAAGTTATCCCGCCTTCGCGAGATCGAGGAAGACGATGATCGACGGATTGCCGACGGGGGTGTAATGGCCGGTGAAGGCCAGGCCGCCCGTTTTGCGATCCACGCGGAAGGCGGCGATGTTGTCGCCGCGCTGATTGCAGGAGTAAAGGAACTGGCCGGTGGGGTCGAAGTTAAAGCTGCGCGGGTAGTTCCCCCGCGTCCATTCCTCACCCACGAAGGTCAGCCCGCCGTTTTTGCCGACGGCGAAGATCCCAATGCTGTCGTGCAGGCGGTTGCCCGCATAGACGAACCGGCCATCAGCGGAAACCAGTATCTCGGAGCAGAAATTGCTGCCGGTGAATCCAGGCGGCAGGCTGGAGATGGTCTGCCGCGCGGCGAGCCGTCCCTTCCCGGCGTCGTAGTCGAACAGGACGATGTTCGAGGCTTCTTCCTGAATGGAATAGAACCAGCGTCCATTCGGGTGGAAGTGGAAATGCCGCGGCCCGTCTCCCGGCGGCAGCGAGATCGCGGCGGGATCATTCGGAGTGAGCACGCCCTTCTGCTCGTCGAACTTCCAGACAAAGATTTGATCCAAGCCCAGATCGACGTGCAGGACGAAGCGCCCCGAGGGATCGGCCTGGATCATGTGAGCGTGCGTGCGGTCGTGGCCGCTGATGGCGAAACTTCCGGAAGGAGCATTCGTCGCCTTGGTGGGTCCCAGCTTTCCGGCATCCTTCTTGATGTCGGTGGCGGCCCCCACGCTGCCGTCAGGCAGGATCGGCAACACCGCCACGGATCCGGAGAAATAATTGGCCACCAGAAGGAATCGTCCGGACGGATGCGCGCTCACATAGGTGGGACCTTCACCACCGGAACGAACGGTGTTGAGCAGTTTCAACTGCCCGTCGGCTCGATTGATGGCAAAGGCGCTGACCGTTCCCTCTTTGCCGTCGCCTACTCGGTCCGTTTCGTTCGCGGAATACAGGCGAGTCCCGGCGGCATTCAAAGCCAGGCAGCTCGGGCTCGTCTCCAGCTCATAGATGCCGTTCGGTATCATGACTCCGGTGGTGCGATTCACCCGGAACAGGTGAATGCCCCGTCCATTTCCGGGAGGCAAATCCACCTGCGTCGGCAGCACATCGCGGAGAGGCGAACTGAAGGTGCCCACGTAGGCTATGAGCGGCCCCCTGGCTTCGGCCGATTGCGCCTTGAGCAAACCCGCCAGCAGCGGTGCGCCCGCTGCCAGCGCAGAGGAAGCCTTCAAAAACGCGCGCCGGGAAACGCCCGGCGGAATCATGTTGGGAGGATGTTGCATGGTTGGTCGAACGGTAAAGGCAATCAGCAGCATGGTCGAGACAAACAGCTTCCGGTGAAAAGACGCCGCCACTTGTGCTTGCCAAGGGCAGGACAGGGATCAAACATCCCGCCCGAACCTGACATCTTATGAACACACGCTTCATCTTCACCACTCTTTCGCTCATCACCACGGCCGCCTTTGCGGCGGAGCTGTCCCCCGTCCCGGCCGAATCCATCGCCAGGAAGAAGGAGCTCCTTTTTTCCGATGACTTCGAGAGCGCCACGCCCGCGAAGCCCTGGCACCGGGTCGTGGACACCTTCGCCTTCGAAAAGGGCTCATTGAAGGGTATGCAGACCCGCGACAAAAACGTTCCCGCTGCCGATGGCAAACCCGCCATTACCGCGCACGCCGCCGTTCACGGTCTGGAGATCCCCACCAAGGACAGCGTCGTCGAAGTGAAGATCCGTTTGGAAGGCGCCACGATGATGGACGTGGAGTTCGACGACCGCAAATACACCGGCTCGCATTACGGACACCTTTGCCGCGCGCAGGTGCGGACGAACGGCGTGACGATCATCGACGAGCGCGACGGCAACATGCGCAATGACATTTACGCGATGAGCCAGGACCCGACGAAGAAAGCCGAACGCGCCAGGCTCCTCGCTGGTCGCCAGGTGACGTATCCTGCGAAGGTCGAGAGCGGCAAGTGGCACACGCTCGTCGTCGAGACCGTTGGCGAAGAAATGCGCGTGGCCCTCGACGGCAACCCTGCCGCTTACCTGAAATCCTCGGGCATCGGTCACGCGACCAAGTCGAAGATAGAACTGGGCGTCGCCGGCAAAGACGGCTACTTCGACGACATCAAGGTTTGGAACGCCGAACCAGCGAAGCCGTAATCGGGCGGCAGATATTGCCTGATGACCGCGCTCATTCTTCGCCGTCGTAATAATCCAGCGCCTCGGAGCGGAGGATGCAGCGTTCCGGCGAGCGCACACCCCATTTCCTGCTGTCGGGATAATAAACCGACTCGCCAATCGGATTGTCCGCCACGACGTAAAGAATCAGATCCTGCGAGCCATCGTTAATGAGTTGGTGCGGTTCGTTCGGCTTGAAGAGGAATGCGTCGCCTGGTTCGATGGGCGTCTTGCCATCCTTGTGCCGAACGATACCCGTGCCGGAAATGACGTGGTAAAATTCCCATTGCGCGCTGTGCAAATGATAGGGGTAAGGAGTCTTGCCCGGCGCGACGCGGACGATCTCAACGTCGAAGGGATGCCGCTCAAGCAGATCCGTGGACTGCGGCTTGCGCCCCAATGCTTCCGAGACCTCCTTGCCCGCGCCGGTGAATTTTCCTTTGGGCGAAGACCAGGTTTCCTCAGCAAGCCGGTTCGTGTTTATTTTTTTCATAGGTTTCAGGCGTTCTGGCCGCCATCGAGGGCAGGCGCCGCACCCGTGAGCGAGGTGATCTTGCCCGCAGGTTTCTCATACCCGCGTTGGGGCGAATCAACGCAGGCCGCCGGCGACGAGCAGTGTTTCGCCCGTGATCCACGCCGAATCCGAGGAAGCGAGGAAGACGGCGGCAGGCGCGATGTCCTGCGGCTGTCCGATGCGGCCCAGCGGAGTTTGCGCCTCGACCTGTTTACGAAAATCACTCTCGGCGATGCCGGCAGAACGCACACCTTCGGTTTCCACCATGCCAGGGTTGAGGGCATTGACGCGAATCTTGCGCGGCCCAAGTTCCTTGGCCAGCGACTTCGTCACCGCATCCACCGCCGCCTTGGTGCCGCTATAAACCGAGCCGCTCGCAGGCGCAGAGGTGCTGGCAACCGAACTGATGTTGATCACGCTGCCGCCTTCGGAGTTGAACTGCTTGACCGCTTCCTGGGTTGCGAGAATCAAGCCGAGAACGTTCAGGTTGAATTGCCGGTGGAAATGCTCCTCCGTCACTTTCTCAAGCGGGAGAAATTCGTAAACACCCGCATTGTTGACCAGGATGTCGAGCGCGCCGAACGTTTTCTTCGTCTCGGCAAACAGGCGTTCGATGTCCGCCTTCTTGGACACGTCAGCCTGCACCGCGACGGCCTTGCCGCCGTTGCCGGTAACCTCAGCGACGACCTTGTCTGCGCCTGCTTTGCTCGAAGCGTAGTTGACGACGACGGACGCACCTTCGGCGGCCAGATGCTTTGCGATGGAAGCGCCGATCCCTTTGGATGCGCCCGTGACGACAGCGACTTTGCCGCTGAGTTTTTTGGTATTGGTTTTCATTGTGTTGAATTTCGTTTGGGTTTTCGCTTTTTAACAGAAGAGAACGGAGACAACCGAGAAAGTCTCTTGTTTCTGGTTTGGGTGAATCAGAAGATTACGATTATGAGAAAGATTATGAGTAAGAACTTCAGGTGCACGAGGCCCTCACCCTGTCCCTCTCCCATCCGATGGGAGAGGGTGGCCGAAGGTCGGGTGAGGGATTAGTTCAGGTCAAACAAAAGGACTTGGGCCGGGTTCACCGCGCTAAGTCCGCGGCCAGGATTGGACGCTCACGGTTTAAACAAACCGCCGAACGACTGGCGGTATGCCCAAAGTAGAAAGAGCGCAAGCACGCTGACCACCACAGCCAGTGGCAGTCCGGTGGGTTCGAGGAAGATGTGAAACAACAAAATGTTCACGATCACCGGACCAAGGAGAGTCAAGCCCAGCGGCACAAACCGTCCGAGCAGACACAACGCCCCGCCGGCAATTTGCAGGATCGCCACGACGTAAAAGTAGTGGCTCACGAAGAGCGCCTTCATGAAATCGCCGGCCAGACCTTGCGGCGGCGGCAGAGGAATGAACTGCAGGAAAGCGTTCAGACCGAACACGACGAAGGTGAGTCCAAGCAGACTCCGGGCGATGATGCTCAGGATTTTCATGTTTGTTTGTGTTTTGGGTTCTGGATGGTTTTTGAACAGGAGAAAACGGAGATAACGGAGAATTACTCTGTTTCCTCCGTTACCTCCTGTTCAGCGTTTAACTCAGGTCGAACAAAAGGACTTGCGCCGGTTTTGTCGCGCTCAGTTCCAGTCCGCTCTCTTCGCTGATTGCCGCAGCATCGCCGCCGCTCAGTTTTTTTCCGTTCAGCGACACTTCGCCTTCGGCCACATGAACCCACGCATGGCGTCCGGGCGCCACTTTGTGCGTGACGCGATTGTCCGCGTCGAGTTTGGCCAGCCAGAGGTCGGCATCCTGGTTGATGGCGATTGACCCATCGCGGCCCGTCTTGCTGGTGACCAGATGCAGCTTGCCGGTGGCGGCGTCCTTCATCGACTTCTCCGCGTAACGCGGCGTCAGGCCTTTGCGCTCGGGCAGAATCCAGATTTGTAACAAATGCACCGCCTCATCCTTCGACGGATTGAATTCGCTGTGTTGCACTCCGGTGCCGGCGGCCATGTATTGCACCTCGCCCGGGCGGATCACACGCCCGTTGCCCATCGAGTCCTTGTGCTCCAGCGCGCCGCTGAGGATGTAAGTGATAATCTCCATGTCCCGATGCGGATGCGTTCCGAAACCCATCCCCGGCATGACGAGATCATCGTTGATGACGCGCAAGCTGCGGAAGCCGATCCATTGCGGGTCGTAATAATCCGCGAAACTGAAAGTGTGATAGGTATCGAGCCAGCCGTGTTCGGCGTGCCCTCGTTCGTTTGCTTTTCGTATTTTCATCATGGCAAGACAGTGCCACACGAGCAGTGGACCTGGGAAAGACCATGTTTCTTGCCTCAGCATAAGTAAAGGGTATGGTGCTCGCCTAGATTGGTGCTCGGAAATACTCGCCAAGTGTCCATTTTGAACTGTCCACTTTTCTCAAAGATTTGTTGCCAACTAACGCCAAGAAGCTTAGCTTTGGTTGGCATGCTAGACGAAAAAACGATTTTGGAACTTCAGGAGAAGATTAGTGCCAAGTACAAGGCCGACGTTGCCGCGATCAAACGAGTGATTCACTTATTGCGTAAGAATAAGTTGCGAGCGGATGGGACGGCAAGACTCCGGCGTCGAAAGCTTATTCCTAATCCGATTCCAGCTAAGACGTTAGATCAGTCGCATATCGGCGCTGAAGAGCAGATTGAGACTTCAAACGGTCATTTAAACCAAGAAAATCTGGAGAATGACATTCTTTCCGTAGTTAGTCGTTTTGAAGACACTTTCACTTTTGCTGACCTCATGGCGGCCATAAAACGGTACTTAAACGGGCGGGAGATAGACCGAAAGACTGTGTCCTGGGTGATCTACCGGAACAAGGGAAAGTATATAAAAATCGTTCGGCCAGGACGCGGTCAGAGAAAGGCTATTTATGCAAAGCTAGATATTTAGCAGGGGCGGCGGGAAAGCCGGGATACCCATTAGTATCCCGAAAGTCATCACGGACTCACCCGCCGTTCCCTGCGACCAACTTGGGTT
>Ga0209154_1002194_pt1 | contig 11015 bp, 9 predicted proteins | sample GraSoiAngelo_121_FD_185878 | JGI IMG/M metagenome (GOLD analysis project Ga0209154, IMG submission 185878) | Grasslands soil microbial communities from the Angelo Coastal Reserve, California, USA - 14_0919_12_20cm (SPAdes) (version 2) | ecosystem: Environmental > Terrestrial > Soil > Grasslands ... | reverse complement strand
GGAAGTCCTCGGCGCTCCCGACCTCGAGGCCGAGGCGCTCCTCAGGGAAATGCACAAGCTCGCGCCGCAGTGGCTGCGCGGCTGCCGGCTGCGGCCCTGTTGGTTCGAGCCGACGTTCCACAAGCACACCGGAGGGCTCTGCGCCGGATTCCAGGTGCACGTCGAGGACCCGGCGCACTACGACCACGAGGCCTTCCGCCCCTGGCGGCTCTTCGCGCTCGCGTTCAAGGCGCTGCGGCGGCTGCGGCCGGACTATCCGCTGTGGCGCGACTTTCCCTACGAGTACGAGCAGCAGCGCCTCGCGATCGATGTCATCAACGGGGGCGACCTGCTGCGGCGCTGGGTGGATGATCCGGCCGCGACCCCCGCCGACCTCGACGCCATGGCGACCCCGGACGAGACCGCGTGGCGCGCCGAGCGGCAGCAGCTGATGCTGTACTGAGGAGCCACGTCCGTCATGTCACGGACAGCGGATTCGTGACGCTTTAGCAAGATAAGGCCACGACGCACGTTTGATGGGCGTTGATAGTCGCCTCTCGGCCCAGAAGCTGCCACTCGAGGCGATGCAGCAGATCTCTAAGGAGCGGTCGTTCACCAAACGTTTTCAATTACACCCAACGTTTGAGGTGTTGACGATATGAGTGCCCAGCTAGCCGACGCGGGCCGCTCCGCGCTCAGTGCTGCCGCGAGCGGGGCTGCAGTCGCTGAATGGCCTTGATCCGTCAGCCATGCCTCACGATGGTCCACTCGATTCCAGCCGCGGCGGCCCGTACTGGAGTGAGCGGCCGGCAAGTGTGAACTTCGTCACGTTTGGAGACGCCCGTCGGGTTTTGGTGACATGTGCCACGGGATGCCTCGAGTTGATCGATTAGCTTGACACTTATGCCACGATCTTCGCTGCCCACACTTCTCGGGATGACCCTTGTACTGCCAAGCGCCGCGCTTGCGTTCGGTCTCGGCGACATCCACGTCAAGTCAGCATTACACGAGCCGCTCGCCGCAGAGATCGACTTGGTCGGCGCAACCGACGACGATCTAGCCGCCCTGACTGCCGGCATCGCCGATGCGGAGACATTCCAGCGATACGGTCTGGAGCGCCCGGCGGCACTGTCGACAACCACGTTCACGGTCAGCAAGGATGGAGGCGACCCGGTAATTTCCCTTCATTCCACGGACGCCTTCAGCGAGCCCCTGATCACTCTCCTGGTTCACGTGCACTCACCGAGTGGTGAATTCATTCGCGAGTACGCCATTTTGCTTGATCCGCCTATTCCGCAGCCGCCCGACAACCTTGAATCCAAGTCAGCCGCGCCGGCGGCCAGCCCGGCCGCCACGTTGGAGGAAGCCGCACGGGTCGCGGAACCCGAGCGCGTCGCGGCGGTTTCGGCGGATGAATCGTTGCGCCGAACGTACACGGTCGCTCCTCGCGACACGCTCGAGCGGATTGCGCGGCTCGCGGGTGCACGTTCCGCATCTGAACGGCGCAGAATGATGATTGCGATATTCCGCGCCAATCAGGACGCCTTTCAGAACAATCTCAACAGGCTTCGCAGCGGTGTCACACTGCGTCTTCCGAGTCAGGCAGAGCTGTCAGCGGTCTCCGCAGATGAAGCGGACCGCGAGTACGCCTCGCAGATGAGAACGGGGGGAGCTTCGGATCACCGTGGCGCGGCACCCATCACGGTCGCCGCGCAACCGATGGCCGACGCCGAGCCCGTTTCCGAATCCCGTGAGGCGGACCGCACGGAGCTCGCTCAGCGCGTGCGATCGGTCGAAGAGTCGCTCGAGCAGTTGAGGCAGGACTTCGCGCGTACCCTCGCGAAAGAGCCGAGTACACGACCTGCCCCCGCTCCCATCATTAAACCTGCGACTGTCATCACGACGAAACAGACGCAAATCGACAACACCGTTCGCGGCTTTTCCCGTGGAATGGCGCTAGCAACGCTCGCAGGCGGCCTCGTACTAGCGCTGCTGGCCGCTGCCTGGTTTCAGCGGCGTCGCCAGCGTGGGTCCGACAGGGCGCTCTCCCACAGCGCATCGACGGCGAGCTCGAACGCCACAGGGGCTAGTGACACAGCACCCAGCGTGGAGCTGCCAGTACACCCCGCCGCAAGCAACCCGTTGGACGGCGACCAGCTCGAGGTGTTCAAGCCGGAGGACGAAACCACTACGGCACACCTCGTTCTGACCGGCGAGGTCAAGGAGCCACGCCGATTTGTCGAAAGACGCAAGAGTCCGGCGGACGTTCTGCGGCGGGCTGTCGAGCGCGAGCCCGATCGCAGCGACCTGCGCTTGAAGTTGATCGAGCTGTATTACACCGCCGCTGCACAAAATCGGCGGGCGTTCGTGAAAGCCACCCGTCAGCTCGCAGAACACCAGCACCTCGTATCCGAAGAGGAATGGTCCCGGATCCTGAAAATGGGTCACGCGATCGCGCCAGAGGACGAGCTATTCGCCGTACCCCGGGACAGCAAAGCGGTTGCCTAGACGGGCGACTGCAGTGACTCGGGATCGCAATCGTCCGTGCTTCGGGACAGCTCGGGTGGCTGTACTCCGGGATCAGTTGATGAAGGGTTAGGGTCGACTGCGGCATCCCACTCCGAGAGGGCGGGTCCGGCCAGAACCCTTCGATCACACCGTCTCCGGGCGTCCTAAGGGGGCCGTTCGACAGCGTCGCCCGCGTCGGCGTAGCTTGCGGATCCTGCGTGAGACGCCTACCAAGGTCGTCGGAGTGGGATGGGGACTATGCTGCACCCAAAGTTCATCGAGCGACGACCGAAGTTCTGGGCCGGCGGATTTCTGTTCGATGCGGCGGCGCGGAAGGTCTTGCTTCACCTGCGCGACAGGCAAACGCTCTTTAACCCAAACCGATGGGCTTTCCTTGGGGGATTGAACGATGGGAACGAGAGCTTCGGCGAATGCTTTATTCGAGAATTGCACGAGGAAATCGGGCTGCAGGTTGCGCCGCATCGGGTAACCTACTTGCGCGACTATGCGCGCACCACAGTCGCTCAGCATCGTGCCGTCTTTTATGCGTTGGCCGACGTGCCCGCAGAGCGGCTTACGCTCGGAGAGGGTGCTCGACTCGCCTGGATTGCGTTGGCCGAAATCTCAAACTTCGACTTGACCGCGGCGACCAGGGAAGATCTCGAATGTTTTGTAGTCCGAATGAACAACAGCGTCCGGGTATGCGAATTACGGATTGTTCCTGGTAGGGAGGAATCTCTGCCGGCTATCAACGCACTGATCGCGCGCTCCAAGGCATATTGGACCTGGCCGGCAGAGTATCTCGAACAGGCGCTTGCGTTGCTTGCTGTCGATGTCGACTACCTGAGAACACACCAGAGCTTCGAGGTGTTGGATGCGCGGAGTGATCTAGTCAGCTTCGTCGCAATCGCGGCGCTCGACCCGATCGTCGTGCTGGACCATCTCTGGGTGACGCCAGAGCGGATCGGCCACGGTATCGGCAGGCGCGCTTGCGAGTATGTAATCCAATTCGCCAGAGAGCACCAATGGAGTGAACTCTCAGTGCTGCCGGATCCGCCTTCGGAAGGGTTCTATCTTCGCATGGGCTTCGAGGATTCGGGTAAGCGAGTGCCTTCGCGCGTGCCCGGCGGCCCCTTGTTCTCCGTTTATCGCCTTCGCTTATAGACCTTACACGAGAGCACGTACGCGACGGAACGAGTATCCGGCGGCACCCGGCCCGAAGCGGTCATGTGCCGTGACCGCAAGATTTCCCGGAAGCGGACGCTGCCGCGATCTGTGGTAGCGCCCATTGCCTCTACCGCGGAGCAAAGTCGACGAGCATTCATCTGCCTTCAATGCGGCGATCTCGCCGAATCGCAAGACGAAGCGAATTGCTCGCCGGATCCTTTGGACGCTCGCCGTCGAGCCTTTCCGACGGGCGATGTCATCGTCTGGCTACGTAGATTGCGCACTCGCGTTTCGTACAAGCAGGCGGATGGCATAAGATTCCCGGTGCTCCGCATCAGGCCCCCCATGAAAGCGTTGTTACCTGCCGTGTTGCTGGCTGCAATCACCTGTCCGGTGAACGCAGTCGACGCCGATCAGGTCGCACACCACGATGTGTCGTTCGTCAGCCAAGGGGTGACGCTTCGGGGCTCGCTTTACCTCCCCAAGACACCGAGTTTCGCCGCGGCGGTTTGGGTGGATGGAGCGGGTGACAAGCCGAGAAATTCGGGGGTAGGACAGGTTCTCGCGCAACGTGGACTTGCCGTGCTGGTCTATGACAAGCGCGGAGTCGGCAAGTCCGGGGGCATCTACGCGGGTCCCGAGGTCGGCTCGAATAATGTGACGCGGGAGAATCTCACTTTCCTCGCGGACGACGCTGCGGCCGCCCTGCAGGTCTTGCGCGGCGAGACGCCACTGCGGGGAATGCCTCTGGGTTTTATTGGAGCTAGTCAGGCCGGGTGGATTATTCCCCTGGCCGCCCTGAAAAATCGTGACGCCCGCTTCATGGTGTTATGGAGCGGCGCGGTCGAGACAACGCACGAGGACGTTCTGTTCGAACAGGTTGCCCTGCCCGATAAGGAGTTCTGGGATCATCACACCCATGAAGAGGTGCCAAAGATGATGGCCAGAGTGACTGATCCCCTGGCATGGGCCAGTTTCGATCCTCGTGAGGCTCTTTCAAAGTTAAAAATACCCGGGCTATGGATGTTTGGTGGCCGGGATCGCAACATGAACGTCGACCTCTCGATCACACGACTCAAGGGTTTGATTGCGGCTGGCCATCCCGAGTACTCGTATCGGATGTTCCCCGACTATGACCATAACCTAGGTGGAGAACAGGAGGACGTCCTTGAGCCGTGCCTGACATGGATTCGCGAAAGAGTCACAAGACCGCTGACTCGGTGAACGGTGTCGAGGCGCGGATTGGGCAGCAGTCAGCCAATTCCCGACGTTCTTGCCAGCCAGCTAAGTGGTAGCGGGGTGGGCTTAGCAGTGCCTTGCCGAGTAAGGGGCTACGGGGCCCGTTTCTTTACGACTTCCGTCAGATACGCAATGTGCAACGCTGCGACGTCGATGCATTTATTCGCGGCGGTGGCATTAGCCGTTAACACGCCCCGATGCGCTATGTCGTGGCGCTGTCGGCGGCTCCACATCCAATCTCCCCACCATGATTGGCGATCGGGGTGTTCGCCCGTTAGGTCATGGAAGGCCTCTCGTACGCGGTCTCCCTCAAAGGACCAGGTAACCAGCAATCTCTCTGACATGTCTATGAGGTCGCGGACGCTCTTACTGTGGTCCTTCACTGCATCCATCAGTCTCTCGAGCACAAATTCGGTGGCCCATTCTCCGGCCGCGGCCGCGATGATGATGGCAATAGCGTGCTGCCCAGCAGATGAGAGTGAGCGGGCTTCTGCGAGTAATTGGTCCCACTTCGGCCCCAACAGGGCGAGGGGTGTGTTCTTGTAGATGTTGGCGGTCGTGTCGTGCACGTATTGCTGCGGCATCCCGCCTGTTACAAAGGTGCCGAGAGGCGACCCCGGCGGTAGCGGGTTCACCTTCGCCGACTGCTTCCTACGCCTTTCCGCCATGGGTGTTTGAGTCTACTAGTGGACGGTCTGAGGCGCAGCAACAACGTCGGGACCTCTTGCAGAGCTTCGCGTCAAGACGGTCCACGCTCAGGTGTTACCCAGGGCCGAGGGTCCGTTTCTGTTCTCGCTTGTGGCAAGCTCGCGTGTCCGGTGCGGGTCAACACCAGCCGATCGCATCCTCTACGATCACCGCGTTCCTTCCGTCCGAACCGGTCGACCTGGAATTGGTCCGCGGTCGACTGGGGGGCTTCCCGTGGTCAGCCTCCTGGCGGCCGGTCATCAATTACACTCCGTCGGCCATGAGTGCACGTGATGAGACAGGGCCGGGCGCCATGCGGATCGACCGCTGGCTGTTCGGAGTCCGATTGTTCAAGTCCCGTTCCTCGGCGGTCGATGCGGTCGGAGGCGGCAGAGTCCACCTGAACGGCGAGCGTGTGAAGCCCTCGCACGGGGTCAAACCCGGCGACACCGTAACCTTTACCCGCAGCGCCGTTGTGTTCGAATGCGTGGTAGCCGCAGTACCGCTGCGTCGTGGTCCGGCGAGCGAGGCGGCACGATGTTATGACGAAACACCCGCGAGCAAAGCGCGTCGTGAGGTTTTCGCTGCTCGTATGAAAGTGGCCGCCGGCCTCACGCCCAGACCCGACGACCGCCCGGACAAACACGACCGCCGGCTGCTGCGGCGGTTGCGTGGTCGCAATTGAGCTTCCGGAAAGCAGCCGTTGACCACCGGCGGGATCGGGTCAAGAGCAGGCAGCGCACTGACCGATCAGCTCACGCTGATGAAGGTTGGAGTATCCAATGACCCCTCCGGAGTGCGGCACAGCCTGGCCCGCTTATGGCGCTGTTTGCTGCGGATTCCGCGCTGAAGAACCTGGTAGCGGGGGTGATGCAGCTATCGACCCGGGGGCACACCCAGGTAGGCCTCAGCGGCGCGCACGTAGTGCCACAGCTCACCCGGGTTTCTTGCCAACGCCTGCGAAAGTAATTCCTCGCCCTTGTCGCGCCGGCCCGTTCTGATGTACCACGCACCGATCTCGGCTCTGCCGGTATCATCTTTTTCTTTTGGGTCTGCGCTGAGCATCTTCTGAAAGTTCTCTTCGGCTTTCTGGGCCTCGCCGGCGTCCGCATAGATCTCTCCGGCCCGCTGCCAGTCGCTTCCCTTGGGCTTAACGTTCAGGACCTGGTCAATCAGAGCTTGGCCTTTGGCTTTGTTACCCGAGAGGTAGTAGACGCGCGCGACCCCCAGCAACTCCCAGGAGCCATTCCCGGCGAGCTTCTCGGCCTCCTGCAGCGCAGCTAGGCCCGCTTCCTTCGCCGGTTTGCCGCGCATGATCTCCATGCCGGGCGGTTTTTCCTTCGCGGCGAGCCCGATGCCCACCCCGAACACTAGACACCCTGCCGCGAGTGCAGCGGCGAGACCGGTTTTCATGTTGCCTCCAGGAGCGAACATCAGAATCTGTCCTTATGCGGCGCAGCGCTAACGTAGCACAAACACGGAGGTATCTGATCCGTTGTCATCCCGCCTTGGATTCATTTTCCCTGGCGAGCTTGACGATTCGGTCTCGGTCGCCACACCGGACGCTGCCCGGTTCGTCGCGCATGGCCAGACGGTGGCGCAGTTTGAGGCCGGCGACATTAACGGTGACGGCCTTCTAGACTATCTACTCGTTGTGGAAGAGGCGGACGCCCGAACGCTTCTTCTGCTGGTCCGCCAGGCTGACGGTTCCGTGAGGTTGGCAGGACTGAATCGCAGGATTATCCAGTGCCATCTCTGCGAGGGCGAAGGCGGCTCATTTGATGTGACACCGACCGGAAGCGGGTTCGAGGTATCCAACACAACTGGTGCTGGTCTAGTCAACGCGGGGGAGGAGTTCACTTTTGAATATCGGTCCAAGGAAAAGACCTGGGTCCTCATCGAACAGCGCAGTTGGAATAACGACCTGACCGAGGATCCGCCCAACCACGAGGAGCTGAGCTTCAAACCTTACGAGCATGGCCAAGTGCTACGGTTCGGAGGTGTCAGCGGACGATAAACGGCTCCGCGAACGGCTAATCCATCAATTCTCTATGACCGGTCTGCGGCGTGTGGCCGGGCAGGGCAGAGTCGGGTTCCGTCCCAGCTCGGAAGTTCAGAAGTTCGCCAACGGTCGCTGACCGGCCAGAACCGGTCGTCTACGCGCACCCCTTAGATTTCCAGTAAGCGGTCACTGATCCGTGGCGATCCGCCGCACCCTACATCGCCACGCTATTCCTGACCAAGTCGACCAGCGTGCCCCCTAGGGGGAGCTCTCTCGTATGAACTGTCGAAACGCCATCCAAGGATTTCACGCGATAACGGTCGATGAGATATGGGACACCTTCACCGGCGATCAGGTCAGTTGATACAGTATTAGCGACTTGAAAATGCAGGTGCGGGCCGCGAGCGTCTCCGGAAGCACCAATCCGTGCCATTATCTGGCCGCGACGCACTCGATCTCCTGTCTTGACGCGAAGGCTCCCCGGCTGCAGGTGCGCGTATTGCGCGAACTGTCCGTTCCCCAGATCCAGGGTGATGGTGTTCCCTGCCACGCTGTCCGGCGTGATAGGTATGGCCGAGTGGAACTGCTCACCGTGATAGCCGGGCACATTGTCTGGCAAGCCGTCTCGCGCCATCATCACGATAGCATCAGCGACAGCAAGCACTGGTTTGCCATAACCGTAGTACGACTGATTCGCGTGTTCGTCGCCTGAGAACATCGCACCATCCTTTTCCTCTATCCAATCGATGGCGTACCGCCGCGAGATCAGCGGGCGACCCTCGACCACTATGATTCCGCGCCGGTGATGGTTGTCCGGATCGTTGCTTGGACCGTCGGAGACGCGCCAATCGGTCCCCTCGACGGGCGGCCCTAACACTTTGAGCTCGTCGTGATGAGTGCCGATGGTAGCGCCCTCTCCTTCCGAGTCGGCAGTGAAGACGCGGTGGCGAAGCCTCTTGGGCACCCGGGCTCCAGATTCAAACGAAACCCACATGAATGCCACTGCCGTCGAACCACCAGCCAAACTAGAAGGGCTGGTCCCTGCGGCAACACCCGGCCCCACAATCTGCAATAGTGCCTCGAGTTGGCCGCCTTCGAAGCTGGCGACCGGCTTCGCGGATTTGTCGTCGTCGTCGACAACCTCAAGGCGACGGAGGTCGATTGGGCTCCCTGCGAAGTTGGTTAGGTACAGCTCGTAACAGAGGAATGTCCGGCGAGTGCTAGGGAAGGCGCTCGGCTCGAACGGCACTCGTAATTCGAGCTGCAGGGGAAAAGGCGTAGCCGCGCGGGAATGCGGAACCCCAACTGTCAGTGTCGTGACCAGGCCGGCGAGCATGGACAGGACGACCTCACGGTTGAATGGCATAGTCACCTCTCTGACTCACTGACTCAGTGCGCGCTTCAGCTGCTCACCCCCTGCGTGAGTAGGTCTGCGCGATGAGTCGACAGCCAGTCTACCCTCCTGAGCCGGTTTGCGACGGTCAACAGCTCGAGCGCGTGTTCGACAAACTGCGGAAGGGAACCTAGTGGGACTGGAGCTTTGCGGATCTGCGCCAAAATGGCGCCAGATTGGTCTCCGCCCGTCAGCTCTGCCCCAGGCGCTCACGCGGCGCCGATCGGCCAGAAGCGGCCCTCGCCGGAGCTGCCGAAAAGCGGACACCTGAACGTCGGCTGTCCATAGTCCTGACCGGTCGCTAACAGGCGGACGCGACGTCTCAGAAGGGTCAAGAGAGGCCGGACCGGCCGTTTCGTCAGCAGCCGGCCGAGGCTGTGTGAAAACTCGTGACGTGTCTCGCGTAGGTTCAATAACGCGCCGGTTGAGATGGTCGAGTCGATCGCTATCGAACGTGCACGCCCGAAAATGCATGCAGCAGGTTGCCTGTCAGCGTTTTCTGGCCGCTTGCGGCACGCCCGGGAACGGAGCATCCTCATGAGGGCTCCCCACCGTGGCGGCTCGTGGCATGGATCGTCCGAAGCATCGCCGACTCATCTTCCTCGGCCTCGTGCTTCTCGCCTGTGGCGCACTGCTGCTGCTCGGCCGGCAGTGGACGTCAGTACCCGATCCGGTCCCCGTCAGTGCCTCGATATCAACGAGGCAGCTTGTCGAGCCGCAGCCTGACAAAGTCGAACCGCCAACCATCGAAGCAGCTGCACCGAACGTAGCGGCGCCGCCGTCATCGCCAACCCCCACCGGTTTTCGTGGCCGCGTCATCGACGCGGTCACCAGCCAACCCGTCAAGGAATTCGAGGTCCAGCTGATTCGCATTCGTCGGGACGCCCACACAGAAGACGAGCCGATCACCCGGAGCTTCAAATCGGCAACCGGTCGTTTCACCTGGACAGATGTGGCTGCGGGCACCTGGCGAGCAGCCGTGGCGGCGCCTGGTTATCGGATGTTCAATGTCGGCGAATTCGAGATCTCAGAGGGTGAACGCACGCCAGACACCGTCATGCCGCTACTGCGCGGCTTCGCGGTACGCGGGCGTGTTTTCGATTCGAGTACGGGGGCAGGCATCGTCGACGCCTCGATCGGCTTTCGGCAAGTGCCCGACGCGGAAAGCTTTGGCCGGTCGCAGGCCCATGCGAAATCCAAGGAAGATGGATCGTTCACGCTGGACGGTATTCCCGGTGGGAACATCGTACTCATCGTAGCCGCGCGAGATCATGCGAACCGCGAGCTGAGTGTCGTTGTGGACGAGAAAACGCCGCCGCAGGAGATCACCCTCTCCAGCGGTGCCACGATCGCGGGGATGGTGACGACGACATCGGGCGTAGGCGTCAAAGGACGCGTCTACTTGAACGGCCCTGCGGGCTACGTCGGCGAGACGAAGGAAACAGGCCAGTTCTCTTTCAACCACCTGCCACCCGGCAACTACAGGGTGTCGGCCGACACGAGCGCCGGCAGCGCCATGGACGAGTTCGTCCTGGCGCCAGATGAGAACAAGGAAGGCATCACCCTCATGGTCGGCGCCGGCCGAAGCATTCGCGGCGCGGTCAGGGGCTTGCCGGCGGCACGGCTGCAGAGTGCGCACATCATGCTGCGACGGGAGTCCGACGCTGCGATCTTCTCTGCATTTCCCGACGAGCGTGGATCCTACGCGTTGCACGGCGTGCCCCCCGGGCACGCGGTGATAGAGGTGTTCGGCACAGCTATTCAGTTCCACAAGCAGGTGGACGTACCGGCCGATCAAGACCTCACACTCGACATCGTCTTTCCAACAGGTGCGCGACTGTCGGGGCGTGTCACCCACGGCGGCAAACCGGCTGCGGGTAGGCCTGTCTGGATGGTGCCGGTTGACAACAAGTCCGACGTTCTCTATCGCGCGAGCACGTCGGAAGATGGGCAGTACGAGATCGAACCGCTGCCTCCGGGTGACTACCGCGTGAGGGCCGCCGAAGACATCAGTCGAACGATCACGATCGCGGGCGATGC